>Ga0066679_10000436_pt1 | contig 13983 bp, 7 predicted proteins | sample GraSoiAngelo_128_FD_62298 | JGI IMG/M metagenome (GOLD analysis project Ga0066679, IMG submission 62298) | Grasslands soil microbial communities from the Angelo Coastal Reserve, California, USA - 14_0927_12_20cm | ecosystem: Environmental > Terrestrial > Soil > Grasslands | place: USA... | reverse complement strand
CGCGCAACGCGTCATTACGTTGTGTCTCATGCACTTCCCGTACCAGACGGGGCACGAGTTCCCCCTCTTCCTCGCCCCCATGTCGGGGGTGTCGGAGTCCCCCTTCCGGCTGCTGTGCCGCCGCTTCGGGGCGGACGTGGTCGTATCGGAGTTCATCTCCGCCGTCGGCGTCGCTCGCGGGCTCGAGCACCTGCTCGACGACATGCGGTTCGAGGAGGCAGAGCGCCCCATCGGCATTCAACTCTATGGCGCGGACGCCACGGTGATGGCGCGCGCCGCCGAGATGGTGACGGAGGCCTGCCAGCCCGATTTCATCGACATCAACTTCGGCTGCCCGGTAAAGAAAGTCGTGAAGAATAACGGCGGCTCGGGCTGCCTCAAGGACCTCGACCTGGTCGACCGGATCATTCGGGTGGTGCGAACTGCAACGCATCTCCCCGTCACCGTGAAGATCCGGAGCGGCTGGGACGAGACGCAGCGCGATCCCGTCACCATCGCGCGTCGCTGCCGCGACGCCGGTGCCCAGGCCGTCACGCTGCACGCCCGCACGCGCACTCAGATGTTCTCAGGTGCGGCAAACTGGGACGAGATCGCCCGCGTGGTCGAGGCGCTCGACATCCCGGTGATCGGCAACGGCGACATCACCACGCCGGCGGACGTCGTCGCCATGCGGGCGCACACGCGCTGCGCCGGGGTGATGATCGCCCGCGGCTCGTTTGGCAATCCCTGGATCTTCACCCAGGCCCGGGATCTCATGGCCGGTCGGCCGGCGCGGCCGGACCCGAGCCCGGACGAGCGGTTCGCCACGGCGCTCGAGCACGCGCGTCTCGCGCTCCGGCTGCAGGGCGACACGCGCAAGACGGCGCTCGAGTTTCGCAAGCACTTCGGCTGGTACACGAAGGGCGTGGCCGGCGCGTCGGGCCTGCGCGAGCGGCTCTTCCAGATCGACTCGATGCAGCAAGCGGAAGCCATCTTCGCGGACTATCTCGCCAGAAGCGCGGTGGAGCAGGCGGCGTGAACGTCGAGGACCTGGGACGCTTCATCGAGCGCCTCCCGTTCGCTTCCATCGATCACCTCCGGCCCGCCACGCAGGGGCATCAGGAGGTGATCTTGTGTCAGGGCAAGACGCCGGACCAGGTGGTCGCGATCGCGGAGCGGCTCGATGCGGCGGCCGGGAGCTTTCTGGCGACGCGCGCCGATGGGGTGCAGCGCGCGGCGCTCGCGGCGCGGTTTCCCAACGTCCTCGTGAACGAGCTGGGCCGCACCGTGTACCTGCCTCCGACCCCCGAGCCCGCGCCGACGGGGCGGGGGACGATCCTCATCGTGACCGCGGGAACGAGCGACCTCCCGGTGGCGGAGGAAGCCGCCGTGACCGCGCGGGCCTTCCACAACAGCGTCGCGCGCCTGACCGACGTCGGGGTCGCCGGCATCCACCGCATTCTCACCCAGACGGACCGGCTGCGCAGCGCCGCCGTGATCATCGTGGTGGCGGGCATGGAAGGCGCGCTCCCGAGCGTCGTCGGCGGGCTCGTGCCGGTGCCGGTGATCGCCGTGCCCACCAGCGTCGGCTACGGTGCGTCCTTCGGCGGCGTGGCGGCGCTGCTCGGTATGCTCAACTCCTGCGCGGCGGGCGTCACCGTGGTCAACATCGACAACGGGTTCGGCGCCGCCGCCGCCGCGAGCCGCATCAATCACGCGTGAAGGGCCCGCGAGCGGGCGTCTGGGTCGGGCGCGCCCTCGCCGTGCTCGGCCTGGCCGCCGTCGTGGCGGCCGTCCTGAGCGCGAACGGCTGGGCGCTGGTCGCCGCGCTGGGCGGGTTCGTCGCGGCCACCGGGTTGGCGCTGGGCCCGCTCGTGCGCGTGTGGCTGGCGGACGAGCCCATCACGCGGGCCTCGGACTTCGAGCACACCCTGGACCTGCTGCGCCGGGCGCACGGGGCTCGGGCGAGCTGGGCGGTAGGGCTCGACGACAGCGAGGTCGAGGTCCTGGGACGCGAAGAGGTGGACGGCGCCGCCCGCGAACGGGGCGCCGCGCTGGTGCAGCTCGCCTCGGTGGACGGCCGCGCCCACGTCGCGCGCGAGCCGGCCGGCAGCTACATCGCGGTGGGCGACTTCCCGTTCGGCGCCGGGCTGCTGCTGGCGCAGCCGGACGCCACGCCTGAGAAAGCCGCGGCCGTCACCGAAGAGCTCCGCCGCATCGTCGCAGGCATGCGGCTCACGCAGCTGCGCGAGACCGGCGAGCAGCCTGCGCAGCTGGTCTCGAAACAGCTGGCCGCGATCGCGGGGGGCGGTCAGACGCTCGATGGGATCGCCAAGGCCGGCGTCGTGTTGGCCCAGCAGTTCACGCAACGTGGGGCCGCCATCGTGCTGCAAGGCATCGGACCCGCGAGCGGTACGCTGCGGATCGTCGCGGTGTCGACGGCGGCCGACAGCCGGCTCGAAGGGTTGGTGCTGCCGCCCGCCGCGCCGGCCGTCCGCGCCGTCACGTCCGGCGTGCCGGTGGTCTCACGCGGCGCGGAGGACGTTTTCGGTAGCGCCCTCCCCGACCGCCGCCGCCAGGATCGCGCGGGCACCGCCTACCCGTTGTTCGACGGCCATTTCGTGATCGGCGCCCTGGTGGTGATGGGGCCGCAGCTCCCGTCGGGCAGCCCGGTGGCGGAACAGCTCCAGCGCCTCGTGGCGGAGCTCGGGTCCCGGCTTCCCGCCGCGCGTGCCATCTTCGAGGCGGAGCAGCGGGCGGTCAGCGATCCGCTGACGGGTCTCCGCAACCGGCGCGAGCTCGAGCGTGCGCTGAACCTGCAGACGAGCAAAGCGCCCGCCATCGCGACGTTGATCTACGCCGACCTCGATCACTTCAAGCGGTTGAACGATACCCTGGGGCACGCCGCCGGCGACGCGGCCCTACGCCACGTGGCACGCATCCTCGAAGGGGCGGTGCGCGACAAAGACCTGGTGGCGCGGATCGGCGGGGAGGAATTCGCCGTGTGGATGCCCCACACGCCCATGGTGTCGGGGCTCGAGGTCGCCGAGCGCATCCGGGCGACGGTCGAGTCCACGGCCTGGCGGTGGAGCGGGGAGCCGTACGCGCTGACGATCTCGTGCGGCGTGGCCGCCTTCCCGGACACGGTACGCGACGTGGCCAACCTGCGGGGCGCCGCCGACGCGGCGCTGTACGCGGCGAAGCAGCGCGGCAGGAATCGCGTGGAGCAGGCTCAGGGAGAGGCGACGCGGTACACCGGGTGAATCTCCCACAGGGCGCGCACCGATGAGTTGCAGCGCCCGTGATCGCCGTCGACGCGATCACTGTGCCGTCCGCCGCGGCGATGTTGCCCGTCGAAGAACGCCGCCCCGGTGATGCTCGCCCGAACCGGCCGGGCAAGCACGCCGCCCTTGTGGATCCTCCGATGGCCGATCACCGAGTCGAGCGCCGCCCGCGCCCAGGCGTACCGCGGGCTGTATTGCGGCGCCGGAATCTCGACCACGACACAGGAGTCGGAAGGACTGTCGGCCCGCTCGGTGAGCTCGACGTGCCAGTCGCCGTCGGCTTTGACCCTGTCGACCCGCCGCACCCAGGCGGTGAGGGTGTACACCCCACGCTCGCGGTCCGAGCGGGGAGCGCAGGGGTCCCGAGGCCCGAGGTCGGGCGGCGCCCAGGTGGCGAGAATCTCCGATACCGCTGCCGGCTGCGGCCGGGCGGTGGCGAGCGTGGTGTCCGTCTTCTCGGTCCACCGGTAGTGAGGTACCCGGCACGCTTGCGCTCCGAGTGGCGCAGCGAGGGCGAGGCCGGCAAGCCCCAGCGCGAGGGCGGCGTCAGGCCGTGGCACCGACCAGACCGAGGAGGCGCTCCTGGGAGCTCCGTGGATCGCCGCCCGGTGCCGGCGCACGACGGCGATAGGTGCCATCGGAATCGAGCTCCCAGGCGGTGGGGTCCTCCAGCTCGGTTCTGAGAATGGCGTCGAGCCTGGCGCAGGCGGCGGCGTCGCGCACCGGTGTCACGACCTCGACCCGGTGCCGCAGATTACGGGGCCGCCAGTCGGCGGAGCCGATGTAGTAGTCGTCCGCACCGCCGTTGGCGAAATGATAGATGCGCGCATGCTCGAGAAACCGGCCGAGCACGCTCACGACGTGAATGGATTCAGACAGCCCCACCACGCCGGGACGCAGCGTACAGACGCCCCGCACGACCAGCTCGATGTCGACGCCCGCCTGCGAGGCGCGATACAGTGCCGCGATGATCTCGGGATCGGCGAGGCCGTTCAGTTTCGCGCGGATCCGTCCGCCGCGGCGCGCTCCGGCGTGCGCCGCCTCCCGGTCGATCAGCTCGACCAGACGGTTCGCCAGGTAGGTGGGCGCGACGAGGATCCGCCGGAAGGCGGTCTGGGGCGGGCGCGACGATCCGGAGAGCTCGTTGAACAGGTCGTTCAGGTCGGCCCCCAGCTCGGGATCGGCCGACAGGAGACCCAGGTCGGTGTAGATGGCGGCGGTCGCGGCGTTGTAGTTCCCCGTCCCGACGTGTACGTAGCGCCGGATGCCGTCGCGCTCGCGACGCACCACGAGCGCCGTCTTGGCGTGGGTCTTGAGCTCGACCAGGCCGTACACGACGCGGATGCCCGCCTGCTCGAGCTTCTTGGCCCACTCGATGTTCCGCTCTTCGTCGAAGCGCGCCTTCAGCTCGACAAACACGAACACTTCCTTGCCGCGTCCGGCCGCGCGCAGCAGCGCGTCCACGATCTCCGAGCGGCCGCCGGCCCGATACAGCGTCAGTTTGATCGCCACGACATCCGGGTCGTCCGCGGCTTCGACCACGAGGCGCTGGACCGTGGACTCGAAGGCATCGTAGGGGTGGTGAACGAGGACGTCCCGCTCCGCGAGGATCGCGAAGATGGAGCGACTCGCGTCGATCGGCGTGGCGCCCCGATGGGGCGGGTAGTCCAGGTCGGGGAGCGGCAGACGGGCCAGCTCGCGCACGGCGCCGAGGTCGAGGAGACCGTCCGCGGCGTACACGTCTCCCGCAGCCGGGGGGCTGCTCGCGGCGGCTTCCTCGAACTGCAGCTCGCGCAACAACAGCTCGCGCACCGCCTCCGGCATCTCGCCGGCGACCTCGACCCGCACCGCGGCGCCGTAGGGCCGGCGTTTCGTTTCCTCCTCGATCACCTGTAGCAGGCTCACGGCATGCTGCTCGTCGAGCTCGAGGTCGGCGCCGCGCGTCACGCGGAACGCGTACGCCTCCTCGACGAATCGCCCAGGGTACACCAGGCCCAGGTTGGCGCGGATCACGTCCTCGACCGCGACGAACCCGCTCTCGTCCGCGAGTTTCACAAATCGGGGGAGCGTCTCCGGCACCTTCAAGTAGGCGAAGTGCATCGCTCCGCCGGGCGCGTCGCGCACCACGACGGCGAGGGAGAGTCGCAGGTTGGCGATGAGCGGGAAGGGGTGGCCGGGCGCCCGCGTCATGGCCTGCGGCGTGATGAACGGGAAGACTTCCTCCCTGAAGTAGCGGCGCAGCAGCTCCTGTTGGGCCGCCGCCAGGTCCGACCAGCGCAGCAGGCGGACGCCGCGCGCGGCGAGCGCCGGCAGGCATACGTCGGTGAAGCAGCGAGCCTGCCGCTGGACAAGACCCCGCACGCGGATCCCGATGGCGTGGAGCTCTTCGTCCGGGGCGAGGCCGCCCACCGCCGCCAGCGGTCCTCCTCCGCCGGCTCCCGGCGCGCGCTTCAGCGCGTCCACGCGCACCATGAAGAACTCGTCCAGATTCCCGCTCAGCACGGACAGGAACCGGATCCGCGCGAGCAGCGGGACACTCGGGTCCTCCGCGAGCTCCAAGACCCGAGCGTTGAACTCGAGCAGGCTCAGATCGCTGTTCAGGAAGTCCTCGGGGCGTGGGCGGCCGGCGTCAGCAATGGGGGAGCGCAGCGCCAGGTCGGACATTCGCACGCGACGCTCGCCCGCCTGGCGCGGCGGCGCCGCTCGTTCGGCCTCGCTCGGGCGGGTCCACTCGGCGAGGATGTCCGACCGCGCCGCCACCGTGAGCGCGGCGAGCGTGCGCGGGTCGCGGAGGACAGGCGATCCGGCCGCCGCGAGCAGGTCGCCGAACGGCAGCCACTGGACCCGCTCGGAAACGCCCGCGCCCCAGCCGCCCGAGACGCGCCGCGCCAACCAGACCTCGAGCACGGGTCTCGTGCCGGCCAATCCTCCCGGCGCCGTGCCGAGGAACCGCACCTGGCCGTCCGCGCTGCCGAAAAACGTGCGCAGAATCTCGCGGCAGGTCTCCTCACCGTGACCGCCCCGTACCGGCAGCGTGAGCAAGCTCGACTCCGCCAGCATGGCGACCGAGCCCCCTTCGACGGCGACCAGGGCAACCTCACGGCCTCCACGCGCAACCTGGGCCAGGGCACCGCTCTCAAGATCGCGCAGCAGCGCGGCCGCGCGGTCCACCTTTCTCACCAGCAGGGGGCGCAGGCCGTATTGGTCTTGAAACGCCTGCGCCAGGCGGTCGAGGCCCGGTCGGCCTCGCGCGAGCTCGCGGAGCTTCAATTCCTGGAACGTGTGTGCGCGGTCATGGCTGCGGACCGTCACGACGTCGTACAGGACGTCGTAACGACCACGGGAGAACCACCCGGCTCGCGTATGCCGCAGGCGTCGCTCGGTTTCAAGCTGGATGCGGGGCTGCAGGAGAGATGGCTCGATGAGGGCCCGCAACCGGCGCGCCGGGTCGGACGTGCCCGCGAGCGCCTGCGCACCCTCGAGCTCGGGCACGTCGGCTTCGAACGTCTGCGGCAACACGACCGGGACGCCGCCCTCCCACCGGCCGATCGTCCCGAGGGTGAGGATGCGCCGGTCGTCCACCCGGGTCCGAAACCGGCAGCTCACGCCGCGCCGGCGCAGCGCCCAGTCGGCCGAGTCGTAGTAGATGTCGCGCTGGAAGAAGGGTTCCGCCGGGCCGGAGCGGAGGTCCAAGGGCAGCGCTTCGGTCACCAGCCGGTTCAAGAGGTCCAGCGTCGGGACCTCGCCCTTCCACTCAGGCGTCATGCCTAAAACGGGAGCCCCGCCCGCACGTACGCGCGCGTGCCTTCGACGCTGTGCGCCGCTGCTACCGACAGCGTGTTGGCGCGGCTCAAGAACGAGAACCACAGACCGCCACCAACGCCGGCGTGCCAGCGGTCCGATGTCTCACCCGACAGGTACACCCGTCCGACGTCCCCGAGACCGAACACCCCCAGCTCGCCCGGGAGCAGCAGGTAGAACCTGGCGACGGAGAGCCGGAGCTCGACGTTCCCGTAGACCGCGGCGTCGCCCTCGAAGCGATGCTCCACGAAGCCTCTCACGGTGGTCGCCCCGCCGATGTAGGCCGCTTCATAAAAAGGATGAGTCCCCCAGACCTTCTTTCCGGCGACCCGCAGCGCCAGCGTCGGGTGCAACGGGATGCGGGCCGTGAGGTACGAGCTCGCCTCGGCGTGGCCCTCGCCGAAGGAGGACGTCACGTCCATCGCCCGGGGGTAGTAGGTCCCGCCGAAACCGAACAGGATTCCGCGCCGAGCACCCCCCGGCTGGTCCCGAGTGTCCAGGTGAAAGTCCGCGGCGGCCCCGACCTGCCCCAGGTCCTGGACGCCATAGGGTCGGACGACGTCGATCAACGTGCCGGCCTCGAGGTTCGTGTGGGCAAACTTGAGCACGGGGCCGAGCGAGAAGCTCGCGGACGGCGAGAACGGGAATTCCAGTGCCGGCGCGACGAGGTATTGCTGCTGTTTCACCTTGTGGAAATCGGTCGAACCCGCGTCGGAGGTCTCGTTGCCGAAATCGTAGAACCGCAGGACGTCGATCCCCGACGCCCGGACGCGGAGGCGCACTATGGCCGGAGCGACGATGCCGCGGAACTCCCCCGCGAACTCGGCGCGGTAGGTCTGGGCGCCCGTCGCGTACCCTGCTCGCACTCTCACATGCGAATTGTACGGCAGCCGGCGGAAATCATACCCGATCCCGGCGGCGCCCGCTCCCACGAACAGGCCGTAGTCCGGTGAATAGGAGACCCACGTCAACGGCGTCCAGCGTGAGCCCCAATCGCGCGGCCGAGCGAGGGACGAGTCGCGTGGTGGCTCCTCGTAGTGGTGCCGATCCACGGACGTCCCCGGTCCCTTCACGAACCGGTTGTTGCCGCGGTCGCCGTAGAACCTGGTTCTCCCGGCCCGCGACGAATCGGTCAACTCGTCATCCCCACTGCCTCCGATCACCCGCAGCAGCGGTCCCCCGCCCGATCCGGCGGCGCCGCGCACGATGAGCCGGTCATCCCCGCCGTGCAGGTAGACACGGATCTCCTGCGTCTCCCGGCCGTCGAACGTGCGGCGGTAGTACGGCGCGGCCGCGCCGTCCGCCGACAGGCGCACCGAGACGCGACCGCCCCCGAGGCGCTCGATGACTCCCACGTCGCGCTCATCCGTGGCGTTGATCTCCACCACGCTGGCGAGGAGCGCGTAATAGCGGTCGCTGATCTGGGGCAAGTGATTCCGCCGCCGCTCGAGCGCCCGCGTGAGGGCGGGCCCGCTCTTGCGGAAGTATTCCGGGGGCAGCCGTCGCACGGCGGCTGCGATCACGGAGTCGGTGAGCCGGGCCTGGAGCGTCCGCGCGATCGAGTCCCACACCGGCTTCTCGAGATCCACGAGGAGGCGCCGGTCGGGGACCTCCCCGGTTAACGTGAGGCGCCAGATGCTCGGGTAGTCGTCGCCGAAGCCGATGAGCTCGGGCCAGTAGTACCCGGTGAGCCAGAGGAGCACACCGTCGAGGCGCGCGAACGCCTGATCACGGTCGCGCGGGATGGGGCGCCACCAATGCACGTCACCAGAATCGAAGCGTGCCCAGCGCCATTGGTCCTGATGCCGGTCCCAGTCGCCGATGAAGACATCCATCAGTCGGGCTGCGAGAAAGGCGCGCGAGTCCACCCGGTGCCGGGAGCTGTGCTCGAGATGCTCGAACAGCTTCTTGGTCCCCGCGAGCTCGACCGCGTCGGCGAACCCCACATCGTTGTCCGGAGGCTCCGTGGGGCGCTCCTCGATCATGCCGAGCCTGAAGCCGGGGGGCACACAGTCGAACCCGCTGAGACGCGCGTCGTCGGGCAGGAGGGCGATCCGCGGCTCCACGTGCAGGACGCCGGTCGCGTCGAGGAGCGGGGCGACCACGAGCGGTGCGCCGGGATGCGCCGAGCTGATCTGATCCTGCACCAGTTTCTTGGCGAAGGTCGCCCGCAGGTCGGGTGGCAGCGCCAACGTGGGATCCTTGTCCACCGAGCGGAACACGTACTGCCGTCCGTCCTTGCCGAGGAGGCGCAATACCTTCGTTTGGCGGCGGCCGCCACAGCCGGTGGGCGTGAGCCCACCAGCAAACCGCGACAAGTCGAGCACGTCAACCTCGAGGGGCGTCGCCCACAGGTCGCGGTAATGCGCGCCCAGGAGCAGCCGATGCAGCCACCCCGCGTGGTAGTGGTCTCCCGCGATCACGGTCTGGCGCGTCGCGGGTCGGGTCGGCGCCGGCGTCTGCCCCGGGAGGGCGGCCGGCGTGAGCACCGCCACGAGTCCGAAACCGATCCAGCGCCGTCGCACCCGGCTCAATTGAGCCATAGCCCGAACTCCTCCGCGGCGCTGCCGGCGCGATCGACGATGAGCACGCCCAAGCGGGCGCGGCCGTCGCGCAGGAACTCGACGCGCATGAATCCGCTGGCGCTGCGAGCGAACCGGGTGCTGTCGAGCGCCGCGACTCGATCGATGTGGCCGAACGTACCGGTCCCGCTCACGAGCACATAGCGCGTGGTCGTCCCCGCGATCACCTGCAGCGTGTGGTCGTGCCCCGCGGCGTAGATCAGGGGCGGCGCGCCGGCGAACGCGCTGTCCAGGGCCACGCGCATCCGCCCGTACGCACGGCTGGGGATGTCCTGGCTCGATATCCCTTCGGCGCGCGCGATCGGGTACACCGAGCCGATGAGGGGGAGGGGAATCCAGAGCCACGACTTGATGTTCCGCAACGGGAAGACGTGATCCTGCCACCCGAAGTGCCCGCCGTGCGCCCCGCCGCTGGCGAGTGGGTGGTGGGCGACCACGACCACCGCACGCTGGGCGGTTGGGCGTACCGCCGTTCGGAGGGAATCGATCACGTCATGCTCCGAGCGGGCGGGCTTCGGTCCGTCCTGCAGCCACCACTGGGTGTCGAGCGCCACCAGCCGCACGCCTTGTCCGACGTCCACGACGACCGGTCCGGGGGAGCCGCCCGTCGGTAGGAGCGTCGCTCCACCGCCCACGGTGGCGATGAAGCGCTCCTCACGCCGGATCGCGTCCCAGCCGCCCGGCTGCATGCTCTCCCAATCATGATTGCCGGGCACGAAGATGCCGCGGGCGCCGCTTGCTTGGAGGACGCGCAGCTCCTGGGTGAGCGCGCGCTCGGCCGCGGCCCGCGTGGGGGTAACCGAGTCCGGCATGCCGCTAGGGTAGACATTGTCACCCAGGAACACGATGACGGCGTGCGGCGCGGACGCCGCCGCGGCGCGGAGCGCCATGAACACCGGCTCCGAATCGGGCGGGACGGCCGGGCCGCCCGCGTCGCCGATCAGAAAGAGCGTGACGTCGATCTCGGCCGGAGGCGCCGGCGACGCCGCGCTCGGAGCGGCGCCCACCGCGTTCGCGTGACCACATCCCGCGACACCGATGCACAGCGACGCCAGGGGGGCGACGAGCCACGCCGGAACGCTCACTCTCCCTCAACGCTTCTTCATGCCGCGGAGCGAGCGGTACTCGGCGGCGTCGATGGGGGGCGTGCCCCGGCCCTTCAGGGCGTCGAGCAGCGTCGCGGGAAGAAACTCGTCCCGGAGCCGGACCAGGTACTCGAGCGTCGACCGGCCCGCCTCGGCCGGTACGATCTCCGCGAGCCGCCACCGTCGAGCCTGCAGTTGCAGCAGCTCCTCGATGACCCGCTGCGCGCCTTCCGGCTGGGTGGTGTGCACCAACAAGACGCCGCCGAACCGGTCCTCTTTCTTGTCGCCCGAGCGCGCCATCACGTAGGCCTGAAGCCGGGCGGCTCGGTCCGCGACCTCCTCGAGCTCATGCGGTGCGAGGGCCGCGAGCAGGTCCGGGTCCCCGACGGCCAGGGCGGCGGAGGACCGCCGGCGCGGGCCGAGCAGCACCTCGGCGGGGGGAAGCGCGGGCGTGCGCCCCCCGCGCTGGTCGGCGTAGATGTTGCCCACGTTGAGCTGCCACAACGCGAGCACGATGATGTTGAACATGATGGACATCACGGCGGCGACCGTGGGCGAGAATACGCCGGCGGCGACGCCGACGGCGAGGGCGAGGAAGATGTAGACCGCGTCCTTCGTGTCCTTGAGGGTGTTGCGAAACCGGACCGCCGCGACGATCGCCGCGAGCGTGAACGCGAGAGCCAGACTGTTTTGCACCAGAATCACCGTCGCCGCCACCGTCATCGGTAGGATAATGACGGTCTGCACCACCGACTGGTCGTACCCCGAGCGTTGCTTGGTGAGCATGTACACCCAGGAGACCGGGAGCACGACCAGCAGGGCCGTCAGCATCGACAGGAAGGTGACGAGCGCCCACTGGCCCTGAGACAGGGTTGCCGCCGCCGCGGTCGCCTCCTCGATCAGGCGACCACGACTGGCCGCGGCCCCCAGCACAGAGATCTCTCGGAAGCGTTCGAGCAGCTGGGGAACGGCGGGCACGAACTTGATCAGCAGCCACACGGCGAGGCCGAGCAGCACGTAATACGCTGCCAGCCGCAAGCAGGGGGAGCTCCGCACCGGACCGCCGCTGTCCACGAGGAAATTGTAGCTCGCGGCACGGAATCGGCCAGGCCCCCTGCTCGCCCGCTCGAAGCGGGCACGCTAAGTTGCGCGCATGGTCGACGTACTCGCCACCTTGCGCGCGAGGCTCGCGCCCAACTACGACGTCGAACGCGAGATCGGCGCCGGGGGCATGGCCCGGGTGTTCCTGGCCGTGGAGCAGCATCCCCACCGCCGGGTGGCGATCAAGGTGCTCGACCTACAGGTGTCCACCCGCCTGTTGCGGGAGCGGTTCATTCGCGAGGTGGACCTCTCCTCGAATCTCAGCCATCCGCACATCGTGCCGATCTTTTCGGCCGGCGAAGTCGACGGGCTGTTTTATTACGTCATGCCGTACGTCGAGGGCGAGTCGCTGCGGCATCGGCTGCTGGAGGAGCGAACGCTGCCGCTCGAGACCGCTCTCCACATCGCGCGCGACGTCGCCGATGCGCTCGCGTTCGCCCATGCCCAGGGGATCATTCACCGGGACATCAAGCCCGAGAACATCCTGCTCTCGGGCAACCATGCGATCGTCGCCGACTTCGGCATCGCGCGCGCCATCAGCGCCGCCGGCAGCCTGACGCTCACCCAGGCCGGCCAGCCCCTCGGGTCGCCCGGCTACATGAGTCCGGAGCAGGCGATGGCCCTGGGCGACTTGGACGCGCGGACCGACATCTACAGCCTGGGCTGCGTGCTGTTCGAGATGCTGGCGGGGGAGCCGCCGGTGGCGAGCATGACAGAGCGCCGGGTGCACAACTGGAAGACGCTGGAGACCAGCAAAGCGCTCCAGGGGTCCCAGGCCGGGATCGCGCGGGCCGTGAAGCACGCGATCTCCCGGTCCCTCGCCCCACTGCCCGATGACCGGTTTCCGACGGTCACCGAGTTCGCGGCGGCGCTCGGGGCACCAGGCTATCGGACGAGCGTGCCGACGCGCGGCGTCTTCGCCGGCGGCCGGAGACGCAGCATCGCGCTCGTGTTGGGAGGTGCCGTCGGGCTGGTCGGCGCCGGCGCCGCGGTCCGGCTGTTGGGCGCCCGCGCACCGCACCTCAACGACCGTCGGGTGGTCGTGGCGGTGATCGAGAACCATACCGGGGAGGCCTCGCTCGACAACGTCGGGCACATGGCGGCCGATTGGGTGACGCAGGGGCTCGCCCAGACGGGCCTCGTCGAAGTCGTGTCGTCGATGACGGTGATGAGCTCTTCGGCCCCCGGCCACCTCGACGCCGCCGGGATCCAGACCCTGGGGCGCGAGACGGGCGCGGGCACGGTCGTCTCCGGGGCGTACTACCGCCAGGCGGACAGCATCCGGTTCCAGGTACAGATCTCGGCCGCCAAGGACGGCACGGTGTTGCGTGCGCTCGATCCGGTCGCCGGACCGATCTCGCAGCCGCTCGTCGCCGTGGAAGCGGTGCGGCAGCGGGTGATGGCCACGCTCGCGACGCTGTTCGACTCGCGCTTGAGCCTGTGGGCCAGGGCTGCCGGCCAGCCGCCCACCTTCGCGGCGTACCAGGAGTTCATCCAGGGCCTCGACCGCATGGTACAGTTCGACTCACGGGGTGCCATCGACCACTTCCAGCGCGCCGCGCGGCAGGACACCAGCTTCCGGCTGCCGCTGATCTTCGCGGCGCACGAGCACATGGACTTGGGGGAGTTCGCCACCGCGGACTCGATCGCGCACGCGGTGGAGCGCTCTCCAGGCCGCCTTTCGCCCCTCGACCAGCACTACCTCACGTGGGTGCTCGTCCAGAGCCGGGGCGACCGACAGCGCGCGCTCGAAATCGCGCGTGAGATGGCCGCCATCGCACCGAATTCCGAGGTGCTGTGGCTGGTGGCGCAGTGCGCGCTGGCGCTCAATCGCCCGCGCGAAATGATCGCCGCCCTGACCACGCTCGGGCCCGATCGCGGTCTGTTCCGCGGCTGGTCGGTCTATTGGTTCTATTTGACCTTCGGTTACCATCTGGTGGGTGATCACCGCCGCGAGTTGCAGGAGGCGCGCGTAGGACGGCGGCGCCACCCTACCGACTTCGCCGTGCTCGCGGCCGAGGTCCGGGCGCTCGCCGCCCTGGGGCGAGCCGCCGATATCAACGAGCGGCTGGTCGAGGCGCCCAGCCTCCCGCCACAGCCGGGCTGGTCCCCCGCCGACATCGCCCTCATCGCGGCGCTCGAGCTGGCGGC
>Ga0066679_10000435_pt1 | contig 13988 bp, 11 predicted proteins | sample GraSoiAngelo_128_FD_62298 | JGI IMG/M metagenome (GOLD analysis project Ga0066679, IMG submission 62298) | Grasslands soil microbial communities from the Angelo Coastal Reserve, California, USA - 14_0927_12_20cm | ecosystem: Environmental > Terrestrial > Soil > Grasslands | place: USA... | reverse complement strand
CGGGTGCGCGGGTCCTTGCGGAACGTGCCCAGCATGCACGACGTGATCATCTGGCCGCCTGGCTTCTGCACACCGCGCATCTCCATGCACAGGTGCCGGGCTTCGACGACCACGCCGACGCCTTTAGGCGCCACTGCCTCGTTCAGCGCTTCGGCGATCTCCTTGGTCATGCGTTCCTGCAGCTGGAGCCGGTGCGCAAATGCGCCGACCAGGCGCGGGATCTTGCTGAGGCCCACGACCCTGCCTTTCGGTAGATACCCGACGTGGCAGCTGCCGAAGAACGGCAGCATGTGGTGCTCGCAGAGACTGTAGAAACGGATGTCCTTGACCAGCACCATCTCGTCGTAGTCCTGGTCGAAAATGGCGCCGGCGACGATGTCGGCCGGGTTGACGCCATAACCGTCGGTCAGCTCTCGCAATGCCCTCGACACCCGGTTCGGCGTCGCCTTCAGGCCTTGGCGCAATGGATCCTCGCCGAGCTCGGCGAGCAATGACTCGATGAGCTCGGGAATCTGATCCCGATGGGTGAGCTTCGGCTTGGCCATCGCTAGATGCTCACACAATTGATGGGTGGATGCGATCGCCGCGGCCCAGGTCCTGTCGGAGATCGGCTATCTCTTAAGGCAGGACCCCAAGGAGGTCTATCGCGCCCGAGCGTTCTCAGCCGCGGCATGGGCCATGGCGCTCGAGCGACCCGACCTCACGGCGCTGCACATGGCCAACAAGCTCACCTCAATAGAGGGTGTTGGAGAAGGGATTGCAAAAGTCCTCGCGGGACTCGTCGAAACCGGTGAGAGCTCATACCTGGAGCGACTGCGCACCGAGACCGGCCAACCAGCGCGCGACGACGAGTCGACCATCGACCTTGGCGCCTACCAGGGCGATCTTCATTCGCACACCGATTGGAGCGACGGTCGCGCGACCATGCTCGAGATGGCCCGCGCCGCGAAGGCACTGGGCTACCACTACCTCGGCGTGACCGACCACTCTCCGCGCATCAAAGTCGTCAATGGTCTCGACGCCGAGCGGCTTCTCGCGCAGTCGCGTGAGCGCGAGCAGGTCGAGAAGAAGGTCGACGGCTTGGCCCTGCTGCAGGGGATCGAGGTCGACATCCTCGAGGACGGCTCACTGGATCTTCCCGACGCAGTGTTGGAGCTACTCGATGTGGTTGTCGCCTCGCCGCACGTGAAGCTCCGCCAGGAATCGGCTTCGATGACTGAGCGGATGGTGCGCGCAGTCTCCAATCCCAACGTCGACATAATCGGCCACCCGACCGGCCGCCGGCCGGGCTCTCGCGAGGGCGCGAGCTACGACGTCGAGCGGGTCTTTCGCGAGGCCGCCGAGCATGGCGTAGCGCTGGAGATCGACTGCGACCCAGCGCGGATGGACCTCTCGCCTGAACATGCGCGCCTGGCGCTCGAGCTGGGCTGCCTTTTCTCGCTCGACGCGGATGCACACGCCCCTGCGGAGTTCGCGTACGTCCCGATGGCCGCCTGGATGGCGCGGCGGGCCGGCATCCCGATGGATCGCATCCTGAATTTCAGGCCGCTCGAAGCCTTGACAATGATTGCAAAGTGACGTCAAATTGGCGCAGTGCCCAAGGCAACAACCGTCCGGTTCACCGATGAGATGTTCGCCAGGCTCGACCAGGCCTCCGCGCGAACGGGGATGCCCGTCAACTCGATCGTGATCGCAGCTTGCCTCGAGTGGATGCAGCGCCACACCCCAATTCCCGGCGAGACCCAGGTGGACATCAACATGCCGCCTGGAGCCCGCCTGACTGTTCCACCGAGGTGGGCAACGCTGCGGCGGGCCGTCGAGGTGGCGGTGGGAAAGCGCACCACCGCGGGCATGTATCCATTCGAGCGATTCACGCCAAGCGCGCAGAAGCTGCTAACCGGCGCACAGACCGAAGGCCTGAATGCAGGCTTCTCCTACATCGGCACGGAGCACATGCTGCTGGCGGCTTTTGGAGATGCGAATTTCCAATCGGCCACGATCCTCGCCGCGATCGGTATCGATGAAGCCTCGGTGCGCTCGACGCTCGCCAAGTTGCTAGACAAGAAGAAAAGGCGCGTGCCGACCAAGATCGTCCCCACGTCGCGAGTGAAGAAGGTAATCGAGCTCGCCTTTCAGCTGTGCGGCTCGGCGGGCGATCCGAGGGTCAGCACTGGGCACATCCTTCTGGCTCTGGCCACCGAGGGCGAGGGGATCGCCGCGCACGTGCTCAAAGACCTTGGGGCGACACGGCAGCGGATCGAGTCGGAGCTTGCTGAGCTGACCGAACCCGAGGCCTGACAAACCCGGCGAGCTTTACGATCAACTCGGCGTGACCAAGCTCGGGATCATGATCGAAGGCCAGGAAGGCCTCAGCTGGGAGCGATGGCGGAACCTCTGCCACGACGCGGAGGCGCTTGGCTTCGCATCGCTCCGGCGCAGCGAGCACCTCATCTCCCTGATGGGGGATGACTCGCGCGACTGCATCGATTGCTGGACGTCGCTGGCGCTGGCGGCGGAGTGGACGAAGACGATTCAGTTCGGCCCCATGGTCAGCCCGATGACGTTTCATCACGCGGCGGTCCTCGCGCGCAAGGCGGCCGCGGTCGATGTCCTGAGCAAGGGGAGGCTCATCCTCGGGGTTGGCGCTGGATGGAACGAACGCGAGCACGAGATGTTCGGCATTCCCTTCCTCACCGTCGGCGAGCGCATGGACCTTCTCGAGCAGGGCGTCGCGCGCATCCGCGATACCTGGGCCAAGTCGAATCCAAAGCCCGCCCAGAACCCGATCCCGCTGCTGATGGGAGGGGTTGGCGAGAAGCGTGCGCTTCCGCTCGCGGCGCGCGAGGCAGACGAGTGGAACTACACGCGGATGGACCACGAGGAATATCGCCACAAGCGCGACGTGATCAATCGCGCTTGCAAGCAGATCGGACGCGACCCCGCCACCATCCGCTACTCGGTGATGGTCAGCTACATCGTCGGGCGCGACAAGGCCGAGCTGCGTGAGCGCGCGCTGAACCTGGCCAAGGTGGTGCCACGACTCAAGCGAGACTCACCCGACGAGACCCTGGCGGCCGCGAAGCAATCGATGTTCGTCGGCACGCCGGACGAGGTCGTGGAGCAGATCAAGCGCTACGCCAAGCTCGGCGTCGAGCTGTTCATGCTCCAGCACTTCCTGCTCGACGACTCGGATGCGCTGAAGCTCCTCGCATCTGACGTTATGCCGGCGATCGCCTAGCGATTTTGGCAGCGAAGCGGAGGGAGCGGTCGCACCGCGGGCGTGACCGCACCGGCTTGCTCGACACCGGTCGGCTGATCGTTTCGGCGGTCAAGGCTTCGCCTCGCTGGAGCGCGGCCCATCCGGTGACGGCGATCGCCACCGTCGTGCTGATCGTCGTCTACTTTGCTGTGGCGCCCTGGATGATCGAAGCCGGCGCCGTCTCGGCGCGGGCGATCGACGCCGGCGAATGGTGGCGGCTGGTCACCGCGATGTTCCTGCACGGCGGATTACTGCACCTGCTCTCGAATATCGTCGGGCTGCTGATCATCGGCTCTCCCGCGGAATCACGCTTCGGCGGGCGGAAGTACGCGGTGATCCTACTCGTGGGAGGGGTGGGTGGGGATGTGGCCGCATGGCTGCTTCCGAGCTCGATCCCAGGCGCCTTCACGCTAGGCGCCTCGGGCGCGGTGATGGCCGCGGCGGGAGCGCTGCTCGTGATGCTGATACGCCGCCAGGAAAGGGTCGAGAACGTGATCCTCGCCTTTGGCATCACGGTCGCGACCGTTCTGCAGGGATTCGCGGATCCCGGTGTTTCCGTCGCCGGTCATCTCGGCGGACTGGCCACCGGGGCTGCGCTCGGCTATGGATTGGGACCGCGCCGAGGATGGACGGCGCCCGTCCGCGAGCCGCGGGCCGTAGCCGCACCTGGTACGAGCCAGCCGTCGACGACCATGCGCGAACGCGTATGCACGCGACTCCATGAGAGCGCCAAGGCAAGTGACGGCAAGCTGGCCAAACCGGGCAAACGCTTCGGCGGGTGGGCGCCGATCTGGATGATTCTCGGCGGCGGGGCGGCAACCGCCTTCGGGCTGGGCATTGCCGCCCAGGCCCCGCACGCTTTCGACAGCCTTCACCGATATTCGACGGCCGGGGCGTGCACCGAGCCGGTCCTATCCGACTGCTATCAGGTGGTGGCGAGAACCGTCGATCAGGTGCGGCTGGTCGGTTCCCGCTCGAAGCATTGGGAGATCGTGTTCGACGACGGGCGGTCGCCCTATTCGGTGACCATCCCTCACCCCATCACCGCCTTCTATTCGCTCTGCTGCCACGCACGGGTGCTCACTCGCGTGTGGGACGGTCAGGTGGCGGGAGTCGAAATACCTGGGCAGGGCTTCATGATCACGAGCGACGACCCCAGCTACTCGATGAACACCGGCGTCGTGCTTGCCATCGCGCTGCTGTCGACCGGAGGACTCGTCCTGATCCTTGGCATCCGAGCCGGGCTGCGCACCGGCTACTGGCTGAGGAAGCCAGGAGGTTTCAGCGCCCTCAACACGGGATTCATTTACAGCCGCCCCGGCGTGCCTTTCGTTATGGGCTCGAGCGCGGCCGTGGCGATGGTCATGACCCAGGTATTCAGCCTGGACTGGACCGTCACCTGGATCGTGGGATTCGCGTTCGCGATTGTTGGCGGCTGGGTCTGGTATCTCGGCCACGATTTCGACGCCGAGGTCGAGCACCTGGGCTTACAGGGAGGAATACATTAAGAAGATGGACTTCGAGCTCAGCGAATCGGAGAAGAAGTTCCGCGACGAGGTTCGCGCGTGGCTGAAGGCCAACAAGCCGCGCGGCGATGGCGCGTCCGAGGAAGGCCAGAAAGACTTCATCGAAAGCCGGCGCAAGTGGCAGAAGAAGATGTACGACGCCGGCTATGTCGGCATCACATGGCCCAAGGAGTACGGCGGTCGCGGCGCAGGCTTCATGGAGCAGCTCATCTTCAACGACGAGATGATCCAGGCCCAGACACCTGAGCCCATCAACGTGATCGGCCTCGGCATGGGCGGTCCGGTCGTCATCGCGCACGGCACCGAAGAGCAGAAGAAGCGCTATCTGCCCCCACTGCTTTCAGCCGAGGAGATCTGGTGCCAGGGCTTCAGCGAGCCCAACGCGGGCAGCGACCTTTCGGGTTTGCAGACGCGCGCAGAAGACAAAGGCGACCATTATCTCGTCAACGGACAGAAGGTCTGGACGACCCTGGCGCACGCCGCCAAGTGGTGCATGTTGGTCACGCGCGAGCGCAAGGAGGCGAATCCGCGCGACGGCCTGACCTACCTGCTCGTCGACATGGAGAGCGCCGGCGTCGAGGTGCGCCCACTGGTCCAGATCACCGGTGACGCGGAGTTCAACGAGATCTTCTTCAAAGACGTCGAGGTCCCCAAGTCACAGATCCTCGGCGAGGCGGGCAATGGTTGGGCGGTCGCCATGACCACGCTGCTGCATGAGCGCGGCACGCTCGGCATGGCGCTCGCGACGCGCGCACAGATCACGGCTGCTGAGCTCGCCGACCATGCGCGCAAGCTGGGCCGCGGCTCAGACCCGCTGGTGCGCCAGAAGATCGCGCGGTACACGATCGAGGCCCGCGCGCTGCAGCTGAACGGCTATCGAGCGGTCACTGCGGTCAGGCGCAACGGAATCCCGGGGCCCGAGGGCTCGATACTCAAGCTGATGTGGTCTGAGCTGAACCAGCAGATGGCGGAGACGGCGGTGGACATCGCGGGGCCGGCGGGGCAGGTTGGCGATGGCGACGGCTGGAAATACCAGTTCCTGCGCTCACGCGCGAACACGATCGAGGCCGGCACCTCTGAGGTCCTTCGCAACATTCTCGCCGAGCGGGTGCTCGGGCTTCCTCGCAGCCGCTGACAGAAGCTTCCAGGAAGCTTTCGCCTTCGCAAACAGTTTAGGATTCAATAACTATGTCCACGCCTGCAATTGAAGAGGCCATAGCCGGCTACAAGAAGACTCATCGCGCGCTGCTGACCTCGAAGGGAAATCGGTGGCGCGACCTCGACATCTCAATGCAGCAGCTGCGCGCGCTCTACCTGCTGCGTGAGGAGGAGGAGGCCTCCGTCGGCCGCCTCGCCGAGCTCTTCGGCATGGGCCTACCGGGCACAAGCCTGCTCGCCGATCGTCTCGTCCGGTCGGGCTACGTGGAGCGCAGGACCGACCCGACCGACCGCCGGCGGGTGCTGCTCAGCCTTACGCGCGCCGGTGACCGCCTGGTCGGCGATCTGCGTGAAGGGAGCTCCAGCCAGCTCCGGCGCTGGATGGCCCAGCTCTCTCCGGAAGATCTGGCGGCTCTCAGCCGCGGCTGGCGCGCTCTCGCCGAGGTCGCGTCGCGTCACGCGCAGGTGCTGGAGGGCAGCGCAGTTTGACCGCGGTCGCCACGCGAACTCCAACCACCGAATCGAAGAAGGGCATCGACCGCGGCGTGATGGCGGTCTTCGCGGGGCTGATGCTCGGTTCGCTGATCGCGTCCTTGAACATGACACTGGTCGCGCCCGCGCTGCCCACGATCGTGGCCGAGCTCGGCGGGATCGCCGATTACAGCTGGATTCCGATCTCCGCGATGCTCGCCTCGACGATCGTCGTTCCTGTCGCCGGCAAGCTCTCGGACATCTACGGTCGCAAGCCGCTCTACATGACGGGAATCGTCGTCTTTGCGGTCGGGTCCACCTTGTCAGGCCTGGCACCCAACTTCTGGTTCCTCGTGTTCGCGCGATTCATCCAGGGCGCTGGCATGGGTTTCATCATGCCGCTCTCGCAGGCGATCATCGGCGACATCATCTCGCCGCGCGAGCGTGGCAAGTATCAGGGGATGATCGGGGCTTCGTTCGGCCTCGCGTCGATCGTTGGTCCCGCGGCGGGCGGCTTCATCACCGACCATTACTCGTGGCGCTGGCTCTTCTTCGTCAACCTGCCCTTCGCCGTGCTCACGCTCATCGTTGTCTGGCTGTACATGCACGTTCCCAACGAGAAGCGCAAGCACTCAATCGACATCGCCGGGAGCGTGACGCTGTCGCTGGGGATCACCTGCCTGCTGCTCGCGACCGTGTGGGGCGGCACGCAGTACGCCTGGAATTCGTGGCAGGTCATCGGTCTCTACGCGGCAGCCGCCGTCCTGCTCGTGTCGTTCGTCTGGGTCGAGAGGCGCGCGCCAGAGCCGGTCCTCCCTCTTCATCTGTTCAAGAGCAGCATCTTCACCTTCTCCAACATCGCCGGAATCGGCGTCGCGATGACGATGTTCGGGGCCATCTTCTTCCTGCCCGTTTACGTGCAGGGCGTGATCGGCAACAGCGCCACCAACTCGGGCGCGATCCTGGTCCCCATGCTGCTGGCGATGGTCGTCAGCAGCATTGCGAGCGGCCAGCTCATCTCGCGCACAGGCCGGTACAAGGTCCCGATCCTGGTGGGATTGGTGGTCATGGCCGCCGGCTACTTCATGATCACGACCTTCGACGTCAACACGAGCAACCAGACCGTGGTCGAGGCCATGGTCCTGATCGGGCTCGGCCTTGGCGTGACGATGCAGACCTACACGCTGGTGGTGCAGAACTCGGTCGGCCGGGCGGACATGGCGGTGGCAACGTCCGCGACGCAGCTCTCGCGGTCGATGGGATCGGCCCTGGGCCTCGCGATCATGGGCACGATCCTCACGCAGGGCATGGCGTCATCGATGGCGAAGTACATACCGGCCAGCGCCCTGCAGAAGTTCCAGGCGTCGGGAAACTCAGCCACCGCCGGAGCTGTTTTCGACCCCGCGCAGCTGATGCACCTTCCCCCGGTGATCGCCATGGGCATCCGCCACGGCTTGTCGGATGCTCTGCATCCCGTGTTCGTGGCCGGCCTGGTGATGATCGTGATCTCGTTTGTCGCCACGCTCTTCATCAGGGAGGTCCCCTTGCGCCAGACCGCCCACGTCGCGGCAGGGCGATCTGCCGTCGCAGCGGCCAAGACCGGGGAGTCAGCCGTCTAAACTGACCGACCGTGACCGCAGGGTTCTACGTGAATCAAGCGTTCAGCAGGTCGTGATCTGAGGCTTTCAGAGAGCGACCAACTCCCGGTTGAAGGAGGCTAGATTCCGTACGTGGAACAGAACGTGACTAAAGACCAGCGAATCATGTGGGTGTTCGGGATTGCCGCCGCCCTGGCGGCTATCGGTGCGCTAGCGCCGCTCGCGTTCACCATCGGGGCCCACAGCCGCGTCGGCAGCGTCGCCATCCCTTTCGGCATTGCTGCCATCGCGCTCGCGGTCAATGCTGTCATCTACCACCAGGGCCGTGTCGTTGCAGTCGCCCTGTACTTCGTGGCCGGGCTCGCGATCGTGTACGGCATCCTCGCGATGCTGGCGATCCCGCTTCGCCTCGCCGTGGTCGGCACCTGCCCGGCCGCGCCGGCCCACTGTCCAGCTGGTTTCGAGCCGCCGCTCACCAGCGGTGAGAACAGCGGCCTTGGGACAGCAACGTTCTGCGGCATCCTCGCGATCTTCATCGGCTTTTACGGACTGGTCGCCCTCTACCGCCGCTCCCGCTCAGCCGGAACCGGGATCGAGCCCAGGGCATGGCCCGCAACGCCGCCGATCTCGCCGGCCCAGGCGGTGGAGGCGCCAGCGCCGTCAGTCGAATCGATGCCGGCCACGCCTGCAGAACCCACGCCCGTTGCGGTTCCTGAATCTGCACCGCCTCTGCCGCCGGAGCCTGGGCCGCCGGCGGAGCCTGAGCCCGCCGCGATTGCCGAACCCGCACCGGTTGCCCCGCCGGCTCCCAAGCGGGCCCGAAAGCCGGCTGCCAGGAGGCCGGCGCCGAAGCCACCTGCGCCTGTCGAGGAGGAGCTCAAAGAGCTGCCGGCTCCTGAGGAACTGAAGGAGCTGCCCCCGCCCGCCTGACGGCCGGTCTTACTATTCGGAGCAGGCCGATGGATTTTGCCTTTTCCGCAGAGCAAGAGATGCTCCGGCGCTCCGCACGCGACTTCCTCGCGAAGGAATGCCCGCCGAAAGTCGTGCGCAGGCTCATGGAGGAGTCGGACGCTTACGATCCCGCACTCTGGTCCAAGATCGCGGCCCTCGGATGGACCGCGCTCGGCATCCCAGAGGAGTACGGCGGGGTCGGCAGCTTCCTCGACCTGATCGTCGTCCTCGAAGAGGCCGGGCGCGCGCTGCTGCCAGGGCCCTTCTTCGCGACGATGGGTTTCGCGGTGCCCGCGATCATCGAGGCCGGCACCGAGGCGCAGAAGAAGAAGGTTCTGGGTGCCATTGCGGAGGGCAAAGCCCGCGCGACACTAGCCATGACGGAGCCTTCGGCGCGATGGGACGCATCGGGGATCGCCATGACCGCGAAACCAGGCGGCGGCGGCTGGCAGCTCGATGGGGTCAAGCTCTTCGTCCCCGACGCCGCCAACGCCGACTACACGGTGGTTGCCGCGCGAACCCGTGGCGAGGGCGAGGACGGGATCAGCCTGTTTCTCGTCGAGGGCAAGCCGAAGGGCATGTCCGTAAACCAGCTGCAGACGCTGGATATGACCAGGCGCTGGAGCGAGGTTCGCTTCGACAAGGTCGAGGTGAGCGCCGACGCGTTGATGGGCGCGCCACACAAAGCATGGCCGGCATTGAAACGCGCTTTGGAATGGGCTACGGCCGCGCTGTGTGCGGAGATGGTCGGCGGCGCTCAGAAAGTGCTCGAGACCTCCACCGACTACGCGAAGACTCGTCACCAGTTCGGCAAGCCGATCGGCATCTACCAGGCCGTATCACACAAGCTCGCGGACATGCTCGTGCTGTCGGAAAGCGGGCGGTCAGCAACGTACTACGCCGCATGGACCGTCGACGCCGACGCGCCCGATCGGGCGCTCGCGTCATCGATGGCGAAGGCCTACGTTTCAGACGCTTATCGCAAGGTGGCGGGTGACGGCATCCAGGTGCACGGCGGAATCGGCTTCACTTGGGAGCACGACATGCACCTCTACTTCAAGCGGGCGAAAGCTTCAGAGGTGACCCTGGGCGACGCCACATACCACCGAGAGCTGGTAGCCCAAGCCCTCGATCTGTAAGGCGCCTGGCTAGGACTGGCCGGCGTTGTGGGGCCAGGAGTCGAACAACGCGATGTCGACCGAGCCGCTCTCTACGCCCGCGATGTCGTAGACGTAGGTCTTGCCGTTGGCGGCCGGTCCGCCAAAGCCACACGGGGTCGTGGTCGTGCACAGCTGCTCACCGGCGTACCAGATCAGAGTCGGTGTGAGAAAACCCGGATTCGCGCGCGGCTCGGGGGAGGCGAGGGCGACGGGACCTCCGTTGGTGTCGAGGATCCCGACCAGGTGGTTGCCCTGCGGATTGAGCGACGTGAATGTGATGTGGCTTCCGTCTGAGCTGGGCCATGGGCGGATCCACTGCAGGCCCGCCGACACCGTCTGGACCTTCCCGGTGGGTTCCCACACCTGCACGCCGGCTGTAGTGCGGAAGTAAAAACGTGCGCCGTTGGCGGCCCACGCGCCCATCGTGCCGTCCGCGCGACTGTAGACGCTCTTGTTATCGGAGAGGCGCACGATTTGAATCGGCGGGGTGGTCGACGAAGCGTTCTTCTGTGTCGTAAAAGTCTCCTCGACGGCGACGTACTGCCCGTCGGCGGAAAAACCAACCATCGCGTCGTCGTTGTCGCCATCCACGCCTCGGGCCCCAACCGTGCCCAGGGCGCTCAGCGTCTTGTCGCCGGCGGCCGACAGTACGTGCCACTTCAGGCCGGTCGCGTCCGAGCTGAGGTAGCTGAGCTTCTGCCCATCAGGGCTCCACGCGTAGACCCAGCTCGCGTATCCGCCCGAGCTCCACGCACGCACAAGCGACGTCGTGCTTGTCGTGAGGTCGACGAGGTAGAGACCTCCAGGCGAACCGAGGCTGCCCGTGGTCACGATGTACGACACGCGCGTGGAGCTCACGAACCGGAAGTTGCTGCCGCCGCTGAAGCCGCAGCGAGTGACCGGGTGAGTGAGGTCGGTCACGTCGCGCACGACGATCCCCTGGACCCCGCGAAGCGTGACCAGCGCGAGCTGGTGGCCGGCCGGAATCTGCGAGGAGCACACGACAGCCATGGGAGCCGGTGGAGTTGGGCCGCCAGGCGCGGGGCTGGGGAACGGAAGTGGCGACCCGCTCGCGGTCGGCGACGTCCCGGCGGCTGACGGTGACGTTTTCGCGCTGCCAGGGTTGTTGCCGCACCCGACCGCAAGCAGGACGAGGACTATGAGGAAGCGTTTCACCCCGCGTGCATTCTGAGGCTCCGGACCTGGTTTTCAGCCGCCGGCGAGGAGCCTGAACACGACCAGCCCGAAAAGGGCGCAGGCGGGGATGACGATGCCGCGGTAGAGGGACCAGTAGCCCGCCCAGGCTTCCCTCAAACGATCGAGGCGGCGGCCCGAGCCGAATACGAGCGACCAGTAAATGGGCAATGCCGCGCCCGTGTTGAGGGCGAGGGCGAGCAGCGCGATGCCGCCGGCGCCGGCAAGCCAGACCTGTAGGGGCGCGGACGTGCCGAAGCCGGCCTGGATCCCCCAAGCGATCGCGGCCGCGACGAGGCCGAGCAACGCAGGCGCGCCGAGCAGGAAGAAGGCGGCGAAGCTCACGACCACGAGCGCGAGCATCAAAGCAAGCGTCGCGACGACCCCGGCCAGGGCTGCAGCGGCGATCGTGGCGCCATTCGCCTTGGCCGGGCTCTTGGCTGCAACCGGCGCGTACGCGACCTGGGACGTATCGTTCTGCACCTGGCCGCCGCCGGATGCCCACACGGAAGTCCAGGAATGCAGGTTGGCGTTCGACGTGAGGCCCGCAGCGATGCCGGCCGGGGCCACCGCGAGCACGAGGCCGACAGCGATGGCAGCCGCGTTGCGGCGGATGACTGCGATCGGCAGCCATATGCGCCGAGGTCTCCGGGTTCCGATGCCGGTCTCCATGAGGCGTTCGCGATCGAAGGTGGCGCCACAGAGAACGGTGAGCGCGAAGCACGCCGTCAGCGGCAGCAAAAGCGAGCCGATAGCGAGCGGGGAGCGGAACACGAAGAGCGCGAGCGGGAGGTCGGCGACAGCGGCCGAAACGGGCGAAAGCAGGAACGACCACGCGCCTCCAGCCGCGCCTTCGCGCGGAAAGAGCATGAAGCCGAGCATGCGGCCCATCGCCGCCCAGTAAGCGGTGACCGCGGCGACGAACGCGAACACGGGCAGCAGGTCCCAGGGGGCGCTCTGCCCGAAGAGCGAAAGCAGCGTCATGCCGGCCGCCATCCAGAACGTCACCCACACGGCGCTGACCACCGCCCCGGGCAGGACCTCGAGCCAGATGAGGGACGGGTCGTCGACCGGCGTGTACAGCAACACCTCCAGCGATTGCTGCGCTTTCTCCCACCAGATCCCGATCGAGCTCTTGATCGACTCGAGAAGCGCGAACGACATGAAGAAGAGCGGCAGCAGCAATCCCGCCTGCAGGGCGACGCCGCCAGTGAACCTCTGCGCCAGCGATCCGACCCCGGGCAGCTGGCCGAACAGCGACGTGGCGGCGACGAGCAGCAGAACGAATGCGTTCAGGTACATGACCCAGCTGAGGTCGCCGCGTCGCCACCACGAGCTGACGTAGAACGGCAGCGAGTGGCGCAGCAGCGGCCATTGATTCCGCAGCGAGCCGAACATGCGTGGCGCGCCGATTCCCGAAATCACGCGGGCAGGCGCTGCCGCGACCGGTATGGGCTCGGGCAATGGCTCGTCCATGGCTTTGAGGTAGACGGACTCGAGGCTCGTCTGCTGCTCTTCGAGCTCGTAATAAGGCGTTCCCTCGGAGGCCAACCGCTTCTGCAGCTCGGCCGCGAAATCCGCGCGGTCGGCCACGGCGGCGTGCCAGTCGAGGCTGTACGTGATCCGCTCGCCGTCCAGCTCGAACGCGAGCGTGTGCTCTTTCAGCCAGATCTTCAGGTCATCAGGGTCAGTTGGCGGGCGGCTGAGGCGCACCGCGAAACGCCGCCCCACTCCGGCTTCGCGGCGCAGCTCGTCGAGCGTGCCGTGGGTGACGATGACGCCTCGTCGCATGATCGCGATGCGGTCCGCCATCAGCTCGGCCTCACCGAGCACATGGGTCGTGACGATCAACGCGGCGCCTCGTGCGCGCTGCTCGCCGAGGTAGTGGCGCATGTCTGCGGCAGCCACGGGGTCGAGGCCGGCGGTCGGCTCGTCGCAGAAGATCCAGTCCGGGTCGTGAAGCGTGGCGCGGATGAGCGCGACCTTCTGCGCCATGCCGCGCGAATAGGCGGCGAGGATGGTGTCGGTGCGGTCCGCGAGCTCGAAGCGCTCTAGCAGCGTGGCGATGCGCCTCGCGCGCACGTCCGCGGGGACGCCGTATAGGTAGCCGAAGTGGTCGAGGTACTCGACCGCGGTGTTGCGGCCGTAGAGCCGCGCCTGGTCGGGCACCACCCCAAGACGCGCACGGACCTCATCCAATTTCTCCGGCACGCGCAGGCCGTCCAGCTCGATGAGGCCGGTGTCGGGCCGGAGGATTCCACCCAGGCACCGAAGCGTCGTCGACTTGCCGGCGCCGTTCTGCCCCAGCAGGACGAGGATCTGACCGCGCTCGACGTGGAGGTCCACGCCATTGACGGCGTGGACGTCACCAAAGCTCTTGCGGAGGCCCTCGACCCGGATCAATGGACCGTGGAGTCTAGGACCCGGCGATCAGATCGAGGCTCTATTTGAGCCGGCTGAGCAGGGGCTCCAGGCGGTTCATGACCTGCTGGTGGACGTGGTCTCTCGAACCGGTGGCGTCGAGGCGCGCGAACCGCTGCGGCTCGTCCTGAGCGAGACGTTCGTAGGCGGCGGCAACGCGGTTGTGGAAATCGATCGACTCACGCTCGACGCGATCCGGCTTCTTGCCGGCCTTGGCCAGGCGCTCGAGCCCACTCTCGACCGGAACCGA
>Ga0066679_10000432_pt1 | contig 14022 bp, 12 predicted proteins | sample GraSoiAngelo_128_FD_62298 | JGI IMG/M metagenome (GOLD analysis project Ga0066679, IMG submission 62298) | Grasslands soil microbial communities from the Angelo Coastal Reserve, California, USA - 14_0927_12_20cm | ecosystem: Environmental > Terrestrial > Soil > Grasslands | place: USA... | reverse complement strand
TCGATGCTTCCTTACCTGCATGATGGTGAACGAATCTTTGTAAACAAACTTGTCTACTACGATGATTATGGCTGGGCGCCGAAAATTTATCGGGGCGACATCGTTGTATTCTGGTTCCCCGAAGATCCTTCAAAGAGTTACATCAAGCGCGTGATCGGTTTGCCCGGCGATACGGTGGAAGTGCACGAAGGGCGCGTGAGCGTCAACGGCCGCGACCTCGACGAAGAGTATCTCGACCAGCATTTGAACATGTCGCACGCGAGTAAGCCGCCGACTTACGTCAAGCCCGGCTACTATTTCGTGATGGGCGACAATCGCGATAACTCCAGCGATTCGCGTATTTGGGGTCTGGTGCCGAAGAAATACATTTACGGGAAGGCGCTGTTTCGGTACTGGCCATTGGGTGCTGCCAAAGTGATCACGCGCGATACGCACAATACATCGGTTCCGCCTGGAGCAAACTATCGGCGTGATGCCGACAACACGCCGGATGCGGATGACCGGTGAAGCATTAGAAGCCCGCGCGTCACGGCGGGGTCCCGCGCGAGCATCTCGCGTGGGGCGCCATTAAGGGCAAGATTGTCTATGTTGCCCTCCCTTATGGTCGGGCTTCTGACACTGAACCTATGACCGACTGGCCGCGACTCATCTTAATGATCTTCTACGCGCCGCTGCGCGGCATGCGCGAAGTGCGCGATCGCGGAGCTTTGTTCCCGGCAATCGTCTGCGCCTACATCTCGCAGGTCCTTTATGCTTTCGTAATTCAGTGGCTCGTTGGGAATGCGTCGCTGCTCACTCGCCCACAGGTAATCGCCGGTAATCTCTTTCAGGCGGCGACTTCGCTTCTGCCAATCGTGATCGTGCTGGTGCCTCTGCTCGCGCTGACCTCGAATCTTTTCGATCGTCGCGGAAGCTTTGGCCTGGTGCTACAGCAGGAGTACGCCTCGCTCGGCTCGGTTATTTTTTATGCGCTAATCGCGGCGAATCTTGTCGCGATCTTGATCTCGATCTTCTTCCATTTCAGCGGCGTGCAGGCAGCTTATATAGCTAATTCCATGCAATCGGCTGAGCAAATCAAGTCAATGTTCAGACTGCCCGCGGAAGTCCAGAGGCAATTGGAAATCGAACTGAAGGATCCTGCGTTCATCGCAAGCAGTTTGTTTCGCACCGTGAAGATCGGAATTTTTTCAGTCGGCGCGATCGAATCCGTCAGAAAAGTTTTCCGTCTTTCGTTCGTGCGCTCAATTGCCGTCGTCGTGTTGAGCTACATCGGCGCGATTGTGCTTTCGCCGATCTGGACTTTGCTGTTCACGCGCGTAATCGGTTCGCCTTTCATCTTGTTAATGCTTTTTCTCCTGCTGCGCGGGTATTTCACCGGTATCGTCAGTGGCCAACGCGCGCGTGCGGCCTTCAAGCAGAATCTCGAGGCAGCCACGATCAATCCGCGCGACTCGTCAGCGCATTACAATCTCGGATTGATTCATCAGCAGCGCGGCGAGCTTGATCAGGCGCGTGAACGTTTCCAGCGGGCGATCGAAATCGATCCGGACGAGCTGGATGCGCATTATCAGCTCGGCCGCATCGGGCGCGCCCAGAATCGTTTGGCGGAAGCAATCGGTCATTTCGAGCAAGTCGTGCAGCGCGATCAGTTTCACGCCCAGAACGAAATCTGGCGCGAGATCGGCGCGACCTACATCGCCGCCGGCCAATATAGCGATGCGCGCGAAGCGCTCGAGAAGTTTCTCGATCGCCGCACAAACGATCCCGAGGGTTTGTATCTGATGGGCCGCGCGCATGCCGGGCTAGGCGACAACCAGGAAGCTGCGACCTCGATGCAGGCTTGCATTGAAGCTGTGAAGACCGCTCCCGCTTATAAGTATCGCACTGAGAAGCGTTGGCTGAATGAAGCGCAACAGTTTCTCAAAGGCAAGCGGCAGGAAGCCGTAAGCAGCCGGCATTGAATTTCGGTTAGCCCGACGAGCAACAAAACTAGATGAGCAACTCAGCAATCCTGGCCCTTGAAGATGGTCGCGTCTGGCGCGGCCGCTCGTGGGCTGCCGAAGGTTGTAGCGTAGGCGAGATGGTCTTTAATACCTCTATGACTGGCTACCAGGAGGTGCTCACCGATCCTTCCTACGCCGGCCAGATCGTCTGCATGACTTACCCGCTGATCGGCAACTATGGCGTCAACAATGAAGATACCGAATCGGCGCGGCCATGGGTAGAAGGCTTTGTGGTGCGCGAAGCAAGTCGGGTCGCTTCAAACTGGCGTTCGGAAGAATCGCTCGATGCTTATCTGAAGCGTTGGAACATCGTCGGCATCGATCACATTGACACGCGGGCGTTGGTGCGACACATCCGCGACAAGGGTGCGATGCGCGCTTGTCTTTCAACGGTCGACAGCGACACAGACAGCGTGATCGAGAAAGCGCGCGAGTCGCCGCCGATGGAAAATCGCGAACTCGCGAGCGTCGTCACGACCAGGCAACCTTACGAAGTTCCGGCCGCTAATCACGAGCGTTTCCACGTCGTCTGTTACGACTTTGGCGTGAAGACAAATTCGCTGCGCGAACTTTCGCAGGCCGGTTGTCGCGTCACGGTCGTGCCTGCGTCGACGCCCGCGAAGGAAGTCATGGCCATGAAACCGGACGGCGTGTTTCTGTCGAACGGTCCGGGCGATCCGGCGTCAATGATAAAAGAAGTTGAAGAGGTGAAACGCGTCGCGCAATCAGGCACGCCAACGTTTGGAATTTGCTTTGGACATCAACTGCTCGGACGCGCGTTCGGCGGGAAAACTTTCAAACTGATGTTCGGGCATCGCGGCGGCAATCAACCGGTGAAAGATTTTCGCGATGGCCACATCGAAATCACTTCACACAATCATGGCTTTGCGGTAAAGGCCGACACACTGCCGGCTGAAGTCGAGGTCACTCACATTAACCTCAACGACAACTGCGTCGAAGGCATGCGTCACAAGACGCTTCCGATTATTTCAGTTCAGTATCATCCGGAAGCCGCACCGGGCCCGCACGATGCTGAACATCACTTCCAAGATTTCATCGAATTGATGGAGACGAAAAGGGCCGACCTAAATTAGCCACAGCTGAACACAGATAACACTGATTTAGAAAAGGCCTTTCTTCTGAGCTGATCTTTGTTAACCCGTGTGAATCTGCGGCCTAAGCTTACTCACTCATTCGGCAGTTTCAGTTCGCCAGTCAACAGATCCGGGCGAACCCGCGCCATTTCTTCAGGCGTAGTTAGAGCGGTGGGGTGAATCGCCTCGACACTCTCAATTTGCACATCGACGACTGCTTCCTCGATCACTTCCGCGATCGTGTCGCTACCACGATGCTCGAGCCAGTGACGGTAACTAACAGTGAGGATTGCAATCACCGGAATCGCTAAAAAGATCCCGGCCACGCCGGCGATCTCAGCTCCGGCGAGAATCGCGAGAATCACTGCCAGCGGATGCAGATGAATTCCCTGCCCGATGATGCGCGGATAAAGCACATAATCTTGCACGACGCGCAGCACGCCGAGGAATAGCAGCACTACAAACGCCATACCGATTCCTGAATGCAACAGCGCAAGCAGCGCAACCAAAATCGCGACCACCAGCGGTCCAACCAGCGGAACGAATTCCAACATGCCGGCAATCAGTCCGAGCACGAGCGGGCTGGGAAAACCGATCAAGGCAAATCCGATGCTGCAAATTACGCCGATCACCAGGCACGCAGTAAGCTGTGCGCGAATGTAAGCGGCCAGCGTGCTGTTAACGTCCTGAAAGAATTCGTCGCCACGCCAGCGCAAGCGACCGCGCGGCAGCATCGCCAAAACTGAACGACGAAAGCTGTCCGCATCCTTTAACAAAAAGAACGCGAGAATTGGAATCAACACCAGCCAGGGCAGAAAAATTATTAAGCCGAGCATCTTCTCGAACGCCGCGCTGGCAATTTCTCCGCTCTTTTCAATCAGGCCAAGAATCGTATTGTTGACCGCCTTGACGATGCCTTCCGGCATCCGGTGCTGCATGAAATATTGATTCACGCGATCGGATGTGCTGGTGATCGTCTTGTAATAGGCTGCGGCCTGCTGCTTGAATTCAGGAAATTGCGAGGCCAGCTGCGGCGCAAGAAAATAAATTGCTAAACCGATGGCGGCAAAGATCACAACATAAACGATTCCAATCGCCAGACCCCGCGGCAATCTTCGCTCGCGCCCACCAAGACGAACCGGTCGCTCGACGAGATCGACGAGCGGCGCTACGAGATACGCGAAAAAGATCGACAAGACCAGCAGCAGAAGAACGGTGGTGAGCTTGTAGACCACCCACAACAAGGCCGCGACCGCAAGCAGGATGAAAATGATGCGCAGTACAATGCGCGTCTGGATCCAGGCGGCGACTTCTTTCGTTGCAGGTTGATGTTGATTCATCAAGAAGCGTTCAGTGTTGGCGGCTTGCGCTAGTAGAGTTCGTCTTCGTCGTAATCATTGTCGGCTTCGGACATCTTTACTCCGGCCTCTTCCCAAACCAAACCGCGCCACTCGTCCGTTTCGCCCAAAAGCTGGAGCGCCGCCTGGGGATGGGCCGGGTTACGCTCGATGCGAATTACTTCCGTGATCACGCTCAACTTCTCGCCACTGTCACCCATCACCCGCAGATTTACCCGCCCGCCGACCGGCGGCAACTCACGCTGCAGATGGATGAGCGTGCCTTCGGGGCCGATGTTTTCCGTTTCGCCTTCGGCAACTATGTGTGTGCCGTCGTTGGTGTCCCACTCTGCACGGACGGGAAAGGCGTGAACGTAACGTGGTCCGGATCGATTTTCAATAGCTACATCCTGGGGCATTAAGTGTTCTCCTCTTCTGACCGAAGATGGTTTGAGGCAACCGGGCGTATGATACAAGGAAAAGGAGTCAGGGGATAGGGGTTAGGGTGTTAGAGTGTTAGGCGTTCGGATATTAGATTGGTGCTGTTTGGTGGCCCTCTGATTTTGTTTGCGGTTCTCTGCCGGTTTCGCTCTAGTCTTGATAAAGAGCCTTCCTTGCAGACCGTGCTAGATTAGTCACGGCTTTGGTCTGAAAGCCTGTATACTTTAGTTGACCCGATGGGGCCGTTGAAGTAGCCAACTTTTTGTGCTAAAAGCCACTCGTGAACCAAGCCGACTTTGAAGCCCTGCTTGATGATCAGAGTAAGGTCATACAGGGCGACATTCGATGGGCTGATGACGAGGATCATTCGCCATCCGTCGAATTTAGGGCAGAAGTGGATTCGGAAACTGGTCATCCAATCTTTATCAGGGGCAGCTATAACGCGCTTGCCCAGACGTTAACCTATGCGCTAATCCATCGCGGTAGTGGCCGGATATACGCGCTTGACTTAGGCAAAGACCACCATAATCCCGATTGTCAGAATGTGGGAGAGCGTCACAAGCACAGATGGCGCGAACCAGTAAGAGACAAGGAAGCGTACGTACCGCTCGACCTTGATGCCCCTGTAAATGATCCGTTACAAGTCTGGGAGCAGTTTTGCGCTGAGGCGAGCATCCATCACAACGGCGAAATGCATCCACCACCTGCGCCGGTAAGGTTTCCGTAATATGAGCATAGCTCCTTGCGACGTAATCACTCAAGGTCTCGGAGAGTTGTTTTCATGCGCTCTCGTGAATGGCTATACGCGTGTTCGTACACCATTTCTGTATCCCGATGGCGACATAATTGACCTTTTTATTAGTGAACAAGACGGTGTATTCACCATTACTGATCTTGGAGAGTCTCTACGCTGGCTAAGAATGCAAAGTACCTCGCCAAAACGTTCGCCCAAGCAACAAAAGCTAATTGAGGACGTCACTCTAAACCACGGTCTAGAACTCTTTCGCGGAATGCTTGTGGCTCGGGCTAGAACACCTGATGAGCTTACTCCCGTCCTTCTAAGGACAGCACAGGGTGCGCTACGCGTGGCTGACATCTGGTTTACGATGCGAACGCGTTCAGTGGAATCCGTCACTGACGAAGTAGAACAACTGCTAACTGAACGGCTCATTCCATTTCAACGAAGCGAACAGTTATTAGGACGATCCGGCCGAGTATGGCGGCCGGATTTTCACACCAGACCCCCAAGGCGAAGCTCACTCGTCCAAGTTTTAAGTACCGGAAGCCGAGCCGCCGCTCACTCCGTTACGGAACACGTTCTTGCGTCATGGTACGACCTAAACAATCACCTTGTTGGCCCCGAAGCTCTCCAGTTTGTCTCGTTGTTCGATGACACGATGGACGTATGGACTCAAGAGGATTTAAATCTTTTGGGGAATCTTTCGGTTATTACAAGATGGTCAAGACCGGACGAGTTCATCGACGCGATAGCCGCCTAAGATCTGTTACGCCGCATTCTGTTCAGCAACAATCTAGTATCCCAACACCGGGGGTCAGGGGTGTGGGGGTTAGGGGTCAACATTAGAGCGCAGTCGCTAGACCCACAGAAACAAGATGGGAGCGAAACCCACCCCCATCCCCTACACACCATCCCCTCGGCAGTTACTCTTCGTCGCCTCTCAACTTTTCGAGCACAGAAAAATCTTCGAGCGTCGTAACGTCGCCTGCGACGGATCCGCTCGTGGCGATTTCGCGCAACAGACGACGCATGATTTTTCCTGAGCGAGTCTTTGGCAACGCATCGGCAAAGCGAATGTCGTCGGGTCTCGCCAACGCCCCGATTTCCTTCGCCACGTGCTGGCGGAGTTCTTCTTTCAATGGATCGTTCGGCGTTCGACCACCTTCCAGAGTTACAAACGCGACAATTGCCGAGCCTTTGAGATCGTCCGGCTTGGCGACAATCGCTGCTTCGGCAACTGCCTCATGTGACACGAGTGCGCTTTCAATCTCTGCAGTTCCCAGGCGATGGCCAGCGACATTGATCACGTCGTCGATGCGTCCCATGATCCAGAAGTAGCCATCCTGATCTTTTCGCGCACCATCGCCCGCGAAATAAAGGCCGGGAATCTGCGACCAGTACTGCTGCTGATAACGCGCATCGTCGCCGTAGATCGTGCGCAGCATCGATGGCCACGGGCGCGTGATGACCAGATATCCGCCCTCGTTTGGGCCGACAGACTTTCCGTCGCGAGTCACCACATCGACTTCGATTCCCGGAAATGGTTTCGTGCCAGAGCCCGGCTTCGTCGGGGTGGCACCGGGCAGAGGCGTGATCATGATCGCGCCCGTCTCAGTCTGCCACCACGTGTCGACGATCGGACATTTCTCTTTTCCGATAACCCGGTGATACCACATCCACGCTTCCGGGTTGATTGGCTCTCCAACTGTTCCGAGCAGACGAAGCGACGACAGATCATGTTTCAAAGGCCACTGCTCGCCCCATTTGATGAACGCGCGAATCGCCGTCGGGGCGGTGTAAAGCGTATTGACACTATGACGTTCGATAATGTCCCAAAAGCGGTCCGGCTCGGGCCAGTTCGGCGCGCCTTCATACATCAACGCGGTCGCGCCGTTGGATAGCGGGCCATAGACAACGTAGCTGTGACCCGTCACCCAGCCAATATCCGCGGTGCACCAGTAGATGTCCTGATCTTTGAGATCGAAAATCCATTTCGTAGTCAGGTGAGTTTGCAAAAGATAGCCGCCGGTCGTGTGCAGAATGCCTTTCGGCTTACCCGTCGTCCCTGACGTGTACAAGATGAAGAGCGGATGCTCGCTGTCAAGCTCCTCGGCCGCGCAATTTGCATCGACCGTGGTCATAAGTTCATGCCACCAATGATCGCGACCGGGCTCCATGTGAATATTGCTTCCGGTTCGCTGCACGACGATGCAGGATTCAACTGACGGAGTTTCTTTTAGCGCTTCATCTACCGCCGCTTTCAACTTCACTTCGCTGCCGCGACGCCAGCCTCCGTCCGCGGTCACTACGACTTTGCATTGCGCATCGTTGATGCGATCGATGAGAGCGGTGCTCGAGAATCCGCCGAACACGATTGAATGGGTTGCGCCGATGCGCGCGCACGCCAGCATCGAGATCGCCAGCTCAGGAATCAGCGGCATGTAGAGGGCGACGCGATCGCCTTTCTCGACGCCAACTTTCTTGAGGACGTTCGCAAAGCGACAAACTTCGGTGTGCAGTTGCTGATAAGTCAGCGTGCGCGTGTCGCCGGGTTCGCCTTCCCAAATCAAAGCGACTTTGTTTCGCCGCCAAGTGCCGAGATGGCGATCGAGACAGTTGTAAGAGATATTGATCTGTCCGCCGACAAACCACTGCGCATGCGGCGGCTCCCACTTCAAAACCGTGTCCCACTTTTTGAACCAATGCAGTTCGCTTTCGGCAAATCGCGCCCAGAACTTTTCCGGATCGGCCGTCGCCTCAGAGCGCAGAGCTTCCAGCTCTTCCATTGATTTGATATGAGCTTTTTCAACGAACGCGGTCGGCGGATGAAAGACGCGCCCTTCGGCCTGAAGTGACTCGATGTTTGTTGTAGGCGTCGACATATCTTTGGAGCGCCGACATCCTTGTCGGCGGGGCGCGGGCATCTTGCCCGCTTCCGGCAGAGACCATTATCAGTCGCTTTGGAGTTCCTCCACAATCTCGCGCATTGCTTGACGAGCCTTTTCAACCTCATCCGGCGCGAACGAAATTGCGCCGACTACCGCATGGCCGCCACCGCCGTAGCGTTCGCAGATCGTCGCGATGTTGTGACGGCGCGGGCGGGGCGCCCACGGGTTCGAGCCGACAGAAATCTTTGTGCGCTGCGGCGCGCGCGTCAGTGCGACTGTATAAGTCGCTTCGGGAAACAAATAGTACGGGATGAATTTGTTGAAGCCTTCGAAACCTTCATCAACCAAATCGAACTGCACGACATCTTTCTCCGAAGTCGCTTTGCGCTTGATTACTTCAAGGGTTTCGCGATGGAGTTTCAGAATCGGCGCGAAACGACGCTGCACTTCAGGACTGGTCGCGACTTCAGTCAACGATTTCGTCGTCAGGTCGCGAATAATTTCTTCGATGAATGATTCGTCAGGAGTGCTTTCGATCACTTGCATAAGTTGCAGCGCGGGCTCTTTCAACTCAACGCATTGCGCCGGAGATTCGTAAAGCGCGCCGTCGATGATGTGCGCCCAGTGAATGAGATCGGCCAACGGTTCATCATCGAAGCCAAACTCCGTCTGGGTGACACTGGCGATAAATTCCGTGCAGGACTTGCGCGTCGGATCGAGAAACTTTTTTCCCGATTTATCAGCACGAAAATGCGCCTCATCTTCCGGAGTGAGAAACGCCGACTGATGATGATCGAACCACCAGGTTAACTTGTCAGAGGGCGAATACTTGAAATCGACAATGGCGTTCTCGTCACCATCAAACATCGACGCGTCAAACAGAAGGTTGTTGGGCCGATGCAGCAATCCGCCGTAAGCAACCTCTGCGTTGGGGTGAATGCGTTCGAGATAAAACCGAGTGAATGTCGCCGCCGACGCCACGCCGTCAAAGCAGTGACCGTGATAAAGAACGCGCAGTTTCATTTTTGAGATCGTAACCGATTGAGACGAAGCGCGGAAATGTTAGCGTTGCTGGCTGATCGGCGCAAGTGATAGCATGCCCCCATGCCGGCCGCCGCAAGTGGGATCTTTACGGAAGGGTTCCTTATCGCTATTAAGGCAATGGTTGGAGTACATCATTCAATCTATCCAACCGTTCCGCCGCAAGGCATTTACTTTGAAGCACTGGTTGAACGTGCTTTCAAGAGAACAAAGACGCCTTTTACAATTATTGAAGCGGGCGGCCGCAATCAACCTCGCCACGATTTATTGGTTGAAGATCATCGAATCTCGCTTAAGACTGAAACGGGCGCTGTCACTCATCGAGAACGCATCACCATTACTAAACTTTGCACTACGGAGCGTGAGCCCTGGGATGCTCCGACGCTGATTGCCCGCGTTCTTGAACACCTAGCGAGGTACGACATCATTTTGATGTTGCGGGCTATTTGGGATGATCCACTGATTCATTATCAGCTTTTGGAGATTCCGGTCGAAAATCTGAGACTAATTGAAACCGCCGTCTTCGCGCCCGTCGGACGCCCGGCAGAAAAGCTTGGGAGCCGATATTGTTCGTGGAGACGACGTCTTATTTCATGTTCATTTTGATGCATCCGACCGCAAGTGCTCCGTCCGAAATCTCAGAGTAGCGGATTGTGCGATGTTAGAGGAATGGGACATTAGGATCGCGGAGTGATTTTATTCACACTTCGCCGACTTCCGAAAGATGATCCAATAACTATGCTGTCTTCGACTGTGATGGGCTGTTTTCCATCGGGGATCGACAATAGGCGCGGAGCGAGTCTTTACGATGCAATCACACGCACGGAAACCCGCTTCATTCGCGGATCGAATCAATTCGATGTGCGCCCATTGATATTGGTGGTGGTGTATATAATCCGCAATCTTACAGAATAGAACGCCTTCGGGAATAAGGGTTCGGTAAGCCTCTTTCATAAATGGAGGGTAAAGATGCGAGAACGTATAACCGAACTCCTTTGGCGAACGCTGACCTAAACCGAAACGAGTATTAAAGTCCTTCAACTTGTCCTTACCCTGGTTCGGAATGTGCGGCGGGTCATAAACTATGACATCAAAGACGGAATCAGCGAAAGGCATTATCGTGTTGTCACCAACCAACCCAGGCCGGTGTGAATAAGCGATATCCATACCGATAACCTTGCGGGTTGAACCCTTCCAGAATCTGCCGCCGTTGACTGTAGCATCAAGAATGCGCTTTGGTACCTTGCGGGGATAGAACAACAGAAGCCTTTCAAGTAGCTCGCTATCCTCCCCGGTCCAAATTGACGGCAACGGTTGATAGGTTGATGGCTGTTCTTCGGGCTGCCGTTCAATTTGTGTCTTGGCTTGCATCGCCGTGTTCTGATTCTCGTAAACATCCTCGAAGATGACAAGTTGGTCGTGCGGTATGTGGTGCTGGCGGGGAAGATCGTTGGTACGGTGCATCCCCCAATCGTACCACCTCGATCAAGTAAATGTTTTTATCAAGTTAACGACATCCTACAAGATGAAGTCTACAACAGTATCGCTTCTTACACCCGCGCAGCAGCTCGTGAGATATTGGGTTCACTTAATCGAGCATTGGCCCGCCGCCAGCGAATAATTAGCGTAATCAGTGCTCCAACGCCCACGACGATTCCAATCAACTGTGAAGTTGATAATCCCGTCAGCGTAGTGAGTCCCAGAATGTCTCCGCGCGGATCGTCGCGCACAAATTCGATCAGAAAACGCACGGCCGCGTAAATAATCGCGTAAGCCAGGATGACCTGGCCGCTGAATTTCTTTTTCTTGTGCAGCCACAACAGAAAGAAAAACGCGATCAGCATCGCGAACGATTCGTACAGTTGCGTCGGATGCAGTTTCGCATCGATCGGCACGCCGGTGACCTCGTGACCCAACTCGCTGAAGCGCACGCCCCAGGGCAGAGTCGTCGGCTTGCCCCAACAGCAACCCGCCGAGAAACATCCTTGCCGGCCCAAAACATTTCCCAGCGCAATCCCCGGAGCGCACGCATCCGCGGTCTTCCACCACGGCAGCTTCCAACGACGCATAAGGAAATAGCCAGTGACGAGTGCGCCAATCAGGCCGCCATAAAACACGCCGCCGGAGCGCAGAAAATCGAGCGAGAAAAGCAGCATCGGGTTCTGCCGATACTCGGGCTCAGTAAAGAACATCAGCAGCTTCGATCCGATCAGCGATGAAAGCAACAACCACAAGCAGAGATCATAAATGCGTTCTTTCGGCAGCCCGTCGCGCTCGGCAAGTCTGACCGTCACGAAGATCGCGCCAAGAAATGCCAGCGCGAGGAACACACCGTAAGTGTTAATCGGGAAGTTATAAATGCGGAAAAGAATTGGATACATGAAAACAGTACGCAGTAGGCGGTGAGCAGTAGGCAGTTACTTCAAGACGACGGCGCTCCTTGTTTGGTTAGATGTTCTGCTTTCTCTTTTCGATGCGCAAAGATCAAATCATAGGCCAGCAGCAGCGCGCCGAATGAAATGCTCGCGTCAGCGACGTTGAATGTGGGCCAGTGATACTGACCTGCATGCAACTGAATGAAATCGATCACAAATCCCAGCCGCACTCGATCGGTTAGATTCCCGGCGATGCCCGCGAGCAGCAGCGCGCACGCGCCGAGAATGCGATCATCGTTTCGCGGCGTACTGAAAAAGTAGAACAGCACCGCGATCGCCGCTGCCGCCGCCAGCACCACAAAAAACCAACGTCCGAATGTGCCGCCTTCCTGCAACTGACCAAAGGCGATGCCGCTATTCTCGGCATAAGCGAAATCGAGAATGCCGCGGACGATCGTGCGATCGTCAAAACGCAACCGGCGCACCGCCCAGGCCTTGCTCGACTGATCGACCAAATAGATGCCGAGGGCAGCGACGAGGTAACCAATCCGCCATGCGATGCGATTCTTCACGAAAGAGTTTGGCCCGGTGCTCATTACTTGAAATATAGGGGCGCCCGGTTATGAATCGAGCCGCGTAGCGGCGAGATATTTATAGAACCCTGGTGCCCCAAACGTATCTTCGCTCCGTAGGAACGAAATCTTCTGCCGCCCATAAATGGGCTTAAGAGAAATACAAAACTATTCGCTGTGCTATAAATATTCCGTGCCTCCGGCACTCAAGACAACCGATCACTTGCCTCGATTTCTTCCAGGGCTGCCACGCAGCGCTCGCAAACGGTCGGATATTTTGAAGATTCGCCGACGCGCGTCGAATAATTCCAACAGCGATCGCATTTCTGGCCATGCGCGCGGATGACAGTGATCTCCAATGCTTCCGAATCCATCTCGGCGTGAGGTTCGCTCAGTTCAACTTCCGAGACGATGAAGATGTAACGCAAGTCATCGCGATGATTGTTGAGAACTTCATACGCGTGACGGCCGGCGGAAATCTCAACGCGAGCTTCGAGCGAACTGCCGATTGTTTTCGCAACCCGCGCTTCTTCCAGCTTCGCCAGCACTGCGTCGCGATAGCCAAACAAGTGCGCCCATTTTGTCAGCAAATCGGCGCGATCTTCGTCGGCAGGCTTTGGAAACTCAGCCATGTGAACAACTGGCAAAGCCTCGCTCGAGGCAGGTAAGTTCTCCCAAATCTCATCGCTCGTAAAGACTAGAATCGGCGCCATCATTCGCGCCAGCGCGTCCGCGATTCGGTAAAGCGCCGTCTGGGCCGAACGCCGCGCTTGGTTCCTGGGCGCAAAGGTATACAGCCGATCCTTGATGATGTCGAAGTAACGTGCAGACAACGTCACCGTGCAGAACTGATGGAGGGTCTGGTACACATCGTGAAAATCGTATGCTTCAAATGCTTCGCGCACCGCGACAACTATGGAATTCAATTCGGCCAACGCCCATTGATCGATCTCCAGCAGCGCATGATCGCTGACCGTGTCTTGCGCTGGATCGAAGCCATCGAGATTTCCCAGCGCGAAACGCGCTGTGTTACGCAGCTTGCGATAGCCGTCCGCGACGCGTTGCAGGATCTCGTCTGAGCAGCGCATGTCTTCCATGTAGTTCGACGACACGCACCAAAGCCGCAGTACTTCAGCACCGAGTTTCGGAATGACTTCATCGGGTGACACGGCGTTGCCGAGAGACTTGTGCATCGCCTTGCCTTGCGCGTCGAGGGTCCAGCCGTGACAAAGAACGGCCTCGTAGGGCGCTCGATCGTGCACCGCGAGTCCAACCATCAGAGACGAATTGAACCAGCCGCGAAATTGATCGCCGCCTTCGATGTAAACATCCGCTGGCCAACGCAGATTGTCGCGCGCTTCCAGCACCGCGATCGAAGACGATCCACTGTCGAACCAAACGTCGAGGATATCTGTCTCTTTTGTAAATTCAGTGGCTCCGCATTCCCCACACTTAAAATTTTCCGGCAGCAGATCTGTCGCTTCGCGCTTGAACCAGGCGTCGGCAGATTCTTTCTCGAAAATATCCGCGAC
>Ga0066679_10000431_pt1 | contig 14024 bp, 12 predicted proteins | sample GraSoiAngelo_128_FD_62298 | JGI IMG/M metagenome (GOLD analysis project Ga0066679, IMG submission 62298) | Grasslands soil microbial communities from the Angelo Coastal Reserve, California, USA - 14_0927_12_20cm | ecosystem: Environmental > Terrestrial > Soil > Grasslands | place: USA... | reverse complement strand
GATCGCGATGCTGGAGGCTGAGCGCACCTGGGTGCGCAAGATCGACAGAGAAATCAGCGACAACAGGCTGGAGTGGAAAGTCGGAACAGATCCTGACTATGTTGGGTTGAGGAGGAAGCATGGCTCAAGCGCGCACTAACCCGTGGATTGTCCTGGTGGTTTTGACCACCGGCTTTTTCATGATCCTGCTCGACATGACGATCGTGAACGTCGCGATCCCGTCGATGGCGTCCGCATCGGGCGGGCTGAACGCCACACTCGATCAGATCCTGTGGGTGATCAACGCGTACGTACTGGTCTACGCAATTCTCCTGGTCACCGCCAGTCGCCTTGGTGATCTCTATGGTCAGCGCAACCTATTCGCGATTGGCCTCTTCGTCTTCACAGTCGCGTCGGCTTTGTGCGGCCTCTCACAGGATCCGAATCAGCTGATCGCCGCCCGAATTTTGCAAGGCGTCGGCGGCGCGCTGCTAACGCCGCAAACGCTGGCCATCATCACCACACTGTTTCCACCTGAGCGCCGAGGTGCTGCATTCGGCATCTGGGGTGGCGTAGCCGGCCTGGCCACCGTGACGGGACCGACCCTGGGCGGAGCGATCATCACGTACATCGATTGGCGCTGGATCTTCTACATCAACGTGCCGATCGGAATCGCGGCGCTGGTCGCCACGTTTGCAATAGTTCCCGACCTGCGTGCGGGGCGCCACCACAGCTGGGATGTCCTCGGAATCGTGATGTCGACGGCGGCCCTCTTCGGAATCGTCTTCGGACTGATCGAAGGTGAGCGCTACAACTGGGGCCAGGTCGACTCCCTGGGAATCACCATTCCGGAGATCATCGGAGCCGGTTTGATTCTGATGGTCCTATTCATCCTGTGGGAACGATTTCAAAGGGAGCCATTGGTTCCCCTGTCGCTATTCAGAGACCGCAACTTCGCGGTTGCCAACTGGATTGCGGCGGCCATCAGCTTCGGCATGCTGAGCATGTTTCTGCCCATCACGATCTACCTGCAGTCGGTTCGCGGTTTCTCGGCGCTGTATGCGGGTCTGACCCTCGCACCGATGTCGCTCACCTCGATGGTGGTGGCGCCATTTGCCGGCCGGCTCGCGGACAGATATGGCGGCAAATACATCCTCACTGCCGGGATCTCCCTGTTCACGATTGGAATGGCCTCGATCGCTTACGTCGCCGGTCCCAATTCGACGTGGTCAACTTTCGTGGTCCCGACCATCGTTTCGGGCATGGGCATGGGTCTGACGTTCGCGCCCATGACCACCGTGGCAATGCGCAACATTTCGCCTCGGGTGGCCGGCGCGGCGTCAGGCGTGCTGAACACGATTCGACAGCTCGGCGCGGCCGTCGGGAGCGCGGTCGTTGGAGCCGTCCTGCAGAACCAGCTCGCGAATGCCCTTCACAACCAAGCCGTGGCTCGCTCGTCGCAGCTGCCGGCGGCATTCCGCGAACAGTTCGTTGCCGCCTTCAGCTCAGTTGCCTCCAGCGGGTTTCAGATTGGTACGGGCCAGAACGGGGCCAAGCTGCCGGGCAACCTGCCTCCTGCTGTGGCACAGCAAATCGCAGCCATCGCCCATGACGTGTTCGTCAGCGCCTACATCGACGCCATGAAAGCCACGCTGGTGGTTCCTATCGTCTTCCTTGCATTCACCGTGTTGACGACCCTGCTCATCAAGCGCCAGGCCCGACCGGCAGCGCAGCAGCCATCCGAACAGGAAGAAGTCGTCGCGGCCGCGAGCTAAAACCTCGCCGGCCTGTGTCGGTTTGCTAGATGCGGCCGCCTGAGAGCAATTTCAGGCCGGCTAACAGGACCGCCGCGCCGATGAAGGCGACCACGATGCTGCCCCAAAAGCCGAATGTGCCACCGAATCCGAGCAAGCTCAGAAGAAAGCCACCGATGATCGCGCCGGCGACTCCGACGACGATGTCGGCGATGCAGCCGAAGCCTCGACCCGCAACGACGCGCGCAGCGATCGCCCCGGAGATCAGCCCGACGATGATCCAGGCAAGCCACGATCCCGGCTCCAGGTTGATGTTCGTAGCCAGGATGGCTTCAGCCGGCAAGGTGACCAAATCCTCTCAGAATCTTCAAAGCCTCCTGCTCGGCTTCGAGAAGTGTCGGGGCATAAGCGCGAATGCCGCATAAAGCGTAGGCCCACTCAGGGCTTGGTGGGCCCTGCGAGTGAAGCCTGAAAGTGGGCGGGTAAAAGAAGATTCTCTCGCCCTTCACCTTCTTGATCACCGGGCGCTTCGCCAGTACCTCTTCGAGAGACTGACCGCTGGGCAGGCGACCGGCTTGAAATTCCAGACGCCGCAATTTGGCCAGCGGATGATCCTCGTCTCTCATCGCGACTCGAATTCCGTATTGAGCGCTTAGATCGCGCATGAAGATGGTGATGATCAAAGCGTCGGTCTCGTCGCCGGTCATCTTCACGAAACCGGCGGCGCTTACATCGTTTGACTCAGCGTTTCGCAGGTGCCGGAAGAACTCCATCTCGAACAGGCTTCTCGATTGCGAGCTGGCGACCCACGGCTCGCCGGAGCGCCATGTCCTTGCCCGGGCAAGAGCATCGAACTCTTCGTGCATGCCTTCCAGGCGGTTTTCAGGGAGACCGTACAAGGTGTAGTGGAGTACTCGCGGCATTTCCGTCTAAGAGTACCGATCAGGACACGGGTCGGGACCCCGCTCTAGCCAGGCGCATTGCCTCTTCCTGCCAGGGCGGCGCCTGGACCCGCATCGGGAGACGATCGGAGCCGGCCGCGAGTAGGAAATCGCCCCGATGGGCCGCCTCGAGCCAGGCTCGGTGCCGGGGACTGAGATGGAAAGCCGTCTGGAGCTTGGCCGCCTCGCCTGCGCGTTGGGCGCCAAAAAAGAGCAGTGCCGGGTTGGTTGCCACCACTGAGCCCTGATCTGAGCCCAGCAGATCGCCCGGATTCTGGGTGGCGAATACGAGCGAACCGTCGTATTTGCGAATGCGACGGGCGAGGCTGACGACAAAACGGCGAATTGTCGAGTCTTCGAATAGCAGACCCAGCTCGTCGATTACAAGCATGCGACGGCGATCCTTGCGCTTGACTCGTGCCCAGAGCGCCTCGGCGAGCAGGAAATGAACCGGCGCCACCATCTCGTCTCGCAGCTCGCGCATCCCAAAGGCGACGATGGGCGCGTCGAGGTCGACGTTGGTCGGGGCGCTGAAAATCTGACCCAAGCTACCTTGGACCCAGCGCCGCAGGACAACCGCGGCGCGCGTATCGCCCTGCAAGCGATCTGCCACGTCGCTCATCAATGGCTGGGGTATGTCCCGATAAGCCTGGCGGACCGCGAGTTCGACGATGGCGCGGTCCGACTCGTCCAGACCTCCGCAAATGCACGCGCATAGGTCCACCGCGTCTGCCGCGGCAGGCCCGATCCAGCTTTCGTCGCGGCGGTCTGAAGGTCTCAAATCCAGGACGTTCAGGGCGTGGGCGGAGCCGAGCGCGAGTTGAACGTCGATACCGCCTAGCTCTATGGCAAGGCGGCCATATTCGTGCTCGGGATCGATGATGTAAACCTGGGTTCCCCGCCCGAGCGCACCCATCGCAAGCATGGAGAGTAGGTAGGTTTTGCCTGCACCTGAATGCCCGAAGACGCCAATGTTGGCATTGGCGTATCGGCGCTGATCGAACGGATCGACGAGCACAGGGGCACCTGTGGAGGTATGGCGACCGAGTACAAGTCCGCCCGGCTGCTGGAGGTCCGCTTCATGCCATGGGAAGAACGTCACCAGCGCGCTGGTGTCCAGAACGCGCTTGCGCTGCAACCGATCATCACCGCCGGGACGCGTCGCCGTGTAGCCGTCAAACATGCGCAACGTGCACGGCTGAAGGTCACACAGAATTCCCCGCGCGGCTGATTCGATTCGGCGAGAGCCGAGCTCAAGCTCCGATTCGTTGGCGGCGGTCAGCGTCAGGTAGATAGAGACGTGGAAGGCTTTGTCCTGGCTGGAGACGAGGCGACGCTGGAGGTCTTCGGCGTTCGGCAACGCGCCGGCGAGGGTTGGATCCGAAGTGCCGGCGTTCAGCTCCACCATTCGCGATGCGCGCATGTTGATCAACTGGCGTTGCAGGTAAGCGACGATCCACGCTACGGGCAACGGCACGACGTGCCAGCTAAGGCTGATGGCATGGCCTCGTGGAAGAAGATTGAATAACCATCCGGGCTCGAGATCCACTCCGGGTAGCCTTTCGACAAACCAGCTGCGGCTGAAACCATGCTCGTGCAGGTAGCGATTCGCGAGCTCCCGGCCAAACGACTGTGGTTTTGGCAACGACCAAGCGTCGAATCCAATGCCCATCTCCGCGAGGTAGGCTTGAGCGCGTTTCGACTGTTTCTCATGAGTGATCATCGAAGTCACGAATTGGTGAGACGTGCGCGACGCTCGGATCTGGTCAACAAAACTCAGGTCGGCGCCGCGCATGTCATCGAACAAAGCGGGCAGCGTGGCTTGATGATCGGCTTCGGTTTCTGCTCCAGGCTGGACTTCGATGATGACTTGCATTGGAGCGTCCAAACCGTCGAGCAGTCTCCGGAACGCGTGAAGCCAGCGTTGGCGATCGTCATCGGCGGCGTCGGAAAAGCCGAGAGATCCTGTTGCGACGACGATGGCGTCATGTGTGCCGGCTAATCGCTTCGCGGCATCCCGTGGTGCAAGGCGGAGGGGGCCGAATTTGAGCGCTCGAATCATGCGGCAACGGGCAGCGGATTGGAGTCGAGATCCGACTTGACCGACTCTTCCGGCAGATAGTTGACTGGCAATCGGCGTTGGTGGGTCCATTCAATTCGGTAGTTGCGTACCGCAAAGAGTGCCAAGTCGCGGATCCATTGGTCGGCCGCACGGCCACGCCACCGGCCCCATGCCGCAAGAACGCCAGCCGCAATAATCAGGCTCGCTAGGGCTCCTCGAATAGGCGCGGCCGCCCAAGGCGAAGACCACGTCGAGTACGCACCGAGCAGGGCGACCACAAGGTATGCAAGGCGCGTGGGCGTTAGGCCGTAGATCAACTTGTCCTCGAGGTCCACGTCGAGAGGGGCTTTGGCTGGCACGTGAGCAAGCTAGACGGCCGGCGCGCGTGAGGGAACCCAGGCTGTTAACGGCCGGAGAACCTTAGAATCGACTAACGGCCTAGTTCATCCCGCTCGCGTAGCTCAACTGGCAGAGCAGGGGACTCTTAATCCCAAGGTTCAGGGTTCGATTCCCTGCGCGAGCACCAATATTTTGTGCAAGTTCGGCTGACACGTCCCCAAAGGCCTTCGGCTGATGGGTTACACACCTTCGGCTGATGCGTCACAGCTACTTCGGCTGATTTGTCACGCTCCCGCCTATGAGGGAGATGAGTGTGACTGAGCAAAGGTACAAGGCGATTCTGGCGGTTATTGCCGACGGTCGGACGGTGAGCGAGGTGGCGACGGATTGGGGAGTGTGTCGGCGGACGATGCACCGTTGGCTGGCGCAGTACGAGGCTGAGGGACTTGAAGGACTGAGCGACCGTTCCCGCCGCCCGGCGCACTGCCCTCATCAGATGCCAGCGACGATCGAAGCAATTGTGCTCGAGATGCGTCGCTCGCATCGGTACTGGGGAGCTCACCGAATCGCTTATGAGCTGGCTCGCAAGCAGGTTGAGCCGGCGCCCTCAGAGTCGGCGGTCTATCGCTGTCTGGTGCGGGCCGCCGTCATCGACCCCATGACACGACGCCGGCGCCGGGAAACCTGGAAACGCTGGGAGCGCGCAGCGCCGATGGAGCTCTGGCAGTTCGACGTGGTGCACGGCTTCTTGCTCTCCGACGGCAGCTCAGCCAAAGCCTTGACCGGAATCGATGACTACTCCAGGTTCTGCATCTCGGCCAGGCTCATGGCACGCGAGCGGACGCAGGCGGTCTGCGATGGATTCAGTTCAGCGCTGCAGGCCTATGGCGTCCCACAGCAGGTCCTGACCGATAACGGCAAGGTCTTTACCGGCCGCTATGCCCAACCCCCGGTCGAGGTGCTGTTCGACCGCATCTGCCGTGAAAACGGCGTTGACCACATCCTCACGATGCCGCGCAAGCCGACCACGACCGGCAAAATCGAGCGCTTTCACCGCACCCTCAGAGCAGAGTTCGACACCAGGCAGATGTTCCGCAACCTGAAGGCAGCACAGGAGGCGCTCGATGAGTGGGTGACTTACTACAACACGCAACGTCCGCACCAGTCGCTGGGCGACCGGACGCCGCAGACTCGATTCCAGGCGCAGGGCGACCAGGTCCGACACGAGCTACGCCGGCCACAGCGCAATGGTGAGCAATGGGTCTCGCGCCTGGTGGCTCGAAACGGTGTTGTCTGCGTTGACTCTCAGCACATCAGCGTGGGCAAGCACTACGGCGGCAGCTCCTGCGACGTCCTCGTGACACCTGGCCTCTTTCAGTTCTGGGCCGGCAACGAGCTACTCAAAACCGCGGCTCGGGCGAGCGCCGGTGAGATCCGCAAGAAGCACGCCGAAGGCACAGCGGCGAGGCGATAAATTGAGATGGGAGTGAGACAGATCAACCGAAATACATTCCGGACGCATCACCCGAAGGTCTATACCCAGCACCAATATTTTGGTAGTTCATCTCTTTTCGTTGACCACATGTTGTGGCCGCTGTGGCCCGATGCGTCACATTCGCGGCATTTGACAGCTTACGGATCAGATCGAGCATCCCGACCGCGATGAGTCAATGACAAGAGGTGCTCAGTCACATGCCCTTCTACCAGACCGACCATGGCGAAGTTGTGGAGGTTAGGCACATTTACCTGACGCCGGTCAATCAGCCAGACGTCGTTGTGGTCGTGCGCGAGGCTTACGAGGAGGTCGTTGAGCGAGAAGAGGCCGACTTCTTCCGCCGACATCCAGGTGGGCAACTATGCGACGGACACATACACGAAACATTCGAAGATGCCCGATCTTGTGCAAATCGGACAGAGCTCGATCCGATTTGGAGTGATTTGGCAACGGCTGTTGCTCGGCGGGTTGAGTGAAATTGTTCCATTCGCCGGACGGGGGACAAGGGCGCGCCTGCCTTGCGGTCGAGGTCAAGGACGGACATAAGCGCCGGGTACGACCGTCGCTGACCCGTCCGGATGCTCGATGAGGACGTGGATCGTAGGGCGCAGGGCTTGGTCGCTGACCATCTTGAGCATAAGCGCGAAGTCTTCGCCGCCGGGTTGGGCAAGGTACGTCACCAGCTCCTCGGCGCCGTCGTAACGCCAGAGCACACGACCTGTCGCGAGGTCGATCGCATCGAGCTTGGTCGGGAACCCCGAGGTCCAAGCGTGCGGCGTGGCGATCGCGATTCGGTCGTCGCCGCTGAACGCGAGGATGTCCACCGAGGGATCAAATGTCGTGGAGGTGCCGGTCGTCAGATCGATCACAGTCGTGTGAGCCGCACCCTGACCGGTCGACCCAAGGGAGTTCAAGGCGATCAGCCTGGCGTCGTGGCTGGTGACAACATCGTTGCCAATTCCTGACCCGATCGAAGCGTGCAGCAACGTCCTTCCGTCAGTGAGCCCGATGACCGAATACTCGGTCGCCACGAGAGATCGGGCGCGATCCACGATGGCTTTGGGCTCGGTCTCGAAGGCGCAGGCCACGATACCGATGGCGTTTCCAAGGCCTGACTCGGGATTCGGCCCGGTTCCGACCACCGCGACAGTCTGCGTGTAGGTCGATACCTGCCATGACAGAACGAAATTGCCATTCTGGAACGACATGCTGCAAAGGTGCCGGTTGTCGTCTGCCCACACGATCTGGCGGAGTCCCGACGGCACAGGGAAGGTCGGCTGGGGTCGCCCAAGCGCATCTAAAATCGGGCCATAGCTCACACCCCGGTCATCGCTGAAGAAGGCCGATCCATCGGGCGACTGGACGAGGTTGGTGAACTGATCTAGCGGCCGGGCGAGCTTGATCGTCGCCCGTGGCTTGCCCGTCCAGTCGATTCCGACGTACCAGCCGGCGTGTTTCGAATCCCGCGCGTAGATCAGAGGGGCGGCCGCGGGGGGTGGGCCATAGTCTTCGAGTGGCGAAGGGGTCGTGCTCGACGCGGCGGAAGGTTGGCTCTCACAGGCCGCAAGGAGAAGGACGAGCGCGACGACGAGAGTTTTCACCGCACATCATTAACGATCGCGGCTGGGCAGCCGTTACTCGCCATTGTTTTACGTCGGCAGTCTCCCGCCGTTGATCGTGCTCCTGCCGTTCTGCGTTCCGAAAGGCGCAGGCCAGGCTGAAGTTCGCTGAGCGCAGTCTGACCGCCTTCTGACAACCTAATTGACAGCGTACCCAGGGCAATCTGCGACACGCCAGGACGCTCTGTGCACAAACCCGTCAGGGCGCCGAATACGCGAGGCACGCCCTGACATGTCCTGACGCTTCCTGGCAAGGAAGGTCAATCTCCTCTTAATCCCAAGGTTCAGGGTTCGATTCCCGGCGCGAGCACCATCTGAATGTGCAAGTTCGGCTGAAGTGCGACAAAACGCCTTCGGCTGATGGTTGTCAGTACTTCGGGTGATGCTTTACACCTACTTCGGCTGAGGCTTGACACCCTCGTGTGAGAGAGATGCGCATGCGGGCCGGGTCTCGGACACGTTTGCACATGAGCGACTAGATTTGGAGCATGGACATGAAGCTCGAACTCGTTGCCGTGCCAGTGGCTGACATCGACCGGGCCAAATCGTTCTACGTCGACCAGGTCGGCTTCAATCTGGACCACGATCACCAGGTCAACGATGGACTGCGCTTCGTGCAGCTCACCCCACCTGGGTCAAGGTGCTCAATAGTGATGGGAATCGGCATTACGGAGATGGCTCCTGGATCCCAGAAAGGTCTTCAGGTTGTCGTAGACGACGTTGAAGCTGTTCGCCGGGAACTTTCGGGTCGCGGCGTGAAGACAAGCGAAGTCCAAGTACATCCTTGGGGTTCATTCATCTTCTTCAGTGATCCTGACGGGAATTCGTGGGCTGTGCAGCAGATACCAACGCGGGCCTAGGTCACCGGCACGAATGCCGGACCAGGGGGTACAGGAGGGGCGGTGCGGGTGAGCGGTTTTGAGGAGTGGAAGATCGACGACGAGGGACTGAGGCACTTCCTTTGGCCATTACGACCAGGCTGAGTATTCCAGTCAGCTCAAGCCCGGCTCATAGCGGCTGTCCGATCCGGTTCGTCCTGCGGCCAGGATCAGATAGAGCGACCCTAGGGCGTCCGCAGCACCTCCAGCACCTCTTCTCCGTACTTGCGCAGCTTCGAATCTCCCACTCCGGTGACGCGTAGGAGCTCGGCGAGGCTCGCCGGTCGCGCCGCCGCGATCGCGGTAAGCGTGGAGTCGTGGAAGACCACATAAGCGGGAACGCCGGAAGCGCGCGCGGTCTCCAGCCGCCACCTCCTCAAGCGGTCCACCAGCTCGATCGGGGCGTCGGCCTGCGTCGCGGACCCGCTGCGTAGCTTCGGCACCTCGGCCGGCAGGGTGAGCGGTGGCGCCGTGCCAAGCGTCACCGCCTGGCGGCCAGCGGGCGTGAGCTCGACAACCGGGTACTCCCCCGAGCTCTGCCGGGCAAGGCCTGCTCTCACCATCTCAGCAAGCAGCTGCCTGACGCGCTCGTCAGTCCATCTCCTCAAAGCGCCGTAGAACGGCAGCTCCTCAACCCACTGCTGCGCGGCCGCCCATTTTGTCCGCCTCCCGCCGAGAACCGCAGCCACGTTGGCAAGTCCGACCCGTCCGCTGAAACGAGCCACTGCCGCGAGCCCGGCGACGACCGCGTCGACCGGCACTGCCTCCTCGGGAGGCCGCGCACTCAGACAGTTGTCGCAGGCGGTGCACCGCCGTGCCACGCCCTTCTCGCCGAAGTAGTCCGCGATCCGCGCATGCCTGCACTCGCGCATCTCTGCATAGGCCATGACCTGTGCCAGCCGGGCATAGGCATGGTCCTTCAGGGGCGAACCGTCCTCGAGCCCGGACTGTTCGATGAAGAAAGCCTGCAGCTCGCGGTCAGCGGGACTGTAGAGGAGCGTGCATTCGGCCGGCTCCCCGTCGCGTCCCGCCCGGCCGGCTTCCTGGTAGTACGCCTCGAGGCTGCCCGGCAGGTGGTAGTGGATGACGCGACGGATGTCGGCGATGTCCACGCCCATACCGAACGCCGAAGTCGCGACGACCACCCTGAGGCGTCCCGCCGTGAAGTCCTCCTGGATGCGCCGGCGTAGCAGCGGGTCCTGCTGCCCGTGATAGCAGGCGGCGTCCAGATAGGCAGCCACCTCCTCAGCCGCCTTGACCGTGCCGACGTAGACCAGCGCACGCTGTCCCGCATCCGAAAGGAGCCGGCGCAGCTCTTCGCGCTTAGCGCGCTCGCCGCGGCAGCGGATTACCGACAACGTCAGCGTCGGCCGGTTGAACCCTGTGACTGAGATGAAGGGATCCCGGAGACCAAGCGAGGTCGCGATGTCCGCGCGTACCTGCGGCGTTGCCGTCGCCGTGAATCCGGCCACCGGCGGCCGTCCGCAGGCAATTATCGCGGCAGCCAGAAGACGGTAGTCAGGCCGGAAGTCATGTCCCCATGTCGAGATGCAGTGCGCCTCGTCGACGACCACCCGGCGGACGCGAAGCTCGGCCAGCCGCTCCATGAACCCCGGGCGCGCAAGCCGTTCAGGTGCAAGGAACACCAGCCGGTATTCGCCCGCGATCGCCCTTCTCAGCCGATCGACCTGCTCGGGCCGCTCCACCGACGAGTTGATGAACGTCGCGGCGACGCCCCGCTCGGTTAGGCGATCCACCTGGTCCTTCATCAGAGCGATCAGCGGCGAGACGACCATCGTCAACCCGCCGTCGACGACAGCCGGGACCCAGTAGCTGATGCTCTTGCCCGACCCGGTGGGCGCTACCGAGAGAACGTCCCGTCCCTCGAGCATTGCGCCAACGACCTCTGCCTGGCCGGGACGGAATGCCTCCAGGCCGAAGACCTCACGCAGCGCACGCTCAGCCCTATCGGTCACCGAGGGATTCTGACGGAAAGCCGGAGCTACGCCAGCGCTCTTTACACAGGCGCGCGGGTTAGGCCGGCTGGTAGGTCGCGATCATGACGCCGGTCGTCATTGTTTTGCTGTCAACAAGTCCTCAGTTTCGCCGGCGGGAAATGTCCCTTGACGACCTCGCCTCGCGAGCGTATGAATTCCTTGATCTGTCGGTCGTAGGGGTGGAGCGCCGACGAAGTGTGTCCTAACGACGAGACGGCTCTCGCAATGGCAGCACGCCCATAAGGTCTGCTCGCCCGCACCCTTGGATCGATCCATTTGTAGGGGGAAGCAAAGGATGGATTCGATGAAAGATCTTCAGCTCAGTCGCCGGCAAGTTTTGAAAGGAGCAGGTGCGGTCGGGGTGCTGGGTGCACTCGGGATTCCGACCGCCATCTTTGCCGAAGGCGGCAAGGTCCGGTGGGACATCATTAGCGTCAACTTCGCCACCGGCACGTTGTCAGCGGGTGGCATTGCATCAGCTCGAGCCAATGACAACTCCAAGATTACGATTACCGGCTCCGGCACATTTACCACGGTCGAAAGTGACGGCGTGACGGGCGGTGGAAGCTGGTGGACATTCAACCCAGCCGGCACCCAAACCGCGACCGGTACCTACCTGGTGAAGCGACTGGTCAGCTGGACTCCCGCGCCGGGCACCCCGCCCCTACCACATGACGCCATCGGAGACCGCGAGGACGAAAGTGCGGGCCTGGCTGTGATGCGGATTCGCTACTCGGACGGGAGCCCGGGGGTGCTTACGGTCAGCTGTCACTTGAACGGGACGTCCGACGCGGTGTTCGAGGGAATCACCACGACAAAGGGGTATATCGATTACTGGAACAAGGAATCACCTCCTGCCCCGCCTGGAAACGCCGACCGCACGAATTTCCACGTCCTGAAAGAGGACGAGCACTAGCCCCGAGCAGCGCTCGAGTCGTGAATCCAAGGCTGGACCGACCCCACATGTCGGTCCAGCCCTTTGCACTCAGTGTGAATAAGGAGGACCAGCCATGTTGCGAGTCGACCGATGGTGGCCGAGGGTAAGACTCGGTGGCGCATTGCTCGCGTTCGCTGTGATTGCTTCCGCCTCCGCCCCGGTCGTCGCCGGGGCTGAGAGCGACAGTCACCGACAGGTCTCGGGCGCCGGGCGCACGATCATCGAGGGCGGTACCGGTGGAGCTTCACCGGTCCCTGTGATGACCGTGCTGGCCTTTCACGCCGATGCACAGGGTGGGGCGTTTGAATGTCTGGCCCTCGCTCCCGCGAAGGCGACCGGTGACGGGAGTGGGCGTTTCGAGGTCAACGCGATGTACGTCACAGGGAAGGTGATCTCGGTGGCGGTGAATGGCAACACGGCCGTACTGCGTGGGACCGCAAAGGTGACCGGTTTAGGTGCGGGCCACGATTTGCCGTTCACGGCGACGGTCCGGGCAGGAGGACCGGGCACCACGGTGACACTCGAAATCTCTGGATTGACATTCCACGAGATCCTGCTGGAGGGCCACATCACGATCGGGGGATCGTGACAGTAGATAAGTAATGTCGCGAAATGCGCGGGCGGTCGCAATCACGCGCCGCCAATTCTTGAAGCGGGTCGGCGCAGGCACGGCGTTGTTGCTGGTTCCGGAGATAGCGTGGGCTCATCGCCCCGCGCTTGCCTCCGTAAGGGAAGCGGGATCGGAAACCGGCGACAGCGTCGTCCTGCGCTGGAACGCAGCCGCGCTGCAAGGGGTCCGAGACTCAAAGCTCGGCCCGCCAATGGTCGCGCGCGCTCTGGCCATCGTCCATACAGGCATTTATGACGCATGGGCCGCCTACGACCGCACCGCCATCGGAACACAGCTCGGGGGTGGTCTCCGCCGCCCGCATCATGAGCGCACGCGTGTGAACAAGGAAACCGCCATCAGCTTCGCCGCCTACCGCGCGGCGGTCGACATCTTCCCAGGCGACAAGCTCACTGTTTTCGATCCGCTGATGCGCAGCCTCGGCCTTGATCCCAACAACAAAACAACCGACGGCTCCACGCCGATCGGGGTTGGGAACATCGCCGCGGAGGCGGTCCTTCGATTCCGACACCGGGACGGCGCCAATCAGCTCGGCGACGAGCCGGGTGGTCTGCCAGGCGTCCCATACTCGGATGACACGGCCTATAAGTCCCAAAACGCTTCGATGGACACCCGAGTGGCCTTCGATCCGGCCTCAGTTAATGATCCGAACAGATGGCAGCCACTTCGCTACATCGACGCGACCGGAGCTGTGGTCACACAGCCGTTCGTCGGTGCTCAATGGCAGCGCGTGAAACCGTTTGCGCTCTCTTCAGCCGCACAGCTCCGACCAGCCGTCGGTCCGGCGACATATGGCTCGGATCTCTACCGGTCGCAGGCCAGCGCCCTGCTCGAGCTCAGTGCCGGGCTTACCGACGAGCAAAAGATGATCGCTGAATATTGGGCCGACGGCCCCCGCTCAGAGCTGCCGCCGGGCCACTGGGATCTCTTGGCCCAGTACGTCTCCCGCCGCGACCGCAATGGCGAGCGGAGACACGACCTTGACGCCGACGTCAAGCTCTTCTTCGCGCTTACCAACGCAATCTTCGATGCCGGCATCTGCTGCTGGGACAACAAGCGGGCTTTCGACTCTGTCCGGCCGATCACAGCCATTCGATACCTATTCCGAGGTCAGCACGTCCGGGCTTGGGCTGGGCCTTACCGGGGGACGCAGCTGATGCGCGGCGAAGACTGGTTCCCCTATCAGGCGTCCACCTTTCCAACCCCGCCCTTTCCCGAATACTCATCAGGGCACAGTACATTCAGCGCCGCGGGTGCGGAGATTCTGAGGCTCTTCACGCGAAGCGATGAATTCGGTGCCGGCGTGACCTTCCCAGCTGGAAGCTCGAGGTTCGAGCCGGGCGCGGTCCCGGCGAGCGATCTGACGTTGACCTGGACAACATTCAAGGATGCGGC
>Ga0066679_10000428_pt1 | contig 14030 bp, 9 predicted proteins | sample GraSoiAngelo_128_FD_62298 | JGI IMG/M metagenome (GOLD analysis project Ga0066679, IMG submission 62298) | Grasslands soil microbial communities from the Angelo Coastal Reserve, California, USA - 14_0927_12_20cm | ecosystem: Environmental > Terrestrial > Soil > Grasslands | place: USA... | reverse complement strand
AGACCGCGCACCAGCGACGAACTCGCGGAGATTGTGCATTCTGCGTCGCGAAAAGGCTTGCCTATCTCCGTTTCAGGCTGTCGGCATTCGATGGGCGGACAACAATTTGCCACAGACAGCATTTGCATCGACACGCGCTCACTCGATCGCGTGATTTCATTCGATCAAGAGCGCGGTTTGATTGAAGCGGAAGCCGGCATTCAATGGTCGAAATTGATTCGCACTTATCTGCATGCCCAAGCAGACAAGGCGAAGCAATGGGGTATTGCTCAAAAGCAAACCGGCGCCGACACGTTCACGCTCGGGGGAAGTCTCTCGTCGAACGTGCACGGGCGTGGGCTGGCAATGAAGCCGCTGATTTCTAACATCGAATCATTCACCCTGATCAACGCCGATAGGAAATCGATTCGCTGTTCGCGCGATGAGAACAACGAATTGTTTCGACTCGCAACCGGTGGATACGGCCTTTTTGGATTAATCGATAGCGTGACGCTTCGGCTCGTACCGCGGCAAAAATTGCGACGTGAAGTCGAGATAATTCGCGCGGACGATCTGCCCAAACGCTTCGAAGAACGCATCGCGCAAAAGTTTCTCTACGGGGATTTTCAGTTTTTAGTCGATGAAAAGTCGCCGGACTTTTTGCAGCGCGGAGTGTTTTCTTGTTACGAGCCGATCGACGAACACGAACCGATTGTCGCCAAGAAGGAGTTGCGCGAGGATGACTGGCTCGAGCTCTTACGGCTTGCGTACACGGATCGCGAAAAGGCTTTCGGGCGTTACAGCGATTACTATTTGTCGACGAACGGGCAGACTTATTGGTCCGACACGAATCAACTTAGCGCGTATTTGCCGAATTACGCGCAGAAGATTCGGGAACAAATCGGAGGAGAGGAATCGAGCCTCATCATTACCGAAGTTTATGTTCCGCGCACTGACCTTCCTAATTTCCTAACGCAGGCGGCAGACCTATTGCGCTCGAATCGCACAATCGTCATCTACGGTACAGTCCGACTGATCGAAAAAGACGACGAGAGCTTTTTGGCGTGGGCCAAACAACCTTATGCGTGTGTCATTTTCAATCTGCTCACCTTGCATACACCGGGAGGGATCGAAGCGTCGGCGCGCTCCTTTCGCGGCTTGATCGATTTGGCGATAGCCCGCGGTGGAAGTTATTACCTGACGTATCATAAATTCGCCAAACCCGAGCAAGTCATTGCGTGCTATCCGCGGTTCAAACAATTTCTCGACCTGAAGAGAAATTACGATCCCACTGAACGCTTTCAGAGTGACTGGTACCGCCACTATCGAAAGCTTTTGGCGAGCTGATGACCAGCGGAGCAGAAGCGCTATCCCTTCGATGACACCATTCGCGATAATTGCTTTGGTTCTAATTCTCGCGCGCGCCATCACTGAAGTGTGGCTGAGCCAACTCAACCAACGTCACGTGCGCGCGCATGCGAACGAAGTGCCGCATGCATTTCGCGGAATCATTGACGAGGCAATGTATCGCCGTTCGGTTGATTACACGCTGACCAAGAGCCGCTTTGGAGATATCGCCGGCGTATTCGATACCGTGGTGCTAATCGCCGTGCTCTTCAGCGGCGTATTGCCATGGGCGTTTGCAAGATTCAGCGCAACCCTCGGCACTTCGATCCCGGCGATGGCTGCTTCCCTTGTCGCTACAGGCATCGCGTTGAGCATCCCGGCGTTACCGTTCGCTTGGTATGCGCAATTCAAACTCGAAGAGCGATTCGGTTTCAACACCACGACGATGAAGACGTGGATATTCGATCGTGTGAAAGGATTGCTACTCGCGCTGCTGCTCGGTTATCCTCTGATTGCGCTGGTGTTGAAACTGATCGTGTGGACTGGCGCAAACTGGTGGCTTTGGGCGGCGACGGTTGTCATCGCGTTTCAATTGCTCCTGCTGCTCGTTGCGCCGGCGGTGATTATGCCGCTTTTCAACAAGTTCACACCGCTGCCGAACGGAGCGTTGCGCGAACGCCTCTTTGCGTTGGCGCAGCGCACGGATTTTCCCACGCGCAGCATCGAGGTGATGGATGGCAGCAAACGCTCGCGCCACTCCAACACATTCTTTACTGGACTCGGACGTTTTCGAAAAATTGTCCTGTTCGACACACTCATCGCGCAGCTCACCGAGCCAGAACTGGAATCCGTGCTTGCACATGAAATTGGCCACTATAAAAAGCGCCACGTACTGAAGTTGCTCGGAGTTTCAATTGCTGGCGTCTTCGTGGCGTTCGCCGCGATTGCGTGGCTGGCGCGTCAGCAATGGTTTTATCGCGCGTTTGGTTTCGAGCATCAGGGAGGCTTTGCCGCTGCGAGTGTCGTCCCTGCGATGCTACTGTTTGCGCTGCTGGCGGGGACCATAAGTTTCTGGCTTTCGCCCTTTATTCACACCTGGTCGCGCCGTTTTGAGTACGAGGCGGACGCATTCGCGCGTGCGACAATGGGAGAGGCGCAATCGCTCATTCATGCACTGCGCAAATTGAGCGAAAAGAACCTGAACAATCTCATCCCGCATCCGCTCTACAGCGGCTTCTATTATTCGCATCCGACCCTGCTTGAACGGGAACGCGCGCTGCAATAAGATCGGCGCTTGACACACGCGCCGCTACAACGTGCGCTGTTGTGGCATGTCGAGAGTCATCGTTGTTGGCGCGGGAATTAACGGCGTCACCGCTGCGATCGAATTAAAGAAACGCGGTCACGAGGTGACATTGGTCGATCCTGGGCCGTTGCCGCATCCGCTTGCGGCATCCACCGATATCAGTAAGGCGGTACGCAGGGCTTATGGCGCGGATGAGGATTACACGGCGCTGGCCGATCGCTCGATCAAACTCTGGCGCAAATGGAATGAGGAATACAGTGTGGAATTGTATCACGAAGTCGGCGTGATGTTCGTGCGTCGGCGAGAAATGAAGCCTGGCGATTTTGAACACGAAAGTTTCAAAATATTGGAGCGCCGCGGACACAAGATCGAGCGCATAAACTCGGCGCGATTCTGGAAGCGTTTTCCGGCGTGGAATCCGGAACTTTATCGAGATGGCGTTCTTGAATTGGAGGCCGGATATGCTGAAAGCGGTCGCGTCGTTGCAATATTAATTGGGCGCGCCAAATCCCTGGGCATTGAACTGCGGAAAGGCGTAAGGTTTTCGCGGTTGGATGAAGGTGACGATCGCGTAAGCGGCATCGTGCTCGATGACGGACAACGAATCGCCGCCGACTCTGTCGTAGTGGCAGTGGGCGCATGGACACCGTATCTGCTGCCTTTCACAAAAAAGTTCTTTCGCGCAAACGGCCAGCCGGTGTTTCACCTGAAGCCTCGGCAGCCTGAGCTATTCGCGTCCCAACGTTTTCCGGTTTTTGGCGCGGACATTACAACGACCGGCTACTATGGATTTCCAGTCAATCGCGACGGCGTTGTAAAGATCGCAAATCACGGTCCTGGGCGGGAGATGTCGCCTGAATCTCCCAAACGCGCTGTTACTGCCGAAGATGAAGGGAACTTGCGTGAATTTCTATCATCGACATTTCCTTTGCTGACAGATGCGCCAATTGTTTACTCGCGGGTCTGCATGTATTGCGACACACACGATGGCCATTTTTGGATCGCACCCGACCCGGACCGCCAAGGATTAGTAATCGCCGCTGGTGATTGCGGCCACGGATTTAAGTTTGCGCCTATACTTGGTGAAATCATTGCCGACGCGGTTGAGGAAAAACCGAATCCGATGCTGCAAAAGTTCCGCTGGCGACCGGAAGTACACGCGGGGAGCGGCACAGATGTCGCACGTTGGAATCTGGACCTGTAGCGGCGGTCTGTGACCGCAGAGGATCCGTGTGGACGAATTCAAGCTCGGCGCTCATAGAGCACCGCTATAGCGAAATTCAGCAGCTAAGAAGCCGTCGCCCCTTGGGCCGTCTCCTTTTTTGGCCGGCGCTTTAGCAGCGTGATTTGCTTGATGCGCGCGGAATCGGATGGGCTCCATGTGGCAACGTCCGGATCGTCCTTAAAAGCGTTGTGGACGAGGCGCCGCTCGTACGAATTCATCGGTTCAAGCTGAAGCGAACGACCCGTGATGCGAACGCGGTCAGCCAATTCTCGCACACGTTGCACGATTCGATCTTCGCGCATTGAACGGTAGTGTTCGCAATCGACAATGACCTTTTCAGCGTCTTTGTCTCTGGCTTGCAGCAACCGGTTAAGCAAAAACTGGATGGCCTCGAGCGTCTCGCCGTTGCGCCCAATGAGACGCCGGCTTTCCTCGGTATAAATCTGCAGCGTCGCATTGCCACCTTCGTTGGTGGTTTCCTCGATTTGCACAACGAAACCGAGATAACCGAGCATGGTGTCGAGCAGATCCTTCGGGGCCATCATCGTTTTCGCTTTCCGGCAGGCGCAACTTTTTCGAGCGTCGGCGTGGGTTGTCGTTTGTTCTGATAAAATTGCAAGATACTGAAAAGATTTTGTGCAGTGTAATACAATGCTAGAGCTGCCGCAAAATTGTAGCAGATAAATAGAAAGATCAGCGGCGTGAACATCATCACCCGGCGCTGCGTGGGATCGCCGGTCTTGGGCGTCATCGCCATGAGCCAAATCTGGGTCGCTGCCATGCAGAGCGGAATAATGTTGATCGGCCAGCCCAGCAACGGCAGATGCGCTATCGTGTCTGGCTGAGAAAGATCTTTTACCCAAAGAAACTTTGCGTTTCGCAATTCCACCGCCTGGCCGAGCATTTTGAACAGACCGAAGAAGATCGGGATTTGGATCATCATCGGCAAACAGCCGCCGACCGGATTAATCCCGTATTGCTTGTAAAGCTTCATCATCTCCTGGTTCACCCGGGTTGGATCGTCTTTGTACTTGTCCCTTAACTCCTGCACCTTCGGGGAGAGCGCAGCCATCTGGCGCATGGAGCGATTGGCTTTGTTTTGGATTGGCCAAAGCGTGAGTTTGATGATGGTGGTCAGAGCCAAGATAGCCAGACCGTAGTCATGCAACCAACTGTGCAGCAGGTTCATGAAGTTGAGCAGAAATTGGCACACCACCTTGAACATCCCGAAGTCCATGACCTCGGCTTCATTGTGCGGAAGTTGCGCTAGGCGATGATAGAGTTTCGGCCCAGCGTATATCTCGAAACGCGCGCTGTAGGTTTGGCCGGGCTGTAACTGAAATCCCGGCATCCCGAGCGAACCTTCAATGCCGAGCAGCTTTTCGTCGGGCGAGCGTTCGACGTCGAAACGCCGGCCCCATACGGCCGTTGCCTTGGCAGTAAGCGGCGCCATTAACGTAGTGAAAAACTGATTGCTCACCGCAACCCATTCCGCGCCGGCGATACTCTCCTGATAATAGGGGCGGGCGGTGCGCTGCCCCAGACCGAGAAAACCGCCACTGCTTCCGAACCAACCGACATCGATTCCTTTCGCTCTCCCGTCGATGCACCACACCAGACGCGTGTACGAAGGGTAATCCCTCGGATGAATTGGGGCCGCGGAACCAAGCGCCACAAAGTAGCCGGCGCTTTGATACGGCTTGTCCCCCCGGTTCTCGAGATCAACGTCCATTTCGATCACGTAGTTGTCTTTGTTCTCTGGAGATTTTTCGAAGAAGAACTTTTTTCGAACAACGACTTGCTCGGCCGTCGTGCGCTCAAATTGCACAGTGGAATTCGACTCGGCAGACGCGGTAAATTCGGGGAGCGTCGGCGATGCCGGTTGCTCCAAAATTGCGCCGATCGGTGCGCTCTGATCTGAATTTAAAACAACGCGCTGCCCTTTCTCGGCTATCTGCCTAAGCAGGACTGCTTCCTTAATTCCACCGCCGCGATTTGTCAGGCGCAGCTCAACGTCAGAATTACGCAATGTCTCAATCTTCTCGGCAAAGCTCGGAGTTGGTTCACTGCTTGGTGCAGCTTCGGCGACGGGAGTCGGCGAAGGCGATGGCGCAAGAATTACGGGACTTGCCGTGGCCGAAGTGTGTCCCGGCGCAACGCTGACGGGAGCGGGCCTCGGAGTCATCTGCTTGGCCAGATAGATTTCCCACAGGACGAGGCCAACGACACAAAGAGCGACGACAATCCACGCAGTTCGATCCATAAATCGTAAGTTTGGCCAGAGGGCTATTCAGCGCAGTTGGACCCGACATTTAATCCCGATCCCAAACCTTTGGTCCTAGATGCGGTTCTTTTGCCATCGGGTACGGGGTCATATCCACATCCACCCCATGGCTGGCATCGAGCGAGACGCTTCAATCCCAGCCAGCTTCCGTGGTGGATCCCATGCACCTCGACTGCTTCCAAAAAATATGCCGAACAAGTCGGCGTAAACCGGCAGCCGGAATTAGGACCGCAAAGCAAACCAAGGAACGGCGAGAGTGTACACTGATAAGTGCGAATGAAAAAACGAACCAACCCAAGCATCAAAGCAGAATAGAAGCGCGCCTTGCCAGACGCAACCACTCATGTTCCAGCGCGTGATAGCCCGCGGTCGCGGCATCCTTCCTGGCAACAAGCACAATCCAAAAGCCTTCTCGCAAGTTATGCTGGTGCTGGCGCACAATTTCCCGCAGACGGCGCCGAACACGATTGCGAATAGCTGCGCCTCCGACGCGACGTGAAGTAACAAAGCCTGCACGACACGGCCCAGAACTCTCTACCGGCACTACACTGAGCGTTAGCAGTTTGCCGCGTTGCGTAAAGCCGTCTCGTTTCACGCGCTCATATTCTGACGCCCGCGTCAGACGCCGGGCTTTTGGAAAAGAGAACGAACCTGCTGCCTGCATCTCGCGCGACCGTAAAGCAGAAGTCTTCCCCCGAGGGCACTCTCGGAAGAAGACTTCGAAAGAAGAAGGAAGCCCCGGAGTTTACGAACTGGGCGGGGACTGAGCCGGCGACTCAGTGGCTCCGGCGGGCGATTCAGTCGTTGTAGCGGGAGATTCTGCTGCTGCAGCGGGACTTTTTTGAGTCGCAGCGGGCGGAGTAGTGGCGGCTGGACTCGCAGCCGGCTCAGTCGTTTCGGTCTTTTGCTCACACGCCGCGAGCAGCGCGGCACCGGCCAGAATGCAGATGTATTTTTTCATAGTGCTAGTTTGAGAGGGCACATTGCTGTAATCGGATAATTGGAGCAAGGCAGTTTTTGGGTAACATTGGAATTTCCTTTTCAGCGGGCAATGCTTGATGAGCCTTAGTTAGAGCGGCGGCTCGTATTTTAATCCGTGCGCTTCCGCGACTGCCTGACAGGTTAGTCGTCCATCGCGGGTGTTGATGCCTCCAATGAGCGCGGGCTGTCTTTTGCACGCGCCATCGAGGCCGAAATCGGCCAATAATTCTACATAACCAAAGGTCACGTTGGTAAGAGCTTGAGTAGCGGTGCGCGCGTATGCTGCGGGCATGTTTGCCACGCAATAGTGCGTAACGCCTTCCTCGACATAAACGGGATCAAGATGCGTAGTTGGTCGCGATGTCTCCGCGCAGCCACCCTGATCAATGGAAATATCTACTAGGACGCTGCCACGTTTCATCTTCCGCAGCATCCCGCGCGTGATGAGCTTCGGCGCCTTCGCGCCAGGCAAGAGCACAGCGGCAATGAGCAAATCGCAATCCGGCATCAGATCGTTGAGATTCGCCTCGTTCGAGTAAAGCGTGTGCAAATTGTCCATCGCCACATCGAGAAAGCGCAACCGCTCGACGTCGATGTCGAGGATTGTGACATCTGCACCGAGACCTTTCGCCATACGCAACGCGTTCACGCCAGAAGTTCCCCCGCCGACGATGACTACCCGCCCGGGCAAAACTCCGGGCACGCCTCCCAGCAACACTCCGCTACCACCATTGTATTTGGCCAGAAAATTGGCACCCATCACCACCGACATGCGACCAGCGATCTCGCTCATCGGTTCCAACAGCGGCAAACGGTGGTCGATCTGGATCGTCTCGTACGCCACCGCGGTTACGCCCGATTTCAGCAATGCTTCGGTGAGGGATTTATCCGCAGCCAGATGCAAATATGTGAAAAGGATTTGGCCCTTGCGCAGTAGCGGAAACTCGGCCTCGCGAGGCTCTTTGACTTTAACAATCATGTCGGCGCGCGCGAAAACTTCTTTCGCATGATCGACGATTTCTGCGCCAGCTTTGACGTAATCTTCGTCCGGATAACCGGAGCCGATACCGGCATTCTTTTCCACCAGCACTGAATGCCTGTGCCTAGTGAGTTGATTCGCGGCTGACGGCAGCAAAGCAACGCGTTGCTCCTGCTCTTTAATTTCTTTCGGGACGCCGATGATCATTTAGCAAAGTGAAAAGTGGCGAGTGACCAGTGACAAGATAAAAACAACCTGAGACCCCTCACCCATCACCGATTCACTCGTCATTTAGTTTAACGACGGATCGTCCGGAGCCGCGGCCAGCATTTTATACCACGGTCCCAAAGTGCGCATAATGTCGAACCAGAGATTTGGCAGGCGATCAAGGTTGAGGACGGAAGGATTGGCTTTTTGAAGGAGCCAGGCTTTCTGCTTCAGCTCGCTTTCAAGCTGACCCGCTCCCCAGCCGGCGTAGCCTACAAACGCACAAATCGTAACCAGGTTTTTCTCTCCGGCTGCGTCGCTCGCTGCCTCAAAAGCGACGTTGTGATTGAGTTTAAGCCCGTCGCCCTTCTGCCATTCAAACGCCGCAAACATTAGCTGATTTTTTCCAACCGGACCGCCGAGGAACACAGGCACCTCGGCGAGGCGTGCCGGGGGTGTGTCACTCACCAGGTCGGTCACATGCCTGTCGAGCGGGCGATTGATGATCACGCCCAGGGCACCCTCTTTTAGGTCATGCTCAGAAATGAAAAGCACGGTGCGCCGGAAATTTGGATCGAGCATATTGGGGTGAGCAACCAGTAACGAACCAGCAAAGCTGCGAGAGAACGGTTCGTCACCGACATTACGCATGTAAAACTAGAAACCGCGACGCGGGCTCGCGCAACCCGATCCCGCTAGCGATTTCGTGCGGGCAACAGCTTCGCCGGCCGAGCCTCGTTATGCATTTTCATTTTCTTCTGATTCATCGGTCTCTTTGCAACGCGAGGGCCCCTGTCGAAGGATGCGAAAATTTTCATATAAAATCTTGTTGCCACCAGCCGGAAGCTCGTTTAGTAGCCTCAAGGTTTTCTACGATTGTTCTGGGGGGAACAGCCGCCCTTCACGCCCAATCGGGCGTGGGGGGCGGTAATTTTTTTGCAGACGAAAATCTGCCTCTTGCTCGTGCTCGTGCTCTTGCTCGATTACTGCCTGAGCAAAGCAACCGCCTAACGCTCAACGTCCAACGCTTGATGTCCAAATTACCAATCTCTGGCCAGATCTCCTGGCAGCTCGCGTTTACGCTGGGCGCGGTCATTGTCGCAATTGTGGTCGTCGTCATCTTCTTGCGTGTCGAGACCTGGCCGGCGCGCACAGCGCGGCAAAGCACCGCCGAACTCGAGAGGCTAGGCAAAGATTTGCGCGCTGCTTTCATTGACATCGCGCACTTGCAGCCGCGCATCACCATCAATAACCGCGTCTATATGGAACAAAGCGCGCCAGTGAGCGAGTTGGCCGTCCTCTCAAGACGCATCGAAGTCGAACACGAACTACTGCATACCTGGGTGGGCAGCTCAAAGCGCGTCAAACTGCATGGCACATTCATCGCCAAAGCCGGGTTCGATCTGCTGCAGAATCTCTCAATCGGAATTCGCCCTGAGGAAATTATTGTTCAGCTCCCACACGCGAAAATTCTTGGTGTCGAGCAGGAGCAGGTGGACGTTCTCGCGTTCGAAAACGGATTGTGGAACCGAATTTCCGGCCAGGATCTCCAAGAGGAATTGTCGGTCCTGCCGCAGCTTGCCTGGAAAAGGGCGATAGAGAACGGGTTGCCCGCCGAAGCCGAGCACACATTACAGCGACAGCTCGACGAACGGCTGCACACACCACAGCCGCTGCGTTTGAGCTTCAAAGATACCACTCCAAATAAAGAGAAATGAATGACGAAGCACGAATGTCATTCCAGCTTCGTCATTGCCTCCACATTCGTCCGTCGTCATTCGTCATTTGCGCGCCTCGTCATTCGACACTGACCTGCAATGCCACTTAAGAATCGATTGTTTCTGTTTAGCTTTCTGGTCTTGCTCGCGGCGCTTTTGGCGATTGTATTTGCGCCATTTGCCGTTTCCAATGGTCTTCGCTTGTGGGTCTGGTGGAAAAGCCGACAGGAAGGCCTCGCCGTAAGTATCGATAAGATCGACGCGCTGTTTCTTCAGCCGGTTGCGATTCGCAGCCTTCATGTGAAAAGCGTCCGAGCGGATGCATTGCAGATCGACCTCACTGCGACACAGGTACAGCTCGATTTGAATTTCAGCCGCATTCTTTTACACCGACGAGGCCACGCCATTCGCAATCTGTCGATTGAAGATCTACATGGGGAAATCCGCCGCGAGAATCCAAACGTCCGAGGGATAACCAAATCCGGTTGGGGAACACTCCAGAGATTGCTCCCGCAGAAATGCAGCCTGCACAGCTCGGAGATGCGCGTGCAGGACGGGCCGACCCTGATCTTGCTCCGCAACGGAACTTTGTCCGCCAGCGAGATTGAAGCCGGCCGCTTCAGCGCAGGCGAGCTCATGATCGCGTCGCCGTGGTTGCGCCAAACCTTCTCCCAACTGCGCGGCGCGACTCGGTGGGACACGAATCGACTGACACTCGCCGGACTAACGCTGGCACGCGGCCTCGACTTTGAGTCCGTTTCACTCGATTTCTCGCGTCTCGGTAGTCAGCGAGTTCGATTAGAGTTCGATGCCGATGTTTTCGGTGGAAAAATTCGCGGCAACATTGCTCATGAATGGCATTCTCCCCGCTACAACTGGAAGGTCGCTGGCGCCGCCACCGACATTTCTTTGACCCAAACGTCAGAAGCGATTGGATTGACCGATCGCTTCGGCGGTTTGATTCGCGCCTCCAATTTTACTTTTCGTGGAAATCTGGCACATCCGGCTGACGTAACCGCCTCGCTCTGGACTGAAGTGACCGGTCTCACCTGGCGCAATCGCACCGCCGAAGCAATCATGCTAGGCGCTTCGCTCTACAATCAGCAAATCCAACTCCAGCAGCTCTACATCAAGCAGAAAACCAATCAGCTGACCGTAAGCGGCCAGGCCTCGTTCTCCTCAAAATCATCTGACTGGCTCAGCCCCGATTTTCGCGGCGACATCGCCGCGACAATCAACAACCTGGACGATTTCACCACTCTATTTGGCGCGAAATCTGGCGAATTCGCCGGGAACCTCTTCGTCGAAGGGGCTTTAAACACACAGGCACGGCAACTTGGCGGAAATCTGACGGTTGAAGGTGCGGCTCTAACACTTTTCAAGACAGCAATCGACAGCTTGAGCGCGAAGCTGAAGTTGCAGGGAACGGAACTGGCGGTTGAACAACTCAACCTGAAACGCAAAAACGACTCTCTTAACGCAGAAGGCAAGATCGAAATGTCCGGCGAACACAACTATTCGGGGACGCTAGATACCCGAGCCGATAATCTGCTCGATTATCTTTCTGGCTTTCGTGGATCAACCGGAAAGAGCGAAAGCCCAATTCCGGTAGATGTTCAGGCAATGATCACCTCTAGCAAATGGGATGCGCGCGGCGTAATTCGTGTGCCAGATGCGAGCCCGATTAGTTTCACAGCGAATTTTCCGTTGCGCATCGGAACAGATTGGAGCGCTTTCCAGTTGTCTCCGCTCAACGTCACAGTCGATTTTCCGTCAATCTTTCTGGGAAAGGCGCCCCAACTTTTTCATTCTCAGATTTTCCAGGACGGCATTCTGAGTGGAAATATTTCTCTTTCCGAAACGCTGCAGCATCCGCGCATCCTTGGCGACGTGCAGCTTGTGAACGGAAAATTATTGGCCAGCAGCGGGGCTTGGTTTAATCTCGCTGAAGCGAGCAGCCGCATTGTCTTTAAGGGCGATCACGCTTGGGTGGAATTTTTCAATGCCACGACCAAAGATGTGGATGTCTTAGTCCGTGGAGAAATTGATTTCAAGGATACAAGCGATATCACGATCAGGATAACTGGAGCAACGCCGATCTTCGATCTCACGTCGCACCTGATTGATTGCGTGAACAAAATTGAAATTGCGCCCACAGCATTACCTCTCGCGCCTGTTGTAGGAGAGTTGGAGTTCCGCGGCGGCCTTTGTCAATCGCCTTGGACTATCAGCGTGAAAGAAGACAGCAGCACCCCGTTATTCGGCGTTTCCAATCCGGTCGGTCTCGCCCGCAACTTTCCACTCTGCCTGGGTACAAGCCCGGAGGAAAAAACATTGTTGCTCGGCGCCCTCCCGCGACTCGAAGCAGCTCCCGAAGCACCGGCCAAGAGACAGAAGAAGCGGCGATAGCGGGGTTACCGGGGTTTCGGTGTGACCAGCCAACGCGAAAGCTTTTCCTCCAACTCTCGTGTCAGATTCACGCGAAACTCCGCGCCGACATCCAGGCGTAACGAATTGCCCATGGCGCGGTCAAACAACAATTGAACTGCCCGCTGGCCCGGTGAGCTGGCCAGAATCTCGCGTACCTGGCGCAGTTCATCGCCTGTTGTTGCAGGAGAAAATTGCAGAAGAACAACCGGGTCCCCGGATGAATCTCCCCATTTTTCATCGGCTCCATTGGCTTTTCCAAGCGTTAGCGATCTGATTTCCAGTGCCGTGGCGCGAGGAACTTCGTCGCGTTTATCCAGTGCTCCTTTTATTTCAACAACGCGTCCCGCTATGAGCGCATCCGAGACTTTCAGGTAAACCTCGTTCCACACGACGACTTCGAGCATGTCTGTCAAGTCTTCGATCCAAAGAACCGCGAATGGTTTGCCCTCTCGTCTGGTAAACTTTTTTTCAACATTCACGATCGATCCGGCGACCTTGAATGGCGCGCGATCGTCGAGCCCGGCTAACGAGGCAATCGATCGATAATTTTTGGCCGCAAAAACATCCACGTACGCGTCGAGTGGATGTCCGCTGACGTAAAAACCGAGAAGCTCTTTCTCGTACGAAAGTTTTTCATGGTCGCTCCATCGCGTGACTGGCCTCTTTCTCGACGTTGTAGAAGCAGTTGCCTCATCAAACAGTGAAACCTGACCAGCCAGCCGGTCCCGTTGCGCTGCAACAGATGCGCTCACTGCGCCATCAATGCAGCTATAAAGTTCGGCGCGGTCTCGGCCAAGGAAATCAAAGGCGCCGGCCTTGATAAGGCTTTCCAGCATCTTCCGGTTGGCAAGGCGCGAGTCCAGTCGGGTACAAAAATCCTCCAATGAAATGAAATCGCCTCGCTGTTCGCGTTCGCGAATTACGGCTTCCATGGCGGTCTCGCCGACGTGTTTGATCGCGGCAAGACCATAGCGAATCGCCAGTGTGGGAGCGGCCTCAGTGCCGCGACTGTCGGGACGCTGAGGTCCCTCCCACATTTCTGGCATAAATTTCAAACCGCTCTTGTTGATGCCCGGCGGCAGGATGGAAATGCCCATCCGTTTGCATTCGCCGACGAAAACGGAGATTTTTTCCGTGTTGTTGATTTCGTTGCTCAGCAAACCCGCCATGAATTCCACGGGATAATGTGCCTTGAGATAGGCCGTTTGATAACTGATCACGCCGTAGGCGGCGCTGTGGCTCTTGTTGAATCCATAACCTGCGAATTTTTCGAGCAAATCAAAGATCACATTCGCTTTTTTCTCGGGGATCTTGTTCGTGCGCGCGCAGCCCTCGATAAAATTCCTGCGTTCCTTGGCCATCTTTTCCTTGTCTTTTTTGCCCATGGCGCGCCGGAGAAGATCAGCCTGCGCGAGCGAGTAGCCGGCAAGTTTACTCGCGGCAGCCATCACTTGTTCTTGGTAAATCATCACGCCGTACGTATCGGCGCAGATATCTTCCAGCAATGGGTGCAGATATTTGATCGGCGTAATGCCCTTCTTCGCTTTCACGTATTCGGGGATCAGCTCCATCGG
>Ga0066679_10000427_pt1 | contig 14035 bp, 10 predicted proteins | sample GraSoiAngelo_128_FD_62298 | JGI IMG/M metagenome (GOLD analysis project Ga0066679, IMG submission 62298) | Grasslands soil microbial communities from the Angelo Coastal Reserve, California, USA - 14_0927_12_20cm | ecosystem: Environmental > Terrestrial > Soil > Grasslands | place: USA... | reverse complement strand
AGAACGGGTGCGCGCTTCCGAAGGCGCGTCCATGGCCCACTTTGGGATGGTCAGTCTCTGCTCAACCGATCTGGGCTTTCTAGGCCAGCGAACGGGTCAAGCTACTGTCTGAATCGCAGTAATTACAACTTATTGTAACTTTTAAGCTTCTGCGGGATGCTCTCGCCCTGTTTGCGTCCTCACGCCACGAATTTATCTTCAACGGCAGCGTGGACGCCTTCGCTCGCATTCAAGACATAAATGGCAGGAGACATCTGCGTGTGTTTTTCATATTCGGCCGCCACGGACAGCTTGAATTCATCCGCGGCTTCGGTGCTCGCCTACAGGTACAGCGCTCACGCCGAGCATCTTTTGATCGGGCGTAAACGAGCGCTCTTCGCGCATGATATCAACAGAAATGTAAGCGGTTACAGCAGTAGCGCATTAGCAAAGCAAAAAGAGAGATCGCATTCAGGAACGAGTGCGGGGGCACTGCCCCGTGGACATGCGAATCACAAGTTCTGTTGAAACGTTCCACTCTTTTCCATTCTCTGACGCGGGCGTGGACATGAGCGCTTCAAATGCCAGACGTGCCACCTCGGTTCGTGGAATTCGAACGGTGGTTAACTCCGGTTGAGTGTGTCTTGAAAAGGTGATGTCGTCGAAGCCCACAATCGATATGTCTCCGGGAACATTGAGTTTCTTGTGGTGAAGGGCCTGCAGAGCGCCGATGGCCGAGAGGTCATTCGAAGCCAGCACGGCCGTTGGTTTCTGGGGCAGGAGATTCAGCATAGCGGTGAATCCGCCCTCGATACTGTGTTCGCCATCGGCGATCAGTCCGCCGGAGGTCGTTAAATGGTTTTCCTTGGCCACTCTGGCATACGCATTGTAGCGAACCTGCGCGGACTTAAGGCGCTGTGGACCACGAATAAAAGCGAGGCGATCATGATGGAGTCCAACTAAGTGCTGAATCGCTTGGCGGATCCCTCCGGAGTAGTCCACCTTGATGTTACTGAACCGTTTGGCTGGCCGACCGGTGTCCAGTGTAACGATGGGTACACCGGCCCGCTGCACTTCATCGACGAGGCCTGGCTCCATTTCCGAGGTCATGATTGCAATGCCGTCGACCCTACGGTCAAGCAACCGGTGAACGCAAAGGGCCATTCGTTCCGGGTTGTACTCGGTATTGGTAACGATCGTTTCGTAATGCCGCTCGATGGCGATGCTCTCGAAGGCCTTCACCAAGTCGGGAAAGAACGGATTGGTGATGTCCGAGATGATCAGGCCCAGGATGTGGCTTTTCCCGGAGCTGAGGGTTCGCGCGTGGGTGTTCGGATGATAGTTAAGCTCGCGAATCGCGGACCAGACTTTCGCGGCCGTTGCCGGTGTTACGGCATCAGATCGATTAATAGTACGCGAAACCGTGGCGGTGGAGACCCTGGCTTTGGCGGCCACCTTGCGGATATCCATAGGTCAGAACATATCACTTTTCGATTGCGGAATTCGCGGTCAGCCCTCGCGCATTCAAGACCAGACGTTTCTGCAGGGGTAGGCGATGTGATAGGGTATGGTCGCGCCCGGCTGTAACCGTTTACAAGCATGCAACTAAGGATCACTCGGTGTAAAGAAACGCGCAGGTGACGTCGTGATGACTGGATCCCAGAAATGTTTGCGTGCACTGCTTATCATCATCGCGCTTCTCTTTGTTCCTTTAAAACTGCGCGCTCAGACCAGTCGCTGGACGGAGGACCAGGCGAAGAGTTGGTACGCACGGCAGCAGTGGCTCGTCGGCAGTAACTACATCCCCCAGAAGGCCATAAATCAATTGGAGATGTGGCAAACGCAGAGCTTCGATGCCGCCGAAATCGATAAGGAATTGGGTTGGGCCGAGGATTTGGGCATGAACACCATGCGGGTGTTCTTGCACGATCTGGTGGGGCAGGAGGACTCCTCCAAGTTCAAACAGCGCATCAATCAATTCCTGAAAATTTCCTCTGCTCATCATATTAAGCCGCTGTTCGTGCTCTTCGACTCCCGCTGGGATCCTAACCCGAAGCTCGGTCTGCAGCACCCACCTATTCCGCGTATTCATAATTCCGGATCGGTGCAGTCTCCTGGTGCCGAAGGCCTGAGAGATCCCGCTCAAGAAGCGCGTCTGAAAGCCTACGTAACAGGCGTGATCGCCGCGTTCGCAAACGATTCGCGGATACTCGGCTGGGACTTATGGAATGAGCCTGGCGGTACTAACGAGGGCAGTTACGATAAACAAGAACTCAAGAACAAAATCGAACGCGTGGAAGCGTTATTGCCTAAAGTTTTTTCCTGGGCGCGAGAGGCGCACCCCTCGCAACCACTGACGAGCGGCCTCTGGGACATCGATTTTGAAAAAGGTGGCCCGCTGACCAAAATCCAGGGGGTTCAACTGGAAGGTTCCGATGTGCTCAGTTTCCATAACTACGAGTGGCCGGAAAGCTTTGAGAAAGAAGTAGTGTTCTTGCAGAAGTTCAATCGCCCCCTGATCTGCACGGAATTCATGGCGCGCAGTGTGGGAAGTACGTTCGATACGGTGGTGCCCCTAGCAAAGAAGTACAACGTCGGGGCTATCAATTGGGGCTTTGTCGCCGGTAAGACGCAGACGTACGATCCATGGGATTCCTGGCGGCATCCGTATATTGTGGATCAGCCCAGCGTTTGGTTTCATGAAGTGCTGTATCCAGACGGCAGACCCTACCGCGAAGCCGAGGCCAAATTGATTCGGGATTTGACAGGTCGCGGGAGCAAAGTCACGCCGGCTGCAAGTCGTTAATGACTCTGGGCAGGACATCCCGAGAACTGGTTGGGCTCGGCACATTGTTGCTGACGCTGCTCCTCGGTTGTGTTTCTGCGACGCTGGCCCAGCATTCTCCGGAGTCTCCAGAGAAATACTACCGCCAGGGCGTACAAGCTCTGGGGAATGAGCAGTGGAACGCCGCGGTGACGTTCTTTGAGAGCGCGCTCAAGCTCGATCCTCGGCGTGCGGAGGCGCAAAACGGTCTTGGCGTCGCGCTCGGCAAATTAGGTGATGAAAAGCGCTCGGTAGCTGCCTTTCGCAGCGCCATGCTACTTGATCCTACTTACGCGGAACCTCATTACAATCTCGCCCAATGGTTGATGCAATCTGGGGATACACAGCAGGCTATTTCCGAATTAAATACGGCAATCAAGCTCCGGACGGATTACGGAGCTGCCCAGTTTTCGTTGGCGTTGCTGCTTCAAGGCAGAGGAGACACGGATCAAGCGATTGCGCTGTTTCGCGCCGTTCTCCAACAGGACCCTCGATTCGCTGAAGCCCACAACTGGCTCGGAGTTGCTTACGCCCAGAAAACTCATTTTCTAGACGCCATCGGCCAGTTTCAGCAAGCGATCGATTTGAATCCCGAATATCTCAGCGCATACAACAATTTGGGTTCTACTCTCGCTAGGGCGAAAAAGCTCGATGAGGCTATTCGCATCTTTCGGAAAGCAATTGCGCTGGTCCCCCAAAACGTAGAGCTGCGCGTGAACCTGAGTCGCCTTCTGCGTGAAACCGGGAATCTGGACGGAGCTCTCGATGAACTACGGTCCGCCTTGAAACACGGCGACGATGCGTTGGTCGAAGGCGAAATCGCGGAGCTCTTAAGACGCAAGGGTGATCTCGCCGGAGCGATTGCGGCGGCAGAAAAGTCTTTGACTCTGGACAATGAGCTCGGGAGTGCCTATCAAAGCTTGGGCTTGGCTCTAAGAGCGGCATCCGCGGCGCAAAAGCATTCTCCAAACCATTGGGCGTCCGAGGAGGCGTCGCGTCATTTCGATAACGGAAGGGACCTGCTTTCCCGAGGAGACACCGAGGGCGCGAAAAAAGAATTCGAGCGAGCCGTCGAGGCAAGTCCGAATTTTGCGGAAGCGCACAACCTATTGGGATTCGTTCTTGGACAATTGGGCGACTTTCCCGTGGCATTAGAGCACCTGCGTAACGCCGTAAAACTCGCTCCGCTGCTTGCTGCTGCTCGCTACAACCTCGGCGTCGCCCTTTGGTACGACGGCAACAGTGCTGAAGCGAGATCGGAGCTGGAGACTTCGATAAAGCTCGATCCTGCTTTAGGCGAAGCTTATGCGCTTCTTGGAATGGTCTGCGCACAGGAGGAAGATTGGGCGCTCGGACGGAAATATCTGTTTCGCGCAATCGCTCTTAATCCCGATTTGCCCGGGCCGTATATGGATTTGGGCCGAATCTTCTTGAGGACGGGTCAGCACATGGCCGCGTTCGAAGAGTTTCAATCCGTACTGAAGCAAGATCCGCCTGCGCAGATTCCCGATATCGAGGTGACGATTAACGCAGTACAGGAAGCCGTTAGAGAGAAAACAAATGATCCGTTGGCGTACGATACCCTCGGGCTTTTATTGGGCAAAGCCGGGAGAGATCCACAGGTTGTAATCGAGCAATTTGAGAAAGCCATCGAACTCCGTCCCAACTTTGGAGATGCACACAATCATTTAGGGATGGCCCTGCTGCAACGAGGGCAGGACCTGGAGGCCGCAAAAGAGTTTCGGAAAGCCGTGGAGTTCAGCCCTAATAGCGCGGAAGCGCACGCGAATCTTGGCGCCACCATACTCTTTGTCAGCGTCGATGAAGCTATAGCGGAACTAGAGCGTGCGATCACTTTGCGGCCCGATGCAGTCCGTGCCCAATACAACCTTGCTATGGCCTATTTGCAACGGGACGGCGTTGACAAGGAAATCGAGCAATTGCGGAAGCTCATAGCCTTCAGTCCAAAATTTAGTGATGCCTACTACTCGCTTGGTAAGGCGCTAATCCAGAAAAATCAAATCCGAGAGGCAATCGTTCCTCTGCGCCAAGCCGTTAGTCTTGACCCAGCTTCTGGACGGAACCATTACCAACTCGGGCTGGCGCTCTCACGAAGCGGCGACGCCGACTCAGGTAAGCTGGAACTGGAAAAAGGATTGAAGCTCATTGCCGACGATGAGCGCAATAACAAGGCCAACGGTCTGCTTGCGCAGGGACAACTCGAACTCATTAACGATCAAATGAAGGAAGCGGTGGAACACCTGAGTAAGGCGGTCCAGCTGCTGCCCGACTATGCCAACGGCCATCTGATGCTGGCCCAGGCTCTGGCAAAACAAAATGACGTGGAAAGCAGCATCGCCGAATTCAAGAAAGCGCTTGAAATCGAGCCGACTTCCTATCCGGCACTTTTTGGCCTGGGCCAAATTTTACGCGGGGACGGCAAGCTTGCGGAAGCTATCGCGGCGTTCCGCGAAGCAGCCCACGTGCGGCCGTCGGCAAGCGAAGCTTACGACCAGCTCGGTGGCGTTTTGAAAGAAGAAGGTGATCTAAATGGTGCCATGACAGCTTTTGAGAGCAGCTTGCGGATAGATCCGCGGAACGCCGCCGCAAGAGCGAACCTGGAAAGTCTAAGAAAAGCGGCAGTGGCCCAAACCGCCGTCGGAATCTTGGGAAAGTCGAAGCTGGAGCCGAAGGCCGAAATTTCCAAAGATAATGCGACGGCGCTTGCCGACGACGATCTCGCCGAAATCATGAAATTTGAATCGCTGATCCGGGAGGATAAATACCATGAGGTGGAAGCGCCTCTTCTCCAATACCTGAAAGACCACCCCCGTTCATGGCAAGCGCACTATCTTCAGGGCTATGTGCTGTTCCGCTCGCACAAAGTCGGTGACTCCATTCGCGAATTGGCCAGGTCTCTGGAACTGAATGTGAACAACGCGGAAGCACACAAAATGCTGGGTAAAGACCTGGTCCTGATTGGCAAGCTCGATTACGCGCAAACAGAGTTGCAACAGGCCGTGCGTTTGAAACCAGATTCCGCAGAAATCCATTACAGCCTCGGGGAAGTCTATTCCGCTAGAGATATGTTTCCAGCGGCGAAGGCTGAGTTCACGGCAGCCATTCAGCTTGATGAGAACTATGCTGAGGCATTTAATGCTCTGGGTTTCACAGAGGAATCTCTCGGAGATGATGCAGACGCTCTTCAAGCCTACCAGCACGCCATTGACATATCTGAGCGCCAAAAAACGAAGTTCGCCGCACCTTATGTCAACTTGAGTGCTCATTACAACCGCGACGAGAAACCGGAACTTGCTCTTGAGTATGCCGGGAAGGCCATCGAGCTCGATCCCAAAAGTGATCTCGGGTATTACCAGGCGGCACGAGCGCATCAGTTAAGAAACGAGTGGGATAAGGCGGCCGAAGCTTTGCGTAAGGCCAGTTCCATCAATCCTTCATCTGCTCAGTATTATTACGTACTCGCTGGCGTCTATCGCAAACTCGGTAAGCCAAAGGAAAGCATGGCGGCCCTCGATACTTTTCAGAAACTGAAACGCCAGTCCGATTTAGTGGATAACCAGGTTCGCGACGCCCACGAAGCTTCTGTTCGCGACTCCAAGGCCGTTACAAAACAAGAGTGAATTTTCGGGTGAGAACAGATTTGACCCGTTATATCCCAATTGTCCGATAGACGCGTGATCAGCCTTTTTCTGCTCGGAGGCTTTCTTGCGCACAAAATTCATTCTCCGGCTCGTTCTGTTAATCGGTGTCTCTTCGTTTTTCTCCGATTCTTTTGCGCAATCCGTCCGAGTGCCCGCGGTTCCTCTCTTGACGCATGACCCCTACTTCAGCGTCTGGTCCATGAATGACAAATTAACAGACGGTCCAACGCGTCATTGGACTGGCGCAGTCCAGCCGTTGATCGGTTTGTTAAGGATTGATGGAAAGGCGTTTCGGTGGATGGGCACTTGGCCTCAGACCATTCCCAGTATCGGGCAGACCGCTTTAGAGGTGACCGCCACAAAAACCACGTACCGTTTTGAGGAAGCTGGTGTCCGGCTGGAAGTTGCATTCCTCTCCCCGCTATTGCCTTCTGACCTGGATGTTATGGCACGGCCAATTAGCTATGTCTCGGCGACTATCGCGGCCACTGACCGTGCTTCACACGAGGTTCAACTCTTGTTCGGAGTATCACCACTGTTAGCCACGGACACTCCGACACAGGAAGTTCTTTGGTCCCGTTCACGACTGAAGGGAATGACGGTTCTCCGCGCCTCCAATTTTCGGCAACCAGTCTTAGAGAAAGCTGGCGACAACTTGCGGATCGATTGGGGTTCGGTGCTGCTTGCCGTACCGGACCAGTCTGGGGCGAGCACGGCGACGGACGCGAAGGAAACTGTGCAGTCCGTTTTCGCGGCGGGCAAACCGTTCGTAAACGATGACCTCGACATGCCACAGCGTGCCAGCGACGCAGCCCTTCTAGCTGTCTCGTTAGACTTCGGCGGTGTGGGCTCACAATCGGTTTCACGGCACATCCTCGTTGGTTACGACGATCTCTATTCCATTGAGTATTTGAAACGGTGGATGCGTCCGTACTGGCGCCGAAAAGGCATGAAGATAGGCGAGCTCCTCGAGACCGCAGAGCAAGAATACTCAGCAATCGACCAGCGCTCGCGAGAACTAGATGAGCGGCTGGCCGCCGACTTGCGGCAGGTCGGCGGTGAAGCATACGCCGACCTCGCGACTCTTGCCTTTCGCCAGACGATTGCGGCCCACAAGCTGGTTGTTGATGTTGATGGGGAGCCAATGTTGTTTCCGAAAGAGAACTTTAGCAACGGCTGTATTTCGACCGTGGACGTCATTTATCCCTCCTCGCCGTTTTTCTTGCTCTTCAACACCGAGCTTTTGAAAGCGCAATTGCGCCCGTTGATGGAATACACGCGGACAGGCCGCTGGCACTTTCCGTTCGCACCACATGACCTTGGCACATATCCCAAGGCCAACGGACAGGTGTATGGGGGAGGAGAACGTACAGAAGAGAATCAGATGCCGGTTGAAGAGAGCGGCAATATGCTTTTGATGTTCGCTGCATTGGCCAAGGCGGAAGGCAATGCCGATTTCGCCAGCCGCTATTGGCCGGAGTTACAGCGGTGGGCGGAATACCTTGGACACGAGGGGATGGATCCGGCCAATCAGCTTTCCACGGACGATTTCTCTGGGCACCTCGCACATAACTCGAATCTGTCGATCAAAGCGATCCTGGCGCTGGCAGGTTTCGCAACTTTGGCAGACAAGACGAATCGGGAGCCCGAGGCCCTCGAATATCGCCACCTGAGCCGAACCATGGCGGAGAAGTGGATCCAGTTGGCGGGGGATGGTGACCATTTCCGCCTCGCCTTTGATAAGCCCGGAACATGGAGTCAGAAATACAATCTCGTCTGGGATCGAATTCTCGACCTGAACGTATTCCCGGTGAGCGTTGCCCGAGCGGAATCGCAGTTTTACAAGGCTCACCTGAATCAATTTGGTCTGCCGCTCGATAACCGAAGCGACTACACCAAACTGGATTGGGAAGTCTGGACGGCCACGCTCGCCGATAACCGCCAGGAATTTGACCGCATGATTCTCCCCCTCCAGCGATTTATCAGGACGTCCCCAAGCCGAGTACCACTGACGGATTGGTACTGGACGACTGATGGGAGACAGCAAGGATTTCAGGCGCGGTCTGTTGTAGGGGGCGTCTTCCTTCCGATGATTGCGAATCCTCAAATATGGCTTAAGTGGAAAATTGGAGATAAGAAGTAGCTGACGAATGAATGCGAAATTGGCGGTTACGGCTCCGAACGCAACGATCGCGCGCTTCCCGATAAAACACTCAGACTTACCGGCACCTGCGGGCTCGGCTCCATCAGTTGAAGGAGACTTTTGGAAGTCAATTTACGTACTTACTTCTTGGTGAACAACCATACGACATGTGCAGGAGAACCACACAATGGTTCCCTTAATGGAAGAACGTGCCCCGGTCTGGTACAACGTTGTTGGGCTGCTGATCTCGGTTACAGCCGGTGCGACGGTGTTTCTTCCGTTGGCACTCTACACCTCCCCCTGGGATGCTGTAAGGTTCAGAGTTCCCGGCGATCAGGGCAACTGGTGGCACTTCCTTATCGGTGCGCCCTTTTTTCTGGCATTCCCGATGATATGGCTTCGGCTGCGGTCGCTTTTCTCAAGACGATTGTCGACTCCGGCGGGACGACGTCTGATCTGGACCGTGGTGGCCCTTTCGATTTGCGGGACGATGTTGGTGGAAATCCCATTCTTGTTGCGCCTTGGAAACCTCGCCCGCATGAACCAATGGCGACGCCTCTCGATAGTCTGCCCCACCTTCGGAATCATAATCGCGAGCGGAGCATTTTTGTTTCTTAGACGTCGCGACATCCTCCCGACTCGTGCCTGCCTTATCGGTCTTAACGCTGCCTATCTCGCCAATGCGGCACTCTGCCTTATTGTTTATGGCCCGATGCCTGGGACTGCCGGTTCAAGATCCGGCTGGATCGTAACGATCACCATCGTGTGGCCCATGCTTCTGGAGCTTGTTTGGCTCCTCATTAAAACTTTCAAAATACAGGTGTCACAGGCCAATTCTCGCGCCGGCAAATAACCGGCTTTCCCAACGGGATTACTGGAAAAGTGAAAAGTGGGTTCCGGTACCCAAGTTACCGGTAGGCGGACTCACCGGGACTTAGCCACGTGGGCCGACGATAGATTCGAGTAACCGACCAAACGTCCAGAGCCAAGCGGTAAACACTCCGGGTTCTCGAATGCTACACTTCCGGTCGTGGTTGATCCTGACAAGTCGAATGGCTACGAAGAAATCGCGTCGATCTTCATATCCGGACGCGGGCGGAACCATTCAGGCGTCGGAGCCTCGGTTGTGGCTGACTGGTCCCAGCAGCTGCCGGACCGTGCAACAGTCCTCGACCTTGGATGCGGGAACGGCGTGCCGATTTCGCAAGCTTTGATTGAACGCGGGTTCAATGTGTACGGAGTGGACGCATCAGCCAGGATGGTCGCAGCCTTCCGAGCCCGCTTTCCAACGGTTCCTGTTGAGTGTGCCGCTGTAGAGGATTCGGACTTCTTCGGTCGAACTTTTGATGGTGTGGTCGCCTGGGGCCTTTTCTTTCTGCTGGACGCGGAAGTCCAACGCAGATTGATCGCGAAAGTCGCCGCCGTCCTGCCAAGCGGTAGCAGATTGCTGTTCACTGCTCCGAGTCAAAGCTGTTCCTGGGCCGATGCCATGACCGGGCGAACCTCTATCTCACTCGGCCTCGACGCCTACCGAAACGCGCTGGAAGCGAAAGGCATGTCGCTCACCGGAACGCACCGCGATGGCGGCGACAACCACTACTATTTTGCACACAAGACATAGATGGCGCTCATCTGTTTTCTCGGGTCGGATGACGAGCGACTTGAAAGTAATTCACATGATTAACGCGGTAACAAGAAAAGTGGGTGCTGGATCGAGCGTTTAGTTGGTATATCATCCGGGTATGTTTTGCCCCGAATGCGAGCTGAGCATCGAGATGAACTACGTGGAGGCGGCGTGGACTTTGATGCCGTAGTCGAGGTTGGCGTACCAGTTGCCGCGGCCTTGTGGGGTGAGGTCCATGAAGTGCCAGATTGGAGCGAGCAGGTCGATGCCGCGCTCGCGGATGTCGGGGGCCATCCAAGGATGCGCGGTGTAGAAGTGGCGCAGGGTACCGTCGGCGTCGCGGGTGAAAACAGAAACGGTGGAGTCCTGATGTCCTTCGCGGTCTTCGCTGCCGAAGTCGTGTTTGAAGGCGCTGTTGCCGGCGCTGAGGAGGCGCAGCTTGTTCCAGCCTCGCGAGCGAGCGTGGGCCCGCAGAGTGGGGAGATCGGCGGCGGCGACGACGGCGAAGTCGAGATTCTGAGCGAGGTGATGGGCGACGCCGTTGGCGCCGTCGAGCCAGGCGGTGCACATGGGGCAAGGCTTGGTCTGCCGCTTTCCGTACATGAAGTGATAGATGATTAGCGAGCGATTGGGCGCGCTGAAGAGTTCGCTGAGACGGACCGTGCGCGCAGGCGCGTCAGTAGCGGTGAGGTCGCGCGGGCCCTCTTCAAACTGGTAATCCTGAATAGCAGCGCCCTGCGGGAGATGGCGGCGCAGCTCGGCGACGCGTTCGCGCTGGCGCATAAGCTCGATTTCTGCGAGGCGAAGCTCCTCGCGCTTGACTAGATACTCGGCCGATTCGATGGTTAAATTGGTTTGCCGAAATGTTCCGTCAACTATTGTGTGTACCATGGGTCGTTATCTCCACGTGTCATTCTCTCTCCCGGCAGTAAAGAGATGCAAGCGGCCTGCTGCCCGCGGTCTGACTCGCGTCCTCTCCTAATTTCTAGGAGGTCCGGAGAATTCCGCAATGTGGCGCACGGCGATTGCCGACGGTCTTTCCGATTTTGCCGACGAAGCAGGAGCTGGCCGCCGCTGCCAGCCAATAAGCGGCGTTGAGCAGATATCGGTTACAATCGACGCTTGAGGTCACGACCCCAATAGGCAGGCCGTCAAAAAGTGGAGTTTCAACTCTCATTCCTCGCCGCCTTCACTCTGTTGTTGTCGATAGCTGTACCCGGCGCTCCGGCGGGCCTCGCTGACAAACAGACTACAGCGAGCGCCCCGGCCCCAGAAATGAAGGTTCTTCCTATGTCGGACCGCGAGAAGCACGGACTGCAAGGGGCGGTGAAGACGTGCATCGAAGAAACGGCCTATCCAGGAGGGACTGCCGCCGATGGCACGCAGTTCCCTGAACGGAGTTTTGGGTACACGACGGAGTACGACGTCGACGGCCGCATCATGGTCATACGCACTCAGAATTCCGATGGTTCAGAGTGGGTAACGCGCTACACCTACGGTCCTTCCGGTCACCTGCTCAAGATCGCCGCGGGCAAGGAGAGCGAGCCAAGCCAAGAGACGGACTATTCCTACGACGGGCAGGGAAGGCTGCTGAAAATTTCCGACAGCCTCACACCTGACAATCCGATCAGCTTTCGCTATGACGAACGCGGAAGGAAGACGAAGGTGCAGGTTTCCCGCGGTTCAGACTACCGTCCGAACACCGCCGTCGCGGGTTCTCCTTTCGAGGTTGCCGACATGGCACCAAGCCTGCCGGGTGGTGGCAGCGCGACCACGATTTACGATGAGGACGACCGACCCACGGAAGTCCAAATTCGCGACGCCCAGAACAAGTTAGTAAGTCGAGCTGTGCGTACTTATGATGCGCAGGGGCGCGTCGACGAGGAAAAACAGATCTTGGACAATCCTGAAACGATGATCCCTTCAGAAGCACTCGAAAAGATTCTGGCGGAATCGGGCGCATCACACCAGGAGCTACTTGAACAGCTACGCGATCAGCTTACGAAACTCATGGGCGGGGAAGCGGGACCGTTCTCGATTATCTACGACTATGATGCACAAGGCCGCGTAAAGCAGATGCGCCGACGGATCTTCGACGAAGAGCAGGTGATCGAAACTACTTACAACGAGCACGGCGATAAGGCAACGGAGATCACCCGGAGCACGAAAATAGTAAGTGGAAAGGAACAAAGCGAGCCGAATTCCAAACTGGCTCCGTACTCCGAACTTCATTATTCCTACCGATACGATAGCTACGGCAATTGGATTGAGGAAAATTTGTCACACCGTTCCAGCCCGGATGGTGCATTCGAATCCTCAAACAGGCGTCAACGCATGCTTACTTACTACTGACCTCCATATTCTGGAGCTGCGGCTACTCCCAAGCCCCTTGCGGATATCGGACAAATGAGGCGGGTGGCAGACCCTTAGCGACCACGCCGGCCATCGATCCCCGGAGACCTCCTGGGTGGCCCATCCTTACGGGGTTTGCCTGCCTGCGGCAGGCAGGCAAGGCAGTCCCTTTTTAGAGTGCGGCTTGACGCCGCTTTTGTCCCTACGCATGCCGTAGGCTCACAGCGCCTGCCTTCGTCAGGGCACGGCTTTAGTCGTGTCGTAACGTGCCGAAACGTGCCGATCGCTGACCTTTGTAGCGATCGCGCTTTAGCGCGTCCCACTCTTCCTGTCATTCCGAGGAGCGAAGTGACGAGGAATCTTTGCTTGCTTTCAACCACACCGAGCCCGATGCATGCGCCGCAAAACTCCCCCTCTTGCTGAACTATCCACGCGAGCCTACACTTTTCATTCACCCGACCCCCATCGGAGAAAGAATGAATCAACTCTTGCGAACCACGCGCATCCCGCTGGGCTTCTTTCTTCTCTTCAGCTGTTGCTTAATCCGCGTTGATGCGTCGCCCGCGCCTCCCAGCCCAAAGGACGCCTACAGCCACGACGCAAAAGGCCTCGAGAAGCAATACGAGGCCTTTCTGAAGGCCTTGGCAAAGAGAGACGCAGCCGCAATGAATGAGGCTTACAAGATATTCTTCATCCCTGAGCCGGACAGATGGTTCGCCACTTATTTCAAAAAGGAAGACGTCGAACAACTCGGTTGGGACCAGGAAGCTGAAAATGAAAACGAAGAAAAGTCCCTGGTCACTATCACAAATCTTGTTGGGCGCGGCTCGCGATTTCACGCGCACTGCAGGCCTCCGTCCCACGACCCGCAATCACGGCTGGCCCCCAAGACAAATGCCATCGCGCCATTGCTGCCAGTACCAGTAGAGCAGTTTGAGGTCGAATTCGCTGCGGACAACGGAAAGAAGTTTTCGATTCTGGGCAACTTCGTCTACGTGGATGGCGCTTTCCGCTTCGTGGGAAAGGGAGCCTATCCCTTTTGGTCCATGCCCGACACCACCGCGCCAAAACACTAACCTGCATGCTTACCCGCTGTCATTTCGAGCCTGCCTGATCAAACGCCAGTTTTCAGAGGGTAGCCAATACGGTACGCGAATCGGAGCCTTTTATGTACAGAAAGGCGAAATCATCGAGCAGCAGAATCACTACGACTCGCGCCCTGCTACGGGCTGATATCGGCGATCCCTCGCGGTGAAGTGGATCCTATGAGCTACTTTTCCGGTTACGACTTATCACTGAAGACTTCGATAGTTCCAGCACACACGCCCCATCACGCCCCGGTTAGGATAAACTGCGGTTGGACTCTTAACTCAACGGGTTGAAGGTTCGATTCCTTCCGCGCTCACCACTTATTTCAACAAATTAGTTCAGCGAACAGCGTTCTTGACCGC
>Ga0066679_10000423_pt1 | contig 14110 bp, 13 predicted proteins | sample GraSoiAngelo_128_FD_62298 | JGI IMG/M metagenome (GOLD analysis project Ga0066679, IMG submission 62298) | Grasslands soil microbial communities from the Angelo Coastal Reserve, California, USA - 14_0927_12_20cm | ecosystem: Environmental > Terrestrial > Soil > Grasslands | place: USA... | reverse complement strand
AGAAGCTACAACCGACGGAGGGGCGTCGGGTCCGGCGCAGCGTTGCAGTACGCGACGACTCAGTGGGGGGCGCTGTACTCGTGCTCCGGCTCGAACTCAAAGACGCCGCTGCAATGCGCGCAGCGCATCTGCTCCGGCGGCGTGCCCACGGCGACCCGGGCCGCACAGTTGGGGCACACAGCGTAGCGCTCGCCCGGCACTACCGTCCACCGGTTCGGCCGCGTGTTCACGATCTCGAGATAGGCCTGCGGTATGATCACCGATTCCTGACGCACGACCACCACAGCCTCGTCGGGCCCGAGACTGAGCACAGGGTACCACGCGCCGCGGCGCAACCGACACCGCCGCACGTCGTCCCGCAAGCGCGCCCACCGTCCGGTGGGTTGTCTGTCGAGAAGGTCCAGCATGGGCGCCACACCTCCGGTAGCGTTTAAAGGTTCGTGCTGCGCTAACGCAACAAGAATCTGCGAGCGAGTCGAAAAGTCGTCAAGATGGATCGGAGCGCGCCTCTGTCGCTCCCGCGACACGGCGTCAAGCGCCTCTCCCATTTCTAAAACCCAACCGCCAGCCCCACTCGCGCCACGGTCTCCTGGATCGGCGCGTCGATCTCCCCGGTCCCACCAGGGTTGGTCTTCCGGCCGATCCGCTGGAACGTGTAGCCCGCCGTACCGTGCAGGCGCCCCGCCAGACGGACGTCGAGGTCGAGCCCCAAGTCGATGGAGAAGCTCGCGTGGCCGCCGCCCGAAAACGTCGGCGCCGCGAGATAGTTCGCGCGGAACAGCACCGTCGCTCCCGGCCCGATCTCGTAGAACGATCGCGCCCCGATGCGCACCGCGCCCACAGACTGCGCGTCGAACTCCGGGTCTGCCGTGCGCCGGATGAGCCCCGCCTCGACGCTAGCGTATGTCGCCAGGTCATACGCAACCCAGGCATCCACCTCGGTCGCTGTGAAGCCGCTCGTCGCCGCGCTCCCGGAGGCGGGGTCAAGCGTGAGGCGCACGACACCCACTTCGGCCGAGAGCTTGCCGGAGCGGGCGGACGCCGCGCCGCCGAACCCGGTGCCCTGATAGCGGAGCCCCGCGGCCACCTCGCGATAGCTCGCCAGCGCGAACTGCGGTCCGACCGTCACCGCAACCCCTTGAGCCGGGGCCGCGCGGGAAGCCAGGACGAGCAGCACAACGCCCGCGGTCGCGCGGCTCATCGGGGCCCGGCCCCGCTCGGCTTGGAGAGGGGCACGACGGTGAGCTGCACCTGCTGGCGACGGGCGACGTTCTCCTTCGCGATGTCCTGGTTGCGCCGCGCGATCTGTTCGCGCAGCAGCCGGTTATAAAGGATGTTGGCCGCAGCGGGGCGTGGGGCGGGCTTGCGCAGGGTCATGACGAAACCCGTGACCAGCGCCGCCCCCCCCACCACCGCGAGCTCCCGCTTGGAGCTCGACCCGAGACTCGAGCTCTCGAGCCCCAGCGTGCCGATCAGGGCGCCCCCCGTATAGAGGAAGGCGAGCCCCAACGGACGCCAGCTCTGCGGCGGCACCTCCGTCTCGGAGAGGTACTGGTAGCCAGGCAGGGTCGTGAGGGACGGGAGGGTATCCACGCTGCCGTGGCTCACCCGAATCGGCTGCGAGGCGGAAAACGCGTTCTGCCCCAGCCGCGCCTCGACCACCACCGTATAATTGCCCGCCGGTACCGGGTCGCCGTTCGCGAGCCGGGCGGGCCAGCTCAAGTTCACCTGACCGTTCCAGGCGCCCGAGTCGATCACGTAGGTCCCCCCTCCCGCCCCGGCGATGGCCCGGGTCACGACGCGCGCCGGCTGCGTGACGGTGAACCGGATCGGGATCGCCCCCCGCCCCCCGACAAAGCTCGTGCTGTCGATGCGCAGCTGACGTACGAGCAGCACCTGGCGCAGCGCCACGTCGAACGCGCTGTACGCCTTGGGCGAAACGCGGTTCGGGTCGAGCTGTCGTTCGGGATCGATCAGGACCACCTGCTTGAACGCATCCACCGCCTTGAGAATCGAGTCCAGGGCACCGTACGTGAAGCCGAGCAGCTCGTACGCCCGCGCCCGCTCGGCTCCCGTCAGCCGCTCGCGCAGCGCAGTCCGGGCGAGCGACACCACCTGACGGTACTCGAGGTTGTCGTACGCCTGCTGCGCCCGGCGCAGCGTGGCGTTCTGAACTGCCTGCGCGCTTCCGGCCGCGGGCGCGGCGAACCCCGCCACCAGGGCGACAGCACAGAGGTGCCGGGTCATGCGGCTCACTCCGGGAGCAGGGTGTAGCGCTTGCGGACGGTGTTGCTCGCGTCCACTTGCACGGTCTCGGTGATCGTCTTGAATCCGGCGTGCTCGATGCGGATCGTGTGGCGGCCGGGCTGCACGGCGTATTCGACCACAGGCGTCTGGCCGGCATCGACCCCATCGATGTAGACCTGGCCGAACGGGTCGGCGGCGATGGTCAGGAAACCCTGGGCCTCCGCTACGGGCGCCGCCGGTCGCGGCTTCGCCCGCTCTCTCCGCTGCTGTGGCTCCCGGCTGGATTGAGCCGGCAGGCGAACGGTGTCTTGAATCCTTACCGTGTCGACGGAGGGTACCGCTCCCCGCTCCCCGCTCCCTTGACGCCCCAGTATCAGATACGCTCCCACACCCCCCGCAACCACCACGAGCCCGATCACGGCGGGGGGCCAGGACCGGCGTCGCGCAGGCTGGGGAACCGGCTTGCGCGATTGAGCGGCGGAGATCGGTGTCGTGGGGGCGCTTGCGATCTCCGTGGGCGCGTCGGCGCCGGCCCGGGAGCGCGGCCGCCCGGCGCCCCGCGGCTTCCCGGGAGCAGCCACCGGCTGCTCCGGCCAGACCGCGGTGGCGAAGTCCTCCATCGTGGGGAAGCGCTGGTCGGCCTCCTTGGCCAGGGCTCGCGAGATGGCGACCGTGAGGGCGCTGGGGATGCCGGGGCGCTTAGCGCTCGCGAGCGGCGGCTCTTCGTAGATGTGCTTGTAGATGATGGTGTGCACCGAGTCGCCGGCAAAGGGTAGCTCGGCGGTGATCATACGGTAGCCGACCACACCCAGGGAGTACTGGTCGGCGCGGCCATCCACCGGGGCTCCCTTTCCCTGCTCGGGCGCCATGTAATGCGGCGTGCCGATGATCATCCCCGTCGCCGTGAACCCCGTGGCGGCCTGGAGCGCCTTCGAGATCCCGAAGTCCGTGAGCATGACGCGACCGTCGCGGTCGAACATGATGTTCGCGGGCTTCACGTCCCGGTGCACCACGCCGCGCTGATGGGCGTGCCCCAGGGCACAGGCGGCTTCCCAGAGAATCCGCTGGATCTCCGGTACGGGGAGGGGCTCTTTCTTGTCGAGCAGATCCTCGAGCGAGGTGCCCGAAATGTATTTCATGACGAAATAATTGAGCCCGCCCTCGCTCTCGACACGATAGATGGGGATGATGTTGGGGTGGTCGAGCTTCGCGGCGGTCTTGGCCTCCTGCTGGAAGCGGCGCACCACCTGGTCGTCCTGCGCGACGTCGGGCGGCAGCACCTTGATCGCGACCTCGCGCTCGAGCGTGAGATCGTGCGCCAGGAAGACCTGGCCCATGCCCCCCTTGCCCAGCAAGCGCTCGATCCGGTACTTGCCCTCGATGATGCGCTGCAGCCGCTCGCGCACGATGTCGACGCTGCTAGTGCTGGTGGGCCCGTCCCCGCCTGAGACGTCCGCACCGCACGTCGAGCAGAACTTGCTGTTCTCAGGGATCGGCGTGTGGCAGCGGAAGCACTCGACCACGCCGTTGGTCACGGGCTGCGGCTCGGGGCGAAGAGGGCTCGCGTGGCCGCCGACGTGCGTCGGCGCCGTGGCGCGGTGCTCGCGGTAGCAGGAGGCGACGGCCAGGTCGGGGTGTTACAGGTCCCCGCCGACAACAGCGGGGCCCAGCCCACGCAGACCTCGTAGGTCGTGGCCGTGCCCGCGAAGTCCACGATCGCCAGGTAGTAGTCCCCTGTGGCGAGGGAGGGCGTCAGATTCACATCCGAGCCCGCCGACGTGTCGGCCGCGACCACCGAAACAACGGTGTCGCCTGCGAGTGGGACCTTGATCAGGTACAAGTCCAGGTCCTTGAGGGAGTCCGGGTGCACGCCCGGGAATGCGTGCAGCCGCACCTGTGCCGTCGTGCTGATGCCTTGGTTCGTAAAATGAAATCTGATCCAGTCGACGTCGTGGGGATTTTCAATCGCCAAGGTGTCGCGGAACGTCGGGGCGGGAACCGTGCCGCGCAGGTCGGCGGCGTTGCACGAGTTGTCGTCCTCGTGGGCGTCCGCCGGCAGCTCGCTCTGGTACCCAGCGATCACCGCCAGCCCGTAGCGTCCGGGCGTCGCGTAAATCGCGATTCCGTCCAGCGCACCCTGCGGGAGACTCTTGAAGGCTATGATGGTCGAATCGCCCACGCGTTGCGACGGTGAGAACCTGGCGCCGTGACACGCGTGGGAACCCGGACCGAACGTCCAGGAGTCGTGTCCGATGACGTATGTCTTCGCCGTCCCGTTCCAGCCGAGAGAATCGGTGAGGAAAGTCGAGAACGTGCCCGCGATCTGGGGGGCAGAGAGGATAATCGTGAGATCCCGCGTTTCCCCCTGCGTGAAGTGATACCAGTCCGCGCCCGTGGTCTGACCGCGCTTCAACGTCTCGAATGCGAGCGCCGGATTGAAGAACAGGAGCGAGTCGAGGGCCGTGTTGGGGAACGGTCGCGGAGCGTCCAGGTCGATCGCGCTCGGAATCGTGTCGTTCGGCTCGTAGATATCGCGTTCGATCACCTTGGTAGTGTCGCCGTGGACGAAGCCGAACACACCCTGACCGCCGGAAAAGCCCAGGAAGAAGAGCGAGTCCGTGGTTGCCGGGGGCGGCACCCAAAAGCGCGTGCGCGCCGTGCCGACCCGGAAGACCGTGTCCGAGAACGGTACGCGAATCAGGTTCGCGCCCGCCAATGATGTCAGGAAGATCGAGTCCACCCCGACGCCGTAGATCGTGAGCTTCTCGCCATACTTGACGGTCTTGGGGCGGACGCTGTCGATCTCGAGCGGCGCTGACACCCGCAGCGTGTCCGCGCCGGCGAGGGCGGCCGCGTCAAAATTCCTCGCCGCGGCCCGGATGATGACCGTCCCCGAATTGACGCCGACGACGTGCCCGGCCTGGTCCACCGTGGCGACATCTGGGTTGGTGCTCGACCAGACGAAGGAGACGTTCGGGATCTTCTGGGAATCGCCGGGGGCGACGATCTGCCAGGCCGTCGCCCTGGCGGTCGAATCGCTCCCGCGCAGCAGGATCTTGAGCGGCCGAATGCTCACGTGCACCGACGAGTCGTGCTCCGTGGGATAGAGGCACGCCCCGAACAGGACGGAACCGACCAGCGGCGTCAGGACGGCAAGACCGCGACTGCGTCGCATGCACTCGAATCCGGCGGAGGTGGGAGTCAATGTAATAACGGCGGGGTGGACGCCCAAATGACCTACCACCTAGAGGCGCCCGCGGCGTTTCAGATCGAGGTATTTCGCCACTACCGCCTCGGCCGCGCGCTCGGGCGGGACGTCCAGGACGACCACTCCGGCGCGGCGCATGCGCCCCAGCGCCTCTTCCCGGGCGCGCAGCAGCTCCTCGGCCGCCGCCTTGCGAAACGCGTCGTGCGCCGCGGTGGGACGCAACGCCGCGACCTGGTTCAGCTCCGGGTTTTGCAACGTGACCGCGAGCGGGAGGTGGCGCGGCCGGAGCGAGGCGACGTTCGCCACGAGCGCGTCCGACGCGAACCGATCGATCACGTCGCTGAACAGGACCGTGAGAGCGCGCTTGCGGTTGTGGGCCGCGAGGTAGCGGAACGCGCCCGGATAGTCGGGCTCGACCAACCGCGCTTCGACCCGAGAGAGGACGTCGAGCACGCGCTTCAGCGCCAGTCGGCCGCGCTGGGGCGCGACGAAGTGCTGCACCCCGTCGGCGAACGCCATGACTCCCACGTTGTCGTCGTGCTGGACCGCCGTGTAGGCCAGCTCGAGTGCGGCCCGCACGACGTACTCGAGCCGCGAGACGCCCCCGCCGACCTCGGCGGTGAGGAGCCGCCCCAGGTCGAGCACCAACAGCACGTGCTGACGGCGCTCCGCCTCGTACTGCCGCGTGATGACCTTGCCGCGTCGGCCCGTGGCTTTCCAGTCGATGTGCCGCAGGTCGTCGCCCGGCACCCAGTCCCGCAAGGACTCGAACAGACGACCCTCGCCCAGGCGGCGCTGCGGGGTGAGGCCCTGTTCCCGGCGTCGCTGGGCCCTCGCCACCGATGCCTGGAGCCGCACGGTAACGAGCGGGGGATACACCGCCACCTCCCACGGGAGAGCTATCCGCTCGCGCCGCAAACCCAACCCCAGCGGGCCTATCGAGTCGAGAACGAATCCGCCCCCGCTCGCGCGCTGACGACCGCGCCGCGCCGGAGTGACGGAGACAGTCTCGCGCGCCTCCCCCCGCGCGGGGACTCGAATCCAGCGAGGCGGCTGCGTGCCACCGAGGAGGTCGGGGCGGACCTCCCGTACCCGCAACCGCGCCCCGCGGGGCGCGCCGTTTTGCCAGCGATAGGTCACCTCGCCCGCGCGGCCCACGGAGAAGGCGGGCGGCGCCTGGCGGGTGGCGATCAGGTTGCGCGGACCGGGACCCGCCTGTGGCGCGAGGAGTGCATCGAGCCACACGGCCGCCGCCAGGACCAGGTCCCCGGCGAGCATCGCCTCGAGGCCCCACGACAGCCAGAGTCCAGCCAGTCCCAGCAGCGCGAGCCCCGCGCCGAGCCACAGCGCCCGCGGGGTGCAGAGAATCACGTGGTGGGCACTTCCGTCTTGTCGAGGATCGCCTTGAGGGCGACGTCGGGCGTGACGCCCTCCAGCTCGAGCTCGGGAGCGACGCTCACCCGATGGCGGAGCACGGCGGGCGCCAGCCGCTTCACGTCGTCGGGGATCACGTAGTCGCGCCCATCGACGAGCGCCGCGGCGCGAGCGGCCTTGAGAAGTGATACGCCCGCCCGCGGGCTGGCACCCAGGGTGAGCGACGCAGCCTCCCGCGTTCCCCGCACCACCGCCGTGATGTAGGCAGTGATCTGGGTCTCCACCCGCACGGCCTCGACCGCCGCGCGCAGGCGCTCCAGCCCGGCCGCGTCCGTCACGCGCGTGACGCCGTAGGTCGCCGGGCGATCCGCCTCGAATCCCGCCACCGTGCGGGCCAGGATCCCCTGCTCCGCGCCCGCGTCGGGGTAATCCACGAGAACCTTCATCATGAAGCGATCGAGCTCGGCTTCCGGCAGGGGGTAGGTGCCCTCGAACTCCACGGGGTTTTGCGTGGCGAACACCGTGAACGCCGCAGACAAGGGGTGCCCGGTGCCGTCCACCGTGACGGTGCGCTCCTGCATCGCCTCGAGCAGCGCCGCCTGCGTCTTCGCCGGCGCGCGGTTGATCTCGTCGGCGAGCACGAGATCGGCGAAGATCGGCCCGGGCCGGAATGTGAAGTCGCGCGCCCCGGTGAGCAGCGTGACTCCCGTGATGTCGGCGGGCATCAAATCGGGGGTGAACTGGATCCGTTGGAACTTGACGTCGAGCACGAGCGCCAGTGTGCGCACCAGCAGCGTCTTGGCCGTCCCGGGCACGCCCTCGAGCAGCACGTGACCGCGCGCGAGCAGGCACACGAGCGCCTCGCGTGTGGCCGCCTGTTGTCCCAGGATCACCCCGTCGAGCGCCTCTAGAATCGGGCGCGCGTCGTCTGCGGGCGCAGCTCCTCCCACACGTCCTCCACGGCTTGCGCGGCCGCGAGCGCGCGCTCGGGACCGCCAGGTTGGCTGATGGTGCCTTGCAACCGCCGCACCGCATTCCGGCCCCGCGGCGTCGGCAGCGCGAGCTCGAGTGCGGCGAGCCACGCGCGCTCGGCTCCGGCCGGCAGCGCCCCGACGCGTCCCAGCCGCCGCCGCAGCCCCGACACGGTGAGGCCCACGGCCGTATCCACGCCGCCCGCACCCTCCAGGCCGGCCGCGAGCGCTTCGAGATGCTCGAGCGGCGAGCGGCGCCGCCGCTCGATCACCGACCGCGCCGGGCCGAAGCGAACCGCCGCCACGCCGAGGGCCACGAGCAGGACCGCGGCGAGTTGCAAGAGCGCCCAGCCAATCGGCGTGCTCCACATCCAGGCCACGAGGACTCCCGTGACCGAGCCCTCTTCGCCGAAGCCTTGATGGTACTCGTCCCACACGACGGGGCCCCGGCGCCCGGGAGAAGGCACGAGCAGCGGTGCGATAAACTTCGGCGCATCGGTGGCGCGCCAGGTCCGGTTCCGGAAGTAGCCGAGGTCCGCGACCAGCACCACGGTCCCGCCGCCCCGGTAGCGCAGGCGCAAGGCCGCAGGCCTCCCGTTCCGGAGTCGCAGCAACGTGTCCCGAGCGATCGGAGTGAGCGTCTCGCACTGGTCTGTTTCGATGTCGCCGCCGCGCATCCGTCGCCCGGCGTCCGTTTCGCCCGCCACGCCCGGCGGACGCAGGTAATCGACGACGGGTGGCAGATCGAGTCCCGGCGCCGGCGGCTGCACGGGAAAGCTGTCCACGCGCAGCAGGCGTGCCGCATTGGCGGTGACCCAACCGACGCAGCGGGTAATCCCGCCCCCCGACCCCGCGGCCACAACGGCGTCGCCGGCATGCACGAAGCGCGCGACCTGCTCGAGCTCGGCGGCCTCGAGGGGGAGAAGCGGATCGAGGACCACGAGCACCGCCGGGCGGTGGCGCGGGTTGCGGTTCACATCGAACAGCGGCCGTCGGCGCCGCTCGGTGGGGACGCCGAGCCGGACGAGCACGTCGTACAGCGCTTTACTGCCGTCGGGCTCGCTGCGGAGCGTAGACGCGCGGGTGTCCAGCGCCGATCCCTGCTCCGGCGCTCCTCCGAACACCAGCACGATGCCGACCGTGAGCGCGAGCAGCGCTCCAATCAGCAGCTCAATACGCGACATGCTCCCCGATCCGCTCGGCGAGCATCCCGAATTCCTCGTATCCCCGGGCGTCGCACGGCGCTGCCGCGAACAGGTGGCGGTAGAGGCGGGAGACGAGCGCGCTCAGGTCTGCCTTCCCCTCGGCGTCGACCCGCGCTTCGCCGACGTACTCGGCCGGCGTCTTGGAGGCGTGAAATTGGACGGCCCGTCGGGCGTCGAGCTGGAGCAGAAGGGCGAGGAACCGGTGCGAGAGCGCCTCTGCATATCGGCCCGCGACGGCAAGGTCGGCGGCCCGGCTGAGGTGTGTACCCACGTCGTCCACCGGTCGACCCGGGGAGGCGGGCCTGGGGCCCGTCGAGAGCGTAGGCCGGACGATGCGAACGACGATGTAGCCGAAATGCAGCAGGATCGCCACGAGCAGGACAACTGCCATGCCGAGGAGCACCGCGTACTGCGTTGGATGGCTCTGCTGGAGGGCGTTGAGCCAGTCGATGAAGGCCAGCCACCGCGTGCTCAGCCACCGCAGGACGACCCGCGAATCCGCCCAGCGGTACTCCGGCCGTGCGAAGACCTCGGCTATCGCACGCCGCAGCGAGTCCGGGGGCGCCGCGCCCGCCTGGCTCGCGAGTGCGGTGATCACCCGACGCCCAGCCGCTGGCTCAAGATCTGGAGGTCGAAGCCCTCCCGTCGGACCCGGAGGTCATAATAGAGGAGCGTGAGAGCGGATACGATCAGCGGAGCGCACACGATCGGCAGGAATTGACTCAACGCGCCGACCACGCGACCGAGCGGCGGGGAGATCCCCTGCAGGGCGGCCGCCACCACCAGCACGACGACGTACGGGATAAAATAGAACACGATGCCACTGACGAGTGCTGTCCAGAAGACCTTCAACTTCCGTTGCCGAGTCAGCTCCCATGAGCGCGCGAATGCCCCGAACACGCCGACGTCCTCCTCCAGGGTCAACACCTGTGTGGTTACGCCGTAACCGCACATCACGAACGCCGCGAACCAGAAGGCGCCCACAAACCCCGCGAACGCTGCCAAGCTGGCGACCCCTTTCCCGATCAAACCCATGATGGTCGCGAGCACGAGCACGCCGATTACGCATCCGATCCAGATGAGCGTGAGAAGCGCGACCTTGCAGAGCGCGACACCGACCAGGGGGAGCATCTTCGAAGCCCCCAACGAGACGGCATCACCGAGCTGAGGACGCCGACCCAGATAGGTGTCGGAGATGATCCGCATCGCACCGGCCGCGAGGAAATAGCTCGCGATGTAGTAGAGTATCATCCCCAGCAGCACGAGACCCAGGAAAGGCAGCATCGGCTGCCATTGATCGAGGCTCGGTTGGCGGCCGACGCGGAGTTGCTCCGCCAGCGGCAGGAACGAGCGCGTCATCGGGCCGCTCAGGAACGCGAAGAAGATCAGCGGCCCCGCCAGCGCGATGATTCCCAGCATGCTGAAGAGCCCTGCGTTGCGACGATAGATCGTCAACGCCCCGTCGAGAATCTCCCCCAGCTGCATCGGCTTGATGTCGGTCATGCGCTCGCTCAGGCCCGGGTCGCTGAGTAAGATGGGGGCGTGAGCGCACCCGCGCGAGACCGCACGGCTCCGACCGACCTGCGCGAGCACCTGGGCGTCGAAACGCCCGAGCACGTGGAGCTGCACTTCGAGCTGGCGGGCGTCGGCTCGCGCGCCGCCGCGGCGCTGCTCGACACCGCGCTCGTCATGGGGGGGATGGTGTTGATCGCCCTCGTGTCGGGCGCGCTTGTCGAGTCGGCCGCCGCCCTCGGAAGGTGGGCGCTTGCGGTTCTGATTCTCGCCTACGTGTTCTCGTTCTTCGGCTACTTCGCCCTGTTCGAGGCACTGAATGGCGGCCGTACGCCGGGCAAAAAGGCGCTCGGCATCCGGGTCGTCATGGAGACCGGCCATGCCGTGACGCCCACGGCGGCGGTGGTGCGCAACCTGGTGCGGCTGATGGACTGCTTCTTTCCGCTCCTGCCGGTCCTCCCCGGCTTCCTCATGGTGCTGCTGCACCGCCGCCACCAGCGGCCGGGGGACTTGGCGGCCGGCACGATCGTCGTGCGCGACCGTCCCACGGACTGGACCCTCGGACCAGCCACGGCCACGACCGACGAGCCGCTTGAGGCCGGCCCGCCAGATCTATCCGATGCCGAGTTCCAGCTGTTGGACCAGTTCCTCGCCCGCGAGGGCGAGCTCGACCCCGCGGTCCAGGCGCGTATGGCTTCGGACCTGGTGCGACGCTTCCAGGAGCGCGTCCCGCGCCGCGCCCGCGACACCAGCGCTTCCCTCACCGCTCTGCACTCCGAGGAGCAACGTAAGCGGCGCGGCCGGTTCGCGACCCGCGCCCAAGCGGGCGCGATCGGGCGCACGACGGTTACGGCCGAGCGCTTCGTGGCGCACAAGCGCGAAGGCTGGGAGGCCTTCCGCGTCGCCGCGAAACGGGTCGAGCGCGCCGGCGTGGGTATGCTCCCGCCCGGCGAGATCCCGGCATTCGCCACCCGCTACCGCGAGGTGGCGGCGGACCTCGCCCGCGCGCGTACGTACGGGGTCGATGCCCCTGTGATCGAATACCTCGAGCGCATCGTGAGCGCGGGCCACAACGCGCTGTATCGCGCCCGCGGGCGCCGGCGCGCGCCGATTGGGCGGTACGTGTTGCAGGACCTCCCGGCGGCCGTGGTGCAGTCGTGGCGTTACGTTGGGGCCGCATTCGTGTTGTTCGCAGTCCCTGCCATCATCGGATATGGGGTCATCCGCGCGCGACCGGACCGAGCCGCAGAGCTGCTGCCCCCGGTGCTCGTGAGCCGGGCCGAGCAGGCCGCGGAGCGTCAGGCGCGTGGTGTTGGCTACGCCGAATCGCCGAAGGAGGATCTCCCGGTTATCGCCTCCGCGATCATCAGTAACAACGTCATGATCGCGTTCTGGGCTTTCGCGGGGGGGATCCTGCTCGGGTTACCGACGGTCTGGGTACTGGTCAAGAACGGCCTGGCCCTGGGGCTTGGATTCGGCGTGTTCGTCAACCACCACGCCGGTGGCTACCTGGCGACCTTCATCGCGGGTCACGGAGTCCTCGAGCTCACGGCGATCTTCATCGCGGGAGGGGCGGGCTTCCGCGTCGCCGGCGCCGTCCTGGTTCCGGGCGACCGGACGCGCCGCGACACGCTGGTTCTCGAGGGTCGCGTGGCGGCGCGCATGATCGGAGCCGTGGTGTGCCTCCTCACCGTGGCCGGCGCGATCGAGGGCTTGCTGTCCGCGAGCGACGCCCCGCCGGCCTACAAGTTCGCGGTCAGCGCGGCGTCCGTACTGTTGCTGGTGTGCTATTTCGCGAGCGGGTGGGCCTACCTCAGGAGCCGGGCCAACGCGGCGCCCGCCGCGGGGGCCACCGGAGCCACGGGCACGACCTCGCACTGAGGCGGCGGCGGGACCACCACCGCGCGGGGGACGAGAATCGCGGCCGGTGTCGCCGGCTCACCTGTCCAGAGCTTCGAGCATGTCGCGCATCTTGCGGGAGAGCGCCTCGATCTGTTTCAGGCCCGCCACCGTTTCCTCGTCGTACTTGTCGGCCCCGAGGAGCAGCAGCTGGGTCTCGGCGAGGATCGCGGCCAGGGGGTTCGACAGGTCGTGGCGGAGCTTCCTGATGGGGTCCAGCGCGTCGACCATCTAGAGCAGCGAGCGATAGAGGTCGCGCAAGTGATGATCCCGCAGGTCGCGCACCGCCTGCCACAGGTCCGGCTCCGACGTGGCGCAGAAGATCTCGGCGGTGGAGCGCTCGGCTTCGGTGTCGGGAGCGCCGAACAGCACCCGCCCGCGCCAGATCCCGTCCTCGGACCGGCGTACCTGGAGGCGAATGGCGATGAGTTGTCCGTCGAATCGGATGGGGGGGAGGTCGTGGACGACCGCTTCGGGCGAATCAGGTGCGTTGTAGCGTGCCGGCTGTCCGGGCATGCTGACCCTAGGGCTGGTTTATGCAAAGATATAAGGGTCGCTCACTTACGCAATACGGCTGCGCCGCTCCACCAACCTCCACATCGTTACCCAAGCAGCGCGAGCGGCGCCGGCGTGAACGTCGCCGCAAACAACGCCACCGCCACCCACCACGCCAGCACACGCGAGCGCGGCAGTGGGCGCAATGTGTCGAGCACCGGAGGATGCCCGAGGCGACCCCGCGACAGGAGAAGCACGAGCCCACCCCAGATGTACCAGCCGAACCACAGTGTGCCGAGCGCGATGACCGCCAGCCAGAAGGCGAGGGCTACACGCTGGTGCCAGTGCGGCACGCGCGCGTACAGGATGTGCCCGCCATCCAGCTGACCCATAGGCAGGAGATTCAGCATCGTCACGAACATCCCGACCCAGCCGGCGAACGCGAGCGGCCCAACGATCACTGCCGGCGCGCCGTCATGGAACAGATGGCGCACGACGAGCGTGACCAGCGAGTCGCCCAAAATCCAGGTCTGGGTTCCCATTGGGAGCAACAGCCCGGTGGCCGGGCCATGCCCGGGTGGGGCGTGGCTCTGGGCCACTCCGAGCAAGAGCACCGGGAGCGCGACCACAAACCCCGCGATCGGCCCCCACACGCCGATGTCGAACAGCTGGCGGCGATCGCTGAGAATCGTACGCAAGCGGATGAACGCACCCATCGTCCCGATGAACGTCGGAAACAATGGCACCGGGATGAAATACGGAGGGGAAACGTCGACGTCGTAGCGACGCGCCGCGAGATAGTGACCGAGCTCGTGGCACAGTAGGATCGCGAGCAGTGGGACTGAGAACGACAGCCCGGCTGCCCACGCGCGCACCAGGTGGGGGGGGAGTGGGTACGATCCGGTGAAGAGCGACAGCGGGTCGTCGAAGGGAATCGTCCCCGCCACCACCGCTCCGGCGAAGGTGGTAGTGAGGAGGGTCGCGAGAAACAGCGTGACGTGGAGGCCCCAGCGCTCGCGGCGTCGGGCGAGCGGCCGCGTCAGGATGAGATGCCGCCCGTCGGGCTCGTCCGACCAGTAGTAGCTGGCGGGCCAGTGGGCGAGCACCGCGGCGAGCGCCGGGGAGGGCCCGGCATGGGCCGGATGTACAAGCGCGTCAATGACTTCCCGATCCGGAAGGGATGTCGTCCGCCACGCGAC
>Ga0066679_10000421_pt1 | contig 14144 bp, 12 predicted proteins | sample GraSoiAngelo_128_FD_62298 | JGI IMG/M metagenome (GOLD analysis project Ga0066679, IMG submission 62298) | Grasslands soil microbial communities from the Angelo Coastal Reserve, California, USA - 14_0927_12_20cm | ecosystem: Environmental > Terrestrial > Soil > Grasslands | place: USA... | reverse complement strand
ACATGATCGTGCGTAGGAATCTCAGCGATGGAAAGCGTGTGCGCCTGCTCGCCGCCTTTTTCACCCAAGGTATGTCCGTTGCCGACATGAATCGGCACCTGCCCCTGCAAGTTCGGCAAACCGAAATTCACACGACCGTCGCCGCCGAATGTCGTCCCCAGCAAACTGAATAGCGCCTGGTTCTGATTGATCGGCAGCAATTGGCCGTTACACAACGCCCACCCTTTCGGGGCGAAGCCAAAACTGAAGATTCTGATTTCAGAAAGAAATGGTTCTGCCATAATTTTTTACTCCATCGATGAATGTTGGAGTTTAGAGTTCAATCGCTGGACTGGTACAAGCTTAAAGCAAGAACTCTGAACGAAATCCGAAAGAGCTTGATCAGGCAATTTCGACAGCAACTAAACCGAATATCTTTAAGAGCCTGAAGTTGAAGCGGCGCGGATTCTAATCGCAAGTCTGGAAGAATGCAAGCAAAATTTTCTACAAACTAGTTGAAGCGAAATTCGAGCCGCGTCTAGTTAACCTTAGCACGATTCCTGACAAAGACGATTTGACTGGACAGGTGTTGGATTGTGCCGCTGTCTATTGGACGAGTGTAATCCGCTGGTCGTCATCCTTCCATGACGGCTTTCGCCTTCGGTGTTTCCTTGGTTTCCGCGCGGGCGCCGGTGTTACAGGGACAACGCTCGGCGTAACCGGAGTAACAGTTGGAGTAACTATCGGCGCGGGGTTACTGCTTGGGGGCGACGATGTGGTCGGCGCTGCGCTTGATGGCGCAGTTCGAGAGGTTCTCGATGGCGCCGACATGTTTGCAAAGTCTGCCGGTGAAAGCCGATTAATCGTCGCCAGATAACCTTGCGCGCCGTTTTGATCCGAGCCTGACGGAACGAGCAACAATGCGAACGTTCCTAGCGACGGATGCACAATCGTATAAGTGTTTTGTGACAACGCGCGACTGCCGCCGCGAAACAAGAGCGAAAAGCACTCGCCGCCTTTCGGCGCGGGCATATCGTCAACCTGCAAGAGCGTCACCTCAATAATGCCGGCGACGGTGTGAAGTTGGAAAATGGAATTCAGATAAGACCTGAACGTAGCCTTTGAATAATTGCCGAGCGGATCGCTTTGGGCGGGTGGCGTTTCACCCGGATTTCCGTCGCGGTTTTTCCAGCTCTGACCCAACGTCTGTTTGAGTGGGACCGCGGCGAATAAAGCTGCCAACAATCCGGTCCTTAAAAATTTTCTTCTGGAATTGGACACCTTGCCTCCTGAATCTTTCCGGTGGAGGCGGGTCTCACGGGCCGGAGCGGATGCGAGGGTCCGCTGTAATTTCGCTTTGGCGCGAAGCAGTCTATTATCTTTTGGAATAAGTTTCAATCAGTTCTAAATAAATTCTCGAGGACATTCCAATTCCTTATGACGCTTAGCCAACCGCAAGCATTACTGCCAAACGGCGAAAGACTAACGTTGCGCGCGGCGACGATGCAAGATGAAGCATTTCTCCTCTCTGTTTACGAAAGCAGCCGCGCGGAAGAGCTCGCGCAGGCCCATTGGCAGGAGGGACAGAAGGAAGCGTTCGTCAAGTGGCAGTTCGATCTGCAACGGCGAGAATACGACGCGCGCTTTCCCGACGCTGAGTACGACGTGATCCTTGTTGATGATCGGCCGGCCGGCAGAATTTGGGTCGGGCGCGACGCCAAACAAATTCGCTTGCTCGATATTGCTCTCGTACCCGAATTTCAAAACCGCGGCGCGGGCACGCTCCTCTTACGCTGGCTGATCGACGAGGCCAGAAGAGTGAATCGGCCACTGCGTCACATGGTCTTCGTTTTGAATAATGACGCGCACCGGTTTTACGAGCGGCTGGGATTTACGGTGATCGAAGATCTAGGCGCTTACAAGCACATGGAGTGGAAGTCAGAACCGCCTGCAGTGGCGAGCGGTTGATTCGGATAATGGCTGTGCCACCGGCTTTCCTGCCTTAGCTTCCGCGTAATATGCGGATTATTTCTTAAAGTAATTAAAGACTGCTTCGTATCGGAAGCTCGTTCCGTTTTGTGAGATCGGCACGAGGAACAGATCAAACTGGCCCATCGCGTCATGTTCGAACGAGTAAACTCGCTGGGGAAGATAAGTGCTGGGGCCGTTAAAGAAAACCGAGAAACGCTCCATGCCAGCCTGCTCGTTTTCCTGCGGAAAGTAACTCTTGACCTCAATCAACTCCAGATCGATTGGCTGATCGTCAATCTTCGTTTTGAATTTAGTGTTTAGGTGTTGAGAGAATTCCTTCTCAGTCAGATCTGCCGGCATCGATCGATCTCCTGGCGCTCATTGTTCATCGTGAAGTGTTTTTAGTTTCCTGATTTCAAAGCGCCGCGATCCCGAAGGAATGCTCACGACGACTTCATCACCTGCTGCTTTGCCCATCAAGCTGCGGCCAATCGGCGAAACAGTTGAGATCAAACCCGCGGCGGGATCGGTTTCTTCGGGGGTGACCAAACGATAGGTGACTTCTTCATCACGCTCGGCGTCATACAACACCAGCGTCGATCCGTAGGATGCTTTGTCGCGCGGAATTTTCGAGAGATCGATTGAATTAACTTCGCTCATCCGCTGGCGCAGCTCACGAATACGAGCCTTGACCATCGTCTGTCTTTGCAAAGCAGTTTGGTATTCCGAGTTCTCTCGCAAATCGCCGAACTCGAGCGCGCGTTTTATTTCTTTTGGTAGATGGATGCGCAGCTCAGTCTCGAGCGCATCGAGTTCAGCCTGCAACCTTAGCTTTACGTCAGCTACGCCTGTGGACAAAACGTTTCAGTCCTCCTTCTCTCCCTTTGGGAGAGGTTGGGTGAGGGCTTGTTTGCGCGCTCAGCTAAGGTACCGCGCGTCGAGTTCAGCTTCAGCTTTTGCTTTACTTCAAGGGTCATTGATTCATTGAATCATTGGCCCATTGAAACAATGAACCGATGGATTAATTAAGTCAGGCCTTGCCGTTATTGTTTAGAGCTTCTTCGACAGCCTGCCGCATAAGTTGGGGCGTCGAGTAAGAACTAAATCCCTGGAAGTGCTTCACGATGCGGCCGTCTTTGGAAATCACAAAGCTCTGCGGAATCACGGCGCGACCTTGCACTGCCTCGACCAGTGGACCAGCCAGCGTGCCGTCATCCCAAATTATTTTGTAAGGGACGTTCTGCTGCTTGATGTAATCGCGAACGTGATTCGCATCGTTTTGTTCGTTGTAGGTCGTCGCCAACCCCAGCACCACTACGCCGCGCGATTTGTACTCGTTGCTAATCTTCACCAACTCGGGCATTTCCTGCCGGCATGGCCCACACCACGTGGCCCATATGTTTACAACGACAACTTTGTTCGTGAAGTCGGAAAGCTTCAGCGACTCGCCATCCAGCGTTTGCAACTTCGCTTCGCGGACTCCATCCGGCAGCGCCACAAACGCTGTGGGCGGAGCATTGTTAGGAACGTTCGGCGGCACGATCTTGTTTGGATTATTCGGCGCATTTGAATTTGCGGTCGACGCTACTTTCGGCTCATCATTCGAATTGCAGCTTGCAAAACTCAACGCTCCAACCAGTCCCAGACCGATGAGCGTGAGGACAACTCGCCCCGTCGTCCAAAAGCCTTTTCGCTCTGCGTTATTCGATGAGTTATCCGATGACTCCATTTATTACCTCTTACTGCACCGCGGCGGCGGTTACACGAAACGTCGCAACTCGGTTCAGGTCGCCACCAATAATCGCATATTCACCGGGCATCAGCGAAACGCGAGAACGCAATTCCATGAAAACCTCATCACCGTTTTTGGTCAGCCCTCGGACCGCGGGCTTAACAATTTGATCTGATGAGATAGCAAACCCCGCCAATCCATGCTGTGTTGTGATTGTGACGCGACGCGCCCCGCGATGCAGAGACAACCAGACGATCATCGGAGTGTGCGCGCCACCGCGATCCGTCACGAACACAAATATCCGAGATGTCGCCGCTAAAACGGTGGCGGCGTGCTCGCCCCTCAACTCAACGTAGCTGCTCTTTGTGCTCTTCGCGACATCATTGGGATGGATTGGACTTTCGGCTTGTTCGAACGGCAAAGCCGTCAACTTGTTTTGCTGATCGAGCACATAAATTAAGGAATGATCCTCCGGCGGGGAAGGCAATAGTTCCTGAGCCAAAGCCGCCGATCCGACAAGGAAAACAAAGATCGTGAAATAGACCGAGTGCAAGTACTTCCGTCCCCTTCGTTCAAGCATCTAACCGTACGTGACGCATTACTTGTGGTCAAGAGCTTGTCACATTAAACTTTCCGCGATGAAAACCAATCGCCGAGCTTGCGTCTGAGCATTCTAAGAATCGGAGCCCGAAACGATGAGAAAGCATTCAACCTGTTCACGTGTTGCCGCTTCCACGGTGGCATTAATCCTTACGGCGATTCTTACGGCTGCTCCCCTGCTGGCCCAGGACATTAGCGGTGGCGCCGGCGTTTTGGTGGCCAGTGCTGACGTCGAAGCGAAACTCGGCAAAGGGATTTTCACCCCCGCGCAAAACAAACCGCACGCGGTCAGGCCCCTGGATAAGAAAATTATTGTCCGTTCGGTCCGCGCTGCGCATGCGACGCGACAAACCAGTGCTGGCAATCGTCAATCGAGTGGTAACTCCGGAACGTCGGACAAATCAACCGGAGTTAGTAAGCAAACAGACATTTCCGGCGGCCCTCTCGGCGGTGAAGTCAGGCACGTGCTTGACGCCGAAGGCTGGAACAAGCAGGGCGACGATCTTTTCGACGCAGGCCACTACGACAAAGCCGCCGAATCGTATCAACAAGCCATCAAGATGAAACCCGATTACGCCGATGCTTATCTGAATCTCGGCGAAACGTATTTCAATCTTGCGCGCTATGACAATGCAATTGAGGCGGACAAGAAAGCGATCGCGCTTAGGTCAGATTGGGCCGAAGCCTATCGCGCGCTGGGCACCGCTTACCTGAAGACTCCGCGATCAGCGGAAGCTTTTGATGCTTTGAAGAAAGCGTTTGATTTGGATTCAAAAGATCCTGAGACGCGCAGCGCCTTCGGAGTCGCCTATTTCAATCGCGGCGTCGCCGCCTACAACGAGGAGAAATACGAAGACGCCATCGTTGCTTATCAGCAGGCTGTGAATCTCAAAGCGAACTATGCCGAGGCGTACAGCAATCTCGGCGATTCATATCGTCGCGTGGATAAGCTGACGGAAGCGGCCGACGCTTACAAACACGCCGTCGCGATCAACCCCAACATGCTCGAGACGCAGAGCAATCTCTCGCTGGTTTACGACAAACTCGGTCGTTATCCGGAAGCGGCTGAAGCTTACCGGAAAGTGATTCAGTTGAAAGGCGACAACGACGCCGAAACAAGCAACAACATGGGTTACGCGCTCGGCAAGAGCAAGCGTTGGAGCGAAGCGGTTATCGCGTTCAAGCGCGCGATCGAACTCAAGTCTGATTATGCCGAAGCGTACAGCAACCTGGGTTGGGCCTATAACAATCTCGGCAACTACGCCGCGGCGGTCGAGCCGTTGCAAAAAGCGATTCACTATAAACCCGATCTGCCCGAAGGGCATTTCAACATCGGACTTGCGTACAGCCACTTGAATCAGAAGCCGGAAGCGCTGGCGGAATTTCAGCAAGCGACCAAACTAAAACCCAACTGGCCCGCGGCGCAAAACGATCTGGGCTATGCGTATGGCAACTTAGGTAAGTGGAAAGAAGCGATCGCCGCGCACAAGGAAGCGATTCATCTGAAACCAGATTACGCCGGCGCGCATTTCAATTTGGGTGTAGCGTATCTGGTTACCGGTAAGAAGAAAGACGCGGACGCGGAGTATCAAATCCTGAAACCTCTTAATGCCGGAATGGCAATTCAGCTTTACGTGATGATTTATAAGAAAGCGCCGCCGCAGGGTTGAGGCCTCACAAAATATCCTGCGCCCTTAGCGCAATCACCGTAGCGATCGCCAGTCCAAAGAACATCACCAGCAGCACGAACGGATCGAGGAGGATGTTGCCCCACGGATGCAGGAAATTTATGTAGCTGCTCAAGTCCTCAGGGATTTTGTCAGCATCGTGAATCTCGGGAACGGGTTTCAGTTTGGGTGCGGCAGGCTGAGTCGCCTGCACTCCGCTCTGTAGATCCTTCACATAGTCTTTCATCTTGCGCTCGTATTCCTTCGAGTCGTCTTCCGCGTCCTTCTTATACTTCTCGACATCTTCCTTCGCTTTCGCGATGTGGTCGTCGTTCAAGTCTTCGTAATGCTTGTAAAGTCCGCGCCCTTTGTTCGCGCCGTCCGGATCCGAGCCTTCTTCATCAAGCGTGTCCAACGTCGAAAATCTCTTGATGCCATCAAAGGCCCACGTCGCCGGAATGACCGTGCTGATTACGCGCGCGGTATTTTGCGGCACTCCGACTAGACCTGAAAATAGAATCTGCGGAATCAAGATCAGCGGCACCATGCTGGTCGCCATCTCGGATGTTTTCACGATCGCTGAAATGAACAAGCCCAGCGCAATGCCGACCATCGCGGTGATCAGAACGATGGTGATTTGTGGTATGGCCCAGCCCGGCACACTCAGCAGGCCCGTGTAGTGCATGAACTTCAGTGAGCCGTAAAGCAGCAAGCACTGCATCGACACGATCATCGCGAGCACAAAAATTTTCGATCCAACATAAGGCAACAAGCGCATGTTGACCATGCGTTCGCGCGTGTAGACCGCTCGCTCGCGAATGATTTCGCGCGAGGCGACGGAGGTGCCGAACCAGATCGCCACCAGCGCCATCACGAAGTAAGGAAAATCGCGCGGCGATTTGTCAGGCACAACCAGATAAGTAAGAAAGGCGATGATCGGAGCCTGCCCAAACAGGATCAGCAAATTGAATTTGTCGCGCGTCAGCACTTCGATGTAGCGTCGCGTTAAGGTCCCCCATTGGCGAATCGTATCGATGATTCCCATGCGCCGCTTCGGCGGCGCAGCGGCGCGCCCGTCGCGCGGCAACACGCTGAGCGGCTCGACAATGTTGTGCCGATATTGTTCCGTCTGCTGAAATTTTTTCTTCCAGTCTTCGGCGACTTGCTCTGAAATTTGTTCGCGCTGATGTTTGAAAGCCGCCTTCTGACCCTTGCTCGCGTTCGGTGGTAACGTCCCCATCGAGGCAATCTGCTGGTCGACCGGCGCTTCGAGTTTGTCGTAGAGATCTTTAAAGCTGTCCGCTTTGACGTGGGCGAGCGCTTCTTGTGGCGCGCCGTAAAAAACCAGCTTGCCGCGCATCAGCACGACGATCTTGTCGAACAGTTTCACGTTCTCCATCGCATGCGTCGTCAGCACGACGGTGCGGCCGCTTTCCGCGATCTGCCGGAAGAGCTTCATGATCTTTTCTTCCGTCGCCGGATCGAGACCGGAGGTCGGCTCGTCAAGAAAGATGACCGAAGGCTTTGTGATCAGCTCGACCGCGATCGACACGCGTTTGCGCTGACCGCCGGATAGTTGCGAGATCGCGACGTCGCGTCGCTCTGACAGACCGGTTACGTCCATTACCTCGTTCACGATCTGATCGATTTCACGTCGTGACACGTCGCGCGACAGACGCAAACGCGCAACGTAATACAGCGTGCGATAGACCGTCAGCTCGCGATGGATGATATCGTCCTGTGGAACATAGCCGATCGATTGCTTGAGCGAGTCGAGATGGCGATAAAGATCGAGATTGTTGATGAGAACGTAACCGCTCGTCGCCGGACGCATTCCGTTCAGCGAATCCATCAAGGTCGATTTTCCTGCTCCTGATGGACCAAGCAAGCCAACGAATTCATTCGGTTGAATCGTTATCCCAACGTCGTCGAGCAGCTTGATCGAGCCGCCGCCCGATCGATTCTTAACAACTTTCGTGATGTTGATGCAGTCGATGCGCGTTTTCGATCGCGTGTCGTAAACCGCGACGCCCTGCGCCGCGTCCGCCTGCAAAACGAAGGGGCCAATCTGAATCACGTCGGACAGTTGAACGCCACGCCGGCCACTGATGCGTTCGCCGTTTACATAGACACCGTTAGTCGAGCCCGCGTCCTCAACCGACACGCTGCCGTTCGTGCGCGCAAAGCGCGCGTGATGATTTGAAATCTGCAAACCATCGAGTCGCACGTCGTTGTCAGGCGCGCGGCCAACAGAAAGCTGCGGACTCGATTCGAACGAAAGCCGCGCGAGCAACTGTGGCTGTCCGCTAACTTGTGCGGCGCTTGGCTGCAACGAACCCGACGTGGAAACGATCGTCTGTCGGTGGGCCATTGCGGCGATCTGTCCAAAGGCGGAAGGAATCGCTTGTTGACTTGGAGTTGGAGTGCCCGGCTGCATCACGCGGCGCGCCGGCGCCGGATGCGACGGATCGATAACGCGCAGAATCGGTCCGCCCACGCCCAACTGGATTCGATCGCCGTCGAACAACTGAACCAATTCAGCAATCCGCTGATCGTTTACGAGCGTGCCGTTAAAGCTTTTCAGATCGCTAATCGAGAATTGCCCTTCGATCTTTTTGATCTCCGCATGACGACGCGACACCACCGCCGCATCGGCGTCGATCACCACTTCGCCTTCGGGATCGCGGCCCAGCCGGGTGACTTCTTTGTTGAGTTCGATGCGACGACTTTGCCCCGTTCGTGAATCGACTAAGTCCAGATAGGCAGGTGCTGCGCGTGCGGGAATCGGGGGTGGAGTCGGCGGGGGAGTCGCCGCGGGTCGTTGTTCCGGGCTCGGGATTTTTGGGGCGGCAGGAGGCGCGGGCGGAACGGCGGCGCGGGCATCGTGCACCGTTTCCATTCGGCCCATCTCAGATCTTTTCGGGGGCGCCTCAACCGCGGGTGATTGTTCGATGCTGACGACTCGCAGGATTGGTCCACCGGAGCCAAGCTGAATGTGATCGCCGACGCGTACCTCGGTGGGCGCGCTAACTTTCTGACCGTTGACGAATGTGCCAAAGCGCGAGTTCGCATCGACCACCGTGCAGTGGCCTTCCTCCAGTCGAAACTCGGCGTGCTTGCGCGAAACCATCGGCCACTGCTCCTGCGAAAAGAAGTAGTGACAGACGGCGGGGTCGCGACCAGCAATAACTTTGTCGCTGGTGAACGCGCGTTCACCGTGTAGTTGGCCGGTGCGATCCTCTGCGAGAACGATTTTCATTGATTTTCGAGTCAGACCCCGGAGCAGTAGCGACGGGACCAAGTGATAGGTTGAGCGTCATTGAGCCCGTCGCTAACGCTCCGGGTACTGACACCTATTTTCCGAATCGGAAAGATTCCAGCATCATCGGCAGCCCGCCTTTCACGCCAACGTCGTTAACCGATTTCAATTCCGTCGCGAGCGACGTCGCGAGCATCAACAGCGTCGCGCCATTCTTTCCGCCGTCGACCGGCGTTAAAAATATCACGCGTCCCCAGATAGTGATGTCGCCTCGTTCGGTGTTGCGCGACGAGCTTTGAAAGCGAAATTCATAACCGTCGTACGGGCCGGCCTTGGTTGGTCCTTCCGAAACTTTTTTGTAATCAGTGAAACCTTTCGCGAATTGCGCGCTAAGATTTTCGGCGAGCGAATGAAAGACCGCGCGATCTCCTTCTTCCGAACCCGCGGATGAATACCAACCCACGGCGAAATTCTCCTGCGTAAAGTCAGGCGGCAACCTTCGCTCAACTTTGGCAAAGTTGCTGGCGCCGGCGACTCCCGCTTTGGGATCTTTCTCCCAGCTGTTCGGATAATAAAACGAGAAGTCGACGTAGTGCTCCTTCAATTTTCCGTCCAGGTTCGCAGCGGAATTCACAAACTGAACCGCGTCCGCCGGAGGCGAATACGGCGGTACTTCCTTGACGACCTCCTTAGTCGGTTCGGGCGTTGATCTTGCAATTGGCGTCGGGGTCGGCGGAGGGACTTCATTAATCACGACGCGCCGCTTGTCCATCATCGGCCGCAGCACGAACCAGTAGCCGGCACCGGCCGCTCCAATCACGATCACGAAGAGCACGAGAAGAATTCCCAGGACCATCGGCAGCTTTGATTTCTTCCTGGGCTGAGGCGCAATTGCCGCGGCGTGCATGGGCGTGAACTTTTGCGCCGGCGGCGGCGGAGTTGCGATTTGGCCAGAAGGTTGCGGTTGTGGTTGTTGAACCGGCGGCGGTTGAATTGGTCCGGATGAACTCGGCGGCAAAGATCCTGACGGCGGCGGCGGAGGTTGAATCGACCCGGACGAACTTGGCGGCAGCGGTTGCGAAACGGGAGGCGACGGAAGATCCTGAGTATCGCGCGGCAACGATGCGCTGGTGCCGGGCGATGGATTTATGATCGTTTTGTACGGATCGAAAGCGGCCGGAGCGTTCGGCGTCAAATCACGCGAAATCGCTTTGGTCGGTTCATCGTCGACCGGTGGCACATTCAGTTGCGCCGAGTCGATCCGAATGGTTTCGCCCTGGCCGGCTCCGGGAATCTGAGCATCGACCAGTGGCGTTCCATCTTTCGTGCAGAACTTCTGCTGATCATTCGTGTACGGGCTACCGCAATTTGGACAACGCTTCATTTGATTGCTCTCGATATTTTAAGGGGTTTGCTTAGCGCGCGCGGCGGCCAGCTTGGTTTGTAATTCCGAGTTCACTGGATCGATTTGCAAGCCGCGCTCGTACGCTATCACCGCGTCTTTCGCACGATTCGCTTTCATGAATCCATCGCCAACTCCCATGAAACCAAACGTGCCCGCGAGTTGTTTGCGATCCGCGTCGGACGCAAGATTAACAGCTTCGGTGTAAGTCTTAAACGCATCATCGTAACGATCGAGCGCCAGATAGCATCGAGCGAGAATATATCGCCCCTGGAAAAATTTCGGATTTACCTCGACGGCAGTCTTCAGGATTGATTCGGCTTCAGCGTATTTTCGATTCACCGACCACAGCCGGCCCATCAGAAAAAGCGCGCCGGGATTTCTTGCGTCCATTTCTAATGCGCGACGCAGCACGGGTTCCGAGTCGCTCCAGCGCTGCTCTGACTGCATCGCGTCGGCGATCAAAACTAGCGTCGGGGCGTTGGACGCTTTGGCGATCGCAGCCAGGTACAGCGGATCAGCTTCGCCCGATCGATTCATACGGCGCAGCACGCGCGCCAGGTGTACCTGCGCGACGACGAAGTTGGGATCGATCTCCAATGCACGACGGAAAGCCGCTTCCGTATCGCCGCTGAAGATACCGCGCGCCATCATCGCGACGCCGAGGCGATCGAAAGCAAGCGCACTGTTGGACTGCAACTGTGTCGCTCGCTTCGCAAAAACTTCCGCGTCGGTGAAACGCCTGGCGTTGACTGCGCCGTTGCGCGGTTGGACCAAAACAAAACTTAGAGCCAGCAGCGCATCCGGATTGTTCGGGCTGAAGTCGACCGCTTTGCGATAGGCATCTTCCGCATCGTCCCAGCGCTGCTGATCTACAAAGACGTTCCCTAACCCCTGGAAGGCCCGCGTATCGCGAGGCTTCAACTTTATCGCGGCACGATACGAATTTTCCGCTTCGGGGAATTTGCGCCCGTCGCGCGCCTCGTTCCCATCAGAGATCGCGTCCTGAAATTTTTCTTCCAACTCGGCGGCTGTCAGCGTGGGATTCGGCCGTGGTCGCGGCGCTCTGGCGCTGTGCTTGGCCTCGGGATTTTTCGGCCGAAAGATTCCGGCCCCGCCCATCAGATCGCCGCCGGTCTCTTGCGCCAGAGCGGTTGTTCCGCAGACGGAAAGGCAAAGCGCGACTGCGCAAATCACCATCATCCCGACTGTGTTCTTGCTTTCTGAAAACATGAAGCGCTCCGTAGTATCGCAGGAATTAATAATCTTACTTTGCACGAACGAATCAGTGAGGACAACCTTGCGCGCTGATTTTGGGAAACCCGTCTCAGAAAAGCAAGCGCCAACCGAGCTTCATAGGCTCGCGACACTGTCCTGACTTCAGTTTTCCTTTGTGGGCCTCTCTGAAAAACTCCGCGCGCCTCTGCGGTTACGAATCCTGTAAAAGGGATTACCGCAGAGAAAAGCCAGAGGTATCCGCAGAGATCGCAGAGAATCTCAAATAGGGCATCGAGCCCGCGGCATTGTTGACTTCGCCGGCGCATCTGACATAAAAGACCCTCTTCCTTATCGAAATGTCTTGAGTCACGTCGACTTGAACTTCAGACACCACAGGAGAGTTTCATAACGCATGGCACGTCGCAGTTGGAAAAAGATCGCAGGCATAATCTTGCTGGTACTCGTGGTTCTCGTCAGTTTTGGAATTACTTTCACGATCGGTTGGCGTCCGCTTATCGGCGCAAAGAAACGCGCGCTCACTGATCGAAAATTTGAAGCAACGCCGCAACGACTCGCGCGCGGAAAATATTTGGTCGATGGTGTGAATGGATGTTTCGGCTGTCACACCGACACCGATTGGTCCAAACACGGCGCGCCGCCAGTCGCGGGCCGCGAAGGATCGGGACACGTCTGGTCCGATCAAGATATGCCGTGGTTAGTCGCGCCGAACATTACTCCGGATAAAGAGACCGGCGCGGGCAATTGGAGCGACGACACGCTTGCAAGAGCGATTCGCGAAGGCATTGGACACGATGGAAGAACGCTGTTTCCAATCATGCCTTATCCGGATTATCGTTCGATGTCTGATGAAGATCTCGCCTCGATCATCGTTTACATTCGCAGCGTGCCTCCAATAGGCAATCAATTGCCGGCAACGAAAATGCCTTTCCCGCTGAACTTCCTGATGCAAAATATGCCGCAGCCGGTGACGGCGCCCGTGGCCCCACCCGATCAATCAAAGCCCGAGACACGCGGCGAATATCTGGTCAAGATGGGCGCGTGCGCGGATTGTCACACGCCGCAAGAGAAGGGTCAGCCGATGCCGGGGATGGATTTTGCCGGTGGCTTCTTGTTGCACGAACCGAAGGGCGACGTCGTATCGTCAAATATTACGCCGGCGGCGTCGGGCATCGGTTACTACAACGAAGCAACATTCATTCAGGCGATGCGCATGGGCAAAGTCGGGGCGCGTCCGCTGCATTACTCAATGCCGTTTTATTTCTTCGGTAAGATGACTGACAACGATCTGAAATCGATCTTCGCTTATTTGAAAACGCTCAAGCCGGTAAAGCATCAACTGGATAATTACGAGCCGCCGACTTATTGCCGGCTGTGTAAACAGAAGCATGGCTTTGGCGCGACGAACTGAAGCGGCGGGTTATCCACAGATTACACAGTTTACTCAGATTATGCGGAAAGGAAAATAGACGACGATCTTGTTGTTTCAATCTGTGTAATCTGTGGATGATCAACTAATAATTCGTCAGGATCGCGTCAGTCGCAAAACCCATCCGCTGCAAACGATCTCTCGTCTGCTCGATCATTTCGCGCGAGCCGCAAACCAAGGCCACCGGGGATTTCAAATTCGGCAAGACGTGATCGAGCAGTGACTGAACGTAGCCGGTCGGACCTGACCAATCATGACCACCGGGACGCGAGATGACCTGACGCAGTTCCACCCCCGCCTCTTCCCACTTTTCAGTTTCGTCGCGATAACAAAAATCGTCTGGCGTGCGCGCGCCGTAGAGCACAACCAACTGACCAAAATCCTCTTTGCGATTGAGCACGTGACGCAACGCCGATCGCAAAGGCGCCACTCCGGTTCCCATCGCCACGAAAACCAGATCGTTTCCGCGCTGCTGATCGAGCTCGAATCCGTGTCCTGCGACGTCAATCAATTCGACCCGCTTGCCTTCTCTCAGATCGAACAGCGCGACGCTAGCGCCGATCGTGCGCTTGACCAGGATCTCCAGTTCCTGGTCTTCCGGCGCGCTCGCGAAAGCAAAGTAAGCAGGCTCTTCGTTCGCGACTTGCAGAATTGCGACCTGGCCCGGAATAAACGGCACGCCGTGCCCGCTGGCTGCGACCTCGGGGGCGAGATCGAATGAACGAATGTCGCGTCCCTGGTCGCGAATGCGAGTTATTATCAATGAGCAAGGCAGATTTGTTTTCATGAAAGTCTGAGTCTAATTTATTCAGCTCATGAATCAAAAATCGAACCTCACACCGTCCGCGCGCATCTGATGTTTTGTAATT
>Ga0066679_10000419_pt1 | contig 14187 bp, 11 predicted proteins | sample GraSoiAngelo_128_FD_62298 | JGI IMG/M metagenome (GOLD analysis project Ga0066679, IMG submission 62298) | Grasslands soil microbial communities from the Angelo Coastal Reserve, California, USA - 14_0927_12_20cm | ecosystem: Environmental > Terrestrial > Soil > Grasslands | place: USA... | reverse complement strand
CGAGATCGCCACCGACGACCGCAACGGGCGGCTGCGCGTGCGGCGCTTCGAGCACCTCGACGCCCGGCTCGCCGCCCTGCAGGTGTCGTCCCCGCGGGAGCGGGGCATCCGGATCGAGGTCTCCCGGCTCGCCGTGGAGGGCTCGGACCCGGTGGTGCGGCTCGCGGACGTGGCGGGGCGGTTGCGGGTGATCGGTGACTCGATGGACCTGCAGCTCGCGCGCGTGCGGCTGCCGCGCTCGGCGCTGCGCGACGCCCGCGGGACGGTCCGCTGGCCGCACGGGACGTTGCTGTACGATCTGCGGGTGCGTGCGGACTCGGCCACGCTCGAGGATTTCCAGTTCATCGATCGGCGCTTCGCCGGCGTGCCCGGTGCGGGCGTCGTGTCGGGCGAGGTGCGGCTCCGCTCGCACGGCGAACGGGTGCTCGAGGTCGGGCTCGATCCGCTGCGCCTGGCGTACGGCGGCGGCACAGTCGCGGGCCGGTTCACCGCGCTCAGCGCGGCCGACTCGGGGCTCGTGGCGCTGCGCGACGCCGAGCTGGATGCCCGCGAGTTCGACCTCGAGTTCGCCCGACCCTTCCTCGATACGCTGCCGTTCGCGGGACGGCTCACCGGGCACACCATCGCCACGGGGCCGCTCGCGGCCCTCGCCCTCCAGACCGACTGGTCGTTCCGCGACTCGCTCGTATCGGGTTGGCCCGAAAGCCGCGTCCGCGGCAAAGGCGAGGTGAACCTCAAGGCCTCTGATGGCATCCGATTCCAACCGTTCGCGGTGGAGGCGTCGAGTATCGATCTGGGTACGGTCGAGCGGCTCGCCCCGGCGGTACGCCTGCACGGAACGTTGTTCGCCACAGGGACGCTGATCGGACCGTTGCGCAACGCGCAATTCGCGGGCACGCTCGAGCACCGGGATGGCGAGCGGCCCCCGAGCACGCTGACGGGGAGCGTGCGACTCGACACGCGAGGTGAGGTGCTCGGCATCCACGCCGACGTCACGGCGGACTCGCTGTCGTTCGATGACCTCCGGGGCACCTTCCCGACGCTGCCGCTGCTTGGCGCCGTCACGGGGTCCGTGAGGCTCGCCGGCCCGCTGAGCGCGCTCGAGACGCACGTGGATCTGCGCTCCGGAGGCGGCGCGGTGCGCGGCGACGGCACCTTGATACTCGACCTGCCGCACTACGGCGCGCGCGACCTGCAGGTCACGGCCCACGACCTCGACCTGGCGCACTGGCTGGGACACGGGGCTCCGCCGTCGCGCCTGAGGTTCACGCTGCGAGGGGATTTCGTGGGCGACAGCGCGGTGCCGCCCCTCGGCACGGTGCAGGCGATCGTCGAGCCATCGCGGCTCGCCGGCGCCGTCGTGGACTCGGGTGCCGTGCACGTGCGGTTCGCCGACCGGCGGCTGTATGTGGACTCGCTGCGCGTCGCGCAGGCGGGTCTCATGACCACCGGGTCCGGCTCCCTCGGGTGGACACGCGGAACCGGGGGGCAGCTGGCGCTCGACTTCGACGCCGACAGCCTCAACGCGCTCGACCCGCTCGTCGGCTGGCTCGCGCGCGGCGCCCCCAACGCACTCGACGACCCCGGTGGAGCGGACGCGGGCAACGCGCGGCTGGCCGGCGCCGCGCGCTTGCTCCTCACGCTCCAGGGCTCGCTCGACTCGCTCGGCCTGGATGCCCGTGCCAGCGTCGAGCGGCTCGCATGGCGGGCCTGGCGGGTCCCTGCCGGCCGGGGCCACCTCACCTGGCAACCGGGTCCCACCCCGACGTTCGCGCTCGAGGCGAGCCTGGACTCGATCGCCCACGGCATGTTCGGATTCTCCGCCGCGTCCGCCCTGGCGCGCGGGACTCGCGACTCACTCACCTGGCTGGCGCGGTCGCGCTTCGGGGAGGGGGGCGCGTTCCTCGCCGGAGGGCGGTTCGCCCGCCACGCCGCCCAAACAGGAAGCGCCGCGCTTGCGGTCGGGGTGGATTCGCTGGCCGTCCACCTGCCGGGCGACGTGTGGGTGTTGGAGCGGCCCACGGAGCTGACCGTGACGGACTCGGCGGCGACGGTGACCGGGCTCGCGCTCCGGAGCGCGTACGGATCGGGCAAGCTGGTGCTCGAGGGGGCCCTGCCAACCCGAGGTCGAGCGGACGCGCATCTCCAGCTGGAGGGGTTCCCGCTGGTGGGGCTGTATGCGCTGCTCGAGCGGGACACGGCGGGCGTGGGTGGGACGGTCACGGCCACCGCCGGGCTGTCGGGTACGCGGGCCAGCCCCATCTCGAGCGGGTCGTTCTCGCTCTCGAACGGCGCGTTCGGGGAGTTCCGCGCGCCGTTTGTGGACGGGACATTCGACTACCACGACCGGCGCCTGCGTGGAACGCTCCGGCTGTGGCGCTCGGGCCAGCAGATCCTCGATGTCCAGGCGTACCTGCCACTGGACCTCGCCCTCGAGCCCGTGCCGCGCCGCCAGCTCCCCGACACCCTGTCCGTGGGGGCGAAGGCGGACAGCGTCGACCTCTCTGTGCTCGAGGCGCTCACGCCGTCGCTGCAGCGCGTGACCGGCGTTTTCTCGGCGGACCTCGGCATCGCGGGCGCGTGGGACGCGCCGCGCCTGCGGGGCGAGCTCCAGATCGCCAATGCCGCCGCGACTATCCCGACGCTGAGCGTGCGCTACGAGGACATCGACGGGCGCCTCACCCTCTCCGGCGACACCATCGCGATCCAGTCCCTGTCGGCCCGCAGCGAGCGCGGCCGGTCCGATTTCACCGGCGTCGTGCGGCTGGAGCAGCTGACACATCCCGTGCTCGACCTGCAGATCGCCGCGGACGAGTTCAAGGCGCTGGACTTGAAGAACAACGTGGCCATCACCGCCAGCGGCCGGCTTGCGCTCAAGGGGCCGGTCTTCGGCGCCACGCTCACCGGTCACGCCAAGGTGACGTCGGGCGTCCTGTACTTCGCCGATCTGGTGCAGAAGCGGATCGTGAACCTGGACGAGCTCGCGGACACGTCGCTGGCCGCGCTCATCCAGCAGCAGCGGCTCGGGCCCGAGTTCGAGAACGTGTTCCTCGACAGCCTGCGGATCAACGACCTCGAGCTGGAAATGGGGAGCGACGTGTGGCTCCGCTCCGACGAGGCGAACATCCAGCTCGCCGGCTCCGTGCGGCTCACCAAGCAGCGCAACCAGTACCTCGTGAGCGGTACACTGCAGGCGGTGCGGGGGACCTACCGGCTCAAGGTGGGCTCGGTGCTGTCGCGCGAGTTCGTCGTCACCGAGGGAACGGTGCGGTACTTCGGCACCCCCGACCAGGACGCAGCGCTCGACATCAAAGCGAAGCACGTCGTGCACCCCGTTCCGACACCGGCCCAGCACAACCCCGAGGACATCACGGTGGTGGCGCACATCGGCGGTACCCTGCTGGTGCCGAGAATCACCCTCGAGGCGGAGAAGCGTGAGCTGTCGCAGACCGAAATCATTTCCTACCTGCTGTTCGGCAAGAGCAGCGTGGATCTGGCGGGCGACCAGGGCGGGATCGCCGACCAGCGAGCCGTGTTACAGAGTGCCCTCGCGATCCTGTCGGGCGAAATCGAGCAGACGATCGTCTCGGGCGGCGTGCCGGTGGACTACGTCGAGATCCGCCCCGGCGGTGGGGGGCAGGGCACCGCGCTCGCGCCCTGGAATGTCGCCGTGGGGCGCCAGCTCGGCCCCAAGACGTTCCTCGTGGTGAACGCCGGGTTCTGCTCGGGAGGCCAGGTGGGGGTAACGAACATGCTCGGCCTGTCGCTGCAGTTCCGGATCAGTCCCGAGTGGCGCACGGAAGCGAGCTTCGCGCCGGTACAGACCTGCACCACCGACACGAACCTCGGCTTGGGGAACACGGTGCCGCGGCAGGTTGGTCTGGACCTCTTCTGGGAACGGCGCTACTGACCGTGGCCCGCGCACTCCTGATCGCCAACCCTGCGGCGGCACGCACCGACGCGCGCGCCGTGACAACGGTCCGGGACACGCTGCGGCGCGGCGGCTGGACCGTCGAGGTCCTCGCCACGGCTCGGGCGGGCGACGCGCGCCGCTTCGCCGGCGAGGCGCACGCCGAGGGGTTCGACACACTCGTGTGCTACGGGGGCGACGGCACGGCGATGGAGATCGCGGCCGGTGCGGTAAAGAGCGGCATCCCGCTCGGGCTGGTACCGGGCGGCACGGGCAACTTGCTCGCCGGGAACCTGCGGCTGCCACGCGACCCGGCCGCCGCGGCGCGCGTGATCCTGGCCGGCCGCACCGCCGCCATCGACCTGGGCACCGTGGAACGCCCCGACGGCACGCACTATTTCGCCGTGTGCGGCGGCACCGGCTTCGACGCCCAGCTCATGGCGGGCACGGCGGCGGCCGAGAAGCATCGCTGGAAGATGGCGGCGTACGTGATGAGGGCGTTCGCCGCGCTCCCCGGCGTGACGAGCCCGCTGCACCGCGTGACCGTGGACGGGGTCGCGCGCGACCTGCCGGCGGCGATGGTGCTGGTGGCGAACTGCGGAGAGCTGGTGCCGCCCTTCCTGCGGCTGCGGCACGACATCGCGCCGGACGATGGTTGGCTGGACGTGGTGGTGCTGCGCGCGGAAGGCGTGTGGCAGAGCCTGAGCGCGTTCCTGGAGCTCGCGCGCCAGCCGAGGAACGGCGCACGGCGCCTGTGGTTCGGACGCGGCCGCACGGTGCGCGTCGAAGTGCTGGAGGGCCCGCCGCGTCCGATGCAGCTCGACGGCGAGCCGTGGGGTGACGCGCCGTTCGAAGCACGCCTCCAGCCGGCCGCACTGTCGGTCATTGTCGACCCCGCCACCGCGCGGCTGGGTGCGTCACGCCTTGGCTGACAGCGTGCTCCTGATCGATGCCGACGCCGATCTGTTGCAGGCGCTCGGAGAGTACTTGGACGGGATCGGGTACGAGGTGGCGGCTGCGGCCACGAGCGAAGCCGGCTTCGAGACGTTCGATCGCATGCGTCCCGACGTCGTGATCCTCGACCTACACGTCTCCGATGTCGGGGGGTTGAACGCGCTCGAGCAGCTCAAGACCCGGGGCGGCTCGGTCATCCTCCTCACCGAACAGGGCGAGTCGGAGAGCGCGGTGCGGGCCATGCAGCTCGGCGCCGAGCATTTCCTCACGAAGCCCGTCGACCTGAACCATCTGGCCGCGGCCACGGCACGCGTGTGCGAGAAGGTCCGCCTGACGCACCAGAACGCCCTGCTGCGCGCGCGCGACCAGGAGCACGCGGGGCTCGAATCACTCGGCGTCTCGCCCGCGATGCGCGACCTGGGGCGCCAGGTCGAGCTGCTGGCGGCAAGCGAACGCTCGACCGTGCTGCTCACGGGCGAGAGCGGGACAGGGAAGGGTTGGGTGGCCCGGGTGATCCATCATCTGTCCCCGCACGCGAGCGGTCCGTTCGTCGAGGTGCACTGCGCCGGTCTTACAACCACATTTCTCGAGTCGGAGCTATTCGGTCACGAGCAAGGTGCCTTCGCCGACGCGAAGGAGCGTCGGCAAGGTTTGTTCGAGCTGGCACACGGGGGAACGATCTTACTCGACGAAATTGCCGACCTGGCGCCGGAGCTGCAACCCAAGCTGCTGAACCTCCTCGAGACGAAGACGTTCCGCCGGGCGGGCGGCACGCGCGACATCACCGTGGACGTGCGGCTCGTCGCCGCCACGAACCGGGACCTGATGGCCGAGGTGCGCGCCGGTCGCTTTCGCGAGGACCTGTATGGTCGCCTCAGTCTGACGGCACTCGGGCTGCCGGCGGTGCGCGAGCGGTCGCGCGACGACCGGTTGGCGCTGCTCACCCGCATCGTGGCGGACCTGGCGCCCCAGATGCCGGGCTGTCCCAGCGCCACCAGCGCCGAGGCGTTGGATCGTCTCCTGTCCGCACCGTGGCCGGGGAACGTCCGCGAGATGCGCAACGTCGTCGAGCGGGCCATGATCCTGGCGCGCGGGGTGGGTCAGATCGGCCTCGAGCACCTTCCGGGCGACCTGCGCAAGGGTGGGGGCGGGGGAGCGGGCGGGGAACGACGCCATCAGCCGCAGGCGCTCGCCGAGGTGGAACGGATCCATATCGAGAAGACGCTCAAGTTCCACGGCGGCAATCGCACGCGCGCGGCCCAAGAGCTCGGGATTTCGCGTGCGACGCTGATCAACAAGATCAAAGGCTACGCGCTCGACCTCTAAGGGGCGGCCGGCGGAGGGACCGGCGGACGGCGCAGGTGGACGGACGGATCAGCAGCGTGTCGGACGGCGCTTTCGTGATGCTCAGTCGCCAGGAGATCGTACAGCAGCCGATCGTACGGCCGGCCGTGGATCCATTGGCATCGCCGCCGCCGCCCGATGTATCGAAAGTTGAGCTCCTCCAGCGCCCGCCGAGCCGGCCAGTGGATCTCCACAACCCAGGCGCGCACCGTCTCCAGGCCGAGCTTCCCGAAGCCGAGCGTCAGGAGCTCGGACGCGGCGCGGCGGGCGTAGGCCCAGGAGTTCTTGCGGCCGAGCACGGCCCAGAGTGAACCGGCCGACTTCGCACGAAGATCGATGTCCGACAGCGCCACCAGCCCGATCGGCAGGTCGTTCCCGTCACCCGTGAAGGCGCGCAGGAGGTGGAGGTCGCGCTGGGCCATGATCGTGAGCGACACGGCGGTGAGGAGCTCGCCGGTCCCGAAGTCCAGCCACCTGGCGTTTTCTTCGCGGCCCAGCCACCCGGCCACGAGGGCGATCAACTGTGGGTTATCGAGCGGCAAGAGCTTCATAGGGCGCGTGTTCGGGACCAGCCTCAACCGCAGCCCGCGGGCCGTCGGGAAACCGCAGGGCTGTTGGTGAGGGTTCCGCACAACACATTGGCGGCATGAGGGATGCAGGAGGAGGTCTGGGTGGCGCCCTGGGGGATGGTGATGCGCCCAGGCAACGCCCAGGCCTCGGACGTTTCAAATAGAACAGCGGACGCGTCGTATGCACGCCACACGAGGTCGGATGTCGCGTGCGACCCTCGTCAATAGATTATGGCTATGACCGACAAGCCCAAGCTCATGGAGCACGACGGGATGGTATGCCGCTCCTGCGGCAACGAGGAGCGCGCCTCGGAAGGCTATCCCTGCGCGGACTGCGGCACGTTCATTTGCTTGATCTGCTCGTTCCGGGGCGTGACGCGCTGCAAGGCGTGTGAAGAGAAGGCCAAGGCCTCACAGAGGGCTTAGCCCGCCGTCCCCCGCCGCTTCCGGATCTCGCGCGTCACATCGTCGGGCGAGGTGCCCAGTTCTTTAGCGAGCTTCTCGACAGCGTCGCTCGCCCCCGGCCAGTCTCCCGCGGCCGCGAGCGCCGCGAGCGCGATGTCCTCGACCACGGTCGTTCGTTCTTCCAAATCGCGCGTCCGTACTGCGACCTCGCGCGCGAGCCATTGCTCGAGCTCGCGGCGGTCGATCTCGAGCTGCCGCTGCCGCAGACCAGCCTGGAGCGACATCTCCAGCTCGTCCAGATCTACCGGCTTGATGAGGTAGTCGTAGGCGCCGAGCTTGAGACACTCGATGGCCGTGCGGGGCTCGTCGATCGCCGTGAGCATGATGATGGCGAGGTCCGAGTCGGCCGCGAGTGCTCTGGGCACGAGCTCTACGCCGGTCATGTTCGGCATGCGGATATCCGAAAGCATCACCTGCGGCTGCTCCGCCGCCTGGCGATCGAGCGCCTCGGCGCCGCTGGCGGCCTGCAACACCCGGTAGCCGAGCCGCGTGAGGAACCGATCGAGTGCCTGGCGGATGCCGTCTTCGTCGTCGACCACCAGCACGGTGGTCAGAGAGCTCTGCGGGTCGGGGTTGGGCATGGCGCTAACCTAGGTGCCCTCCACAAGCCGAGCAAGCCGAGCTATGCTTCGCGCTCCCATGGCGTCCTCACCTCCTGCCAGCCTCACTGCCGTTCGAGGCGTTTCAGTAGGGCACTGGACCGATCTCGAGCGGGCGACCGGCTGCACAGTGGTGCTCGGACCAGACGGTGGGATGCGCGCCGCCTGTGCCGTCCGAGGCCGCGCCACCGGAACGCGCGAGATCGACGCGCTGAACCCCCGTCACGTGGTGGACCGCATCGACGCGATCCTGCTCACCGGTGGATCGGCCTACGGTCTCGGCGCGGCGGATGGCGTGATGCGCTGGCTCAAGGAACGCGGGCGGGGCCTGCCGGTGGGGTCCGCTGGCATCGTACCCATCGTCCCGACCGCGGTGATCTTCGACTTCGACCTGGCCCCTGGGGGCAAGGCGGACCGCTGGCCGACTGCGGACGACGGGTATCGCGCGTGCACCACCGCGTCGGGCACCGTCGCCGAAGGATCGGTCGGGGCGGGCACGGGAGCCACGGTCGGCAAGGCGCTGGGGCCGCGCGCCGCCATGAAGGGTGGGGTGGGGAGCTGGGCGGCGACCGGCGGCGACATCGTGGTGGGGGCGCTGGTGGTGCTCAATGCGGTCGGCAACATCCTGGACGGCTCGGGCGCGATCCTCGCTGGGGCGCGCGGCGCGGACGGCACGTTCGTCGACGCGTTGACGCACTTCGGCCGGGGAGGCGTCCCATTTGGGGCGCGCAATACCACGCTGGCCGTGGTCGCGACCAACGCCACGCTCGATCGTACCGGCCTCGAGAGCCTGGCACACGCGGCAGGCGATGCGCTGGCGCGCCGCATCGTTCCGTACGGCACCCTGTTCGATGGCGACGTGGTGTTCGCGGTGAGCACCGCCGCTGTGGTGCCCGCCACGCCCCTGCAGGCCGAGGCCCTCGCGGCGCTCGCGGTGCCCATGGCGGTGGAGCGCGGCGTGCGGCTCGCGCGGGGACTCCGGGATATCCCAGGTCTCGCGGACCGGTGACCGATCGTCTCGAGCGCGATGTCGCGGACGTCGCGCGTCAGTGGGTGCCCGACGCCCGGCTCGGCGTGCTTGAGGTCGCGGTGGAGCCCCACCGTCTGAACGGCTGCACCACGAGTCGCGACGCCCTGGATGCGCTGCGTCGCATCGCGGCAGCCGCGGGCCGCGCCGCGGACATCCGGCTGCTGCCGGACGCCTCGGTCCGTGACGAGCCGGCGGCCGTGGTCGCCGGCGCGGTGGCGCCGCTGTTACGCGAGCCGCGGATATCGGCCGACCGGGTGAGCGAGGCGCTGCACGGCGAGGCGCTCGCGCTGCTCGAGGGGCGCGAGGGAGCCGCGTGGCTGCGCGTGCGCGCGGGCGACGGCTACCACGCGTGGACCCACGCGGCGTATCTGACTATCGGATCGAGCGAATGGGCCGAGGACTGGAGCGCGCGGGCTACCGGACGCTCGCTCGGTGCCGAGCTGAGGATCGAGGATCAGCGCCTGCGGCTGGCGGTCGGCGCGCGCGTCGCGCTGCGTCGCAACGGGCAGGTCGAAACGGCTGACGGGCGTGCGGGGAGCGTGAGTGCGGGAATCGTTCGGCCGGAACCGGAGCTCCGAGCCGAGGCGCGTCTCCTCGCTCCGCCGGAGTGGGCGCTGCGCTGGTACTCAGGCGCTCCCTATCTGTGGGGCGGGCGCACCGAGTGGGGGATCGACTGCTCGGGCCTGGTCCAGGGAACCTACGCGGCCCGGGGAGTCATGCTCCCCCGCGACTCGGACCTGCAGTCGCTCGCGGGACGGGACGTCAAGATCGATTCCGCCGGCGCGGGCTATGAGGCGGGCGACCTGTTGTGCTTCGCGGACGGGCACGGGATTTCCCACGTCGCCCTCTGGGCTGGGGCGGGTCGAATCGTGCACTCGGCCCTGTCGCGCGGAGGCGTCGCGTCGGACGACCTGCTCGGGGAGACGGCGGGTGCGAAGCGGCTGCGGGATTCCCTGGTTGCCGTGCGGCGCGTGAACGTCCGACGGTAGGTCGATCCCCTACCACACCGGTCAACCCTGCACCGGTCGAACCATCGGTCGATTATGTTTGCGGCATGAAGCTCGTTCTGTTCGACATCGATGGCACGCTCCTCTGGACCGACGGCGCCGGCCGCCGCGCGATTCAGCGCGCCCTCCTCGACGAGGCCGGTACGGCGGGGCCCATCGAGAGGTATCGCTTCGACGGGAAGACAGATCCGCAGATCGTGCGGGATCTCCTGGCGCTCGCCGGGCATTCGGGCGCGGAGAACGCGAGCCTGATCCAGGCGGTGTGCCGGCGCTATGTAGATCATCTGCGCGCCGAGCTGGAGCGACCGACGCAGACGACGCGACTGATGGTCGGGATCGGCGACTTGCTCGCGGCGCTCGAGCCGCGCGAGGCCCGTGGCGAAGCCCTCGTGGGACTCCTCACGGGCAACGTCGCCCCGGGGGCCGCCCTGAAGCTTCGATCGGCCGGCCTCGACCCCGCGCGCTTCCGGGTCGGGGCGTACGGCTCGGACTCCGCCCGGCGCGCCGACCTCCCGGCGGTTGCCGCGGCGCGCGCGACGGCCGTCACAGGCGCGCGCTTCGCCGGCGCGGACGTGATCATCCTGGGCGACACGCCGGACGACGTGGCCTGTGGCCGGTCGATTGGCGCGCGCAGCGTCGCGGTCGCTACCGGCTCCTACGACGCCACCGCCCTGCGCGCGGCCGGCGCGCCTTGCGTGTTCGAGACCCTGGCAGACACCACCGCGGTGCTCGACGCCATCTTCGCGTGAGCCGCCTTCTTCCCCCCTGGGCCCCTCCGACGGACGAGCTCGAAGTCAAGGCGCGGGTCGACGATCCCGACAGGCTGCGGGCCGCGCTGGCGCGCGCCGGGGCGACGCTCGATTTTCGGGGCGACATGATCGACCGGCGATTCGATCGGGGCCGCACGCTCGCGCAGCGCGATGAAGTGCTGCGACTGCGAGAGTTCCGACCGGCGGACGGCACGCCGGCCTATGGAGTGCTGGGGTGGAAGGGTCCGCCGTCGCAACGCGGGGCGTACCGCCACCGCGCCGAGGTGGAGGCGCGCGTCGCGACGCCCGACCCGATGGTGACGATCCTCGAGCAGCTGGGGTTCGCGGTGTCCATGCGCATCGACCGGCGTGTGGAGGTGTATCGGCTCGGCCAGGCCGTGCTGCGCGTGGAATGGTACCCGGAGATGGATGTGTTGCTCGAGGTCGAAGGCGAGCCGTCCGCCATCGACCGCGCCATCGCTGCCACGGACATTGCCCGGGATTGTTTTCTTCCCGAGTCGCTGCCCTACTTCGTGGCGCAGTACGAGAAGCGGACGGGCCAGGCCGCGCTGCTCGCCCGATGAGTGCGCCCGTGAAAATTCCTATGCCGCTGCGCGTGCCGGAGCTCGCGCCGTCGCTCGGCCGCCTGCTCGTGCCCCGTCGCCTGGAGGAGCCCTGGGTGCCCCTCGACGACATCCGCGAGGAGCTCGCGACGCGCGTGATCGAGCTGGGTGGTGAAGCGCGGGCCGCCGCCGCCCGCGAGGATCGCGACCGGGTGCTCGACGCGGTGAGCCGGCGCGCCTGGCTCGCGGCGTGGGAAGGCGCGGTGCGGCGGTCGGGGGAGCGCGTCGTTGCCGCGGTCGATGGAGCGATCGAGCGGGCCGCGCGCCGGGTCCGGATGCCGCGGCGGCCGCGCCGCCGCCTCCTGCTCGTAGGCTCCGAGAAACGAGCGATCGCCGCCCGCCTCGCCGCGGGCGGCGAAGCGCTCGTCGCCGCCCTCGACGCCCTCGATGCCGTCGCCGCGCGCGTGCGCGACGCGAGCGTCCTCGACAAGGCGGCGCACGCCGACTGGCAGGAGGCGCTGCGCACCTCCGCCCGCCGGCTCGAGGCGGCGTGGCTCGCGCTCGAGACGCAGGTTGCCGACGAGCAGCGCCGGTGGGCCGAGGAGATCGACGCGGTCGCTCGCTGGCGGCCGTCGCTCTGGCCGCTGATCGCGCTCTGGACCCCGCTCGCCATCGTGCTGGTATGGCTCGGCCTGGTGCTCGGCGGGTACGTTCCGGCGCCCGCGTGGCTCGCGGCGCGCCTCGGCTTCTGAGCGGCGGGCCATGAGCGCGATCGGCGTCGGTGTCGATCTGGTCGAAGTGTCTCGCGTGGCCGCCATCATCGCCGACAAGGGATCGCGCGTCTTCGAGCGCCTGCTCACGCCGGCCGAGCGCGCCTACTGCGAGAGTCGCCCTGACCCCGCGACCCACGTCGCCGTTCGGCTGGCCGCCAAGGAGGCGGTCTACAAAGCGCTGCAGGGAAGCGACGCGGCCCGGGGAATCGGCTGGCGGGACATCGAGGTTATCCGCGCGCCCGATGGTCGGCCGGGTGTCCGGCTCACTGGCTTCGCGGCGAGTCGGGCCGAGCAGCTAGGAGTGAAACAGGTGCTGCTGTCGCTCTCGCACACCCATCAGGCGGCCGTCGCCGTGGTCGTGTTGGAGCGTGGGTGATCCATCTGCTTGAATTCCCGACTATTTAACTCTAGTATTTGAGACCCTCTGATTGAGAATCATTCCCATCTACTGTAAGCCCATCCTTGGCTTGTTGTTGAGCGTCTCGGTCGCGGTCCGTGCGGCAGGCCAGGCGACGGATTCGCTGTCGGTTTCGCGGCGTATCGTAGCGGCCGCCTCGCTCGCGGCCAAGGAGTACGCCGTCGGAGTCGTCCCGCGGGGCGGTCGCGTGACCGCGCCGGAGGAGGTCTCGGAGGCGAGACAGTTCCTGGAGCAGGCGCGGCTCGACGTGGGGTCCCTGCCCGCAGCCGTTCGGGCTGTGGCGGACTCGGACCTCGCGGCCCTGGAGGCGATGATCGATCGCGTGGCTCCCCCCGACTCGGTGTCCCGGCGGGCGGGCACGCTGATCCAGCGGATCGCCGCCGCCGCCGGGGGCGCGCTCGATCCGTATCCGCAGCGGCCCCCGTCCCTCGCCCGCGGCGCCGCGGTGTTTCGAGAGCAGTGCGTGCAGTGTCACGGCCCGACGGGCCGGGGTGACGGGCCCAAGGCGCGCCAGCTCGAGGGACCGGCGCCGGCGAGCCTGGCCGACCGTGCGGCGATGAGCGCCGCGTCCCCAGTGGACGTGTACCGGAAGCTCACCATCGGTGTCGCGGGCACGGCGATGCCGCAATTCGAGGAGACGCTGTCCCCCGAAGACCGGTGGGCGGTGGCGAGTTATGTCGCGACGCTCCGCGCCGACGACGCGATGGTGCGCGAAGGCGAGGGGTTGTACGGCGCGCACTGTGCCGCGTGTCATGGTGCAACCGGGGCAGGCGACGGTCCGTTCGCGAAGTCCCTCTCCGTGCGGCCGCCGGCCCTGAGCGACCTCGCGGTGCTCGGCCGCTTCACCGACCGGGAGCTGGCGCGGGTGATCCTGCTGGGCCGGCCAGGCACGCCGATGCCGGGCTTCGCCCGTACGCTCGATTCGGCGCAGGTCGCGAGCCTGATCGCGTTCCTCCGCGTCATCCCTACCGGGGAGCGGCAGCAGCATGCGGCATCGCCCGCGGCCGCGACGTTCTCCACCGTACGACGCCAGCTCGACTCGGCGGTGGCGCTGCGCTCCGACAAGATCGCGTTCGACGCGTACCTCACATTCGAGCAGGTCGAGACGGACGTGCGCGCCAGGAATGCCGCGCTTGCGAGCGAGCTCGAGGACGCGTTCGCCGGTTTGCGCGCGCGCGCCGCAGCCGGTGCGGGACCTGACGAGCTCGACGCGATTCACGCCCGGCTGCTGGCGGGACTCGAGCGTGCCGAGCGGCTGGTCGCCGACCAGAGCTCGGGGGCGAACCTGCTCATGCAATCGTTCGTGTTGCTGTTGCGTGAGGGGTTCGAAGCCATCCTGATCGTCGCCGCGCTGATGGCGTTCCTCGCCAAGGCCGGTGCGACGGAGCGCCGGCGCCACGTGGCGCAGGGCGCCTGGGCCGCCGTGGCGGCGAGCGTCGTCACCGCCGCCGTGGTGGAGCTGCTGTTCGAGATCACACCCGGGCAGCGCGAAGCGCTCGAGGGTGTGACCATGCTGCTTGCCACCGCGGTGCTGTTCTACGTGAGCTACTGGCTGCTCTCGAAGATCGAAGTGGCGAAGTGGAACGCGTTCGTGAAAGGTCGGATGGAGGACGCCCTCTCGGCCGGCTCGGGGTTCGCCCTCGCGTCGGTGGCTTTTCTCGCGGTGTACCGCGAGGGCTTCGAGACGATCCTGTTCTACAAGGCGTTGCTGACGTCGGCGGGATCGGCCAGCGGTGGTTCGGCGGCTGGGCCCGTAGCGGCGGGTGTTCTCCTCGGAGCGGTGGCGCTCGTGATCGTGTACATCGC
>Ga0066679_10000416_pt1 | contig 14232 bp, 7 predicted proteins | sample GraSoiAngelo_128_FD_62298 | JGI IMG/M metagenome (GOLD analysis project Ga0066679, IMG submission 62298) | Grasslands soil microbial communities from the Angelo Coastal Reserve, California, USA - 14_0927_12_20cm | ecosystem: Environmental > Terrestrial > Soil > Grasslands | place: USA... | reverse complement strand
CCCACATTGAGGCGGCGCGAACGCGAGGCTACGTAATCCGTTTCGATCGTCGTTGATGAATTCAGTTCATGCTGCACACCGAAATTCCACTGCATCGAGTAGGGGTTCTTGATGTACGGATCATAGAACCACTGCACTTGGTTAAAGGGCGTAGGAGCCGGGAATAAGCCGGAACTCGAGCCAAAAGGGTTCTCCGCCGGTGTGGCTGGCGGGCCGGTGGGCGCGTTTAGGTTTTGTGCGATCAACTGGCCAATATCAGGCCAGGAGCCTTCAATATTTTGGGCCATTTGGGAAACCGCGGCCCAGTTGTCATACACAACCCCGGCGGCTCCTCGGACGACCGTATTGCCCCTGACGCGATAGGCAAAACCGAAGCGAGGTCCGAAATTCGTGTACGTGTTGTGCGCGATCCTGCCGCGCGGATCAACCACCACGTTGGCTGGCAGTGTGCCCGCCGGCTGGCCTGGGATGTCCGGGATGCAAGGAGCATGACCCCGCACACTGCAGGGCGGAGGCACAACCTGAATCACGTACTGTCCCGTCGAGAAGTTGATATTGCCCGTCTCGATTCCTCCCTGTTGTCCGATCGTGGCACTTGTACCATAGGGAGGAATATAGGTCACGTCATAGCGCAGACCAGCGTTGATTGTCAGGCGCGAGGCGGCCTTCCAGGAGTCCTGGAAGAACCAACTCATTACGCCCCCAAGGCGAGTTTGCTCATTCACATTCCGGCGGTTCGCATTATCTGGGACGCCCAACAAAAAGGATGCCAGAGGGGAGCCGGGCTCCAGGGGGTTCTCTGGATTGCCGGTCTGCCCGCCTGCGAAACCGACCTGGTCATAGGCAAGCGGACTGGCGAAGCGGTTGCTTGTAAAGCCACCTCCGAAGCTCAACGTGTGAGCACTCTTCGTCTTGGTAAGCGTCGCGCTGATTTGGTGGCTGTCGGTAGCCCGGGGGTCGTTGCGGATCAGCTCGCCACCGCTGGCATAGCCGCTGATCCCGGGACTTGGAACCAAGGAGCCACCGTTGACCGCGGCAAACCCTCCCACAAAGCTACTGGAGAACCCAATCGTGCCAAGCAAATTGCCCGGGTTGGCTAGGAGTCGCGTCGCCTGGTTGTCTTGGCTCGCCGTGCGCGCGTATTGCGCCTGCAACATCAAGCTAGGGCTGAAGATGTGCAGGTAGCTTCCTCCCCAATTTCTTGCCGGAATTTCGCCTCGGAACCCCAGTGTGGGCAGCCCACCACTGTGGGTCAGGGTGCTGTTGATCGCGCTGTAGCGAAACCACACCGAGTTCTTTGGGTTAAAGTTTTCATCGATCCGAATCGTGTATTCATTTTGGAACTGGTGAGTCGGCGTGGTATCGAGGGCATTGCTGTTCGTCGATGGATCATAAGGACCGGCGGCAGGAAAAAGGGCCTTGGCCCAGGCCACCATGCCGGAATCGATCAAGTTCGAAGTGATTTGATTTCCCGGGAATGGATCGCGAATGTACTGTCCCGGATTATTCGGATCAGGCCGAGTCGTGAAAGGGTTATAGATCTGAGTTGGAAAATCGCTCAAGTTCCCGGAGAGCTGGGCGGCGGTTGGGACAAGGAGGTGACTCGAGTTGTCCCGCGTATAGCGGAAACCCTGATACGCCACGAAGAAGAATGTTTTGTTGTTGCCTCGGTAGAGCCTTGGCAGCCACACCGGCCCGCCGAAAGAAGCTCCAAACTGGTTCTGGCGGAATGCCGGCGCCTTCTTGTTCGCAGGTAGAAAGGCTGGACGTGCATCGAAAGCGTCATTCCGGACATATTCCCAGGCACTCCCGTGATCGTCGTTGGTGCCCGACTTGGTCACCACATTGACCACACCCCCGAGCACGGACCCAAACTCCGCGCTATCGGTGTGCGAGACGACTTTAAACTCCTGGATGGCATCGATGATGGGCGGAACCGCGTAGGTACTCTCGATCGAGCCGTAGTTGTTCAGCCCGTCCGTAAGATAAAAGTTGCTCCGGTTGGTCATCCCATTGATGGCCGGAAATTGAAACGATGCGCCCAAAGCGATGGGAGCCCCGAATCCCCCGCTGCCCCCGCTTCCGCCACTCTGCGCGACATTCACGGGCGCGACGCCCGGCGTCAACTGCAGGAGCTGTGTAAAATTCCGGCCATTCAGGGGAAGGTCATTAACCTGTTTCGTGGCGATCACGGTGCCCAAGTCGGCTGTTGATGCCTGCAGCTGCTCGGCGCTGGCCTCGACGGTCACGACCTCGGTCTTGCCGCCGGGGGTCAACGTAACGTCGATGGTTGCCGTCTGATTTACACCCAAAACAAATTCGGCGACGTGCTTGGAGGCAAAGCCGGCTGCCTCGATCGCAAGGGTGTACGGCCCCGGTGCGACGTTGAGGAAAACATACTCTCCGGTGTCGTTCGAGACAGTTGTTCGCTCGATGGTGGTCTGTGTATTCCGTAGCACGACATTGGCTTTGGCGATGACCGCACCGCTCGGGTCGCGCACAACCCCGTTCAGCGAGGCCGTGGAAAGCTGGGCGGACGCCGGGCTGATGGTGCTCAGCAGGCAGGCAACAGGCAGAAGGAAGAGGACCCATAGCGTGCGCGTATTCTTTCGAGGCGCGCGCCCGAACGCGTTGCGCATGGGGATAACCTCCGGGTTGTGGTAATCGTTTTCCCCGTTTTGTGGCCCTGATTTCTGTACACCGCCGGAATTCTAGTGTCAAGCTAAATTTCAAAATATGGCCTCGAGTTTTGCTATGTGAAATCTCTTTCGCGCCAAGCTGGCCTTCCGTCGCTTTCTGATTTACAATCCGGCTCCATCGGAATCCCTATTGGAAAAGCTAGCGCGTCACGGCGACGTGCTCTCGCTTAGGGAAGATCCGTTGTACTGCCTTGGCGGCATCGTTCATGCCTGGGGAGGGGAGGCACCTCAGCAGATGCACGTGCGCGTGAGAAAGGCCCAGCCCGTCGGAACGCTCAGTAGGACGCTTCGCATCCTCGAATTGATTTGTGATTCTCCGAAGGGTCTGCGCCTCAAGGAAATCAGCGAGAGAACGGGATTCAACAAAAGCACCGCTTATCGGTTCCTCGCCCATCTCGAGCGTGAAGGATATCTGGTCCGCAATGGCTCCCAGGCCTACGTGTTGGGAATCCGATTCATTGAAATGGCGGCTCGGGGCAATTGGGTGGAAGGATTGCGTTCGATTGCCTGGCCCTGGCTGCTCGATCTGCAGCGCGCGACGAGCGAAACCGTCAATCTGGCCATTCTGGACGTGGATTCCGTTCTGTATGTGGAGGTCCTCGAGAGCCCCCACGCCTTTCGTCTGGTTTCAAGACCGGGCATGAAGCGACCCCTCCACTGCACCGCGCTTGGAAAGGCCCTGCTGGCGTATCTGCCTGCGTCGGACCAGGAGCGGCTCTTGAACTCTCTGACTTTGGAACGCCAAACACCTAGAACCATCACTTCACGAACCGCTCTTCGCAAGGAAATCGCGAATATCTGCGAAAGAGGCTACGCGATTGACGACGAGGAGGCTACCCTCGGAGCGCGTTGCGTCGCCGCACCGGTCTTGGATTCCAGGGAACACGCGATTGCCTCGATCAGCCTCGCCGGACCCGTGAGCCGCATCCCGCGGGCTAAGATTCCTTCCCTGGGCAAGGCGCTTCAACGCACAGCGAACGCCATCTCTGTAAGAATCGGTGCGCGGGTGCGGGAGGCCGGTAAGGAGAAAACCGTTCTGGACCCTGCCAAGCCGTTCGTCCCGCGCAGATCCGCAATTGGATGAGCATGCTCTCTCTTATGACTTCCCGTGACAATTCCGCTCTCGATGCTAGAAGCTCTTTCGGCTCAACCTTTCCCAGGCGTTGGCTTCCGTGCGACTGATCGAGCACAACCTGAAGAGGCGGCGGCACTTCATGCACCTACTCTTCCGAGCCCTGGCGGTTTTGTCGGGTGAGTTCTTTCTCGAACGGCTCGCCTGCGCTCCGAAGCAGGCACCTGCCGTCTTGGCGGATCCACGCGGCTCGCCCGAGGACTCCTACGTTGGCTCAGGCGCCTGCGCGGAATGCCATCGCGACATCTATAAAAGCTTCTCGCGAACTGCCATGGGCCGCTCGCTGGTGGCCGTTACCACCGAACGGGTCGAGAGGCTTCATTTGCCAGCTTCCGTTTTTATGAAAGACGTGAACCAGCACTTAGATGTCTTCTCGCGCGACGGAAAGTTGTTCCAGAGCCAAAACCAAACTGACGCGGATGGGAAAGAGATATTCCGCGACACGCACCAGGTCGATTGGATCATCGGTTCGGGTGCGAATGGGTTCGGCGGGTTAGTGCAGAAGGGCGATTACCTTTTTCAAGCGCCGCTTTCGTTCTATTCGAGACCACAGATGTGGGCCCTGTCGCCGGGATACGAATTCGGGAATTACGGTTTTAACCGGCCTATTCTCGCAGGTTGCATCGCGTGCCACAGTGGCCGGCCCATGCCGGCGTCCGAAGGAACCGGCCGATTCAAACGGCCTCCGTTTTTCGAGCTTGCGATTGGCTGCGAAAACTGCCACGGTCCCGGGGCGCCGCACATGACGGCCGTCCGTTCCGGCAAGCTTGGCCCGGCGAAACTCTCGGTCGTCAACCCGGCCGCCCTCTCGCCGGCACTGGCAGACAACATCTGCATGTTTTGCCATCAAACGGGAGACGTGCGCGTGCTGAAGCCAGGCAGGCATTATCAGGACTTTAGGCCGGGGGAACCTCTCGACAACACGCTTTCTATCTTTTTAGTGCCTCCGAAGCCGGGCGCGCCTCCTCAATCCGAACACCTCGAGCACTACTACTCCATGACCCTCAGCAAGTGTCACCGCGAGAGCCAGGGCCGGATGAAATGCATTACTTGCCACGACCCACACGTTGAACCTTCCCCCGCGGAGGCTCCCGCCTACTTCGCCAAAAAATGCTTGACCTGCCATACCGAGCAAAGTTGCGCTCTTTCTCTCGAAACCCGCCGCCAGCACGACCCACCAGATGCCTGCTCCATCTGTCATATGCCCAAAAAAGACATCGGCGTGATCTTGCATTCGAGCGTCACCAGCCACCGCATCTCGGCCCGGGCTGACGATCCCTTGCCTGAATCTGCTTTTCATCAAACCACGCCGGCCTTGCCCGACCTAATCCATCTGAGCTCAATTCTGCGGAAAACTGCGCCTCCCCCACGATTGAGCCTACTCCAAGCCTATGGCGAACTGATGGACAAGTTTCCGGAATACCGGGACCGCTATTTCTCCGTTTTGGGTGAGCTTGAGAAAACCCGGCCGCATAACGCGCTTGTCCAGGCGGCCTTGGGGCGTAGAGACTTGCGCAGCGGAAGTCTCCCTTCGGCGGTCGCTCACTTGAGGGCCGCACTCAAGCTCGACCCGTCCATGCCGCTAACCTGCGCTGACCTCGCCGACGCGCTCGACAGGCTCAGCCAGCAACAGGAAACCGTTCCTCTGCTCCAGAAAGCGATCGAGCTCGATCCCTTCAACCCTGTTCTACAAAAAAAGCTGGTGCTCCAACTCGTCAAGTTGCGGCAGTATGCTCTCGCGGAAACCGCCCTGGAACACTACGTCGAGGCTTTTCCGCAAGACTACTTCATGCGGCAGATGCTGGCGCGGGCAGAGGCGGGTTCGCACAGATGAGCCTCTCGAAAAGCCCTCGATTCGATCAGCCGTTCCTGCGGGTCGCCGCTAGCCTAATTGGGATCGTCGGGCTGGTTCCCGCCAGCCTGAGTTCGGAAAATTCCGAGATTCGCTTCGAGAACCGGCAAAAGCAATCGGGCGTTGCTTTTGTGCTGGAAAATGGCACCATTCCCGACAAGCCGATCATCGATAGCACTCTCGGGGGCGTTGCCCTTCTCGATTATGACAATGATGGCTGCCTCGACATTTTCTTCGCCAACGGCGCGCGCATCCCGAGCCTGACCAAGGATAGCCCGGTCTTTCTCAACCGCTTGTATCACAACAATTGCAATGGAACGTTCACGGATGTCACGGATCGCGCTGGCGTTCGCGGCGAAGGCTATAGCATGGGTGTTGCCGCTGCCGATTACGACAATGACGGCTGGACGGACATCTACGTGACCGGCGTGAACCGCAACATTCTCTATCACAACAACGGCGATGGAACCTTTACCGACGTCACCCAGCGCGCGGGAGTCGGCGGCCTCACCCCCGGTGGGAAAAAGTTGTGGTCCGTTTCAGCGGCCTGGGTCGACTACGATAATGACGGCCTGTTGGATCTTTTCGTGGCCAATTATCTCGACTGGTCTTTTGAGAACTCGCGCGTCTGCGGCCCGCCAGGCAAGCGCATCTCATGCCCTCCTTCCCTTTACAAAGGCGAGCCGAATTTTTTATACCACAACAACGGAGACGGGACGTTTACGGATGTTTCCGCTGCCATGGGCTTCTTCGAACAGGTTGGAAAAGGCATGGGCGCCGCGATCGCGGACTATGACGGCGACGGCTGGACGGACATCTTCGTCGCCAACGACAACGAACGGAACTTTCTTTTCAAAAATCTGGGGGGTCGGCGCTTCCAAGAGGTCGGCGTTGAAGCCGAAGTGGCGTACACGAGCGACGGCGTTCCGGTTTCGAGTATGGGTGTCGATTTCCGGGACTGGACCAACACGGGCAGGCCCGGCATTTTCCTCACCGCCCTCGGAGGCGAAACCTTTCCCCTCTTCCGCAACGAGGGCCAGGGTTTCTTCAGCGAGGAGTCCTACCCGTCCGGTATCGGCTTTCCCAGTTTTCAGATGAGCGGCTGGGGCGCGGGGATCTTCGATTTTGACAACGATGGGTACAAAGATCTCTTCAGCGCCAATTCTCACGTCAGCGAAAATGCGGAAATCGACCCGAGGCAACACTATCGGCAGGCGAACGCCGTGTTCCGCAACCTCAAGACCGGCAAATTTCAATATCTAGGCGCGCGCTCCGGCCCTGACCTGCAGGTTCCTGCCGCGCACCGCGGCGCCGCCTTCGGCGACCTCAACAACGATGGCAAAATGGACGTTGTCGTCTCCGTCATTCACGGCCGCGCGGAACTTCTTTACAATACGACCCTCAACGACAACCATTGGATCCTGATCGAGTGCGTCGGGGTGAAAAGCAATCGCGACGGGATCGGCACGCGGATCAAGGTGACGGGAGAGTCCGGTCTCGTGCAGTACAATCACGTCACGACCGCTGGGAGCTACGCGAGTTCGTCCGATAAGCGGGTGCATTTTGGGTTGGGCGCAGACGCGGAAATTCGTGAAATCGAGCTGCGATGGCCGAGCGGCACCGTGCAGGTCCTTCGCAACGTAAGAGCAGACCGGATCTTTAAGGTAACGGAGCAATGAGGACGGCGCTGTTTTGCTTTGCATTTGTGGCGGTGTTTTCAGGCCGTGCAGCCGCGGACCGATGCGCGGGCGCAACCTCACGACTAGCCCTGGTCTTTGCTCAGTTGGCGCAAGGCGACATCGCGTCGGCAAGAGAAAATCTTGGCCCGATCCAAGCGCAACACCCCGATTGTCCCGAAATCATCTTGGCCCTAGCGCGCATGGCTGACGAAACCGGCAATGCACCAGACGCCGGTAGCTTGTTCGCTCGATATCTTCAGCTCGCCCCGCAAGATCCTCGCGCCTACACCTATTTTGGCCGATTCTTGATCGAGCGAAGGCAGTACGATCAAGCCGATTCGCTGTCCGCGCAAGCTCTGGAAACGAACCCTCAGGATCCCGGCGTTATGGCGCTTCGTGGACAGATTCTAGATATGAAAGGGCAGCCGCAGGAGGGCCTGGCGTTGCTCGAGAGGGCCTCTGAGCTTGATGGCAAAGACGCGGAGACGGAATTCTATCTCGGAACAATGTATGACCGAGCAAAGCGTCCTGCTGAGGCCGTAAGGTGCTTCAAGAGGACAGTTGCAATTAACCCTCACAACGCTCGCGCATACGACTACCTAGCGTTGAATCTTGAGCCGCTCGGCCAAGTGGTCGCGGCCGAACAGGCCTACGGCAAGGCTCTCGAGGTCAACCGGCCAGGACCTCATTTTGACGCTTTCCTCGACTACAACTACGGCCGCTTTCTTGGCAAGCGCGGCGACCCCAAAGCGAGTAAGTTTTTTTTCGATCGCGCTGTCGAGCTCGCTCCGGATGTGAGAGCGGTCTGGTATGAACGCGCAAAACTGAATTTGCAGCTAAAGAATTACGAACAGGCCCGGTCCGATGCCGAGAGGGCCGCCACTCTTCGAGACGATCGAGGAATCATCATCGATCTGCAAATTTATGCGTTACTGGAACGCGTTTACCATCGGCTCGGAGATGCGGAATTGGCGCAAAAATATGCTGAACTGGCCAAGAAAACCCCGGTTCTTGCTCGCGGCGAGCGTCAGGGGGGTTCGCGTACGCATGAGTGACCTGTTCGTGAATCCCGCAGGCGGCCCCATGCGCATGGCGCTTCTTCGCCCTTTCTTGCGAATCTCCTTCGGCCTCTGCTGCTGCGCTGAGTTGGCGATGCATCAGGTGTGCGGCGCGCAAGCCGCCTGCAAGGGTCCCGCGGATTTGGAGAAGGCGATCGCCTCGCATCCAACGGCGCCCGCTTACAGTGCCCTTGGCGCTTATTTCGCTCAGCACAATGACTTTTCTTGTGCGCTCACCGCATTCAAATCAGCGATTCGTCTGGAGCCAAAATCTTGGGAGGCGCACTACAATCTCGGCCTCTTGCTCCTCGGACGCGGCGATGCTTCCCATGCTGCGCGGGAATTTCGCGCCGCGGCCGCCTTGCATCCGGAACTCCCTCAAACCCATGCCGGCCTGGGCATGGCCCTGATGCAACTGAAACAAATGGACGGGGCGATCAGTGAATTCAAAGCGGCTCTTAAAATCGACGCGAAGTTCATCCCCGCGCTCGATGGACTGACCAAAGCTCTCATCGAGCAAAAGCGATACTCGGCGGCTGTGGCTTACTTAAAAGATGCGCCCCGGGACGAGCAGCTGCAACTCAATTTAGCCATCGCCTATTCCAAAAACGGGTATATCGAACAAGCTATCCAACTGCTTTCGCAAATTGTCAAACAGGACCCCGCTTCTGCTCAGGCTCACTCCAATCTGGCCATTGCCCTCACCGAGCAGAACCGGTACCGGGAAGCTGCGGGAGAATTCGAGCAAGCTTTAAGACTGGACCCCAGCGACGACGTGGCAGGCGTTTCTTATCTCAAGACTCTGGTCATCCTGGCGGATTTTGATACCGCGCTTCCGATTGCGAAGGGTTATCTCCGGCGCCATCCGGAGGACTTCGAGGCGCTTTTTCTCATGGGCTTCATAGACCGGAGCATTGGGAATTACCACCAAGCGCGGCTCACCTTGAACCTGGCCGTTCAGCTCAAACCGGACGATTACGACGCCCGCTACAGCCTGGGCTTTGTGCTTGCCAAACTCGGGAAAGCGGCAGAGGCCCGGGAACAACTGGAGAAGGCTCTCCAATTGAAGCCTGATTCGAGCGAAGCTCATTTTCAGTTGGCGGGAGTTTTGCGCAAACTTGGTGGGGAAAAAGAAGCCCGTGAGCAATTGAAGACCGTCGAGGAGCATTCCGAGCAATCCGTCGAGCGCGACGTCGCTGGTGTAAAAGCGAACCAAGCCAATGAATACTTGAAATCAGGAGAAATTCAGCGGGCCGTCGATTTGTACCGGGAGGCGATTCGCGAAGATCCAAAGAACGTTCGCACCCAATATAACCTCGCCCTGGCCCTGGACCGGCAGGGCGATGTCGTGGCGGAACGGGAGGCGCTCGAGAAAGCGGTCGCCCTCGATGCCAGCTTCGCTCCGGTGCGAAACCAACTCGGTTTCTTGCTCCTTCAAGCTGGCAAGATTGAAGAAGCGGAAAAGCAATTCAAGGAGGCCATCTCGCTCGACCCCCAATATGCCGAAGCGCAGAATAACCTCGCCGTCCTCTATGGGCAGCAAGGAAAAAATGCCGAAGCGGAACTTTTGTTTCGGCAGGCGGTCGAGGACGATCCACGGTATGCGCAAGCTTATTTGAATCTCGGACTGATCCTGGCTGGCGGGTCGCGATTCCCCGAAGCCGAACACGCGTTTGATACTGCCCTGCGGCTCGAACCGGACAACACGAAGGCGCTCACCGGAAAGGCAATGGTTCTAACACGAACCGGACGAGCGGACGAGGCGATTGACGCCTTCCGTCGCGTGGTGGCCTTGGATCCTAATTCGGCGGGCGCCCGTCTCAATCTTGGGATTGCGCTGGCCGATCGCTTCGACCTCGATGGCGCGCTCGCCCAATTCTCCGAGGCTGTTCGTTTAGAGCCAAGCTCTGCTGTGACGCGCTATAACCGAGGCAGAACGCTGCTCGATTTGCGGAGAAACGACGAAGCTAAAACCGAGCTCAACGCCGCAACCCATGCCGACCCAACATTGGCTGAGGCCTGGTACTTGCTCGGCCTCATTGAGAGACAAGCCGGGAACAACGAGGCGGCGCTCAGCCTGTTCGAGAAAACCCTCACGATCCATCCTGACAACCCGGATGCCTTGTTCAAACTGGGTCAAGAATTGCTCCATAAGGGCGACCAGAGTGGAGCGATTGCGCGATGGAGGAGAGTGGTCGAAATTGATCCGAATTACGGGCAGGCGCTTTACAATCTCGCTCATGTCCTTGCGAAATCTGATCCGGGAGAATCGAAGAAGCTGCTTGCAAGGCTCACTCGGCTTCAGGCGGACAACCACATTTTGGATCGCGCGCAGACCCTGGGTAATTTTGCACTCGTATCAGCAGCCGCCCACGACTGGCCAGAGGCGATTTCCCAGTTAAAGGAGGCGCTGGAGATTTGCGACAAGTGCGCCGCTTTGCCGCTGCTTCGCAAGGATCTCGGTCTGATTTACTGCCGGTCGGGTGACCTGAAGAACGGCCTGATCGAATTGCTCGAAGCACAAAAACTCGCTCCTCAGGATCCGGACATCGTTGCTGCACTTAAAATCTTGCACCAGAGAAACAATTAGTCTGAGTAGAGCACGGTATGGCTGCAGCGGCACTGGCATCCACTCCTCCAGCAACGGACGCCGAAATAACATCCTGGGCGGAATCTCTTCAAGCGATCCCCTTAGCAAGTCGACGCGCGACGCAAGGACTGCAGCAAAACTGACAAATGGCGCGTCCGAAGCTTGGGCAGCTTGCAATCTAACTCAGAAACCGCTGGATTGGCGGCATTTTTGCGATTTCCGGGACGCCTTACTTGGAAACTCCGCCTACGACGCGCTTCAAAAGGGAGTCGCGCTTTGGGCGAGGTGGCGCCTCGCTAAAGTTTCGGGCCGCCTCTTACGCTTTGTTTCTTGACGTAACGGAATTGGCTGAGCGCACGGACAACTCCATGAAGTTCCTCAGCGATATGTACTCGGCTCGCCTCTATCAACCGGTCGCCAGCAAAGTGGGGGGTCCGGGACTATAAGAACCTGGCCAACAAGAAGTTGCGCACGGCCGAGCGTATGTATTCGTTTATGGTGGGCCAATTCCAGCAGGGCCGTGCTTTTGTTCTCGAGCTCATGGTCGTCATCATTCTCATCCTCGACTTGGCGCTGCTGTTTCTACGCAAGGTGTAGCCAAGGGATAGGCAAACACACCTGTGACTGCGTGCTTTCAGGCCGTTTCGAATCGGCGAGTAACCGGGCTGAGTTCCCACGTCTGAACCTCGCAGTCCCGTATCGGGGGCCGAACAAACATTCCGTTGCAACGCGTTGAAGAGAAATTGAATTCCCGCGGAACATGGAACCTTGGGGTTCCAGCTTGCTGCCTTCGGCGCGAAGATTAATAAACTTTAATGCCGAGCTAACCGAACTTTCAAGAATACGCCCGCGAAGTGTTAGAAACTGGCACAGCGATCTAGGGCATTCTGCGGACATGGTTAAAGGGATTCAAACAGTCCATTAATATCCTTTAATATTACATATATATATAGTACTCACATTATCCGGTTTCTTCGGGCGAAAAAAGCGGTAATCGCACGGATTGCGTGTCGTTTTGCGCTTCTCTACGGTGAGCAGCGAAGGGCTTTGCGCGATCATGTTCGCTCTTGCGTCCTCGTGGTCGAAAATGCCAACTCTTTTGATTTGGAAAATTGACCTTTGGCTAAAGACGCCCAGCACTGGTGTTCGTTAAGTTCGCAACCATCTATGGAGGTAGTCGTGCGCAAAAATCTGAGTGACGAGTGGAAAACAATTGTGCGGGTCCCTTATGCGTTGCGCCGGGTCCCAGACGAGAGTCTATCCCGCCTGTTGCCCTGGTCGGGCTCTCCCGTGCCAGGGGACATCGCGCTCGCCAGGGTAGAGAAGCTCGGACGGAACGATAGTGTGGAACTTCGCGACGGCCGCCGTTGTTCCCTGCACAAAGGCGATTTGCTCGCGGTTGTCTTCGGAAACCGGTATGCGACGCGTCAGTTCGAGGGTTATGCGCGAGCGGACGGCGAACATTGCGATTTGCTTTCTATGGGCGGCATGTGCGGGCTGGTGGTGAGCAAGCACGCCGAGTGCGGCGATCCGACTAGGCTGCAGCTGCTCGGGTTTATAGGGGACCCCAGCGGGTCCCCCCTGCACTTGCGCCAGTTCGCTATTCCGCCGTCCCCTTGCAACGGTCAGCCAGGCGTTCGTGTTGTCGTGGTCTGTGGCGCGTCGATGGATTCCGGAAAAACCCACACAGCGATGAGTGTCATCGCGGGCATTCACAAGCAGGGATACCGTGTGGCGGGCGCAAAACTCACAGGCACCGCGACCGGCAAGGACAGATTCAAACTGCTGGATGCCGGGGCCTGTGTGGCCTGGGACTTCGTGGACGGCGGGTTGCCATCCACCTACCTCTGTGACCTTGAGGAGCTGATAAATCTCCAACGTCTCTTCGTCGCTTCTGCGGCTTTTCACCATGCTGCGATCCTAGTCGTCGAGATCGCGGACGGCTTGTTGCAGAACGAAACTGCTGCGCTGCTACAAAGCCCCCGTTTTTGCGAAACCGTTGACGCCTGGATTTTTGCTGCGGGTGATCCGCTGGCGGCCACTGGTGGGGTGAGCGTGCTGCGGCGTTGGGGAATCGAGCCACTTGCCATTTCCGGCCTTGTCTCCATGAGCCCTCTGTGCCAGAAGGAGGCGCAAATGGGAACGGGATTGCCTTGCCTGACGGCGCAGGAGCTGGAGCGTGGAGAACTAACCGCTCAAATCATGGGTTTGGCCCACAAGGTTGAGGCCCACCCATACCCCGCTCTGAACGTTGCCACAGCCCAGGGCGAAGCGCGGCAACTGGTCGAATGAACGAGTCACACTCAAGGCCACACGGACAAGCTCTATGCAGCGAGGTCGAGTATACAGGTGGTTGCCTGACCCAGCGAGCACGCGAGGGGGGAGCATTAGCGTCAGTATCGAGTCTCTGCCGCGGCTTGACCGGGAAGGCGAAGGGAGGGGCCGTCTCTCGGGACGCTTTGTACGAGTGCGAAATAGCGGAGAGGTAAACGAGCCGGGTCCAATCGGCGGTGGGGTTCGAGTTCTGCCCATCGGCGATGCACAGCCGAACGCCGAGGGTGATTTCCTTTTCAACCCGGGCGGGGGAGGTGGACGCCTCGACAAGGTTGTTCTCGCCGCTCCGGAAGATCGGCACCGCTATATACAGGCCTCCCATTTCGGAGAAGTGAATGCTTACTTTCACCTCGACCGGATTGCCGCCTACGTCGACGGGCTGTTGCGCCAGCTCGGTCACTCCTCCCTGCCGAGAGTAACCGCTATAGTGAACGCACATCATGCCGCCACTGAGAGGGATGGCTTGCGCGACGGCGTGTTCGGAACGCGCAGTGGCCGCATGATACCGATGCAGGGCGGACATTATCGTCTCCCCAGTTGGTGCTATGACCCAAGAGAGTTCCAACCTCTCTCGCCCACGGGTGAGATCCATTTGGGTCCGGGATATCAGTTGCATCGTGACGGAGCGATAGCCAGAGCGATGGGAGGCACTTACTGGGGCCATGCAGCGCACAACGGCGCGATTCTCTATCACGAGTATGGCCATCACATCATGCGGCACACAGCGGACGTGCGAGCCAACGCCTTCCGCCCGCCGGACAAGCAAAGCAACCGCAAGGAAGCCATCGACGAGGGGACGTGCGACTACTGGGCGGCTGCGATATTGGGTACACCTCACATCTGGGCCTGGCATCGCCGCCACGATGAGCAAGAGATTCACCCTCGCAG
>Ga0066679_10000413_pt1 | contig 14243 bp, 25 predicted proteins | sample GraSoiAngelo_128_FD_62298 | JGI IMG/M metagenome (GOLD analysis project Ga0066679, IMG submission 62298) | Grasslands soil microbial communities from the Angelo Coastal Reserve, California, USA - 14_0927_12_20cm | ecosystem: Environmental > Terrestrial > Soil > Grasslands | place: USA... | reverse complement strand
GGGCCGCCGAATCCGAGCGACCCCAGCTCCAGAAAGTAGAGCAGGAACTTCTTGAAGCCCGGCGGCTTGATCTCCTCGGCGGTCTTCTCGTCAGACATCGGCCGCGGCTTCCTTGTGGCGCCTGCAGAAGGCGTACAGCGCGTCGCACACGACGGCGCCTTTGGCGAGGCGCTCTTCGTCGGTTTGAGAGCCGTCCCGGATGCCGTCGAAAATCGCCTTGACGCCGACCGCGATGGCGGGTGCAGGTTCCTGGTCGGGCAGATCGGCCGCGCGGATGATGCGCGCCATGGCGGCCAGTGCCGGGTCCCTCAGCTCGTACTTGTCGATCAACGCTTCCAGGGTGCATCGCTCGCCGCGGTGACTCAACTCAGCGCCGCGAATGTCGAAGGGGATCGCGTCGAGGCCGCGTATGTCGCGCGTTCGGGGCACGAACTCGAAAGTGGCGTCGGGGTCTATGAATCTCGTGATCGCCCAAGCGGTCGCGATTCGATCGACGTGAATGCGCTCGCGCGTGACAAATCGCATCACCTGGACCGCAGGCAGCGGTCAATCGCCGCTGCCGCTCGGTTGCGACCGCGCGCCTCGAAGTAATCTCGGTCGCGAACTTTGCGGAAGCGCCGCTGCAGGGCCGCCAGCTCTCGATCCATCTGCGATGGCCCGGGCCGTTTTGCGATACGAGCGAGCAGCCCCAGGGCATGATCGCGAATGGCGGCATACTCGCCATCCCGCTCAGCGTTGATCTCGTCGACGACGCGTCGTTCGTCCGCCTCCGGCAGCTCGCTCACCCGCATCACCCAGGCATCTCCGCCCTTGTCATCCACATCCTGGGCAAGCCAGTCCAGCTGCTCGACCAGCTCCTCTCGCCACGGCAGCAGGGCCGCGCCGGGCGTGAGCGCGGCGGCTCCGAGCCGGCGCAGCACGCGCCAGACCGTTACGCGGGGAGTGCTCGAGCCCATCGGCAGACGCCAGACGAATACAGCCCACTGTTCCGCGGAACGCGCCGGTGCTTTTGGGCGCGCGGCCGGGGCGGTGCGCATCGATCTGCCGACCACCATGACTTGTATCCTAGGTTACCAATCGAAATGACGCCAGACCAGCGCCCGAAGGAGTTCCGACCATGAAGTGGGTTACACGCAAGAACGCAAACGTCGACCGGATCGCCTGTCCGTGGCTGATCAAGAGATTTGTCGACCCCGACGCGGACTTTCTTTACGTGCCGGCGGAGGAGGTGATGGCCGTCGCGGAGCGGGAGGGCGCCACTCCTTACGACGTCAAGGGGGTCGAGCTTGGGCATGTCGACGGGCGCTGCAGCTTCGACTCGATCATATTCAAGTACGGACTGAAGGACCCGGCGCTACACCGACTGGCCAAGATAGTTCACGGGGCAGATATCTCGGCTGACCGCAACATCTGTCCGGAGGCGGCGGGACTCTACGCGGTCGCTCACGGCTTCGCGCTGATCCACGGCGATGACGACCGCCGGAAGATCGAGCTCGAAACGCCTATGTACGACGCCCTCTACGCATGGTGCCAGACGGAGGTCGCTCACCCTTAGTGCGCACGAAACGCCCGTCCTGCTTGCTTGAATTGGCAGCCCCATGAGCGCGGGTCTTCAGCGCATTACGCTTGGATGTACATATCGCCCTGCTAGTATGCATGCATGGTTCGCAGAACGACGATAGAGTTGGATCAGGACCTCGTCGCCAGGGCTAAGAAGGCCCTCGGCGCGAAAACTACTCGGGAAACAGTCGAGGAAGCTCTTAGGCGTGCGGTTCAGAGCGGGGAGGGTGAGCGTGCGAGGCGAGCCGCAGAGCAGCGCGCGTACCTTCAGCGCTTGAGCGTCCACGCCGACATCAAGGTGTTGACCTCGGAGGAAATGTGGCGGTAGCCGGCTGGGTGCTGGACAAGAGCGCAGCCGGCAGAGTCGGCAATCCCAGTGTCCGCAGGCAGCTAGACGAACTGCTCGGCTCACTGTTCATTTGTCCGGTGGGGGAACTGGAACAGCTGTACTCGGCTCGCTCCAGCAAGGATTACGACACTCTGAAAGCGGAATTGCATTCGAGCTTCGATTCGGTCGACGCGCCGCCCGACCTTTTGGCGCGGGCCCTCAAGCTACAACGGGACCTCGCCCATCACCATGGAATGTGGCATCGAACTCCGATACCGGACCTGCTGATTGCCGAGACCGCTTTGCATCACGGCCTCGGTGTGGTTCACGTTGATGGTGACTTCGACCGCATCGCCGAGGTACGGCCGCTTACCGTCCGCCGATTGAAGGAGTAACGAGCGTGCCGGGAAGTTCGACCACCCCGGATCGCACGGGGCTCGACCAGGCGCTGGCAGCGCAGCCCCGATTAGTTTCCCGGCGCGGACCGGTCACATGCATTGAGAACCAGCGGCCTCAGTGGCCGCCTGCCGAGGAGGCGCGATGAGCAAACTCAGGTGTCATATCACGATCTCGCTGGACGGTTTCGTCGCTGGCCCGAACCAGAGCGAGAAGAACCCGCTCGGCGAAGGCGGCGAGCGGCTTCACGAGTGGGTGGTTCCGCTCGCAGCCTGGCGCCAATCCCACGGCGAGCAGGGCGGCGAGGTGAACGAGAGCACACGGATAGTCGAGGAATCGCGCGAGAACATCGGGGCCGCCGTGATGGGCCGGAACATGTTCGGCCCGGTCCACGGTGGTGCTTGGGGCGACGGGCAATGGACGGGCTGGTGGGGCGACAACCCGCCCTACCACTACCCCGTGTTCATCCTCACCCATCACCCGCGTGATCCCGTGGAGATGGAGGGTGGGACCACGTTCCACTTCGTCACCGACGGAATCGAGTCCGCGCTCGAACACGCAAGGAAGGCCGCCGGGGGCAAAGACATCATGCTTTGGGGCGGCGCCAACGTCGTAAACCAGTACCTGGCAGCCGGACTGCTGGACGAACTCGAGCTCCACGTCGTCCCGGTGCTGCTCGGCGATGGTGCTCGCCTCTTCGACAACCTCGGGGCCGCTCAGGTGCAGCTCGAGCAGGTCCGGGCCGTCGAGGCGCCCGGCGTCACCCACCTCAAGTACAGGGTGGTGGCAGGGGCTGAAAGCTAGTTCCGGTTGCCAGGGGGAAGCAAACTTGGCCGTCGCGATCCTGGATCATCCTGTCTATGAGATCGTCAGTCGTCCGATACCGCCCCGAATCGAAAAAGACGGATAAGTGAACCAGACATTGCCGTCAGGTCCGATGGCGAGGCTCGTCGGCCGACCGTAGCCTTCGATCTTGAAGTAGCTGAACACTCCAGCCGGCGTGATCTTGCCGATACTGTGGTCGCCCTCGTCCGCGAACCAGAGATTGCCGTCCGGCCCTGTGGTTATGTCCCTCGGCACATTGAGTCGACTGTCGGTGAAGAGCGTGATCGATCCCGTTGGTGTGATCTTGCCGATTGCGCTGCTGTCATGCCCGCCGGCCGCGCTGTTTCCGATGCTGGTGAACCATACGTTTCCATCGGGGCCGGCCGCGATGCCGAAGGGGTGGGCGATACCGGATGCGGTGAACCCGGTCATCGCCCCAGCCGGCGTGAGCCTCACGATGTGTCCGCTGACGAGCCCGCCGTCGCTGAACCACAGGTTGCCGTCAGGCCCCCTTGTGATGTCGTTAGGTTGGGTCAACCCCGGCACTACACCCGCCAGCGAAAAGAACTTGATGGCTCCTTGAGGCGTCACGCGGCTGACGCCCTGGTTGTCCATAAACCAGAGGTTGCCGTCAGGACCGGCTGAGATGGACACCGGCAGGTGAACATAAGGACCGGTGAAATTACTGAACGAGCCGCTTGTCGTAACTCGTCCAATGCTGCCCGATGTGGTTGACTTCTTGGTGCCCAGGTTCACGAACCAGAGCGCATCGTCTGGTCCGGCCGTGATGTCGCGCGGGTTGTTGAGGCTTGGGTTGGCGAACTCGGATATGGCACCCGACGTGTTGATCCGGCCTATTTGATCGGGCGTTGCGGCGTCGGTGAACCACAGGTTGCCGTCCGGCCCGTTCGTGATGGATGTGGGGTCCATGGAGTTCGCTGAATAGAAGAGGTGGATGGGTGACGCGGCTCTGGGTGAGACCGACGCAGTTGGGCCGGCACCGATCCCGGTGCCCGACGACGAGCAGCCGGCCAAGCTCATACAAACAAGAACAGCTGCCATGGCTGCCCTCCACCGTCCATGGTCCGGCGTGACTTGATGTCCTGCACGCGGCATGCCTGGTTCGAAATATTAGGTGGCGCTTCGCCAAGCTGACGCCACGGGTGCAGAATCAAGTCGCGCTATTGCACAGAGTCTTCGGCTGCCGTGAGCGAAGTCGGTATTTGATCTCAGCGACCTGATTGGTAGTCGGGGCCGCGGACCCCGTCTCCCGCTCCAGCTTCAGCTCGGAGCCCACCACCGGTCCTCACTCACGCGCCTGAGCGCGTCGGGCAGACCAGCCGAATGCTCACCGACCCTATCGAGATAGTCATCGTCCAGTCTGCGGGTGTAGCGAGGAAGCCCAAAGACCTCGGCCGCTAGTCGACGCGGATCGGCGATGCCCGCACCAGCGCCAGCGGCCAGGATGCGCCAGCCTCGCACGTGCTCTTCCGACCGGAAGAGGTTCATCTGGTCTCAAGCCAATGGGTATTGGCCGCGCCATTTCGAAACTGGCACGTTGATGTGGGCAACAACATCGTCGGGCGTAATGGAGATCATTTCGCCACCGCGCATGGCGACGCTGATCGCCTCGCCGCAGTCGGGGCAGAGCGAATCGACCCGCACCTCGCGGTCAGGGAAGAGCCAGCTCACCGCCAGGGACTCCAGCCCGCACTGGGCGTAGCCGTGGAGTGCGCCGTCGACCGAAATCCTGTACAGGGTTGGGAGGCTGGAGAAAGGGGCGAAAGACGCGATGAGGTCGGTGCCGGGGTGGAGCCACAGCGGCAGCCCCATGCCGACTACCTCATGAAGCACCGTGCGGGCGTGATCGGTCGGCCAGCCCAAGGCCATCGCGATGTCCACATAGTGCGGCGCGACTCCCGCTTGGACGTAACCGGCGAGAACCTGATGGTAGAGGCGCGCTCGGTCGCTTGGCATTGGCCAAGCCTATAACGAGGATTCAGGGCCTGCAGTAGCCGACCCGCACGCCCTGCTACGTGTCGGTGGTGAGCCCAAAGATGAATTCGACACTGCGCTTGGTACATGGGGCGGCAATCCCCGTCTGCCGCTCCAGCGTCTGAATTCACGGTCGCCACCTGGAGCCGCTCGAGGGCAGCGTCAGGTCAATCCGGTCAACCGCGGAAAGAATTCGCCGATTGCCGCCAGTTCGATGCCGTCCGAGCCGCGCCAGAACCCGCTCGGATACAGCCAATCGCTCTTCCACTCGGGCGGGTCCCGGCGCGCCTCAAAATCAACCCAGCCGTTTCGAAACGAAGCGTGTCCGCGGGGTTCTAGGACGCCGGTGTTGGCCAGCGTCATGACCAGATGTCGGCGCTGTCCAAGGTTGGAGGCCGGTAGGGCCGCACGTGTAGCGTCGGCCAGGTCGCCGGGCCGCAGCTGTGGATTGCCCGCCGCGGCTTCACGAATGACGCCCAGCAAGCCGCTCATGATCTCCCAATCGGCGGCGGTCGCCACTGGATGGTCCCCCGACGCGAACTGCTCGAGGTCGAACGCGATGTAGTACGGGTCATGCAGCCAGACGCCGCCCCAGCGATGTCGCTCGAAGCTGACCGATTCCAGTCCGCGGGCTCACGAACGAACGTTGCTATCCCGCAGACCCCGCAAATGGCGACATTGGCACGCTGGCGCCGGCGAAAGCTGTGGATGGGCAGCGCCCGGCCGATGACGTACCTCGCGAGTGCGGACCTTAGATCGAGACGGCGAGACGAGAGGCTGGAGACGAAGGCTTCGACCACCTGGTCGACGGAGATCCGGCGCACCAATCCTCGGATCTGCATGGCGAGTTCGTCGTGGGGTATCTGACGGGGATCAAACATCAAGCCGGAGCTACGCGCGTAGGCAAAGGCTTCGGGTGACGGCAACAGCGGAGGCATGCGCCAGCCACGCGACGACCAGAAGGTCCTCGTCAGTATTTGCAGTGCCTTGGAATCGACTGGCATCCTGATGGCGTCAGCGCAGACGATAAGTGAACTGGACTGGGTCATTGGTCTTGGGCCGGCGCTCCCGCCTCCCGCTCCCAGCTCGACCTCGTTCAGCTTCCGGAACGAGCTGCGCGAGATGACCGTGCGTCCTGGACGGTCACGATGACGACTCGGTCCTCGTCTTCAAAGTAGACGTAAACGATGAGCATCCAGCGCCAGGGACCCAACACGAAACGAAAGCCCGACCATCGGCCACCCAGCTCCGGACCGAGCTGTGGAAAGCGACCAAGTGGACGCACCGCGCTCTTGAGCCTCTGTTTTGTGTTCTTGGGCAGGCTGTGAGTTCGGATCAACCGATCCAGGTCGGTCGCGGCCGACCTGGATACTTCGACGCGCGCCACGCGCTAAAGGTCGTCCAGGCTTATCGTCCGGCCCGCTTTGGCGTCTTCGAGTCCTTGCTGAGCCCGGTCGAACGCTCCCGGTAATCCGTCTAAGAGGGCCGCTGCGTGGCGCGGATCAGGGTCGGCTTCATCAAGCGCCTGTGAAAGAAGTGATCGCGCGAGCGTGCCTTCATTCACGTGCGTTCTCTGAGCCAACTTGGCGAGCTTGGCAGCGTAGGCCACATCCAGAGTGACATTGAGGCGGCGCTTCGTGACAGGCATGACGCGAGAGTACACGAATCGGCACGTTACGTGCACGTGGCCTCAACCGCTCCGAGCCCGTCCGCATGCTCGCAGGCAGGGCTGCTGTCTGAGATCGATCGCCTGGGCACAAACCTGCTCACTGTGACCAACGGTCAAACGCTGTTTGGTGACACCGCGGAGCTGCCGGCGGCGGCGCCGGCGATGATCAGGCGCGTCGCGGCGGTTAAAGAGGTCGCCGCGAGCGGTGCGGTCAGCGCCACGCCTTATCGAAATTCGCTGATACCCAGCGGGCAGACAGGCGGCCTACGCGTGCTGGCGGTGACGCTGGACCTGCCCAGGGTGGTCGGAGCATCGATCGCGAACGGAGCCATGCTCAACGCCGCGACGGCAGGCGAGCCGGTTGTCGTCCTTGGCGCCGCCGCCGCGGCGCACCTGGGAATCGATCGCGTGTTTACAGGGGAGCGGATCTGGATCGGTAGCAGGTGGTTTTACGTCGCCGGATCCTGACCCCCGGCGCTGCTTGCCCCAGAGATCGACGAATCCGCCCTCGTGGGATTCGCGGCCGCGGCCGCCTACCTCGACTTCAACGGCCACCCGACCAAGATCTATGTACGGGCCGCGACCGCACAGGTGTCGAGCGTGCAGTCGCTGCTCGCCGCGATGTCCGACCCCGAGCACCCCGACCAGGTCAACGTCAGCCGCCCGTCCGACGCACTTGTCGCTCGGGCCGCGGCCCAGGGTGCGTTCAACAGCCTGTTCCTGGGCCTGGCCGCAGTGGCGCTGCTGGTGGGCGGCGTCGGAGTGCGAACATCATGGTCATCTCGGTCATGGAGCGGCGGAGCGAGATCGGCCTACGCCGCGCGCTGGGTGCCACGCGGGGGCAGATCCGGGTGCAGTTCCTGGGAGAGGCGGCGCTGCTGGGCGTGCTGGGCGGAGTTGTGGGGGTTGCGGTCGGGATGGCATCCGCCCTCCCGCCCCAGTAGCAATCCATCAAGAAACGGCTTCTAAGCTTCGCGCGGAACGGCCACCACGCGAATGGTGCCCTCCGGGAGGGCCTCAGCCTCCAGCTGTTCGAAGATTCCGGCGACAAGAGGCGACCGTTGACCCGAATCGGCGGCCTCTCATACGGATACCAGGTCCAGGAGCTGTGATATTCGCACCACTCCGGCTCTCCGCCGTTGCTGATCAGGTAAAGACCGAATACCCAAGGCTGAGTCATATACTCAAGCTGACCTGGCTGTGACCTCTCAACGGTCACCCTACAGATCGCGCCATACGGGTCGAGCGGTCGCCGGTTCACCAGAGATATCGACGATGCCAAAGCGTTTGACTCTCCCTCAACTCGACCGCGTCGTGAAAGACCGACCTAAGCCGGGGCTCGACATCATCCAACAACGTGCGCAGCGGGACCTCACAGGCCCCAATCCTTTGGAGCGCTTCAAGGGTCAGGTAACCAAGAACGCAGTGGACGAGGCGAAGGTGAGGCCTAGCAGACAAGCGGGCCGATAGCCGCGCGCCTAACGAGGCGGTCGTGGCGCGCACCCGCCAGGGCTTCGTCTTCTTTAGGTCGCGACGATGACCTCGAATTCGACCAGAAGCCCACCGTCACTAATGTCGGTTCTGTGGATCATGCCGTGCACCTTTCCGTCCTTCCACTCGTTCGGGTCCAAGTGGCTGGCGATGTATGCCGGGTTGGGCTTGACCGTGAACGAAGCGCCAAGCAGAGTCAGGAGATTCGCGCAGGCGTACTTGATCATGTGCTCGTGCCGCCGCGTTGGGAAGAGCCGCCCGTGGCGCGAATCAACAGCGAGCATCGGCTGTTCCTGCCGATACTGTTCTTCCGCGTAGAGGTTGAAGAATCGCGCCCACTCGAAAAGCTCGTCAGCGAGCTTGTTGAGCTGGCCCTCGGCCGTGACGCGACCCGTCAGGAGACTCATGATCAGCTCCGGGTCGACATTAACGGTGCGCCCTGATGCGGGCGTTGTGTCGGTCCGTGGGGAATGGGATTTTGTAATCAGCTGGCTGCGCGCCTGCTCTAGGTCGGGCGGCCCGGCCCTCAGTGCATCGGAGAGGAAGTCACGCTTGGCCCTGCTCGGTCGACCCTCTTCAACGATGCCGAGAATGTGAGCCGCCGCTTCGTCGGCGGCCCGAATCGGAACATGCCTCAGCCGTGTCAGCCATGAATTCATGGCCCTTCGCACTTGCCTCAGTGGTGCGAACTCGTTTCCCCAAAACAGCCACAGGTAGACCGGGAAGTTGCAAAGGTCCGCAATCGTTGCTTCCGGCTTCTTGCCCCAGAGTGCGAGAAACAGCTTCAACTGCGGAGCGGGCCACGTTCCAGGCTGCGAACCAGCTCCTCTGCCGCGCCCCGGTTTATACGGGTGATCCAGAAGACCAATTTCGACCCAGTCGGTAATCAATCGACCAGTGGCTCCGGCGCGAACGGCGTTCGCCTCTCTGATCAGGTCTTGGCGCGTGAAACGGGGGGAGGCGTTCATCGGCCGATAGAACTTACACCGCAACCCCTCTTCTGGAGGGTTCTCTCGCGTGCGAGCATGACGTCCCGAGATGGAACTGATCGATGACGGAGCTCACTCCCCCTCAACAGGTAGGAGAAACACAATGCTTGATGAAGGTAGGAGCTAATGTATCCTACGTTGATGCCTAAGTTGAGTGTTTACGTTTCCGACGAACTCTGGGACAAAGCGCGGAAGGCTTCCGGAGAGCACAACACCTCTCAGCTGATCCAGCGCGCACTTGAGTTGATGGTCGAGCGCGAAAGCGCTGGCGCGACATACAAGGAATCGCGCCCCCCTGGCTCAGAGGCAACGCTTGCATTGCTGAGAGGCATCTACAGCGACCAGGCCCGAATCCACCTAGAGCGTGGGTACCAAGCGGGCCTGAACTACCTGACTGCGTACCGGGTTCCTTGGGATGATTTCCAACAGCTCGCCGATCGTGACTTTGACCTGAAGCGATGGCTCCAGCCATGGTTTAGCGCCTTTCTGGACGGCGTCGGTACGAAGGATTGGAACCCCCCTAAGCTTCCGGATTGGTTAGTGAGTCTTGGGCAGGATTACTACCTGGGCGAGTTTGCGAAGCCGATAGATGGAGACGGCTTCTACCCAAATCGCACGTATCTGCAAGGTTTCGAGCGTGCGATGCGCGACGTGTGGCGATCGGTCGAATATGGACCGGAGGCACAACAAGGGTCAGATCAGCTTCCTCCGATGGAAGAAAAGGCCCCGTTCTAATGAAAACGACAATGGCCGTGCGCAATCGGGTTCGCTGCAAAGCCGGCTCGAGACGTTCGAAGGGGGTGGTGCCTATCGTTCCCTGATCCAAAGACCGACGGCCCCGCGAGCTCGAACTCGCAGAGCCGTCTTCGTTCCCCAGGTCGCCCGTAAGGGCTAAGCCCAGGTTGCGCAACGACCACTCTAACGGCTTGCTCCTTGCGGGTGACCCTCCGTTCGGATTCGGCTCAAGGAGCAGAAATGGCAATAGAGAAGTTCGTCAACCAGACGCCAGAGACCGTCGTGATCGATGGCGCGATCGTGCGCTTCAAGGTGGGCGCTGCGTTTGGGGCACCCAGGGCTGCCGCTGTACTGGCCGAGACCCCGCCAGTTCAGCGGGCCGATGTAGTCGAAGAGCTGCTGGAGTTCGGCGCCAGTGTGGCAGCCACCGCCAAGACCAGTGCCCACATCGTGATGATGGAGGGCAAGGTCGATGAGCTTGCAGTGCGGCTCAGCGATCAGCTCAAGGACGCCGACCGTCGCAGTGTGAAGAACATCGAAATGGTGCTCAGCGACTTCCAGAAGGACCTTGTGAGGACGTTAAGCGCACGGGAGGCTGTGCTTCAAAAGTCGGTGCTGCGTGGCGCACGGTTCGAGGACATCCTGTCATCACGGCTGCCGCTGCTCGCCCGCGGCATGGGTCGCGTTGAACACTGCGCGGGATCGGCTGGAGACAACGCGCGAAACGCGGGCGATTATGTGCTCACAGTCGAGGCCGGAGTCGCCGGCGCGGAGGTGAGGATCGTAGTGGAGGCCAAGGCCCAGAAGGCACGGTTCAGCAATGCACGCATCCGCGAAGAGCTCAGAACAGCAAGGCTGAATCGCGGTGCTCAGGCGGGAGTCTTCGTGGCCGAGACGACCGAAACCCTGCCAGATGGGATCGGCTTTGGGCAGGTATCCGGCTGCGATTTCTTCGTCGTATTCAACCCCGAGAACGGAGATGAGACGCTGCTGTCATGCGCTCTGGTGATGGCGAAGGCAGCGGCGCTAGCGACCGTCAAGGTCAGGATGGGTGAGGACTTTGACCTGGCCGCTGTGACTCTCGAAGTCGCTGCCATCCGCAAGCGGCTCGATCAGTTCTCGAAGATCGAGCTCAGTCACTCGAAGATCGACAAGGAAGTTTCAAGTGCACGCAACGTCGCCGCAGACATGAAGGCCGACATCCTCGCGGCGCTACGCAGGTTGGAAGGCCACCTCAACTAGCAACGACGAGGTGACGCCCGAGCTCGGGCTTCACCTCACCCCGCGGCCCACAACGAAGGTCGCTTGATTCTGCGCCGCCAGACTGATGCGAACTGACCCATCATTGGTGGCACATCGGGATATCGCCCAGGTCCCAGAGCTCTGTGTGAGCTGGTGATGTCTCGCGGGGAGAGCACGAATGCCGGACCGCAATGTGAAGAAAGGCAACGTCATCAAGCTCACGCGGGAGTGGATTCTCGGGGACGAAATTGGTCGCGGAGGGTTCGCTCCAATCCATGTCGCTTCCTCGGGTGATGAGCCGTGGTGAAACTGGTGCCAAAGGCTCCCGGGGCCGATCGCGAGCTTCTATTTGCCGATCTTGAAGGCATCCGAAATCTGATCCCGATCATCGATCGGGGGACCACGGTGCTTACTGGGCCCTCGTAATGCCACGTGCCGAGATGAATTTGCGAGAGCATTTGTCGGCGGCTGGCAATCCACTGGCGCTGGACGACGCGGTGTCTGTGATAAAGGATGTCTCTGACGCTCTTGTGGACCTGGATGGAAAGGTCGTCCACCGCGAGCCAGCTGTTCTGGGGTTGTTCAGCCTACCCACGTGCCGAAACACAGAGGCCGATCGGGCTCGTTGAGAATGAGCCAGTAACAGCCTACGGTTCGAAGGCCACGGGCACGGCGTCAAATTCGAGGCTAGCTGTGAGCACGTCAAACAATGCCGCCTAAAGGAGTTCCGCCGGGCGCCCGCTGATTTCGACATCGTGTTTGGAATTCGGGGGAACTAGCAGCCCGTTTCATGCTCCGCTCGGTACGTAGGATTCGCCGCCACACAGCACTCCTCCGCCTCGAGTGTCCACGTCCTGCTACCAAAGTGGGACGGCTTGATGGATCCGGCTTTGCTATCTCGCCTGTGCCTGCGCGAGGCGAGGTCAGCGCTAACTGTCAACAGCCTTGTGATGTCACCCAGTGAGTGAATCTTGGACCACAACCTTCGATAAACGAGACAGTGCTAACGCAACGTACAGGGGGTTCACTTCGACTGCCCAAAAGTTGCGTCCGAGCGTTTTGGCGCTAACGCATTCGGTACCGCTTCCAGCAAATGGAACGACGACCAAATCGCCTCGCTCCGAGAAATGCTGGACGATACGATTTGTAAGCGCAAGCGGCTTTTGCGTGGGGTGTGCGACCCGTTCGTCACGAAATCGTTTCCCAGCTAGAGTTGGGAAACGCCACACATCACCAGCGCGCCTTCCATCGGGATGAGGCCTCCATACGCGGCCATTTTTGGTGATCTTGTGCCGCAGTCGTTCCGTGCTCTTATACGGCTCCCGAATTTCGGAGAAATAGGAGCGCGCTGTCTTGGAGAACCACAATATCGGCTCGTAATGTGTGGCTAGTGTGCGTTGTGTGGCGAACCCATTCTCGTAATGCCAGATTATTTGGCGTTGGTAATGCAAGCCGAGCTTGTACAGCTCAACTTGTAGGAAGCATAAGTAGTGGTGAATGCCGTACACAAACAAATTGCCAGTGGGCGCCAGGATCCGCTTGCATTCGGAAAGCCATTTTGAACACCATGGCAGCCAATCGCTGCTACGGCGAAATAGGAGAGGGTTGTCGAACGAAGGGCCCAAATTGTACGGCGGATCCGCGATCACCAGGCGAGCAGAATTATCCGGGACCTCACTTAGCCAATCCATACAATCCCCCAGTCTGACCACGTCGAAGTTCATACCATGTACCGGGCGTCGTTCAGCCATTCCGCATTACCAGAATGTATTGGTGGTGCAGGTTCGGCACAAATGATGTCGGGTATCCATAAGGGAATACTCTCTTGTGCGACTGATACAGAATGGTAATTCCTTTCAAGGTATAACCGATGGCCTCAAGACGTCCAGCTAGATCTGCGTGAAACATGCAATACCTTCCGCCGTGTCGAAAATCCCCCACTATAGCCGCGAGATATCTTCGAGGTTTCAAGACCCTGCGGCACTCGTCGAATATGGCGACGAGTTCATTCACAAATTGACCGTAGTCAGCGATGTTCCCTAAGTCACGCGGATCGCTGTCGCTGTAGCGAGTTGGAAGATCTTGCGCGATCCGAGCCTGCCTAGCTTTGTGATCCTCTTTGTGGAGAATGTTCCAATACGGTGGGCTGGTCACAACAAAGTCGAATGCGCCATTCCCAAATCCGGGTAGGACGTCCCTGGCGTCTCCATGGATCACTGACTGTTCGATTCGCGGTGGGTCGAGGCTAACTTCGGTGTCAAGACGCAAACGCGCTAATCGAGCGAATTCCGGATTTAGTTCAATTCCCGCACCTCGCCTCTTATCCACCGCACAGGCCTTTAACGTTGACCCAACTCCGACAAAGGGATCAAGCACAGCCTGGCCCTCTTTCGTAAAGAAGCGAATGAGACGGCCAACATCCGTGAATGAGAAGGGCGCAGGGTGCATACGCTCAATTTGGGCGTCGGGATGGCCTGCTCCGAGGCCCCGCTGCCTCCACACGGAGACGGTCTCGGGCAGCCACTCACGCGCGGTTAAGTCATTCAAGTCATTTCTTGGGGACACCACGCCGTCGCCGCGCCCAACGGGCGTTATCGACCCCTGGGCCTGGCGATCCCACTTGTCCGCATGCGATGTTGCCGTATGGCGTTCTGGATCTGTTTGCAAGACGACCTCCGCTGATCGAACAAGCGTTCGACAGAATCTTACCGCAGTTCCGCGGGCGGAGGCGGGCGTCGTCATCCTCTCACGACTTCATTGGATAGGCAACCTGACCTGTAAAGATGCCGCGGATCAGGTGGCCCTAAGCACTCTTACTAACCCGCCGGCGTGTTGACGGTGCTCTAGCCGCTCTGTTACGGTGCCTAGGTCGTCTGGGGTCGACCTCTGCCGGGGTCGTCCACAAAACCCAGGGGTAGGCCTTGCGAATTAATCGTTACCTGACCCATGCCGTCGTGCTCGGAATTGCGGTTGCGATGTCGAGCTACGCGGCGATGGATCGGCACTTTCCGAC
>Ga0066679_10000412_pt1 | contig 14254 bp, 14 predicted proteins | sample GraSoiAngelo_128_FD_62298 | JGI IMG/M metagenome (GOLD analysis project Ga0066679, IMG submission 62298) | Grasslands soil microbial communities from the Angelo Coastal Reserve, California, USA - 14_0927_12_20cm | ecosystem: Environmental > Terrestrial > Soil > Grasslands | place: USA... | reverse complement strand
CGCGCTGCGCATGAAGGGCGAGACGATCGAGGAGCTGATCGGCTTCGCCCAGGTGATGCGCCAGAAGGTCGTGCGCATCCGCACGCGCGCCGACGAGGTCGCCGCGCTGACCGGCACCGACCGCGAGATGCTCATCGATACGTGCGGCACCGGGGGCGACGCCACCGGGACGTTCAACGTGTCGACGGCGACCGCGTTCGTGGTGGCCGGCGCCGGCCTCAAGGTGGCCAAGCACGGCAACCGCTCGGTGTCCTCGCTGTGCGGCTCGGCCGACGTCGTGGAGACCCTGGGCATCAACCTCGAGCTGACGCCCCAGAAGGTCGGCCGCTGCGTGGACGAGATCGGCATCGGCTTTCTGTACGCGCCGCTGCTGCACACGGCGATGAAGCACGTGATGCCGGCCCGGCGCGAGATGGGCGTCCGCACGGTGTTCAACATGCTGGGGCCGCTGACCAATCCGGCCGGAGCCAACGCCCAGGTGATCGGTGTCTACACAGCGTCGCTGACGGAGCCGCTGGCCCGGGTGCTGGCCGAGCTGGGGACGATCCGTGCCTTCGTCGTGCACGGCGCCGACAGCCTCGACGAGATCTCCAACACCGGCGAGAGCCGCGTGTCGGAGGTGCGCGAGGGGCTGGTGCGCACCTTCACCGTGCGGCCGGAGGACTTCGGCATGGCGCGGGCGACGATCAAGGACCTCCAGGGCGGCGACCGCGAGCAGAACGCCGAGATCATTCGCGGGTTGCTGCAGGGGGAGCCGGGCCCCCGGCGCGACATCGTGCTCATGAACGCCGCGGCGGCCCTGGTGGCCGGGGCCCGGGCGCGGGACCTCAAGGAGGGGGTGGGGCTGGCCGCCCAGTCGATCGACTCGGGGGCCGCCGGGCGGAAGCTGGAGGGCCTGGTGGCGCTCAGCCGAAGGCTGGCGGAGGAAAAATAAAGACCGCGCCCACAGGGGCGGATGGGCGCGGTCGAGTCGGCGTCGGTTGAGCGATGCGGACCGGCGTTAGGTCGGTGCCGATCCCGCGACCGCCGCTGAACTCGCTCTTCCAGGGAGCAAGAGCCGTACCGATCGGAAAGTCGCGGGATTTCGGCGATGGAGGCGGTGCGCGCGCTGCAACGGCTTGCCGAATGTTGACAGCGCTCCCTATTCGGAGATAATCCGTTACCTCTTCTTCGCCGGTCCCGTTCGCCTCAGAGCGGAGGACTCAACGATGCGACAGGTCAGGAGCGCCGTCCTCGCCGCCGTAACGCTGCCGCTGGCCACCGGTCCGGCCGGCGGTCAGACGTTCGCCGCGAGCCGGGCGGCGGCCTGGAGGTAGACGATGAAGCGCTTCGTCGCCCGCCGGCTCGGCTACGCGCTGCTCTCGCTGTGTCTGCTCTCGCTCACGATCTTCCTCTTCGTGCGGGTCACCGGCGACCCGACCGTGCTCCTGGTGGAGCCGGGCGCCAGCCGGGCCGACATCGAGGCCCTGCGCGCCGACCTCGGGCTCGATCGCTCCCTGGTCGTGCAGTACGCGACGTTCGTACGCGACATCGTGCGCGGCGACTTCGGCCGCTCGTTCTACTACCGCACGCCGGTGCTCGAGCTGTACCTCTCGCGGCTGCCGAACTCGCTGCTGCTGGCGGTGGCGGCGATGGCGTTCTCGCTGCTGATCGGCATCCCCAGCGGGATCCTGGCCGCCGTGCGGGTGAACGGCTGGTGGGACGGCGCCGGCAAGATCTTCTCGCTGCTGGGCCTGTCGATGCCCTCGTTCTGGGTCGGGCTGCTCCTCATCCTCTTCTTCTCCGTCTATCTCGGCTGGCTGCCGTCGTCGGGCTCGGGCACCGTCTGGCACGTGCTGATGCCGGCCTTCGCACTCGGCTGGTACTTCGCGGCCGCCCACATGCGCCTCACGCGCTCCTCGATGCTGGAGGTGCTCGGCTCGGAGTACGTGAAGCTGGCCCGGCTCAAGGGCCTGCCGGAGGCGCTGGTCATCGGCAAGCACGCGTTCAAGAACGCGCTGATTCCCGTGCTCACACTGGCCGGCATCAACCTGGTGCTGATGGTGAACGTGGCCGTGGTGGTGGAAACGGTGTTCGCCTGGCCGGGCGTCGGCCGGCTCCTGTACGAGGGCATCGCGTTCCGCGACTTCCCCGTGGTGCAGGCCACCGTCCTGGTGGGCGGCTCGATGATCGTCGTCGTCAACCTGGTCGTCGATTTGCTGTACGCGGTGATCGACCCGAGGATCCGCTATGAGCGTTAGTCCCGCGCCCGCCAGCCCGAGTCGTGTCGCGTCGGTGCCGGTCGCGTGGCGCCTGGCCGCCTTCCGCACCGAAGGGCTGCCGATGATCCCGATCATGATCCTGGTCACCCTGGCGCTGGTGGCCATCCTCGCCGAGCTGATCGCGCCCTACAACCCCGAGGTGGGCGCCCTCGGCGAACGGTTCCGCCCGCCGGCGTGGATCGCGGGTGGGAGCACGGCGCACCTCCTCGGCACCGACCACATCGGCCGCGACGTCCTCTCGCGGCTGATCTTCGGCGCCCGCGTCTCGATGGTCGTCGGCTTCACGGCCGTCATGGTGGCCGGCGTGCTCGGCACCGTGCTCGGCATCCTGTCCGGCTACCTCGGCGGCTGGGTGGACCAGGTGATCATGCGCGTCACCGACACCTGGCTGGCGCTGCCGGCGCTGACGTTCGCGATCTTCCTGGCCGCCATCGTCGGGCCCAGCCAGTGGAACATCGTGATCATCCTGGGCGCCGTGTACTGGACACGCTACGCGCGCGTCATCCGCGGCGAAGTGCTCTCGCTCAAGGAGCGCGACTTCGTCCGCCTGGCCATCGTGGCCGGGTGCTCGAAGCGGACGATCATGCGCCGGCACATCCTGCCCAACGTGCTCAACACGGCGATCGTCCTGGCCACGCTGATGCTCGGCGTCGTCATCGTCACCGAAGCCGCGCTGTCCTTCCTCGGCGTGGGCGTGCCGCCGCCGAAGCCGGCCTGGGGGCTCATGCTGGCCGACGGCAAGAAGGGGCTGATGGCGGGCTACTGGTGGCTGACCGTCTTCCCGGGCGTGTGCATCGTGCTGATGGTGCTGGCCGCCAACCTCCTCGGCGACTGGCTGCGCGTCAAGCTCGACCCGCAACTGCGCCAGCTATGACGCCATCCCGCTCCTCGACCAGGCCACCCTCGGACCAAGCCGGTCTCGCGGCTCCCGCTCCAACGGCGGGATTGCTCGTCTCGACGGAATGGCTGCAGGCGCACCTCACCGACGCCGGCCTGCGCGTCTTCGACTGCACGACCCATCTGGTGCCGGACCCGGTGAGGACGTTCCGGGCGGAGACCGCGCGCCCGGACTGGGAGAAGGGCCATCTGCCCGGGGCGGGCTATCTCGACCTGATCGTCGAGCTCGCCGATCGGGCGAGCCCGTACCGGTTCACCATGCCGTCGGCCGAGCAGTTCGCCCGGGCGATGTCGGCGCACGGCGTCGGCCCCGGCACGCACGTCGTCGTCTACAGCGCGAAGTCGATCTGGTGGGCCACGCGCGTGTGGTGGATGCTGCGCGCCTTCGGCTTCGACGACGTCAGCGTGCTCGACGGCGGCTGGGAGACGTGGACGGCGGAGGGCCGGCCGGTGTCGAGCGCCCCGTGCACCTACCCGCCGGCCGCGTTCGTGGCGCGGCCCCGGCCCACCCTGCTCGCGCGGACCGCCGACGTCGCCGCCGCGATGGCCGACCCCGCCGTCTGCACGATCAACGCGCTCGCCCGCAAGCAGCACACCGGCGAGAGCGACGTCCACTACGGCCGGCCGGGCCACATCCCGGGCAGCGTCAGCGTCCCGTTCCTCGAGCTCGTGGACCGCGAGCGCAACACGTTCCTGCCCTCCGACGCCTTGCGCGCGCGGCTGGACGCGGTCGGCGCACTGAAGGCGGACCGCGTGGTGACCTACTGCGGCGGCGGCATCGCGGCGACCGGCGTCGCGTTCGCGCTGGCGCTGCTGGGTCGTGGCGACGTGGCCGTCTACGACGGCTCGCTGTCGGAATGGTGCGTCGATCCCGCGCGCCCGGTGGAGCGCGGCGAGACCGGTCCATGAGCGACCGCCCGCTGCTCGAGCTCGATCACCTCTCGACCCACTACGTGACGGCCCGCGGCACGCGGATCGTCCGCGCCGTCGACGAGGTGTCGCTCACGCTGCGGGCGGGGGAGACGCTCGGCATCGTCGGCGAGTCCGGCTCGGGCAAGACGACGCTGGCGCTGTCCATCTTGCGACTGCTGCCGCCGGCGGCGCATATCGTCGGCGGCGCGCTTCGCTTCGACGGCGAGGACCTGCTGGCCAAGTCCCCGGCGCAGATGCGGCACATCCGCGGCAAGCGGATCGCGATGATCCTGCAGGACCCGATGGCCTCGCTGAACCCGCTCTTCACCGTGGGCGACCAGGTCGCCGAGCCGGTCCGCGTGCACGAGGGCGTCGGCCGCCGCCGGGCGTGGAGCCGCGCCCGCAGCCTGCTGGCCGACGTGCGCATTCCCGTCCCCGACCAGCGCCTGCGCGAGTTTCCGCACCAGATGTCGGGCGGCATGCGGCAGCGCATCGTCGGCGCCATCGCGATCTCCTGCGAGCCGCGCATCCTGATCGCCGACGAGCCGACCACCAGCCTGGACGTGACGATCCAGGCCCAGTACCTGAAGCTGCTCCGCGACCTGCAGCGCGAGCACGGCCTGGCGCTGATCTTCATCACCCACAACCTCGGCATCGTCGCCCGCATGTGCGACACCGTGGCGGTGATGTACGCCGGGCGGGTGATCGAGTCGGGACCGGTGCGGCGCATCTTCAACGCGCCGGCCCATCCGTACACGCAGGCGCTGATCGAGTCGATCCCGCGTCTGGGCGCCGGCCCCACCCGGCTCACCGCGATCGACGGCCAGCCGCCCGACCTGGCCGTGCTGCCGGCGGGCTGCTCGTTCCAGCCGCGCTGTACCCGCGCCATCGAGCGCTGCCGGCACGAAGCGCCGCCCGCCATCGAGGTGGCGCCCGGGCACCCGGCCCGCTGCTGGCTGGCCGATCAGAGCAAGCGATGAAGCGGGAACCGATCGAGCCGTTCCCTCACACCTCGGGAGGAAGCCCATGCGCCCAGTCACGCGGTTCCCGGCCACGGCCGGAGTCGACGCGCCCCTGACGTAGCGGAACGCGGCGGTGATCGAAGCTCGAGACCTCACGAAGCACTTCCCGCTTCGGCGCGGGTTGTTTGCCCGCGTCGAGGGCGCCGTCCGCGCGGTGGACGGCGTGTCGTTCACGATCGACTCGGGTCGCACGCTGGGCGTGGTGGGCGAGTCCGGCTGCGGCAAGTCCACGACCGCCAAGCTCATCCTCAAGCTCGAGGAGCCGACCGGGGGCGAGATTCGCTTCGACGGTCAGCCGCTCGCGGGTCTGGGCGCCGAGGAGCTGCGCCGCTACCGCCGCTCCGTGCAGGCGGTCTTCCAGGACCCGTTCGCCTCGCTGAATCCCCGCATGCGCGTGGGCCAGATCGTGGCCGAGCCGCTGGTCACCAACGAGATCCTCGACGGCGCCAAGGTCCGCAAGCGCGTGGCGCAGCTGCTCGACCTCGTCGGGCTGCCGGAGCGTGCCGCCGACCTGTTCCCCCACGAGTTCTCCGGCGGCCAGCGCCAGCGCATCGCCATCGCCCGGGCGCTGGCGCTCTCCCCGCGGCTGGTGGTGCTGGACGAGCCGGTGTCGGCGCTCGACGTGTCGATCCGCGCGCAGATCCTGAACCTGCTCACCGACCTGCAGCGCGATCTCGGGCTGGCGTACCTCTTCATCGCCCACGACCTCGCCGCGGTGGCCCACATGAGCCACACGATCGCCGTCATGTACCTGGGCAAGATCGTCGAGTACGGTCCGGCCAAGACGATCGCCAGCGAGCCTCGCCATCCGTACACGCAGGCGCTGTTCGCCGCCGCGCTGCCCGCCCATCCCGACGAGACGCGCGAGGAGATCATCCTGACCGGCGAGGTGCCGAGCCCGGTCAACCCGCCGGGCGGCTGCCGCTTCCATCCGCGCTGCCCGCACGTCTTCGGCCGCTGCAGCGTCGAGGTGCCCCTGCTCCGGGGGGCGCACGGCCGCGAGGTCGCCTGCCACCTCTACGACGGCGTGCGCTGAGACGGGACGGGACGGCCCCCCGGGCGACGTCCGTCGCCCGCTCGCCATGGCCCGGCCGAGGTAGTACTCTACTACCCAGGCGGTAGCAGATTGCTACCGGCAGGGGAGGCGGGATGCCAGCACCGGTGAAGGTCTCGGACAGGCTCCTGGGCCTGGCGCGGCGGGAGGCCAAGGAAGCCCACCGCTCGGCCACGGCGCAGATCGAGCACTGGGCCACCCTGGGCCGCGCCGTCGAGGTGTTCCTGGCCTACAGCGACGTGCTCGCCCTGAAACGAGCGGGTCAGACGCTGCCGGTTCCGATCCTGGCGCAGCCGGAAGAAGTGCACGCCTATCTCGCGCGCGTCGCGGCCGACGCCGACCGTGAGAGCGCCACGGGGCGAATCCGGGCGGCGGGCTTTCCGATCTACGAGGCCGCCGCTCAGCCTGGGATGGTCGTCGAGGTCCATGCCGATGGTTCCCGGGTGCTCGGCCGGATGGACGGTCGTCGGTTCGTTCCCGCGAGGACCCGCGCGCGTAAGTGAGCGTCCTCATCTTCCTCGCCGGGTCGAACGGCGCAGGAAAGTCGACGTTCTTCGACACGTATCTGGCCAATCTCGGGCTGCCCTTCGTCAATGCGGATCGGCTGGCCCGCGCGCTGGCGCAGGCCGACCCCGGGGCCGGGCCGGACGAGATCGATCGCCGGGCGTTCGCCGAAGCGGAAAAGCTCCGCTCCGCGTTCATCGAGGCGGACCTCTCGTTTTGCACCGAGACGGTCTTCTCCGACACCGCCGGCGCCAAGCTCTCGCTCCTCCGGACGGCGCGCCGGCGGGGCTTCGTCGTGTTCCTGGTCTTCATCGGCCTGGAGAGTCCCGCCCTGTCGATCGCCCGCGTCGTGCAGCGGGTGCGCGCCGGCGGCCACGACGTCGCCGACGACAAGCTGCGCGATCGATTTCCGCGCACGCTGAAGAACCTCGCGTCGGCGATTCCGCTCGCGGATGAAGCCTTCCTCCTCGACAACAGCTCGCTGGGGACGCCGTTCCGGCTCGTGGCCGTCTATGCGCGCGGTCAACCGGTGAGCCGGCACCCACCGATCCCGGCCTGGGCGCGGGGCTTGCCGGGGCTCTGACGGAGATTTACAATGGGTTCGGTCGTCGCGGTCGCGCCCAAGTCCCCGTTCTCACGTGATCCTGATCGTTCCGGTGCCGGCGCCGTCGCGACGCATTGGCGGCTCAGAGTTCTAGAACACCGACAGGGGAGTCGAGTGAACCGACGGCTGCCGCGTTACCACCGCATCGCCGACGCGCTCCGTCAGCGCATCCGCGAGGGCGAGTGGGTACCGGGGGCGCCGCTGCCCAACCAGCGACGCCTCGCGCGCGACTTCGGCGTCACCCTCATGACGCTCCGCCAGGCGCTCGAACTGCTCGAGCGCGACGATCTGATCACGCGGCGCCACGGCCTCGGCACGTTCGTGGCGGCGCCGTCGATCGACTACGAGATCACCAAGCTGCGCCGCTTCGCCACCGATCTCTCCGCCCAGGGCGAGGCCGTCTCCACCCGCGTGCTCGCCGTGCGGCCGGCGGTGGCCGATCACCGGGCGGGCACCGCGCTGGGTCTCGGCCCCCGCGCCCGCGTCGTCGTGCTCGAGCGGCTGCGCCTGGTCGGCGGCCACCCCATGAGCCTGCAGCGCTCGTTCCTGCCGGCCCGGCTGGGCGAGGAGGTCCTCCACGCCGACTTCGCGGAGACGACGCTGAGCCAGCTGCTCGAGTTCAAGCTCGGCATCGTGGTCGTCCGCGCCCGCGAGGCCGTCTCGGCGGTGCGGCTCGGCGGCCGGGAGGCGCGCGAGCTGGCCTGTGCGCCGGGCGCGCCGGCGTTCGAATCGGAGCGGGTCTCGTTCGACGCGGCCGGGCGGCCGGTCGTCTTCGATCGCGCCTTCATCCCGGGCGATCGCTTCCGGATCACCCGCGACCTCCATTACGACGCAGCCAACGGAGCCCACGCATGAAGATCCTGGTGGCGATCAAGCAGGTGCCCGACACCGCGACCGCGGTGAAGGTCGGGAGCGACTCCAAACAGATCGACACGACCGGCATCACCTGGATCGTCTCGCCCTACGACGAGTTCGCGGTCGAGGAGGCGCTGCGCATCAAGGAGAAGCGGGGCCAGGGCGAGGTCGTGGCCGTCACCGTCGGCCCCGATCGCGCCAAGGAGGCGCTGCGCTCGACGCTGGCGATGGGCTGCGATCGCGCGATCCACGTCAACGACGCCGCGCTGACCGGCGCCGACACGCTCACCACGGCCCGCGCGCTGGCGGCGGTGGTCAAGCAGGAGGCGCCGCAGCTCGTGCTGACGGGCCGCCAGGCGATCGACGACGACATGGGGGCCGTCGGCGCTCAGCTCGCCGAGGTGCTCGGCTGGCCGTGCGCGTCCTGGATCATGGAGGAGACCGTCGACGCCGACGCCAAGACCGTGCGGGTCGGACGGCAGGTGGAGGGCGGCCTCGAGATCTTCGAGCTCCCGCTGCCGGCGGTGCTCTCCGCCCAGAAAGGGCTCAACGAGCCCCGCTATCCCACGCTCAAGGGCATCATGGGCGCCAAGAAGAAGGAGATCAAGGATCTGAAGGCGGCCGACCTCGGGCTCGGCGCGCTGACGCCGGAGCTCAGCATCACGACGCTGGAGGCGCTGCCCGCCCGTCCGCCGGGACGGATCATCCAGGGCGAGACGAAGGACGCGGTGAAAGAGCTCGTCCGCGCACTGCGCGAGGACGCGAAAGCGATCTGAGGAGACTCCCAATGGCCGGCGCGTTCTGGTGCGTGGTCGAGGACGATCGCAAGGGCATGCCGAAGAAGGTCATGGCCGAGGTGCTCGGCGAAGCCGCGCGCCTCGGGGGCCCCGTCGAGGCGCTGTGGCTCACCGACAAGGCCAGCGAGGACGGGCTCAAGCAGCTGGGCGGCTGGGGCGCCACGAAGGTCTGGCTGCTGGAGAACGCCGGGCTGGCCCCGTACCGCGGCGAAGTCTGGGTGCCGCCGGTGGCCGAGCTGGCCGCCAGGGAATCGCCGAAGGCGATCCTCGCGCCGGTGACGAGCCGCCAGCGCGAGTTCATGGCGCGGCTGGCCGCAAAGCTGGGCGTCGGCCTCGCGGCGGACTCGGTGGCGCTGGCCCGGGACGGCGACAAGCTCGTCGCCACGCGGCCCGTCTACGCGGGCAAGCTGCTCTCGAAGGTCACGTGGGCCAAGGCGCCGTACCTGGCCACGCTCCGGCCGAACGTCTTCAAGCCGGCCGACGCGCAGGCCGGCAAGAGCGCCGCGGTCGAGCGCCCGTCGCTGACGATCCCGCCGCCGCAGATGAAGCTCGTCGAGCGGCGGGAGGAGGTGTCGACCGGGCTGCCGGAGCTGACCGAGGCCGAGATCGTGCTCTCGGGCGGCCGCGGCATGAAGGGCCCGGAGAACTACGTCATCCTCGAGGAGCTGGGCGGGATCATCGGCGCCGCCGTCGGCGCCTCGCGGGCGGCGGTGGACGCGGGCTGGCGGCCGCACCGGTTCCAGATCGGCCAGACGGGACGCACGATCTCGCCCAAGCTCTACATGGGCTTCGGCGTCTCGGGCGCCATCCAGCACCTGGCCGGCATGCGGACGTCGAAGGTGATCGTCGCGGTCAACAAGGATGCCGAGGCGCCCATCTTCAAGATCGCCGACTACGGGATCGTGGGTGACCTGTTCGAGGTCGTGCCGGAGCTCACCAAGGAATTCAAGCGGCTGCTGGAGAAATAGGACCGGAGCGGATCGTGAACCTGCACCTGACCGACGAGCAGCAGATGATCCAGGCGATGGCGCGGGAGTTCGCCGGGCAGCACATCAAGCCCATCGCCGCCGAGATCGACCGCGACGCGCGCTTCCCGCACGAGACGGTCAAGCGCATGGGCGAGCTCGGGCTGCTGGGCATCGCGGTCCCCGAGCAGTGGGGCGGCAGCGGCGCCGACACCGTCTGCTACGTGCTGGCGCTCGAGGAGATCGCCAGGGCGTGCGCGTCGCACGCGGTCGTCATGTCCGTCAACAACTCGCTCTACTGCGAGCCCGTGCTGAAGTACGGCACCGACGCGCAGCGGCGCCGGTTCCTCACCCCGGTGGCCTCGGGCCACGCGCTCGGCTGCTTCGCGCTGACCGAGCCGGAGGCCGGCTCGGACGCGCGCAATCAGCACACGCTGGCCCGGCGCGACGGCGACGACTGGGTGCTCACCGGCCGCAAGCTCTTCATCAGCACCGGCCGCGAGGCGTCCTTCGCGCTCGTCTTCGCCCAGACCGACCAGGCCAAGGCGCACCGCGGGATCACCGCGTTCGTCGTCGAGAAGGGCACGCGCGGCTTTTCGGTCAGCAGGACGGAGGACAAGCTCGGCATCCGGGCCTCCGACACCGCCGAGCTCGTCTTCGAGGAGTGCCGGGTGCCGGACGCCCACCGGCTCGGCCCCGAGGGCATGGGCTTCAAGATCGCGCTGTCGACCCTCGACGGCGGCCGCGTCGGCATCGCGGCGCAGGCGGTCGGCATCGCGGCCGGCGCCTACGAGCGGGCCGTCGCCTACGCGCGCGAGCGCAAAGCATTCGGCGTGCCGATCGGCGAGCACCAGATGGTCCAGTGGATGCTGGCCGACATGACGACGGCCATCGACGGCGCCCGCCTGCTCACGCTCAGGGCGGCGACGCTGAAGGACGCCGGCCGGCCGTTCACCCGGGAGGCCGCCATGGCCAAGCTGTTCGCGGCTGAGATGGCGATGAAGGTGACGACCGACGCCGTTCAGGTCCACGGCGGCTACGGGTTCATCAAGGATTACGAGGTCGAGCGCTACTTCCGCGACGCCAAGATCACGGCCATCTACGAGGGCACGTCGCAGATCCAGAAGCTCGTCATCGCCCGCGAGGTGCTCGGCGCATGAGCCACCGCGAGGACGCGGCGGGGAGGCAGGCATGAGCGGCGAGCGGGACCGCCAGGAACGGCCGGCGCGCTTCGAGTCGCTGTCGGGCATTCCGCTGGAGCCGCTGTACACGCCCGAGAGCCTGGGCGACTGGTCCTACGAGACCAAGCTCGGTCGCCCGGGCGAGTACCCGTTCACCCGCGGGGTCTATCCGACGATGTATCGCGGGCGGCTGTGGACGATGCGGATGTTCGCGGGGTTCGGACGGCCGGAAGACACGAACGAGCGGTTCAAGTACCTGCTGGCCCAGGGCCAGACCGGACTGTCGACGGCCTTCGACATGCCAGCGCTGATGGGCTACGACGCCGATCATCCGCGCGCGCGCGGCGAGGTCGGCAAGGAGGGCGTGTCGATCTCGACGCTGGACGATTTCCAGCGGCTGTTCGCCGACATCCCGCTCGGCGACGTGACGACGTCGATGACGATCAACTGCACGGCGTCGGTCGCGCTGGCGATGTACCTGGCGATCGCCGACCGGCAGGGCGTGGCGTGGAGCCGCCTGGGCGGCACCATGCAGAACGACATGCTGAAGGAGTTCATCGCCCAGAAGGAGTGGATCTGTCCGCCCGACCCGGCCGTACGCATCGTCACCGACATGATCGAGTTCACCTCGAAGCACGTGCCGCGCTTCAACCCGGTCTCGATCTCCGGCTACCACATCCGCGAGGCGGGGGCCACCGCCGTGCAGGAGCTCGCCTTCACGCTGGCCGACGGGCTCGGCTACGTCGAGGCGGCGCTGGCCCGCGGGCTCGACGTCGACACCTTCGCACCGCGGCTGTCGTTCTTCTTCGACATCCACAACGACTTCTTCGAGGAGATCGCCAAGCTGCGGGCAGCCCGGCGGCTGTGGGCACGCTTCATGAAGGAGCGCTACCGGGCCAGGAAGCCGGAGTCGATGCGGCTGCGCACGCACACGCAAACCGCCGGCGTGTCGGCGACGGCGCAGCAGCCGCTGAACAACGTCGCCCGGGTGGCGCTGCAGGCGCTGGCGGCGGTGCTGGGTGGCGCCCAGTCGCTCCACACCAACTCCTACGACGAGACGTGGGCGCTGCCGACGGAGGACGCGGTCACCGTCGCCCTGCGCACCCAGCAGATCATCGCCGAGGAGACCGGGGTGCCGCTGACGATCGACCCGCTGGGCGGCTCCTACTATCTGGAGAAGCTGACCGACCAGATGGAAGCGGGCGCCCGCGAGTACATCGAGCGCATCGACGCCATGGGCGGGATCGTGCGGGCCATCGACCAGGGCTATCCGCAGAAGGAGATCGCCGACGCCGCCTACCGCTACCAGCTCATGGAGGATCGCGGCGAGAAGGTCACGGTCGGCGTGAACAAGTACGTGATGAAGGAAGAGAAGCCGATCAACTACCTGCGCATCGACGAGCGGGTCGAGCTCGAGCAGATCGAGCGGGTCGGCCGCTTCAAGGCCGCGCGCGACATGAGCAAGGTCGAGCGCCGACTCAAGCAGCTGGCCGACGCCTGTCGCAACGGCGGCAACGTCATGCCGGTGCTGGTCGACGCCGTGAAGGACTACGCGAGCCTGGGCGAGATCTCCGACGTCTATCGCCAGACGTTCGGCCTCTACCGCGAGCCGATCATCTTCTAGCGCGGGCGATGGATGGCCCGCTGAGGTTGCGTCGCATGATTGATCCGGAGAAGCGCTTGTGGGGTGTCCGAGTGAAGTTGCCCGGCGACGAGGTGGCGCGACCACGTTGCGGTGGACTTCACTCGGGGTGTTTCGAGACCCCCAGGGAGAATTGAGATGAGCGAGCCGATCCGGATCACGAGGGCGACGCACAAGAAGGAGAAGCCGAAGGACAAGGATCTGTCGTTCGGCACCGTGTTCACCGACCACATGTTCGTGATGGACTTCGAGGAGGAGAAGGGCTGGTACGACCCGCGCGTCGAGCCGTACGGCGCCTTCCCGCTCGACCCGGCCACGGCCGTGCTGCACTACGGGCAATCCCTGTTCGAGGGGCTCAAGGCCTTCCGCGGCAAGGACGGCACGATCCGTCTGTTCAGGCCCCAGAAGCACGTCGAGCGGCTGAACCGGACCGCGCACCGGATGAGCATCCCGGCGCTCGATCCGGAGGTCGTCTTCAAGTCGTGGACGACGGTGGTCGACGTGGACCGCGCCTGGGTGCCCGCGTCGGTCGGCACCTCGCTCTACATCCGGCCCACGGTCATCGCGAGCGAGCCGTTCCTGGGCGTGCGGCCGGCCAAGCGCTACCTGTACTACGTGATCCTCTCGCCGGTCGGTCCGTACTACCCGGAGGGCCTGGCGCCGACGAAGATCAAGGTGATCGACAACTACGTGCGCGCGGTGGCCGGCGGTCTCGGCGAGGCGAAGACCGCGGCCAACTACGCCGCCAGCCTCTACGCCGCCGAGGAGGCGAAGCACGAGGGCTTCACCCAGGTGCTGTGGCTGGACGGAGTCCAGCACAAGTACATCGAGGAGGTTGGCACCTCCAACATCATGCTGAGGATCGGCGACGAGGTCATCACGCCGCCGCTGTCGGGGACGATCCTGGCCGGCGTCACCCGCGACACTGCGCTGACGCTGATGCGCGGCTGGGGGGTGCGGGTGGCCGAGCGCCCGATCACCATCGACGAGGCCGTCGCGGCGGCCGAGAACGGCACGCTGCGCGAGGTATGGGCGACCGGCACCGCCGCGGTCATCTCGCCGGTGGGCGAGCTCGCCTACAAGGGCCGGCGCCTCGTCGTCAACCAGGGGCGCATCGGCGAGCTGGCCCAGAAGCTCTACGACACGATCGTGGCCATCCAGTACGGCGAGGCGCCCGATCCGCACCGGTGGACGGTGGCGGTCTAGGCCATGAGCACCGCCGACTGCGTGTTCTGCAAGATCCGCGATGGTCAGATCCCGTCGATGAAGGTCTACGAGGACGAGCGCGCCTTCGCGATCATGGACATCAATCCGATCAACACCGGCCACTGCCTGGTCCTGACCAAGGCCCACGCGGCGACGATCTGGGACGCCGCGCCGATCGACCTGCAGGCCGCCATCGCCGCCGCCAAGAAGGTCGCGCTCGCGCTGCGGCAGACGATGAAACCCGACGGCCTCAACCTGCTGCAGGCCAACGGGACGGCGGCGTTCCAGTCGGTGCCGCACTTCCACCTGCACCTCATCCCGCGCTGGAACAACGACGGCAAGGGCTTCGACTGG
>Ga0066679_10000407_pt1 | contig 14296 bp, 10 predicted proteins | sample GraSoiAngelo_128_FD_62298 | JGI IMG/M metagenome (GOLD analysis project Ga0066679, IMG submission 62298) | Grasslands soil microbial communities from the Angelo Coastal Reserve, California, USA - 14_0927_12_20cm | ecosystem: Environmental > Terrestrial > Soil > Grasslands | place: USA... | reverse complement strand
CAACCGTCGCGGTGATCGGATTCAGCGCCGGCACTTTGAATGTGCCTGAGCCCTTGAAGACCAATTTGCCGGCCGCATACTTGGCCTCAACAGTGATCGGATTACCGGCTACGCTCAGATCAACTTTGCCGCTGGGAACGATTGAACCGTCGGGATTGAAGTCGACGCGGACCATGCCTCCCACGACACCAGGAAAACGGATCTGGGTGCTCTCTACAACCACATAGCCGCTCCACTGTCCGTTCTTGTAGAGGGCTTGTCCTTCAGCGAGATCGGTATTGGGTATGTGCGCGTTGATTTTTCCCTGGAACACCAGGCCGCCCGGATCGATCGAGGCATCGAGTGCGCCCGTCAGGAATGGCTTGCCAACAGGACCGGCTTCAAAAAGTATTTGGCCCGCGGGTTTGAACTCGGGCAGGATGTCCGCGCCGAGCGTCGCCGACGTGATCCGCAAGCCGGGTATCGGAGTCGCCAGATTCTTTTGGGTCGCGCCGTAGAAGACGCGTAGCATGCCCGGTCCAAACTCGATGTTCAGCGGCGCCTTACTCAGCAGTGGTAAGCTCGGCGTCAGCGTTCCTTTGCCGGTTAATCCCTTCGTTGCATCGTACGCGAGATTCAAATGGCCTTTGCTGAGATACGGAAAAACGAAATCGAGAGCCGGCGCCGCCGGAGTTGTCTTCTTGAGTTCTCGGGTTTGCTGATTGACCTGAAATGTAATTGGGCCGGGATCGTTTGTTGCAGAAATTGGTACGCGAGTTTTTTGGCTATTACCGATCAGATTAGTTAGGTCAAGAACCGCTTCTATCGTTTCGATCCCGGGCGCCTTTGGCCGCTTCAACTTTCGCAACAACATTCCGGAGATCAACTGCGAAGGCGCGCGATTCTCATCGCCGGTAAGATCGGTAGTTTCCGGCGCCGGTTGGACTTGCAGATTGTCGGACGCGCCCGCGGACTTGATCGCGTAAATCTCGAGCGGTCTTCCGGCGGCGTCTTTGCCGGGCTGTGGCGCAACGCGTTTCGAAAGTGCGCACGCCTCAACCTCAACGCATTTCGCGGCGGCGCCGGCCGCGGCGAATGCGGTGGGGGCCGTGACTTCGGGAGTCTGCGTAACTTTGTCAAAGTGCAACAGAATGTATTGCGGCTTCGGCGCCGGAAGAGTTTCGCGCGCATTCTTGGCGAGCGAACTTACTTGATCCCAAATCTCACGCCCGCTCTGCTGGTTCTCAGTCGGATCGAGAACTTGAACATTTTCGCGACTGTTCGTGCCGCCGAGTTGCAACTCGACGACGTGGTCCATCTGACAAGTGGTCCCTGCACCCGTGCCAACTTTTGGCTTGAAAGGTTGCGCGGCGGGAATCTGCATGCCGCCTGACTGAAACCAATTGTCGCGCGCATTTGCTTCAGTCCAACCAAGCTTACCCAGCCAACTTTCGCGCAGCTCGCTCGTACGGTCGCGCGATTGCCACAAACCGGTTTTCGGCGGATCCTTGGCCGTCGGAGATCCGAAGTCGATCGTCGCTTCCAGCGCTTGCGCGGCGCGGCGAGTTTCCCACAACTTAATCACCGGACCTTTCGAGGGCGGCAACTTGAATTCCTCAACTCGGAAAGCAACGATGCCCAATTGATCTTGTCGCGCGGTAATTCCAAAGGTACGCAGCGAACTATTTGCGTCGAGCTCCTGCCAGGTTCGCAGCGGTGGTGCGACGGCAGCAACCGGAGCAGTTGTTGGCGGCGGTGTCTGGCCCGGCGTCGCCTCCTCTCTGGAAATGATCGGTGAATGCGGCGTGTGTGTAATCAGCGGCGCAGCGGCGTGATTGATGGAAGTCGAATTGACTAAAGCCGCGGCGCGATCGGCTTCGGCTTCATAATGAGATTCTGCTCCGTTGCTCAAGCGCAGATCGCTCGCATAGCGTTGCAACCCTCGCTGCTGAACGGTGTGCGCAAGTTCATGTGCGAGCAGGTGCCTCCCGCGGGAACTGTCGGGCGCATATTGGCCTGCGCCAAAGACCACGTCCTGACCGACGGTGTAAGCGTGAGCGTTGAGCGCGCGCGCAGATTCGGCGGCTCGCGCATCGTTGTGAATCCGCACTGCGCTGAAGTCATGGCCGAATCTGTTCTCCATGAAAGAACGCGTATCGGTATCGAGCGGACGCCCCGACGAACTGAGCACGTTGTGAACGACGGGCGGAACATTTTCGATCGGTGAATGATTCGACGCGCTGCGCTGAATCGTGAATTGGTTATCGTGGCAGTCGCCGCATTCGCCGCTGGCGCCGGCCGATCCACCGCACGCGCACTTGCGTTGCACGACGAGCGAGCGCGCCGGGGTAAATGATTTCGGCGCCGGCGTGGCAGGCTTGGGTTCTGCAACAGCTTTCGTGCTCATTGCCGCAACCCTCCGTAAATCGCCCGCGCGATGTTTGCTCCGGCTGACTCGCTGCGCCCGCTACTTTCAAGCTGAAACGATCCGGCGTTGATCTGATCCACTTCGAGTGATGTTGGATTTGAAAATTCTTCCTGCGTTAACAGCGAGCGCAACTCGCGTTCAATTGATTCGGCAATCGGCCGCCGATCGGAATGCGAGAATCCGTGCAGCACCAATTGGCCGATATGCACTTCAATCGATCGCGGATTATGCGATCGAACTTTGCGCATCTCGCCCGCGGCATTGGTTTTTCGGTCGCTGCGCGTCTTCATAACCAGCCTCGCAAATCAGCCTCGCTCAAAGGTTTCTCCAACTTTGCGTATTCGCTGCGCGCCGCGGCGGCCAGATGCTTCATCCGCACAGGCTCACTTGAATCAGCGGCACAAAAGGCCGCGCCGAGCGCCAGGTTGCGAATGTTCCCGCCCGAAAGGTTCAACTGCGCCAGCTTCTCGATATTCAAATTTTCGGTCGGGGTTTCATCCGGAAAGATGCGCCGCCAAATTTCAACTCGCTGCAAAGAATCAGGAAACGGAAAATGAATGATGAAACGAATGCGGCGCATGAACGCTGGATCAAGCGCGTTCTTCAAATTGCTCGTGAGTATCGCCAGGCCGCGATAAGCTTCGATCCGTTGCAGCAAGTAACTCACTTCAATGTTCGCGTAGCGATCGTGACTATCTTTGACTTCGCTGCGCTTGCCGAAGAGCGCATCGGCTTCGTCGAAAAGCAGAATCGCACCGCCCTCTTCGGCTGCGTCAAAAACCCGCCGCAGATTCTTTTCTGTCTCACCGATGTACTTGCTGACGATCGCGCTTAGATCGATGCGATAGAGATCGAGCCGCAACTCGTTCGCAAGTACTTCGGCGGCCATCGTTTTACCGGTGCCGCTGGCGCCGGAAAAAAGGGCGCTGATGCTCAAGCCGCGTAGTCCCTTGCCGGCAAAACCCCAGCCTTCATAAACCAGCGCGCGCCAACGAACGTGCGTGGCGATGCCGCGCAAGACTTCCAGATGGGCCGGCGGCAGGACCAAATCTTTCCAGGTAGCCGCCGGCGATATTCGTTGCGCCAGATGGTCCAGACTCGGCCGCGATTTACGACGACACGCATTCCAAAGCGCGTCACCTAATTCACTTTCCTGAGATCGACTCAAGGCCTCCTGACTCGCTTCATTGATCGATTGCAGACTGAGATCGAATTGCGTCGCCACCAGATCGAGCTGACCGTTGAGTTGTTCTATCGCCGGCCCCAGCGCCTGCTTCCAAATCGCTTTCTGCTCACCAGCGCTCGGCCGGTTGACTTCCACGCGAACGATGCGCCGCGAACGCGTGCAGAGAGCCTCGGCGCTCGTTACAAAAAGGAAGGCCTGCGTCGTTTCCAGGAACGGGCCAAGCGAAGTCGATTCGTTTGCGCTGGCGTCTTCGACCAAGAGCGCGCAATCGGAAAGCAAAGCTTCGCGCTCCCAAAGTCGTGCGAAGGCTTCGCGCTCGACGGCGCTCGACGGCAAGTCCGCAGCACGCATCGTGTGCAGTTGAAGTCCGAATGCGATGCACGCGGCGGCGACGACTGCGCGTTTTCCGGTAGGGTCATTGCCCGAGACTTGAATCACGGGAATTGATCCGGAGTCGCTGTTGTCTGACCATGCGTTGGCAATATTGATTAGGCTGGCGCGCTGCGATTCAGGCAAGGCGGCGCGAACGACGCACGGTTCGATCAGTCCTTGCAGCCGCTCGTCTAAATACGAAATACCGCAGAGGTAATGCAGAATCCTTTCATCGATCTTGATCGGACTCGCGGTCACACGGTCGCCTCTGGCAACTTCGATCAAACGCCAGCGCCGCAACGGAGACGATGGCGCGAACGCTTTCCATTCCGGATTCGTAAAGACCGCCAGCGCCAGCGAAAATGTCGGATAGTTCATTCGCGGATCGCCGTGAGCCGTCGCACACAGCGCAGCGAAGTCCGCGCGCACTTCCATTCCTGCGCACAACAGCAGAATGGATTTCTCGAATTCGCTTAACTGAAAAAGCCTGGAGAGACGCTCAAGGGCCAAAGGCTCTACTTCATCGGAGAAACTGTGGTAACCAGCAGGCAGAATTATTCGGCTGCCTTCCTTGGTCGCATTGTCGAACTGCAATTCATCCGCCAGCATTGATCCTGGTTGCGTGAAGCGTTCCAGCGCCGCACGTACTTTGTCGAGCGACGCCATCAGCTCGCGCTTGCACCGGGATTCCCAATTGGCTGCGTCGTTCGTCATATGGTTACCTTCGGCGTCGCGTACTTGCCGGCGCCGTCAATGTCGAGCGTGCTCTCTGCCCCGTCGACCCGTACGCGCACGAGGTAGTCGCCGGGAATTACATTCGCGAAAGCGATTGTCACCGAAGCTGTTTCAGTATTCGGATCGACGACGCCATTTCCCGGCGTCGCTTTGAAACTGTAAGCGCGGGCGGCGCGATTCGCCGGCGGATTCAGCTCGTTCAGCAGCAGCACCACGCGCTGTGTCTTGCCGACATTCGGATTGAAATCAATCTTGATGTTTCCCGAATTAAGGTTGACGCCGTCGACGACACTTGCAACGACGTCCGTGGGAGCATTCGTGGTGATGATCGGCCGCAGCACGAATGCATCAATGTTTGATTCAATGCCCGCGTGATCGACTTCCGGTGTGCCCATCTTGACGATGTGCACGACTTGAACTGTTTGAATGCCGGCGTGCATTCCGGCGGGAAGCGGCGCGGGAAACACAATCGTGATTTGTGTGTCACGCAGGTCGGTAACGTTTGTCGTCATATCAATTCCGCCGATCAGAACCTGGGTGTTGTCATCGCGCAATTGCGAGCCCTTAATCACAATCGTGCTGAGCGCATCAATCGCCGCAGCTTCGTCCACCGAGTTCGCGACGCTATCGATCGACGGCTGGTCGAACGGTACGACATAGACATTGCGCGCCGCCACAGGCAGCGCGTTTTTGGTCGGGCGGGTGCTTTCGATCAAGACCACCGTGACCAGGTAAGCAGCGGTCGGCCGGTAATGCGTATTGATTGCTGACCAGAGTTTTGAGATCTCTTCGGTATTAAAAACCTCTGGCGTGATCTTTATCTGCTCGACCTGATCGGCGAGTTCCGAGGTGACCAGTGCCGTGGGCCAGTCGGGCGGCGCCGGCGCCGGATTCAAGGCCTTGCGAATCGAATCGCGAGTGAGCACCGGCGTCTCGTGCAGCAACTGCATCGCATGGCCCAGAACAATCTCCGGATAGAAATCCTTCGCACCATAAGCCGTGAGCAGGTAATGCAAATTTAGCGCGAGCGGATTGTCATCGACGCGGTCGCCGTTCGCGTTTCGCGCCGGCAGTCCAACGTTGCGCCAACCCTGATTAAATGTTGTTTGGTGAAGAAACAGATTCAGTTGCGTCGGATCTTCCGCGCCGGTCACGTCGATCCGATCCGGCGGCACCGAACTGACAGTCACGTCGCCGCCGACGATGTCGCCGACCTTCATGGCTTTCATGCCGTTCGACAAAACCTCTTTCAGCACGGCAGTGACCGAGGCGATTGCCAGAGCGTTGCTCACCTGTGTTCTCCGTTTCGCTGTTTCAAATATTCATCGAGCGAAAGCGCTTTAATCGCGGGCCGCCGCGCCACCGTCACGGTTGATTGCACCGGCGGCATGACTGCTCGAACGTCAACGCGACCGATCGTGATCTTCACCGCGGGAGATAAGTCAGGAACGACAAGCTCAGGCTCAACGAAAGTTGAATCCGAGTCGGCGGCCGAGACGTCCGGCTTCACGATGATTGATTGAGGATGAATCTCTGCCGGTTCAGGTGTTTTGCTTTCGCGGTCTTTAGTTTTAGCCGGCGCGTCGGGCGAATTCTCAACGACATTCGTCTGTTCAATCGTGATCGCCTGGGCAACTTGAATCGTTGGCTTGATTGATTCAGGCACTGATGAAGTTGTACCCAACAGGCTCGCGCGATCGCTCTCAGCCTTATCCGCAAGTTCGATCTCGCGCAGTTTTATTGAGCGATCGATTGCGGGTTCAGCCGCGCGCTCAGGTTGAGTAGCCGAAGTCTGAGCGGATCCAGAGACAGATTTGATTGAAAGCGGGCGATCGGTGAGGTGAGCAGCGACCGGCTCGGGCACGCCGATTTGTCTTGCAGGTTGGATTGTCGAAGCGACCGCGTTTGATTTCTGAGACGCATTCGAACGCTCTTCGGAACGCGACGACGTCCGCTGCTCTGGCTGGCTATGTTTGTTGACGGTTAGCTCTCGAAAATTAACGCGCGGACCCGCGGCGGCTTCAAACAAGGACGGCAGCCGCGGCCTGATCGGCTGCGGCTGATCCAATGCGCGCGCGGCTAGTGTGCTCAAGTAACTCATCCATTAACGATGTTCAGATAAATGTTTCGGCGCGTGGCGCTCATCCCGAGAATGTCCGCTTCGCGCCATCCGTAAGCTGATGCGAGTCTGTGAACTTCAACCAACAATCTCTGCGCCCAGGCATCGAGTTCGCTCCAGAAGAAAGCGAGAATGTCGAAGGCGGTGGTCCAGCCACGACGGCACGAGGGACACTCAAGTTCAACCTGGATATTCGCCTGGGCATCGAGTCTCGACATCTCGTGCTCGACTCTCTCGAGAATCTGTTGAGGCAGCGGATCGCTTTCAACTTGGCGTCCATTGCCTCGTACGGACAGAACACAGCGAGTCATCAACACCTGTCTTGCTGAATCAACGTCACTCGCCGAAGCCGCGGCCACGAGGTCGCGACTGTTCGGCAAGCGAAACGTCAACTCGCATCCGTCGGCCGACAAAGTGTGCGACTTCTCTGACTCGACCAGCGTATCAGCCAGGCGAATTTGATCGATGTCGAATCCGAGTTCGAGTTGTGCGCGGCAATCGGGACAGTTCGTGATCGACGCGAGCCGCCGGCCGAAAGTCGATTCGCGCAGCGACAACAAGAGCCCGTCGCGCCGGCCGATGCTCATGTTTGCCAGCGTTTCAGTTTCGAGATCGGGGCGCGCCGCGTGCAGCAGCGTGAGGGCGCGTTCGGTTGGAGACTGGGCCGAGCCACGCTCCCAAATCTCGAGCAGTTCTTGAGCCAACAACTCGCGCATGATTGCTCCTCAGCCCGTTAGACTGGTGGCTCAGTGAACGTAGGCTCGCTTGGTTCGGCAACTTCATAGTCGCGTTCCCAGCCTTCGTTTTCCAGTTTCAACTTCGCGATCGCGACTGCATTCGCGTTGGCGTCGAGATCGGGCAGCGACTGAAACTCAGAAACCCAACAGCGATAAACCTTGTACGAGATCGCCAGTTGGCCCGCCTCGTTATAAAGCTCAATCGTGATGTCTTTGCGAAAGTCCTTGAGCGAAGTCTCGGCGCCAAGTCCTGAGCCGTAGTTCCAAACTTTGTTGGCCCACTTTTCGAATTCGGTATCGTGAGTCACACCGCGCTCGAGGGTGATCGCATCGTACTCAGTGCGACCCGGCGACTTGCGGCTGCTTGATGGGTCGCCGCCTTCGCGATGTTTTACGACTTCGGTGGTGCGCTTCAGCGTGCTTACTTTACTGACGCCGGCGACGTACTTGCCGTCCCACTTCACGCGAAACTTGAAATTCTTGTACGGGTCAAAGCGTTGCGCGTTAACCGTAAATTGTGCCATCGCAGTTTGCCTCCTATGTTTGGATCTGACCGGCGAGTTGTTGAATCTTGATGACGACGAACTCGGCGGGCTTCAGCGGCGCGAATCCGACCAGAATGTTGACGATGCCGCGATTGATGTCGTCCTGAGTTGTGGTTTCCTTGTCGCATTTGACGAGGTAAGCCTCGCGCGGCGTCTTGCCTTGAAACGCACCCTGCCGGAAGAGGCTCTGCATGAACGCGCCAATGTTCAGCCGAATCTGCGCCCACAACGGCTCGTCATTAGGTTCGAAGACAACCCACTTGGTGCCACGATAAAGACTCTCTTCCAGGTACAATGCCGTGCGGCGGACAGGCACGTATTTCCATTCGCTGCCTTCTGCGTCCGAGCCGACGAGTGTCCGCGCGCCCCAAAGAATATTTCCGTAGATCGGGAAGTTGCGGAAGCAGTTCAGACCAAGAGGATTGAGCGCACCGTTCTCATCGTCTGTGAGTTTGTACACGAGACCCTGCACGCCGGTGAGCGTTGCTTCGACTCCGGCAGGCGCTTTCCACACGCCCCGCGCGCCGTCAGTGCGAGCATAAACACCGGCGACAACTCCCGACGGTGCGAACGTACGCAGCGTAAAATCATTCAAAGGATCGCCGAGCCGCAGACGCGGAAAGAAGGCCGCGCCATTTTTGTCATGAACCGTCAACGTCGAGGACTTCCAGTCGGCAGCCGAATCGACGTCGTTCACATTCGGTGGGGGATCGATCAGCAGAAACGCTCGCCGCTTATCGCAGTAGGTTTCGGCCGCGCCGAAGATGTCATTCGGACTTACGTTCGGATCGAGCGCGGAAGGGTTTCCCGCTTGGGCCCTGGTAGCGTCGGGGATGCTCAACAAGTTAAAGAGATCGACTTTCTCGAGCGCGTAGATTCCCGTGAACGCCGCTTCGTTTCCGATCAAGTCTGCCGTCTTCGGCAGCACTGTGCCGTCCGCGCCCGCGACCGCATCTTTCTGCGCGAATACCGCGCGACCCTGGCCCACCACGTAATGAGCGACGTTAAGCGTCGCCGTTCCCGCGCCAAGTTTTAATAAGCCCAACGCGCCATTTGTGCCGGCAGTGAAAGTTAACTTAGCGTCGAGAGCGCCAGCCAATAACGAGGGCGATAAGAACGCCAATACTCGAATCCCCAATCCGGTACTGCTGGGAACGCAGCGAACCGTCGCGCCCGGGATGTCAGCCAACGCAACATTGGTCTTGCGTTCCAGTAATCGGCACACGCCGAGTATGGACGATGGAATGGTCTCGCCCACTTCAAGAAAGGTGATGATTACATCCTTGATCTTGTTTGTCGGAACATCGCTGGTTACCTTCAGTGTGTATTCCTTCGTCGCGTCGATGGCTGCTTTAAAGGTTGCCAGGTCTGCATTGTTATCGATGTTTCCGCCAACGGCTCCGCTGGCGACGGGCCGACCGGCCGTCGCGTCGGGCACGCTGACTGAAACCATTTGTGATCCCGTGTCTTCATCGTTGACCACGGCGACGACGTAGTTCGGTTTCGAGCTATCCATCGTGACCTTCTTGAAGGTCTCGACGTTTGACGTTCCCAGATCGGTGATCGTGAGGTTAAAGACCTTCGTGTCCGCCGCCGCTATGTCGTCATAATCCACGTCGATGATCACGCTGTTGGCCCAACCGCCTTTACTCAACGCCGTGACTTTCAAAGCCGATTTGCCGGCGGCCACGTTGTCGAGCAGCGTGATGCCGGCGGCAGCCGCTTTCAGATCCGGCCCAATCACGGCCGCATCGGAAGCCTTCGGCACGCGCACGACATAAGCCTCGGTACCGCCGTTGGCGAAGAATTGCTGGACCGCGTAGCTCAACTCACTGTCCGATGCCAGCCCGCCAAACGAGCGCTCGAAATCAGCAAAACTGAAGATGTGCGTCGCGCGATTGTCCAGACCGCGGCTGGTGTAACCGACAAACGCCGTGATCGAAGTCGCGACGCCGGCAATCGTGTGAACGCCGCTTGGCACCTCCTCGATGTAAACGCCTGGGTAAGTAAGTGTGGCTGGCATTAAGCTTCCTCCTTCGTTGTTACCGAACGTCTCGGTCAGTGTTCCCTGGATGTCGCGTCCGATTCGCTCGCCCGACGCGTCGCGCGATATAAGATCTGTGCATCCTTCGCTTTGTGCGCGGTAATTAATCCTTCGGCGACAAGCTCATTCAGAGCTTCTTTAATCTGCGCGGTTCGTGCCTGATGGTGCGCTTCCGGCAACCACCACTGGATAATTCCTTCCAACGTGTCTTGTGCTTCAGGATTTTTTTCGACGTACGCTGCGATCGCTTGCGCAATTTCCGATACGCTTGCTTGCTGCATCACATAAGCTCGATGTCGCGCCGTCAGTAGCAACGAACGAGCCAACAGAAGACCGCGCTGTTTTGTTGAATGATCGTGAGGAGAGGCAGGCTAATTTTGTCCTGCCATTTTTGTGAAAAGCCAAACTGGTTGATGTATTCGCGAACTTTCCGAGGAGGACACAATTGTCCAGTGACGAGCGGCGATTAGTCCGATCTGATTAAGCCGTTCTTTTGAAACGATTCACATCGATCTGATGTTTTTGGATAAGTTGCCAGAAAGCCCGGCGATTCTTGCGCGCAACCTGGGCCGCGCGCGTGATGTTGCCGCGGCAAATCGAAAGCAACCCCTGAATGTAGTTCTTTTCGAAGCGCGCGATCTCTTTGGCTTTGGCCTCTTGCATCGACTCGCGCTGACTGCTGTCCCGGCTGTTTGATATCAGCAGATCCTCGGCCTGCATAATGCTCTGATTGCAGAGAACGATCGAGCGCTCGATTGCGTGTTCCAGCTCGCGCACGTTGCCGGGCCAGTTGTGCAGCATCAGCTTGTGCAAAGCCTCTGCCGAGAAGCCAACGATTTCCTTTTGTTCTTCCTGCGCATACCTGGTGACAAAGTGCCGCGCCAACAACGGAATGTCTTCGCGCCGCTCGCGCAAAGGCGGCAGTGTAAGCGAAATAATATTCAATCGATAGAAAAGATCCTGACGCACTTTTCCGTTGCCGACTGCTTCTTCGAGATCGAGATTGCTCGCCGCGACAATGCGAACGTTCGCCCGGCGCATGCGCGACGAGCCCAGCGGCCGATATTCCTTCTCCTGAAGAAATCTGAGCAGCTTCACCTGCGCAAAGATTGGCAGGCAATCAATCTCGTCGAGGAACAGCGTTCCGCCATGAGCTTCTTCAATCAATCCAACTTGCTGACTCGAAGCGCTGGTGTAAGCGCCGCGCTGATGGCCGAACAACTCGTTCTCCACCAGCTCGACCGGAATCGCGCCGCAGTTCACGGGGATGAAAGGCTTTCCGGCGCGGGAGCTGCCATAGTGAATCGCGCGCGCGTACAATTCCTTGCCCGTCCCGGTCTCGCCGATAAGCAAAACGTTCGCTTCGCTGCCGGCAATCAAAGGAATCTTCGCGACCTGTTGAAGAAAATTCGGACTGTTTCCGATCAGCTTTTTCGAATGATTTTGTGCCGATTCAATTGCGGTGAAACGCTCGCCGTGAGAACTCTGTTTCAATAAGCGCCATGCGCGCGCCAGCACCTCCGTCGGCTGCAGCGGCATCGTCATAAAGTCAGCCGCACCGGCCTCGAGCAACTCAAGGGTCTGCGTTGGCGCGCCACCATCAATCGCAGCGATCACGGGAATTCCTGAAGCGAGCTGTCTGAGCGAGGACAGCAGCGAACTGGCAAGTCTTAGGTTGTCGCCAATGCTCACAAGGAAAATCAGTCGTGGCTCGAATTGGCGAATCATCAACTCGAGTTCTGGTTCGAACCCATCTCCGTATTGCGCGGTTGGATCGATCCTGGTTGGACCTGCAATCGTGAAATGCGCTTCGAGAATCTTTCTTAGCGCGATGCTCCCGGCCATCGAGGAGCTAATATCCAGCAACATGGCCCGTTCTGGTTTCATGCTCAAATCCTTCAGATTGAGGAAGAAGAAACCGTTACGTTGGATCAATGACGGAACGAGGGGATGGTAATCCCGTCACCTGCGACTCTGCTGTTGTAATGGCTTCCCTTTTGACCGAACTAAAAGTTCGTTGGCATGAGCTGTTGGGGTGCGAGGCCGCTAACGAGCGCTCAATTGCCACGACCGTCCATTTTGTGCCGCCCTTCGATTTTTCTCGGGGCTCTCCAAGTGACTGAGTTGGTGGCAGGCGGATACTAGAAGAGGGATGTCGAGTTGTCAATAGCGAAACCGAAACTTAACTGAAAGAAAACTGGGAGTTTAATAAGCACTGCTAAGTTCTAGAAAAAATTGATTTCAGACTGTACCTACAGCCCACAACTATTGAACAGCAGCGGTATCTTGATATACAGCGCAGGTCAGTAGCGGGTCGATCACCACCGACCGGGATTATGAGTCCCTGCTTTTCTCCCGCACCATCAATATCCTTATCAGAAACTCATCAAAGGATCGTGGTTATCCGTTGTTGGCGGTGCTGGCAAGCTCATCGTGGCAGGCCAATATCAAAGGTCGAGCAGTGAATTGCCGCTCATCGACGACGCGCTTGATCTTTCGCGCATCACCGCGCAAAGCGCCGGGCTTTAGACCGACGATCCGCAGTTCATAAAGTTTCATGTCGAGATTCTTCGCGAAATCTGAGAAGTTCTGTCGCAGGTTCGCCCGCACGAGATTTTCGACATCGTTCGGTCCCAAGCCATCGGTCAACTCAACTCTCAACTCGATCAAATCGGAGCCTGCTTCATGTTTGACGCCTGCCTGCCAGTCGCCGCTAATGCCTCCGATACCTCGAAGCAGGTCTTCAAAGACCCATGGACCAACGTTTCCCATTCCGCAGACAACCATCTCGTCACATCGCGCGCGGACTTTGGCCATCCGTTTCACAAAGAATCCGCATGGACAGGGATCTTCAATGAGCTTGGTAAGATCGGTTGAACGGTATCGGATCAGCGGCATCACATCGCGCACGAGCGTCGTATAAACCAGTTCGCCGAAACCATTAGTGTCGACTTCCGGCGTTTCGAACCAAAAGAACAGATCGTTTCGGTGATAGCCGTCTTTCCGCTCACACTCGGCCGCGAGCGTTCCAAACGATTCAGTCTGGCCGTAACTAAGATAAAGTGGCGCGTTCCAAATATTCTCAACCAAGATCCGAGCTTCTTCCGCCATGTTCTCGCCTCCGCCAAACATAAGCTTTAGCGGCCAGATGCCGCGCTGCTCAGCTATCTCCGAAAGCCGAATCAACCACGAAGGCTCACCAAAAATTATGTTTGGCTGATACGGGCGAGCGCGTTCATAGAATTCCGACGGCGGAATCTTTCCTGCTTCAACGTGAAAACAATTCAGAAACTGCACCGCCATTTTCAAGACGACCGGCGAAACCCAAAACGAAGAATCGTAAGCGCTGAAGATGCGATCTTCGGGACGAATTCCGAGGCGATAAAGACCGACTGCCGAACAGCGGCCCATCTCCTCGAGTTCGCGATTTGAAAAGAAAATGCGCTTCGGAACCGGTGAAGTTGTCCCGGTCGTCTCGAAGGCAGTGTCCGGCTGTCCAGTCAGAAACGCTTCGGACCCGTGCACGCGCAAGTCTTCGCCCGTCGTATAAAAGTCGCCAAGTTGGGAAGGATGTTCGATGCGCGTGATATCGATGTTGTGTCGCTTGAACGCTTCGCGATAGAACACGGAACGCTCGCCGGCAAGTCGCAACGTGCGACGAAAGCGCGCCCGCCTCATTTTCTCAACTGCCAAAGGCGGCAACAGATTGATGAACCTTACGCTGCGCTGCGGTTCCAGATGCAGCACTGTCCGCTCGATCGTCTCAATTGCTTTCGTGAGCATTGCTTCAGTGACTCAATCGATCAGGCGCGCAGCGCCGAATCAGTTGTTCGAATAGTTCGACAGCTATGTCGATCTCTTCTTCGGTCATATCGAAACACGGCGCGAGCGTAAATACATTTTTGTGGTAACCGCCGATGTCCAGCACCAAACCGCTGCGCCGCCCACGCGCGTCGAGCTCGCCTTTCATACCTTCTGCGAACATTCGATCGGTCAACTCCCGGTCGGGTTCGTAGCCATCTTCATGGCAGATTTCGATTCGCAGCGCCATGCCCACGCCGTTGGTGTCGCCAATTACTTTCGGGTAGCGTCGTTGCAGTTCGCGAATCTGCGCCAGGAAGTACGCCCCTTTCCGTTGCGTCAGCTCGCCG
>Ga0066679_10000406_pt1 | contig 14327 bp, 9 predicted proteins | sample GraSoiAngelo_128_FD_62298 | JGI IMG/M metagenome (GOLD analysis project Ga0066679, IMG submission 62298) | Grasslands soil microbial communities from the Angelo Coastal Reserve, California, USA - 14_0927_12_20cm | ecosystem: Environmental > Terrestrial > Soil > Grasslands | place: USA... | reverse complement strand
CGGACGTAGGCTCGCGTGCGATCCGCGATCTCCGCCGGAATCAGGTGTCGTGTCTCGTTGGTCATCGGCCTCACCTAGGGGTCACGCTTCAGGCCGCGGCGGGGGCTTCCGCAGCGGCTCGCGACACTCGGGAAGTCGCCGTCGCGCGTGCCCGGACGGGCGCGCTGAGGAACTCCCGGTGCCACAACTCGGTCGAAAGAATCGCCACAAGCGCCTGGCTCTCGCGGAATCCCTCCGCGCGCCCGGCTCGGCAGCGTCGCACCAATCCCGCGACGGCCTGCGGATTGAAGACCCCCGTGCGCGCGAGGCTCGCGGGGTCGAGCAGCGCCTCGACGTACTCCGGCGGCCGCCCGTCGAAGAACGCAGGCACGTCCGGCGCCCGGTACGGCTGTTTGCGACGGCGGGTGACGGCCGGTGGCACGAGGCCGGTGCTGTCCCCCCAGCGGCGCAGGATGTCCTTCTCCCGTAGACCGCGCAGCTTGCTGCGCGCCGGAAGGGCGGCCGCGAACTCGAACAGCCGATGGTCGAGGTAGGGGACGCGGGCTTCCACGCCGTGCGCCATCGCCATGCGGTCGCCCTGCGAGCTGAGCAGGTAGGACGAGAGCAGGGTCGTCATCTCGAGGTAGGCCGCCCGCGTCAGGGGCGACCAGGTGGTGAACCCGGCCGGCAGCGTGGCGCGCAGTTCGGCCAGCGGGTCGAACCGGGCGAGGCCGGCGCGGAACTCGGCGGAGTAGAAGTCCTTGATGCGGGCCGTCAACTGAAACCGCGGGAGATGCGAAAACAACGGATCGTCGGGCGCGCCAGCGCTCAGGAAGTAGCCGCGCCAGAAGTCGCCCTTCCCCGTACCAGGGGCAATTCCCGGATAGAGCCCGTCGAGCAGGCGCGGAGGCCACCGCGACTCCGGCCGCCGCCAGCAGAGCAGCCGGATAATCGCCTCCTTGAACAGGTCGTACCCGAGGAACACCTCGTCCGACCCCTCCCCGGTGAGCACCACCTTGATCCCCTCCTCCCGGACCACGCGCGACAGGAGGTACAGCGGGGCAGGCGCGGTGCGAACGAGCGGCGTTTCGGTGTGCCGGACGACGTCCGGGAACACACGGGCGATATCGCCGCGCCCAATCCGCTGGACCGCGTGACGGCTCCGCACTTCCGCCGCGACCGCCTGTTGGTATCCACTCTCGTCGAGCGTGGGGTCGTCGAACGTCACCGAGAAGGTGCGCAGCGCGTGCGGCGAGCCCGCCGCCGCGAGCGCGCACACGATACTCGAATCGATGCCGCCGCTCAGATACCCGCCAACCGGTACGTCGGCCTGGAGGCGCAGCCGTACTGCCGAGCGCAACAAGTCATCGAGCGCGTCGAGCGCATCCGCCGGCTCGGACTCGGCCTCGGAGCAGTCGAACGCGTAGTAGCGCCGCACCGCGAGTCGCCCGTCGTGCCACCGCGCGCAACAGCCGGGCTCGAGCGCGCGAATCCCTCTGAACGGGGTGCGAGGAGCCCGCGCCGCCCAGAACGTGAACACCTCGTCCAGGCCCTCCGGGTCGAGTGTGCGCTCCACTTCGCCGCTCGCCAGCAGGGCCTTCACTTCGGACCCGAAATACAGATCGCCGTCACGCGCCGTGTAGTACAACGGCAGGATGCCGAATCGGTCCCGCGCGAGGAACAGAGACCCCGCGCGCCGGTCGTAGATGGCGAACGCGAACTGGCCGTTCAGGCGCTCCAGCATCCGCTCGCCCCATTGCTCGTAGGCGTGCACCAGCACCTCGGTGTCGCTCCGGGTGCGGAACAGATGCCCGCGCGCCTCGAGCTCGCCGCGCAGCGCGAGGTGGTTGAAGATCTCGCCGTTGTAGACCACAAAGACGCTACCGTCCTCGTTCGTCATCGGCTGCGCTCCGCGCGCCAGGTCGATCACGCTCAGCCGAACGTTGGCGAGGCCGACTCGCTCATCCGCATGCAACCCGAAGCCGTCGGGGCCGCGGTGTCGAATGGCGCCCGCCATGCGCTCCAGCAGCTCAGCGGAGACGCCCGTGGGGTGTCGGCGAGCGATCCCGGCGATGCCGCACATCAGGCGTTCCCTCCGACGCCCGGCACCGACACCACCAGGAGAGACGTGAGGTGCAGGGGACGTGTGACGGCGCGCTTGTGCTCGATCTCGCGATACGCACGCTCGATCTGCTCGGCCTGATATCCCAGTTCCGCCGCGACCGCGGCCGCGGTGCGCCCTTCGTTCCTGGCCTGCAGCACCACGTCCAGGGTGCCCAGCGGCAGGGAGAAGAAGAACTCCTCCTGCGTCTGAGGCAGCGAGTAGGTGTCCGTCGTGGGCGTGCGCGCCCGGATGGTCACGGGGACGCCCAGCGACTCCGCCAGTTGGTAGACCTGGCTCTTATACAGATGGGCGATCGGTTTCACGTCCGCGAGACCGTCCCCGCCCTTCACGAAGAAGCCCTGGTCGTACTCGAGGCGGTTGGGCGTCCCCAGGACCGCGTAGTTCAGCCGATCGGCGTGGTGGTACGCGAGCATCGTGCGGACGCGTTGCTTGAAGTTCGTGGCGGCCACGATCTCCCGAAGCTCGCGCGCCGGCAGGCGGACCTTGCGCACCTCCTGCCCCGGCGGCTGCACCGCAATAGAGCACACGTTGAGGCGATCAGAATCGAGCCCCCCCCCCTCAAGCACCAACTTGGAGCGCCAGCCCGGGCGATACTCGGGGACGAGGCGGCGAACGGCGGCGTCCCGCCGCTCGTAGCATCCGCACGACGCCAGGATGGTGGTGACGTCTTCGGTCAGGAACTCGATCCCGAGGCGCTCCGCCCAGTCCTTGGCGAGCGCGAGACTCTGAGGGTCCGACTCGCACTCGGGCAGGCCGAGCCCCAAGACGTGCCGCGGACCTACGGCTTCCACAGCGAGCGCCGCGCACACCGAACTGTCCACGCCGCCGCTCATCGCGACGACGATCCCGCCACGCCGCAGCGCCTCGCCGACCTGCACCCGCAGGGTCTCGGCGATCCGTCGAGTTTCGGCGGCCGCATCGAGCTCCAGCCGATCTACAATCGTAGTGGGCACAACACCTCGCGCACACAAAGGGTACAGGCATCTCTGCCTTGCCGCACCGTTCCGACGCAAAGTTCGAGCCTTCGGCGTGAAATTCGTCGCGACGGCGGATCGCCGCGCTCGCCACACTGCCTATCGGATGACACTTCAACGTGTTCCAACGACAGACGGCGTGTGATGGCAAGGCCGGCTGTCGCGCCTGCGCCACAGGGGTTCCGCCGCGTTTTGTGTAGACGCGCACCGGGACGCGTCCGACTGCCGGCCATTGGTACGCTCGTTGCAATACCGCGACCGAGTCATTCACCGGGAGTGCTCGCTGTCGGTCGATGCCGGTACGCCCGATCTGTCGCCCCTCCCGCGCAACGCCGCGCACCTGTTGTGGGATAGCGCTGCGCGTCACGGCGACCGGCCCGCGGTCGTGGAGCGGGGCAGCACCGTCAGCTATTCCGCCCTGCGGGAGCGTGCGGCGACCATCGGCACCGCGCTTCGTGCCGCGGGAATCGGGACCGACGATCGGGTCGCGATCTTGCTCGAGCGCGGTCGAGACGCTGCGGCCGCGTTCTTCGGCACGCTCGCCGCAGGCGCGATCGCCGTCGTGGTGAACGAGACGCTCCGCCCGCGCCAGATCGAGCACGTCCTTGCCCACTCGGGCGCCCGCTGTCTGATCACGACGGGAGACGTGCTCGCGCGGCAACCCCGCCGGCTCTCGACTGACATCGTCGTCCTCGACGCGAGCGCGATGCGCCCTGCCGGCGAGCCCCTCACCCCGGTCCCGCGGCTCGGGAACGACGTGGCCCATATCGTCTACACGTCCGGATCCACCGGCCTCCCGAAAGGGGTGGCCGTCAGTCACGCCAATCTCTGGGCCCTGACGAGCGCCGTGGGCTCCTACCTGGGGCTGACGGAGGCGGACCGTCTCGCGAGCCTCCTGCCGTTCAGTTTCGTCTACGGCGTGGGGCAGCTGCTGTGCGCGGTGAACGCCGGGGCGGCGCTCATCGTGGAGCGGTCGCCACTCCCGCACCAGATGATCCAGACGGTCCGCGGGGAGCGGGCCACGGTGCTCGCAGCCGTGCCGCCGCTGTGGAACAGGCTGCTGCGGGTGCCGGCGTTCATCGAGGCACCGGTCCCGGGGCTGCGGGTCATGACCAATGCCGGCGGGCACCTTCCGGCCGAAGCCGTGCGGGCGCTGCGGCAGGCGCAGCCCGGGGCGCGGCTGTACCTGATGTACGGACTGACCGAGGCGCTGCGCTGTACCTATCTCGCCCCCGAAGAGCTCGACCGGCGGCCCGATTCAATCGGGCGCGCCATCCCCGGCGGCGAGGTCTACGTGCTGCGCGAGGACGGCACGTCAGCGCCGCCCGGGGAGATCGGCGAGTTGGTGTACCGCGGCCCCACGGTTACGCTGGGCTACTGGAACGATCCGGAGCTCACCGCGCGGGTGTTCCGTCCCAATCCGCTGCCGCCGCCTGGCGCCTCGGAGGGAGAGCGCGTGGTCTTCTCGGGTGACCTCGTGCGCCGGGACCACGAAGGGTTCCTCTACTTCGTGGGGCGGCGCGACCGGATCATCAAGACCATGGGATACCGAGTCGGCCCGGACGAGATTCTGGGCGTGCTGTCCGCGTCGGGTGAGATCGCGGACGCGGTGGTGCTGGGGGAACCGGACGAGACGCGCGGCGAGCGTATCGTCGTCTATGTTGTGCTCGCCCAGCAGGGATCGCTCGAGCGGCTCCAGACCTATTGCGGTCGCGAGCTTCCCCGTTTTCTACAGCCGGCACGCATCGAGGTGCGCGACGCCCTTCCTCTCCTCGCCAGCGGCAAGCACGACCTGCAAGCCGTGCGCGCATCCTCGCCCCGCTCTGAAGCGATGCAAGATCGCTAGCGGTCGCAGTCCAGGCTGGTGATCTCCCACAGGTGCACTGAGCGCAACACGGCCTCACCGGTCGCGGTGAGCGCGGTCGCGACGATCGACGCCGCTTCCTCCCGCGGCACAAAGCCGGCGCGCCGCAGCTCGGCAGCGAAGCGCGATTCCGCCACTGTCCAGACCTGCAGCCGGGTGCCCCCCTTGGCCCGGAGCCGCTCGACGAGACCGCGAATCAGCCCGCCCAGGGGCAAACCAGGGTCTCGGTACACGACCTGCAGATCCATGACACCGGAGGAGTGGGGCCCCCGCACCAGCAGCCCGGCGGCCGGGGCACCCCCGTCGCCATTGCGCGGCAGCGTAAACCACCAATCCGATGCGGACGGGTAGCCCTCCATGCGCATCGTATACCGGGCGCCGCTGTGATACGGTCTGAGCCGCGGCGAGTCGCCGGACGGCGCCTCAAAGCCAGCCGTCGAGACCTCCGCGGCCGGATGGCCGACGAGCGCGGCTCCCCGCCAGCCCCATGTCACCACGCGCGCACCGGCATGGAACAGACGGATCGCCCCGTCCACCAGGCGGCGTCGGTCGCCCAAGGGCAGCGTGTACCGTCTCAGCGTGCCGACCCGTGCGAACCCGCACATGTCCATGACCGCCTTGGCCTGATCGTTGGGATCCGTGTAGACGAAGTCGATGTCACCACGGGCCTTGGTGTCTCCCTTGGCGCGTCGGATCAAGGAGTGCGCGGGGAAGAAGCTCCGGTAAGGCCTTGCGACGAGGGCATTCATCATGAGACCACCGACGACCTCCCGCTGCCCGAAGCGGAACCGCTGCGGAAAGCACGCGACGTGCATCACGACCTGTCCGGCGCGATCGCGCCCGACCCAGCTACCCCCCCCGGCCTGGACACCGGCGGGATAGGCCCGGTCAAAGAAACTCGGGAATTCCGGGCGCTCGTGGGTCACGAACAGCCGTTTGATGTCTTTTTCGTGTTCGAGCGGGTTCACCGCCGTAATCGTGAACTCCACAACCCCTCCGCGAAACATGTGTTGCTGGTACGCTACAATCTTCCATCCGCGGCGCTCCCCCGGAAGCCCTGGCCGGATTAATGCAAGGCGCAAAACTCGGGCCGAAACGGAACGGATTCGAGATGCGATTTCTGGTTACGGGCGGAGCCGGGTTCATCGGCTCGCACCTGGTCGAGCGCCTCGTCGCCGCCGGGCAGGACGTCGTCATCCTCGACGACTTGTCGTCGGGCCGTCGGGAGAACTTCGCAGCGGTCCGGCGCCGCGTCAGTTTCATTCGCGGCAGCGTCACGGACCTGAGAATGTGTCGTCGCGCCGTGGACGGGGCCGACTACGTGCTGCACCAGGCGGCGCTGACGTCGGTGCAGCGATCGGTGGACGAGCCGCTCGCCGCGCACGAAGTGAACGCGACCGGGACGCTGAACATCTTGCTCGCGGCGCGCGACGCGCGCGTGCGGCGGGTCGTCTACGCCGGGTCGACGTCGGCCTACGGGAACGCCGCCACACTGCCGAACTCCGAGGATCACGTCACGCGACCCCTGTCGCCCTACGCCGCGTCCAAGCTCGCCGGCGAGGAGTACTGCTCCGCGTTCCACGCGAGCTACGGACTCGAAACCGTGGTGCTGCGGTACTTCAACGTCTTCGGGCCGCGGCAGGACCCAAACTCCCCGTACGCCGCCGTGGCGCCGCGATTCATCGCCGCGGCCCTACGCGGCGAGCCGCCGACCATTTACGGCGACGGCAGGCAGACCCGCGACTTCGTGTACGTCGGCAACGTGGTACATGCGAACCTGCTCGCCGCTCGCGCGCCGGCCACACACGTCGCCGGTCACGTGTTCAACATCGGATGCGGCCAGAGCGTGAGCATCATCGACCTGTGGGACCGGATCCAGGGTCTCGCCGGCGTGCCGGTGCTGCCGAAGTACGCGGAAGGGCGGCCCGGTGAAGTGCGCAACTCGCTTGCCTCGATCGACAAGGCGCGCGAGCTCATGGGCTACCAGCCGATCGTGGATTTCGACGAGGGTCTGCGGCAGACGGTATCGTACCACCGGGAGAGTCGCAAGCAGCGTCGGCGCCGCCGCCCGCGGGCAGTCGTCCAGGCGGCCTGAGCCCCGTTCCGGCCGTCAGCCGGTCGTCACCCGCTCCAGCAGCTCCCGCAATTCGTCGAGGCTGAAGGGCTTCCGCAGCACCGGCCGGTCGGCGCGCTCCAGGGCGTCGCGTGTCTGCGTGGAGATCGAGTCACCGGTCGTGAACACGATGCGCTGCTCGCGCCCCTGGCCTTCGGTCCGCAGGTGGTCGAACAACTCAAATCCCGTGTGCGCCTCGTCGAGGTGCACGTCCACCAAGAGCGCATCGTAGCGCGTGTTGGCTTGGGCGAGGCGCTCGGTCGCGTCGGCGAACCGGCCGACCGTCGTCACCTCGTGCCCCAGCCGCTTGGCGAGCAACGCCATGGCGCGGCGCACCGACTCTTCGTCCTCCACCACCAGCAGCGAGAGTCGCTGCACGCCGGGCCGGCCCCCGGCCCGCGCCGCCCCTGCGGTGCTGCCCCCGTCCACCGGGAGCTCGAACGAGAGCCGGGCCCCGCCCCCTTCGACGTTCTGCATCCACATGCGACCGCCCATCCCCCGCACGAGCCCGAAGCTGATCGCCAGACCCAGCCCGGTGCCATGCTCCGCCTTGGTCGAGAAGAACGGCTCGAACACTCGGTCGAGGATCTCCGGCGGTACGCCGGGACCCGTGTCGTCGACCGTCACCAGCACGTGGTGGTCGCTTGACCGAGCGGTGATGGCGATCTGGCCGGGGCGACCCGTGGTCTCGATCGCCTGCCGGGCGTTCACGACCGCGTTGAGCATCACCTGTTGCAGCTCCTGCGGGTCACCCGCCACGGCGGGGACCTCGTTCGGGATGGACACGGTAGCGCGGATGCGCGCCTTCTTGAGCGCGCTGCGCTGCAGCGCGAGCACGCGCTCGGCGATCTCGCCGAGATCCACGGCGGTCTGCATCCGGGGCCGCTGCCGGGCAAAGTCGAGCAAGGTCTGGACGATGCGCCCGGCCCGCATCGCCTCGCTCCGAATCACCTCCGCGCTCTCCGCCAGGTCGGCCTGGTGAGGGTCCAGCGCGAGCGCTTCCCCGAACGCCGCGATCGCGGCCAGCGGATTATTGAGCTCGTGCGCCACGCCGGATACCAGGGCGCCGAGCTGCGACAGCCGGTCGGCTTGGAGCAGCCGCTGCTGTAGCAGGATCTCGCGCGACACGTCCAACGCCAGGAACAGGAGCTTTGGCGCGGCGCGCACCGGATCGACATTCACGATCACGGCCCGCACCTCCCGCGCGGGCTCACCGGCGAATTCGAAGGTCAGCGACACGTCCTGCCGCTGCTTGACGGCGTGGCGCAACCCGGCGGCGAGCAGGCCCTGCTGGGACGAGGGGGCCCACTCCGCCAGCGCGCGGCCACGCAGGGCCGCCGCGTCCGCCCCACCGAGCAGCTTCGCGCCTTCCGGGTTGGTATCGAGGATCTGACCGTCCGGTGTGAGAACCAGGCCAGGCGTGGGCAGCGAGCTGAACAGCTGCAGATAGAGCCGCCGCTCGGCCTCGAGCGCACTCAGGAGCTGGGCCGCGCGCGACTCGGGCGCCAGCTGCTCGTACACGGGCCGGAAAGCCAAGGCGAGATGATCCCCCGGTCCGCGGGTGACTCGGGTCTCGAGCATGGTCCCTGGTGACTCGGGCGTCCCCGTGGGCGCCAGGAACGTGCGGGGCTTGCCGTCGGCCAACACCTCTCCGAACACCCGTTCGAGCTCGGTACCCTTCGCCGCGGGGAAGGCGGTCCAGATGCTGTGACCCACCACCCGGTCCGCCGGCATCGCGCTGATCCGGGCGGCGGCAGCCGACCACTCGGCGATCGTCCAATCGGGAGCCATCGCCGCCACCCCGACGTCGAGACTGTCGAGCAGGTCTTTCGCTTCCATACATGTACTCCTGCGAGACACTGCGCCCCGTTGGCCTGATCGCGGGCGCAACGGGGCCGGGTGAGTTCCCACGAACCGATTGTCGTTCGCTGGTACAGGGTGTGTTCCTCCCCGTTCCGCTGTCAAGCGGCGAGGGGCGATGCGTCGACGCAACAGTGCGGCAAGGGCCGGGCCGCTAGACCCGCTGGACCTTCCAGCGCCCGCGGCGGAAGGTGACAGCGCTCACGACGGCGACGGTCGAGAACGCGATCGTCACGGCCAGCGCCACGCCGCGGGGCCCGAGCCCCGCGTGGCGCGCCAACAGATACGCGAGCGGGATCTCCCACAGCCAGAAGCATCCCAAGTTAATCCACGTGGGGGTCCAGGTGTCCCCAGCGCCGTTGAACGACTGCGTCAGCACCATCCCGTAGGCGTAAAACAGGAACCCATAGCTGATGGTGCGCAGGGTCAGCACCGCGATCGGGGCGACCGCCGGGTCGCGCGTGAACGCGCTCACAATGGGCCCGGCGAACGCCACGAACAGGGCCCCCGCAGTACCGAGGAACAGCATGTTGTAGAATCCCGCGAGCCACACGGCTCGTTCGGCGCGCTCCGGGTTCCCCGCCCCCAAGCCCTGCCCGACGAGCGTCGCCGCCGCGTTGGAAAGTCCCCACGAGGGCAGCAGCGCGAACACGATGATCCGGATCGCGATCTGGTAGCCCGCGATCGCCTCCGTCCCGAAGCTCGAAATGATGCGTACCAGAAAGATCCAGCTCGCCGTGCCGATCAGCACCTGGAACGTGCCCGTGCCCGAAAGCCGGAGCATGGTCCGCATGACTGCGGGTCGCAGCCTGAGTTGGGCACGACGAATCACCACCCGCGCGTCACCGCGCCACAACCGGTACAGCTGATACAAGACGCCGGTGCCACGCCCGATTGTCGTGGCGATGGCCGCGCCGGTCACGCCCAGGCGGGGGAACGGCCCGACCCCAAGGATCAGACAGGGGCCGAGAGCGATGTTGATCCAGTTCGCGAGCCAGAGCACACGCATCGCGATCGCCGCGTCGCCTGCCCCGCGGAAGATTGCGTTGATGAGGAAGAGCATGACGATCACGACGTTCCCGCCGAGCATCAGGCGCGCGTACGTGGCCCCCATGGTCTGTACTGCGGGGCTCGCGCCCATCACGGCGAGAAGGCGCGGTGCGAACGTCACGCCGACCGCACCGATCACCACGGCCACGATCAGTCCGAGGGCGATTCCCTGCACCGCCGCCTCGGCCGCCCCCTCCGGGTTCTTCTCCCCGATGCGGCGGGCCACCACCGCAGTCACGCCGATTGAGAGCCCCATGGCCGCCGTGTAGATCAGCGTGAGGAGGGATTCCGTGAGGCCGACCGTGGCGACCGCGTCCGCGCCCAGGTGGGCCACCCAGAACACGTCCGCCACGGCGAACACCGATTCCATGATCATTTCGGCGACCATGGGGATCGCGAGCAGCACGATGGCTCGGCCGAGCGGGCCGGCGGTGTAGTCGTGGTGCGAGCCGCGGAGCGCCTCGCGCACCGTGGCCCACCACCCGCCGGGCGGTGTCGGCTCCGTCATGTCATCTCGTGTTTAGTCGGGGTGGCGCAACGTCAACGCGGGCCGCTGCCGCCGAGCTGCGGCTGTACGTGCTTCTTGTAGCAGTCCGGGCAGATGCCATGGCTGAATTGCGCCTCGGAACGCTGCTCCACGTAGCCTTCCAGCGAGCTCCAGGTGTCGCGGTCGTCGCGGATGCGCTTACAGTACGCGCAGATCGGCAGCAGACCCTCGAGCTGCTGCAGCTCGCGCCGCAGGCCGAGAATCCGCTCGGCGACGACGAGCCGGGCGCGCAACTCGTCCGGGTCCACGGGCTTGGTGATGAAGTCGTCGGCGCCCGCTTCCATGCCTGCCAGGTACTGTTCCTTGCCGCCACGCGATGTGATCAAGATGAAGTACACGTACGGCTCGCTGCGGCGGCCCCGGATCCGCCGGCACAGTTCGGGGCCATCCATCTCGGGCATGTACCAGTCGGAGATGACAACCGGGATGCGGGCGAGCTGGAGCGCGTCCCATGCTTCGCGACCGTGCTCCGCGACGCTCACCTGGTACCCCGCGGCGCGTACCAGCGCGCTGACGAGGGCACGGGAGACCGGGTCGTCGTCCGTGACGAGAACGGAGATGCCGCTACCCATGCAGCTGATCCAGCACGGCGCGGGCTTCGCTACGTATGGACTCGAGCCTGCCGCGCGCGCCGGCCACGTCGCCTGCTCGGGCGGCCGCTTCCACGTCCTCGAGCAGCGTGGCGAGGGCATTTGCGCCGAGCGTTGCCGCGGCGGACTTGAACGCGTGCGCGGCCCGCTGAATGGGCTCGGCGTCTTCACCGCCGGTCGCGGTCGCGAGCGCCTCGAGCCGCTGCGGCAGCGTGGCGACGAACGTCGCGACGATGCCGTCGACGGCCTGCTCCGCGCCGGCCTCGCGCATCGTGGCCCGGAACGCTTCCAGGTCGACCGGCGGCGTGGTCGGCGGCCGGGCCACCGCGTCCTCGACCAGCGCGAACAGCTCGTGAGCCTTGAACGGCTTGCTGAGGTACCCGTTCATCCCCGCGGCGAGGCACCGCTCCTTTTCCGCCCCTGATGCGAGCGCGGTGAGCGCCACGATGCGCTGATCCTTCCCGCCCGACGATGCCCGGATCGCTCGCGTGGCGGCGATCCCGTCCAGCTCCGGCATCTGAATGTCCATCAGCACGACGTCGTAGGACGTGCGCGTGACCGCGTCGACCGCCTCACGCCCGTTGCTCACGACGTCCACGTGGTGCCCCCGCTTATGCAGCATGGCGGTGGCCACCTCCTGGTTCACCGGATTGTCCTCGGCGAGCAGCAGTCGCAGCGAGCGGCGCGCTTCCGCGATCGAAAATCGGGTCACCACTTCGCCGGGGTCGCTCTGCGTGAGCCCAAGGACCGCGGCAACGGCGTCGAGCAGCTCCACCTGCGATACCGGCTTGGTGAGGTACCCCTGGATGCCCAGCTCGCGGCAGCGCTGGGCATCGCCCCGTTGCCCGCCGGAGGTGAGCATCAGGAGGCGCGTATCGGCTAGCCCCGGCTCGGCGAGGATGTCGGTGGCGAGCCCGAATCCGTCGCGCCTCGGCATTTGGGCGTCGATCACGACGAACCCGTACGGAGCGCCACCGTCGCGCGCGCGGCGCAACACCTCGAGCACGCCCGCCGCATCGGGGGCCTCGTCCGTCACGATGTCGGCCGCACCCAGCATGTGCCGCACCAGTTGTCGGTTCGTCGCATTGTCGTCCACCACCAGGGCGCGACGGCCGGCTAGGCGGGCTCGGGACCGCCCCGGCGGCGGGGCGGCGGGCGCGATCGGGAGGGGTATCGAAAACGCGAACTCGCTCCCCCGCCCCGGCTGGCTGGCCACGCGTAGCTCACCGCCCATGAGCTGCACGAGCTGTCGGCAGATCGCGAGCCCCAACCCGGTGCCGCCGTACTTCCGCGTGGTGGAGACATCCGCCTGGCTGAAGGCCTCGAAGATCGCATCCTGCTTCTCAACTGGGATCCCGATGCCCGTGTCCCGCACCGCGAAACGCAGCACGACGGTGTCGCCGTCGCGCCGCTCGACGGCCACAGCGATGATGATCTCGCCTGTGGGGGTGAACTTGATCGCGTTGCCGATCAAGTTGGTGAGCACCTGCCGCAGCCGCCCGGGGTCGCCCATCAAGGCGTGCGGCACGTCCCTCGCGACGTCGCAGACCAGCTCGACACCCTGCTGCGCCGCCCTGATCGCGAGCAGTCGCGCCGTCGTGAGCACCAGGCCCGAGAGATCGAACGTGATGGTTTCGAGCTCTACGTGCGCACCTTCGATTTTCGAGAAGTCGAGCACGTCGTTGAGGATCGCGAGCAGGCCCTCGCCGGACGCGTGCACGAGCTCCAATTGCCGGCGCTGCTCGGCCTGGAGCTCGGTGCCAAGCACCAGCTCCGTGAGGCCGAGGACGGCGTTCATCGGCGTCCGAATCTCGTGGCTGATGTTGGCGAGGAAGGCAGCCTTGGCGTTGGCGGCCCGCTCGGCCGCCGCGTGGGCCTCGCGCAGGGCCGCCTCGGCACGCTTGCGCTCGGTGATGTCGCGCACGATCGCCGAGATAGCGGTCACCTCGGCGGCACGGTCGCGCACCGGGGAATACGTGATGGACACGTCGATCACGCTGCCGTCCTTGCGACGCCGCGCCGTTTCGCGGTCGTCGACGCGCTCGCCCCCCGCGATGCGGGCGATGAGGTCGGCCACCTCGCCGCGCCGCTCGGGGGGCTCGATCAGCGCGATCGGGCGCCCCAGGATCTCGTCCGCCCGATAGCCCAACAAGCGCTGGGCGCCGGGGTTCCACGCCACCACGGTACCGTCGATCGTCGCGGCGATGATCGCGTCGTGCGACGATTCCACGATGGCCGCGAACCGCGCGAGCATGCCGGCCTGGGCGGCGAGGTGACGGTCTACTATCGACGTGCCGAGCGCGAGGGCGAGCACGACGAAGGTCGAACTGGTGACGGCGACCACGCTCAAGGAGGACACCGACAGCGCAGCGGTCAGGTCCGCCGCGTTTACCGCCGGGGCGAAATGGGCCGCGGCCATTCCGGTATAGTGCATGGCAGGGATCGCAGCGCCCATCAGGAGGCTGCTGCCGATCTTGCGCGGGTCCCATGCGCGGACCGATTCGCCGCGCAGGTGGAAGGCGAGCAGCAGCGCGACCAGGGCCACAATGATCGCGATCAGCACGGAGAGTGTGAACGGCACGGGCTTGTACGTAAGCGTGGCCGCCATCCGCATGGCGGCCATGCCAGTATAGTGCATGGCGGCTATGCCCGCGCCCATGACGACACTGCCGGTGAGCAGGCGGAGACGAGTCAGCGCGTGTCGGCTGACCACGAACAACGCAACCGCGGATGCGAAGATCGCGGCCAGCAGCGACACGACGACGGTCGGGAGGTGGTACTGGACCGGGATCGGCAGCCGAAACGCTTCCATCCCGATGAAATGCATGGACCAAATCCCGAGCCCCATGGCGAACGCACCGCCGCCGAGCCAGATCGCCCGGGCGCGGCCGCGCGCGGCCGCCACGCGGCCGGCAAGATCGAGCGCCGCGCCCGAAGCGAGGATGGCGATCACCACGGACAGGACGACGAGCCCTAGATCATAGCTACCGCTCATCCAGTACCTCCCGCGATTTACGCCTCCAGGCATGCCGCCTGACTGGACGGGCCGAGAGTCGGGGCTCTATCTACAATACAGACCGTTCGGTCCGCAAGATGGCGGGGCCAGGCAGCGAAGTCGCGAACGTCGCAACCACGCTGTTGCTGGTGATCATCGGCGTCGTCGGCGACCGGGAGCACCTCGCCGCACGCCACGTGGTCGGCTTGCTCATGTGCCTCGGGGGATTG
>Ga0066679_10000404_pt1 | contig 14338 bp, 20 predicted proteins | sample GraSoiAngelo_128_FD_62298 | JGI IMG/M metagenome (GOLD analysis project Ga0066679, IMG submission 62298) | Grasslands soil microbial communities from the Angelo Coastal Reserve, California, USA - 14_0927_12_20cm | ecosystem: Environmental > Terrestrial > Soil > Grasslands | place: USA... | reverse complement strand
AGTTCCGCCCGCCCTCGGTTTATTCTGGATTTCACAGTACCTTCAGGAACTCTCAGCACTGCAGCAATTTCCCGGTAGTCCATGTCCTGTAAGTCCCGCAGAATCACTGCTTCCCGCAGTTCTGGGGACAGCTTTTGCAAGGCGTGATGAACCGTCTCCCCAGCCTCCCGGCTCTGTACCCGAGCATCCGGTGGGGCTCCCCTGTCTGGGATCTTGTCACTCAGCGGCGTTGCGTCTTCATGCTCGGAAGATGCCCCGTCGAGCGTTTCGGTCATTCGATCCTGTTTAGTCTTGCGAAAATGATCGACCAGCAGGTTGCGGGTGATGGTCGTTAGCCAGGTCATGAATGCTGCCCGCCCTGCATCGTAGGAGCCCAGCGTGCGATACATCTTGATGAAAACTTCTTGGGTAAGATCCTGGGCATCGTCCGCCGAGCCCGCGAAGCGATAGCAGATGTTATAGATTCTCCGGTTGTAGCGCTGCACAATCTGCTCCCAAGCAACTGCGTCGCCAGCGATACAGCGACGGACCAGCATGGCAACGGCCTGAGCGTCTTCCAACCCTCACTCCCCGGAACCCCTGACCTCGGCTCGAAACATGTCTAAAGAAATAGCACCGAGCGGACACTACAGTGGTGATACGTTTTTGTGCTCTCAGAAGTTCGCTTACTCCCAAGAAGAAGGCATTGTAGCAGCGCCCGGTAATGGGACGAAGAGAGGGCGAATGTGAGAATTCTTGGTTATCGAAAGTTTTCGACGAGCGTTATGTCACTTTCAAACTGGTCCACACGCGTGAAGAGAATCCACTGCCCATCTGTAGAGATATCAAAGCTTGGGCTCTCAGGATCACCGTATCCTAGGTCCACAGATGTGATTGCTTTCCCACGTTGAGTCGCGAAGTCGAAAAACTTGACCAGTGCAGGCGTGGTTGTCGCATCGACAAAATAAATACCGCCAGCCGCAGTTCTCCACCACGCAAAATTCCGCACACCCTCAAGAATCCGGACAGGGGCGCCACCCTCGATCGGCATTCTCCAAATCGTGCCTCCCCCAGCCACAGGTAGAGAGATTTCCCATCGATGGATTCCTCGGCGGAGAAGCCCCCTCCTTTGCTACCTGGGTGGCGCTTCCCCCTGCCGCCTGTATTTTCCAAATTTGCCAGGTCCCAGTTCGGTTCGACGAGAAATAAATCCAATTGCCGTCTCGCGACCAGGTGGGAACATTATTTTCGAATGGTCCAGTAGTGGGACGGCGCGGCGAGCCTCCTTCTCCACTGATGACGAAGACATCGCCATGGCCTTCAACACGAGCGTCGAAGGCAATGGTTTTACCGTCCGGAGACCAACGCGGTGAGCCCACGTCAGCCCCGTTCAAGGATGTCAGTTGTATCGGATTCGCGCCGTCGCCACCGCAGGTCTAAATTTCAGTACTGCCGGATCGGTCGGACGCAAAGGCGATCCGATTACCATCCGGGGCGAAGCGGGCACCACTGTCATAGCGCGAAGACGCAATTAACTTCAGGGGTGCCGGGCGCCGGCCTTTCCAAGCGGGACCCGCGACGCGCCAGATGTTGGGATCGGAGTGGGCATGAACGTAGGCCAGCCGATCTGCCTTGCTGGCGATGGCAGGAAAGATGGCGTCCTCGGCGGCAACATTCAGCGGCTCCGGGGCGCCGCCCGAAGCAGGATGCGCCACAGCCTGAACAGTCCGCCGCGCTTCGAGGAGAAAACAATTTCCTTCCCATCGGCGGTCCAGGCAAGACCAGCCAAGAACCGGCGGTCGGAAGTCAAGCGACGAGGCTGGCCACCGCTGGCCGGTACAACAAAAATGTCACCAGCGAGGAAACCTGCTCCGGCGACATAGGCGAGCAATTTGCCATCTGGCGAGAGAGTCGGATAGGCGAGATAAGAATCTGGAGGGGACACCACCGCCCTCTTTCGGCCGTCCTCCACCGAGAGAAGAAAAATGCTGGCGCGAGGGTCCTGCGCCGACATTCCGTCCGCGACAATCAGATCCCGGCCGTCAGGAGACCAGTCCATACATCGGCCAAAAGCGTAGCTTCCCATGTTTGCTTCGGCAATCTTGCGTGCGGCTCCCCCCAAGGCGGGGATGATGTAGTAATAAGCCTTGGTGCTGGGTAAACCGTGAACGAAAGCTATGTAACGCCCGTCTGCTGACCACACAGGGCAATAGTCGGGCGCGGCGTCGTTAGTGAGGCGAAGCGGGCTACCCGCTCCGATGAGCTTGACGTAAATGTCGAAGTTATCATCCTTTTCACCCGTCCAGGATCGGAGTAGGGATCGTGGTTGCTCGCGACCCCCTCCCCAGACCCGGACGGGCGCTCGTTAACGCATCCGGTTCTTATCTCAGATGACTGGCGGCGAAGCGAACTGCAGGATAGGGATGGAGCACGCGCGGTGGAGGTAGCCATCGTCGACCCAGCGCAAGCATCCGGGTCCACGGTAGGTGGCGTTGCTGGCTCCGGCGACGAAGAGTTCGCCACCACAGCCCCAGCAATCGGCCCCGGAACACGGCCAAGCTCTCTAGGTTCCCTGGTACCGCGTAGTAGTTGAAGTAGCCCTGTACGACCGACTTGAGCCATCCGCCCGTTTGGGGCACGGGATCATGCATGTGCATGCGAAGCTGTTGCTTGAGTTCTCGAAGCTTGGCTCGCATGCGCTTGCGGATCGTCGTGCGTCGCACGGTGAATCGCCCCAGCCTGTTCTTCCCACTGATATGTTGGAAGCCCAGGAAATCGAACGTTTCCGGCTTGCCTTCCCCTCTACGTTTCCGGTTCTCTTCGGCAAACCTGCCGAATTCGATCCGGCGCATCTTATCCGGGTGAAGTTCCAGTCCAAACTTGGCAAGTCGCTCGCGTAAGTTCACAAGAAAGCGATCCGCGTCCGTCTGATACTGGAATCCCGCGATGCTGTCATCAGCATATCTGATGACTATCACCTCGCCTTGCGCCCATTTCTGGCGCCAGACATTCACCCAGAGATCGAAACTGTAGTGCAGGTAAACGTTCGCGAGCACCGGTGAAATCACCGAGCCCTGCGGCGTACCCGTCTGCGGTTCCGACCATTTACCTTCCTCCATCACTCCGGCCTTCAACCATTTTCGAATGAGCCGCAGGATGCGAGGATCTGCGACGCGATGCTCCATGAACTTGATCAGCCAGCTCTTGTCGAGGTTATCGAAAAAGCCTCTGATGTCCGCGTCCAGAATGTAGTTCACCTTCTTCTTCAGAAGCGCATACGACAGCGCATCCAGCGCATCGTGCTGGCTGCGCCCCGGGTGAAACCCATACGAGAACCCCAGAAAGTCTTCCTCGTAAATCTGATTGAGGATGGTAACCACGGCTTGCTGGACGATCTTGTCTTCCACTGCCGCGACTCCCAAATGGACGTTGCTGTCCATCTTCTTTCTGTATGTACACTCTTCTCGAGGGCAACGCGCGATGCGTGGCGACGGCCTGACAAGGATAAGAAACAGCTTGACACCTAGTGTTGTAGTTAACTATAACAGTGTTGCATGGGTTCATTAGAGCTGAGCGGCCGCAAGTGATTACGCCAGTGAATAACCCTGACCCCAGAAGGAAATGAACTTCTTAAGGAGAATGAAAATGAAATTCGTTCGTTTTATGCTGCTCGTTGCTTTGATGTCCTTCTCCACCGTGGCTTTCGCGCAGTCCGACGCGCCTAAGCCTGTTGCGCAGTCCGACGCGCAAAAGTCTTTCGACAAATTGAAAACTCTGGCGGGTTCGTGGGAAGGCCAGGTGACAGTCGTCCCACCGCAACCCGAGATGGGGAACGGGAGCAAGTCCGTGGTCTCGCTCCGCGTGACTTCCAGGGGAAACGCGCTCGTGCATGAGATGAAGGAAGCGGGCAAGCCGGACGATCCGACTCGTTACGACCATCCGGTCACGATGCTCTACTTGGATAGCGATCGCCTGCTCCTGACCCATTATTGTGACGCCGGCAATCGGCCGCGCATGGTCGCCAGGACGTCGCCGGACGGAAAGACGGTAGAATTCGACTTTCTCGACGTCGCCGGGAGCACACAGTACGGACACATGCAGCATGCGGTCTTCACTATCATCGATGCCAACCACCACACCGAGGATTGGACTTACTTGATGCCTGGGGACAAGCCGGTCCACGCGCACCTTGACCTGCAGAGGAAGAACTGACGCGTGCGGTATCTCTGGTAAGGTCTGGCAAGGGCTATCTGGAAAACCTAAATGGACCGTGAATGGAACGACAGTCAGCCGATCTATCGCCAGCTTCGTGACCGTGTAGTCGCGATGATACTGGACGGTGTGCTCAAGGAAGGCGATCCGCTGCCGTCCGTACGCAATGTCGCGGCTGAATATCGGGTCAACCCGCTCACGGTCCTGAAGGGCTATCAGCAACTGGTGGACGAAGGGCTGGTCGAAACCCGAAGAGGCCTCGGCATGTTCATCAATGCCGGCGCACGCAGTTTGTTGCTGCAGGGCGAACGGCAGAAGTTTCTGGGCGAAGAATGGCCCAGGGTCTACGCAACCATTCAACGGCTCGGCTTGAAACCGGATGAACTGCTGGAGAATGGCACAGGCCGCCAAGCTTCGTCAGGGACTAGGTCGAAAACCAAAAAAGAGGAGGGACGCTGAGGCTATGGCATGCATAGAAGCCCGCGGTCTCCGTAAGGCGTTCGGCACAACGATCGCGCTGGATGGAGTTGATTTGCGCGTCGAAGAAGGCCGGATTCTCGGAATCATCGGTCCCAATGGCGCGGGAAAAACCACCGCGCTCAACGCGATTCTCGGGCTCACTCCATATCAGGGAGAACTGAGAGTGCTTGGTCGTGATCCCTGGTCCGAGCGTGATCGGCTTATGCGTGACGTGTGCTTCATTGCCGATGTTGCGGTCCTGCCGCGCTGGATACGCGTTTCGCAAACCTTTGAATATGTGGCCGGAGTGCACCCACGATTCGATCGCGCGAAGGCGGAAGGCCTTTTGGCAAGAACCACTATTAAGCACACAAGCAAGGTGCGGCAATTATCGAAAGGCATGGTGGCGCAACTGCATCTCGCTCTGGTCATGGCCATCGATGCGAGATTGCTGGTGCTGGATGAGCCGACGCTTGGGCTGGACCTCCTGTTTCGCAAGCAGTTTTACGATTCCCTGCTGAACGACTACTTCGATCGCAGCCGTACCATCGTGGTGACGACCCATCAGGTGGAAGAGTTGCAACACATCCTCACGGATCTGATGTTCATCGACCGCGGGAGAATCGTACTGAGTTGCAGCATGGAGGAATTCGAGTCGCGCTACGTGGAGGTGACGGTCAACCCCGACCAAGTCGCCGCGGCGCGCGCGCTCAAGCCGATGTATGAGCGCGAGGTGTTCGGGCGCAGCATTCTGCTGTTCGATCGCAGGATCAACCAGAATATCGACCGCCAGCAACTCGCGGCTCTTGGCGACGTACGAACGCCCAGCATTGCCGACTTATTCGTTGCGGTCATAAAGAATCAATCCGGCATGGCACAAGGAGCGGCTCGATGAATACTCAATCGAATGCCGTACCTGAATCTTCCTTTCAGTCGCAGGGGCTCGCGCCCGCAATCGTGGCGGCGATTCGGCCCCTGTACTGGTCGATCCGACGAGAATTGTGGGAAAACCGTTCGATCTACATCGCGCCGCTCGCCGCCGGCGCCGTCTTTCTGCTCGGCTTCGTGGTCAACATGGTGACTCTGCGGCGCCACATTCAGGGCGTATGGCCTCTGGACCGGGCGCAACAGCACGATTTACTCAACACGCGCTACGAATTATCGGCGGCCCTGATCATGGGAACAGCTCTGATCGTGGGAATTTTCTACTGTCTCGATGCCCTATATGGAGAGCGCCGCGATCGCAGCATCCTCTTCTGGAAGTCGTTGCCGGTGTCCGATCTCACCGCCGTGCTCTCGAAGCTGACGATTCCCCTTGTGATTCTGCCGGTTCTCAGTTTCGCCATCAGCCTTGCAACCCAATTCATCATGCTCCTGCTGAGCAGCGTAATACTGCTAGGCAGTGGTGTGAACATCGCGGCGCTATGGACAGACGTGTCGTTCTTCCACGTGTCACTAGTGCTGCTTTATCACCTTCTCACAGTGCACGGTCTCTGGTACGCACCCTTCTACGGCTGGCTGCTGTTCGTTTCAGCGTGGGCGCCGCGGGGGCCGTTTATATGGGCTTTCTTACCGCCCTTCGTGATCTGCGTGGTGGAGAAGATTGCGTTCAACACTTCGAATTTCCTCGCGCTGCTGCAGGATCGATTGCTGGGGCAGGGAGGCTCAATGGCGTCGGACAACCATCCCAAGGATTTCATGGCAACACTCATTCCAGAGCATTTTTTTAGCGCGCCCGGCCTGTGGGTCGGCCTGGCAATCGCTGCGGCATTCCTCGCCGCAGCGGTCCGGCTGCGCCGGTATCAAGGACCGATCTGATTCGCTGGCTGGATTGAATTTTGTTTTTGTGCAGGGAAAACCAATATGGGCACAGCGGTATTGACGAAACGGCTGAATTCACGATGTTCACGCGGCAGCAGCTCCTGGGGGGATTTGAAAATGGCTAAGTCGATCACAGAAACATCGCCGCGCCTCAAGGCAAGAATTACCGGTGCGTTTTATCTCCTCACCATGCTGACGGGAATATTCGCCCAGGGTTTCGTTAGTGACAGGCTGGTTGTATCCGGCGACGCCGCGGCTACGGCGACCAACATCCTGACGCACAAGAGCCTGTTTCAGTTGGGTTTCACCATCTACCTCATCGAAATGGCGTGCCAGATCGCCATGACGGTTCTCTTTTATTATCTGCTTAAGCCGGCGGGCAGGATCGTCTCTTTGCTTGCGGCGTCCTTAGGCCTCACCGGTTGCATCATCAAGACCTTTAGCCGCGTCTTTTACATCGCACCCTTGTTCGTCTTGGGAGGCGCGCACTACTTGAATGTATTCAGCCTGGAACAGTTGCAGGCGGTGGCGTTGCTATTTCTGAGGGTGAATGAGCAGGGCGCCGGGATGGCCTTGGCATTCTTCGGATTCTATGCGCTACTGACAGGCTACCTCATTATCAGGTCCACCTTCCTCCCGCGGATTCTGGGCTGGTGGTCAGCAGTTGCAGGTTTGGGTTGGCTGACCTTCCTGTCCCCCACTCTCGGATACCGTCTGTTCCCCTACCTTGCAGGCGTCGGCCTCCTCGGGGCCACAGCGCTCATCCTGTGGCTCCTCGTGTTCGGCGTGAACGAACAACGATGGAAGGAGCAGGCCGGCGCAGCAGGTGAATGGCGATCATAGCGCGGAGCGGAACGACGCCGGTATGTAGAGGAGCGAAGAATGCGATTGCCGATATTAGTTCTTCATATTTGCGCCGGGATATTGGGATTGGTGTCCGGTGCCGCGGCAATTTCGTTCCGCAAAGGTTCCCGTCGGCATGGCATAGCTGGAAACGTATTTGTCATTTCCACGATGAGCATGTCCACAGCTGCAGCATACCTTGCGCTCATGAAACATCAAATGAACAATGTTTTCGGCGGCGTTCTGGCGTTTTATCTGGTGACAACGGCATGGGCGACTGCGAGGCGCAGAGACGGGCAAACCGGCATCTTCGATTGGGGTGCGCTTCTGTTTGCTTTGGCGGTCGGAGCTGGCATCATAACCTACGGGTTCGAAGTGGCGAATAGCCCGACGGGCTCAAAAGACGGTGTTCCCGCTGGGATGTATTTTTTTCTCGGTTCCGTGGCTCTGCTTTCTGCCGCGGGGGACATTCGAATGCTCGTGCGCGGCGGTGTTTTCGGGGTACATCGAATCGCGCGACACCTTTGTCGCATGTGCTTTTCGCTGTTCATCGCCACGGGCTCCTTTTTCCTGGCACAGCAACAAGTATTTCCCCACTGGTTACGCAAAACAAACGTACTTTTTCTGCCGGCTATCCTGCCACTGATATTGCTGATCGTCTGGCTGTTTCGCGTTTTGTTCACAAATACGTACAAGGGAACTGACTCACCCTATCGAGTACATGAAGATCGCGCGGCACTCCGCGAGCAATCACTGTCTGGCTGAGCAACGAGGTGTAAGTTCGGCAGAAACGCCTGTGAGCATCGCTTACAAAGGGAGGGAACATGAGCTCGACCCATAACCCAGGGAGAGTCGCCGGATTCCTCTACCTGCTTCTCGTCGTCCTCGCTCCGGTCCGCCTGATCTATATTCCCAGCGCTCTGTATGTGCGTGGGAACGCGACCGCGACGGCCAACAATATCGCCACTCACGAGTTGCTCTTCCGTCTCGGCATGGTCAGCGACCTGCTCTGCGGGACCATCGTGATTTTCCTCACGCTGGCTTTTTACCGGTTGTTCAAGGCAGTGGACCAGAACCTTGCTGTGCTCGTGGTCATCCTCGGAGGATTGCTGCCAGCTGCCATCGACTTCCTTAACGTGCTAAACGACGCTGCCGCCCTGATGCTAGTGCGCGGCGCCGATTTCTTGTCCGTATTCGACAAACCGCAGCGGGATGCCCTGGCCATGCTGTTCCTCCGTCTGCATCACCAGGAAATCGTCGCCGCCGAGATTCTTTGGGGTCTATGGCTTTTTCCTTTAGCGATTCTTACCTACAGGTCGCGCTTCCTGCCTCGTTTCCTCGGCGTGTGGCTGATCATCAACGGCTTTGCCTACCTGATCATAAGCTTCACCGGCCTACTGTTACCGCAATACGAAGATATGGTGTCTAACATTGTCTTCCCGGCCCTCCTCGGGGAAATGGCGTTCATGCTATGGCTCGTGATCAAGGGCGCAAAGCCGCAACCGCTGGACGCTTCAGCCTCATTGTCAGCGGTTGGTTAGCCTGCATTACGGATTGTCGGGTAACGACCGCTACTGGGCCTGTTCGTCAATAGGAGAATAAGGAGAGAGAGCACATGCACCCAACTGACAAAGCTGCACGCGTCGCAGGAGCGGTATATCTGTCCATGGTCGTCACTGCCCCCTTCAGTCTGATCTATATTCCCAGCACTCTGATCGTTCGGGGGAACGCCACCGCGACCGCCAACAACATCCTGGCTCACGAGACGCTTTTCCGTCTTGGCATCGTCGCTGACCTGATCACCTCGATCATTTTTATCTGTGTGGTCCTGGCTCTCTACCGTTTGCTCAGCGGCGTGAACAAGACGCTTGCTTCACTGATGGTAGCTCTGGTTCTGGTCTCCGCAGCCGTCGGGTTTATGAATGTGCTGAATAACATCGCCGCGCTCACCCTCTTCCGCGGCTCCGATTTCCTCGCGGTACTCGATAAACCCCAGCGGGACGCCTTGGCCATGCTCTTCATTCGTCTGCATGGCCAGGGAAACGTTATCAACGAGATCTTTTGGGGCCTCTGGCTCTTCCCCTTTGGCGTGCTGGTCATGAGATCGGGCTTCCTTCCCCGCATCCTGGGCGTTTGGCTGATCATCAACGGCTTCGCTTATCTGACGACTAGCCTTAGGGGCTTGCTGGCACCGCAATATATGGAAAAGGTCTCTAACATCGCCTTTCCGGTCCTCTTCGGAGAGTTGGCGATCATGTTGTGGCTTGTGATTAAAGGCGCAAAGGTACAGCCATTCGCCGCCGTAGCCTCTTGATCGAATTGCTTGATGCAGTTGCCCTCGATTAACGACTTATACTTGTGCGATACCGCCGTCCACAAACAATTCGATTCCGGTGACGTAGCTACTATCGTCGGACGCGAGAAAGACTACGGCCTTGGCGATCTCATCAGGCTTACCAAACCTGCCGAGAGGAACCATGGTGGAAATCACCCAGTTGCGAACAGTTGAGCAGTAAATAGCGGGGATTAAAAGTTACTACGGTAAGGGTAAACCGGCTTTGGGGTGGGCCACAATCAGCACCGCGATCACGACTGCCTCAGAGGCGAGAGAAACCTAGTAGTCAACCCCAAAAGGTTTATCGCCACGGTCGGACCCGTCATCGAAATGGGAGTGTGCCAGCCTGTGCGCCTGAAGACGAGGCATATGACGCCATCCATGCGAGTGGGTCTCCTAGAACTCATGCTTACCATTTCAGTGATGCTGTCCCCCGCCTTCGCGCAGCCGGAGGCTCCCTCCAGCGTGGTCACCAACTATAAGCCGATCACGGAAAGGGAGCGGCTAGAGTGGTTTTTGGTCTCAACCACTGGTCCGAGTAGCCTTTTCGGCGCCGGTCCCCTAAGCGCCGGGTTGAGCACGGCTTTCAACAACCCTGAGGAATACGGCCCCCATTGGGAGGGCTTCGGGAAGCGTTACGGCATGCGCTTGACGGGCGTCTACACGGGGAATGCGATTGAGGCGACACTAGGCACCGCGTGGGGCGAAGATCCCCGCTACTTCCCGTCACCGAACCATGCCTTCGGCGCGCGTGTGAAATACATCATCAAGACCACATTCCTAGCTCCGAGGCGTGACGGTCGCTGGCGTCTGGCCTATGCGCGTTATGCCGGGAACGTAGGAAACAACTTTCTGTCCAATCTGTGGCGCATGGACAGCGAAAACGATCCCGGAAACGCGGCGCTGCGTTGCGTCTGGGGAATCACCGGCCGGATGGGGGGCAATGCCTTTGCAGAGTTCTGGCCGGATGTGAAGAAAATCATGTTTAAGAAAAAGCCAGCTTCACCCCAGCCAGCGGCCGGCGAGCGGCAGTGAGGAGGCGACATTGAGAGAGCAGAGCCTCCAGCAAGCTTCTCCTCACTAGATAACTGGGGTAGAAATTCATCGCCTGCACCGCGATTGTCTTTCCTGTAGGCGGGACGCCGAAGAAGGTGCCCCGATGCGTGCCCCGCATAATGAACCTTGCTGCCACCTCTATAGGAGAGACATCTTGCATAAAGCCCACACCAAAAGTAACGTCAATCGTGCTCTCTGCGAATCTTTTTTCGAGCACGCTTTCGCGCCAAAGCTTGTTTCACGCGCTTCTTCTCGCCCGGCTTCAGGTAGAAGGAGTGACGCTTCACTTCCTTAATTATGTCTTCCGTCTGAACCTTGCGCTTGAACCGACGCAGGGCATTCTCCAACGACTCACCCTCTTGCAATCGAACTTCTGCCAAACTGACCACCCCCAACGAGTCCTGAAAGGACAAATTTGAGGATACATCACTCCGAGTAGCCATCATCAGCGTGAGGCTCCATTTGGGCGTTAGAACTTCCCCAAGCCCAAGCCTATCTGGCAATCGCTCGTGCGGTTATGAAGAAGAACCCTTCCGTCGCTAAGGACGCTCTAGAGGAAATGCAGGAATCTCTGAAGCATACGGCGGACCCGTACCGCGCGATGGATAAGTGGGTGGAAGGAATCGCGATAGCCAAAGAAATCGGTGAGGTTGACCTGGCTCTTAAGCTGTTTCGATCAGGAATGGAACAAGCCGACAAACTCAGAAGGGAGGACGCGGATCCCAGCGACCCGAACACAGCCTTCAAGGCCTGGTGGCCGTCCGTGTCGGCCTATTGGCGGCTTGTATTAGCCGCCTCGAAATTCTCGGCTACAACAGCACTGGAGCAGGTTCGGGAGATAAAGGATTCCGAGATTTTGCTCCTGCTCGAGGTTAGGCTTGCCAGCCGGAGTCTTGGTGCGCGTGCCGATCAATCCACAACTATGGTTCACAAAAAGGTGGCTGTTTGGAATGAGTCTCGAGTACCTGAAGAATGACGCGCTCCTTCAAAACATCCCACCCTTAGCTCTTCGTATAACCTCCGTCGCCAATTCCCTGCGTCACGCAGGCGACGGCCCGTTGTTGACGTAATTCGCCATTACACCAACAACTCTCCAGTCTTCCTCTTAGACGGGGTTTTTGGGCCGATGCTCTGACCAGCGTGACTGTTGGCTGCTCGAAGGGATCGGTGCGAAAATCGCAAGGATTATTGCTTTCCCGTACCGCAGAGATTCCTTACGGAAGACGAACTCTACGATGCGAAAGCCGCGATTGGATTGCAATTCTGGTTTGTCCCCATCTTGTTCAGCTTGGCGTGCGTGGGAACTGGATGGGTAGGCTTGCTGAAAGTGTATCGGGCAGGCAAGGGGGGAGTCCTGTGTAGCGGCATCATCCGTTGGATGCTTCCCGTTTTCGGATCGAACACGGTTCGGTGGTGCAACGTCTCTCGGCAAGATCAAACTGTTTGCATTCCTCTTTGAACGCCATCCGAACAAGTTCAGCCTCTTCTTGTGGATCGCTGTCTGTCTCGCTGACTTCGGCAATGACTGCCTCATCCGATAACTCAAGTATAGAATCCGCTAGTCGGTTGTAGAGTTCCTGCACCCGCTCATCACGATTCTTCTTGTCTCCCATTGCCTTTACCTAGACTTTCCTTCGGCCAAAGAGTTTCAATCTGATTAGTTTCACAGCGGCTGTGTACTGCCTTTCGGTAAGACCATACTTCTGCATGATCTCACTTCTCTTCGTGCCGTCGAATATTCCACGAAGCACCAGAATCGCGGCGGGATCATTTGCGAACAGCCCTGTGATCCGCTTTTCTTCTTCCATTTGTATCAACCACTGATCTGCATTCGGTTCATTGGAAGGCACATTGTCGAATGGCGACGTCTTGTGTCCTTCAACATCGCAAACAAGAACCTCGCACTCTAGAAACACGTCGTCAAAGCTCCGCTTCCTGCTGCTGGCAATGCTACGCATCACTCCCATGAGATGTGTGACAAAATCGACATTGTTGTTCCACCGACGACCCTCCCCGTTGCGCCGAGTACCTTCAAGAGTTGACCGCAATGCTTCACCGAGCAGATCAGAGCCTGTCATGCCACAAGCGGCTCTCCCAAGGCACCGTACCCGAAAATCAGCGGACCGCCGAAGTCTGAGAAGGTCTGCTTTCGTTAACTCTTCGATCTCACGATCGATCTTGATCCTCTCAAGCTGTCGCTGAAAATTGCAGATGTCGATCAACAATTGGGCATCGGCCAACTCTCGCGGACGAATGACTTCTTCTTCGCTCCGATAGTCGAAGGCGGCGATAATCATTCTCTGCGACGGATTGTCCTCTCGGATTGCTATTGCAAGCTGCACGCCACCGGGCACGCAATAATTGACCAGAACAACGGTAAAGGGGCCGCACTCACGATATAAACGGAGACCCTCGTCAACGGTGTCTGCGGTTCGAGCCGCGAAACCTTTCTCTTTCAAAATCCTAAGGAAATATTTTGTTAGAGGGGCGTCGTTTTCGACTACCAGTGCTGATCTGTGGCAAGTGGTTATGCTCTGACCCCTCGGTGATTCGGGGTTGGGCAGGCTAGCTGGTTGAAATGTCGCTGTACCACACGAGGAGGATAAGTGTGCCATTTTCATCTTTCAGGTCTAAAGAACTATTGCTCTGGCGCAGCCTGTGAAACTTGAGAATTGTCGATTAACGAATTACGAAGGTAATCACTGGAAGCGTTTCCAGCTCGCCCCTAGGCGTGCGGCTGCGTGAAGGTTGAAAAGTGATGCACATTATGGCCGAGAGAGATCAACGTTCTGGAGAGCGTTCGTTCCGCATGGCCGTCCATTCGGCGGAGCCAAAAGGCATGATCTTTTGGCCTTCTCTCAAGTGCGCTGCCGCTTCCTCGTAACTGTCGTAGCGCATCCAAGTAGCCCACGACCAACCATCGATCAGTTTCACTCGGACCATCACGGCATAACCCGATTCTTCGTACTCGATGGCTTGGGGGACCGCATTTCTGTTTATGCCCGGAAAGCATTGAGGGTTACTCTTGACGGTTGCAAATCCATCCCCGGTCCACTTCGAGCACGCGGGACAGGGCAATATGGGCTGATCTACGCATGTGTGCGCTGGATAGGCTTCGCTCCAACTTTTTCTCGGACTCTTCATTGAACCTCCTCCACTGCGCAGTCGGAACGTAGGTTGGGAAAAAGAGAGTGAGTGGAGAATCTCTTCAATTTCCTTCTTGAACGACCATTGAGCTAATGCGCAGTCTTGGGTGGGTTCGGTGAGAGGATCGGAAATATTCAGTGACTATCGTCACTCAGTAGATGTTGTGATCAGTGCGTGCGACGTTCGTGGCAGATAAGATTGGTTGGCTTCTCAAGTAGGGCGTTACCGATTGGCGTTGTATGCCTGGCTGATGCTTGCTTTCCTCTTCCCAACGCCGCAACGATCGGTTCCTTCTCCAACCATCCCGGCTCTACAAGCTGTTGAAAGCCCATAGACCAAGGGGGGGTCGGAGGTTCAAATCCTCTCTCGGCACTTAATTGACCCAAATCTGACCCAAGTTTCTTTGGGTCAATCCGGCGTGGCTTTACCTCAAGTCTTTTTGCCGGTGGGAGGGCGATTTTTCAACACGGACGTCTGCTTTGCGCT
>Ga0066679_10000403_pt1 | contig 14339 bp, 13 predicted proteins | sample GraSoiAngelo_128_FD_62298 | JGI IMG/M metagenome (GOLD analysis project Ga0066679, IMG submission 62298) | Grasslands soil microbial communities from the Angelo Coastal Reserve, California, USA - 14_0927_12_20cm | ecosystem: Environmental > Terrestrial > Soil > Grasslands | place: USA... | reverse complement strand
ATCATCTATCTCGCGAAAAGTCGATTCCGCGGCGCGATCGCTGACGCGATTGTCGATGGTCTGATCAATTGAAGACTGCGTCATCATGTAGGCGTACCCAAAATTAGCTGAAGCGCTCGAGCCAGAATAAAGTCGGCGATGATTACTATGATCGACGCTGTCACCACCGCGGTCGTAGTCGAACGGCCAACGCCAACCGTTCCGCCTTCAGTTTTCAATCCCTTGTGACAGGCGATTGTACCCATCAGAAATGCGAAGAACAAAGGTTTAATGATGCCGCCGATAATGTCGTCGGTAGTGATGCCGTCGCGCACCGAATTAAGAAACATCGACGACGGTAATCCGAAGAGCCACGTCGATACCGCCCAACCTCCGGCGATACCCATAACATCGGCGATTAACGTCAGCAACGGCAAGGTGACGATCAGCGCCAGCAGCCGCGGCGCCACGAGTTTGCGAATCGGGTCGGTGCCCAGGGCGCGCATCGCGTCAATCTGTTCCGAGACGACCATCGATCCCAATTCCGCCGAGATAGCAGATACGGCTCGGCCGGTCACCATCAGCGCGGTCAACACCGGGCCCAGCTCGCGCACGAGCGAAATCGAAACGAGATATCCGAGTTGGTCGACTGCGCCGTACGATTCCAACGTCTGATAAGTCTGCAGCGTGAGCACGCCGCCAGTAAAAAATCCGGTGAGAATGATTATCGTCAGGGATCCTACGCCGATGTAATCCATCTGCGCGATCGATTCGGGAATGTAATGGGGCTTTTTGAAGATGCCGCGGACTGCCCGGGCGGCGAGCAGCGACATCTCTTGCAAATCGAAAAGGAAGCGGGCGATGAAATTCATCGGCACGTCAACGATGATAGCCAGACTAACCGCAATTGCCGCCGTGGTTTTGAGGATGCCGCGCGGGCCAAAGCGCTTCGGTTCAGCGCGTTAATGCGGTGCAAGCATGATTTTCAAAAGAGCGGCCTATAATGCGCAGAATGAATCGTTTGCGTCAAGGATGCGGCAAAAAAAGAGCCGGCAAACTACAATTCAGCCGGCTCGTCAACTAAGTGTGCGGGATGACGTTTAGGGTTTCTGTTGGCGACGAATCGCTTTTTGTTGAGCACGATTCAGCAACGGCGCGTTTGCACGACGCAATCCCTGGCGTTGGCCCAACCCGTTCGGTGATTGCTGTTGGTTTGCTCGACGCTGAGCGAGGTTGCGCTGGCGGATCTCGCGCAGCTTAATCCGTTGCTCTGGCGTGAGCACCTGCAAAATCCGAGCTTCCGTCAACGAACGCAGCCGGATGGTGTTGGCCTGGGCTTCCGCGACTTCGCGTGACCTCTGGACGATCAGATTTTCATTCGGCGTTGGCGATTCGACCGCTTCAGCCAGCGTGCGTTGCGCCTCTCGCAATTTCAAGTTTGCAATTTGGCGCTCATCTTTGAGATCGAGATTGATCGCGCGGATCTTCTGAATCTGATCCGGCGTCAGACCAAGCAGCCGCAAGTCGTTGCCTTGATTAGTTTGCGGACTCTGCGCTTGCGTTTGACCAGGATCATTTTGATTCTGAAGTTGCGTTGTCTGCGCAAACGCGGCCACGGATGCTCCCAGGACGAACACGACGCTGAGGATAATTATCATATTTGGCTTCTTAGGGCATTTCATAATTTCACCTGCGCATCAGCTGCGCGAAAGTTCATTGATTAGGCTGTTCGGCTAACTCAAATGGCAGCTCTTCTTCCTCGGCACCCGGAATTAATCGCAAGTCCGACGCAAGCTGTTCACGCTCCTCGCGAGTCAAACCCTTGACGCGCGCTTTCGACGGTGTGTGAACAGTAGCTAGTTCGCTGCGCTGAGTTCGCGGCGCGTTTGCGGGCGGGTTGTTTTGCTGAGCCGAAGTCTGCTGCTGAATCTTATCCGCGCGACTCTTCATTTCGCGATCAACGGCGGCTTTGAAATCTGACGCAGTGTAGACCTTTTCCTCGCCATTCTTTTGCGCAACCGGCGCAACCGTTGACCGTTGCCAGGTGCGAGAGACCGCGAACAGCACCAGACCGCAAAGCAATAAACCCGCGAACGCTGTCGCTCCGCGCAACCAAACGGGCGACACAGTAAAAAATTCGCGTAGCGCAGCAAGGGCAGAAAGCTTCCGTCCCTGCTCCACGAATTCCCTTGAATCGATAGTCGATTCAGAAACAACAGCGGCCGGATTGAACGACGTGCCGAGTGCTTCATTCCGCCATAACACGATCGATTCGTGAACTTGAGTAAAGACGGCGAACTCGCCGCGGCAGGCGTCGCACTGCTGCAAGTGTCTGTGGAAATCGGCGGCGTCAACGTCATTCGCTTCGCCGTAAAGATAACTGACCAAATCTTCTGCTCGATGACAGAGTGGCCGTTGATTAATGTCTCGCATAATCGACCTCGTCGTTTTTCACTCGCCGAACTTTTGCAGTCGCATCTGCAATTGTCTGAGCGCTGTGTAGAGCCGGCTTTTCACCGTGCTAAGCGGAATCTCGAGCACATCGGCGATTTCCTGAAATGTCAGCTCCTCAAATTCCTTCATCACTACAACCTGTCGCAAATCCGGCGGCAGCGCTGAAACCGCGCGTCGTACTGCACTGCTTCTTTCAATGTTCTCAGCCGCGCGTGCCGGCGACGCATCAATCGGCAACGCAAAAACGGCTGCGTTCTTTTCCGCTTCCTCTTCCAGTGCGGTCTCGCCACGGACCTTCGCGCGCCGCTGCCGCGTGATGCACTGGTTGACGGCGATGCGATGCAGCCAGGACGAGACTTTCGCTTCGCCCCGAAAATTCCGCAGATTGCGAAACGCGGAAAGAAAAGTTTCCTGCGTCGCGTCGCGTGCGTCTTCTTCGCGGCCGAGCATGCCGAACGCGAGGGCAAAGATGCGCCGCTCCCAGCGACGCACTATTTCACCGAACGCCTCTGGATCGCCAGAGAGGGCGCGTTCAACCATCTGTTCATCGTTCGAGGCGGTTTCCATCTGGTTCGTGCTCGTCTCGACTGAAGAGCATCCAAATGTCGCGCGCAACCAGCCGCGCCGTCAAATCTTTAGACGCCCCATCTGGAACACAAGTCGTAAAACTTGGCGACGTGAGGCTTAGCGGATTCGCAAGCCGACCGCCGGATTCGGAAATATCGGTATGCTTGTGACCGCTACGCGAAGGTAAGTCAAAGTATTTCAGCAGTTAAATTCTGGCCAAATTCGTTGACATCTCGGCGGCCAAACCACTAATCTAGTTCACAGGCCTACCCGACTACTGTTCGGGCCGCTTGCCTCGAGATCGTCTCGTGTTCGTCTCAATCTTCGCGTGTTCAAATCTTTCAATCGCATTCGCATCGTTTACGTCGTTCTGGCCGTGTTGCTCTTGGTCGGGCTCTTGCCTTTGAGCGTCGCCGGTGTGCTCTTGTCTCGGCGAAGCGCGCAGGAGTTACGCGCGACCGAAGGCCGATACCAGGCGCAACTTGTGCGAGACAAAGCCCGGCAGATCGAGTTGTACGGGCAACGCTATCGCGATGTGGTGATCGGTTTGGCGCGCGCGTTCGAAATTGCCGGCGGCCATCGACTGGAAACTGATCGAGGTTATGACACCCGGCTACAGCGGAGCCTTCAGGACGATCCGAATTTGATCGCGCTGGCGATTTGCCCGGTGAAGGGCGAAGTGCATCGCGCATTTCAGGCGGACGTGATCAAGCGTGAAGAAGTTGATCAGCGCGTCAGCGAAATTCTGGCGCGAATGAGCGCTCGCGGCGTGATCATTGGTCGTCCACAAGTTATCCGTTCCGGTCAGGAAATGGCGTTGACGATCGCGGCCCCGGTCATGAATGGTGATGAGATCGTGGCAGCAGTCGTGGCCGTCGTTTCGTTTCAGGAAGTTTTCAAAGCGGTGCAGCAAGCAGCTTCGTTGAGTGCTCGCGAAATGTTGGATCGAGGTTTGCCGGTCGTGTTCGTCGTCGATCAGAATGGGAGAGCCGTCGCTCATCCTGATGCGGCCGTGGCTTTTTCCGAACGTCCGATGACGGATCTAAAAGTTGTGCAGGACTGGCTCGAGACCGGCGCGCAAGTTCAATCAGCGCTGGAGCCATTTGCCCTTGATCGCGATGGCAACGTGAAAGACATGTTGGGTTCCTATGCGACGGTGGAACTGGATCGCAGTTCGTTGTTGGGAGTGATCGCAATTCAGGATGAGGCGGCGGCGTTGGCTTCGGTCCAGGACATGCGCAATCAGACATTGTTCGTAAGTTTGTTCGCCGCGGGGCTCGCGCTGGTTTTCGGTTTTTACTTCGCCCAAAAGTTGACCCAGCCGGTGAGCGAACTTGCAGCCGGTGCGCAACGAATTGCTGCTGGAGATTTTTCCCAACGAATAAAAATTTATGGCCGAACCGAATTAGGCGAGCTAGGCGCGTCATTCAATCAAATGACGGATCAAATCGAACAGTTCGTCGGCGACCTGCAACATTCGGCTCAAGAAAATCGCGAATTATTCCTGGGTACGGTGAAAGCTTTGGCCGCGGCAATCGACGGGAAGGATCCTTATACGCGCGGCCATTCTGAACGCGTGTCGCGCTTTTCAGTCGCTACTGCGCAAGCTCTCGGGCTGTCGGAGGAAGAGATCGAAAAGACTCGCATCAGCGCGCTGCTTCACGATGTTGGCAAAATCGGAATCGACGATCGCGTGCTGAAAAAACCGTCGGCGCTTACCGATGAAGAGTTCGAGATCATGAAGACTCATCCGCAGAAGGGTTACAAGATCATGTCGCAGATTCCGGCGATGCGCGACTTCCTGCCGGGCATGTACATGCATCACGAGATGATTAACGGCCAGGGCTATCCGCAGGGTTTGAAGGGCGACGAACTGCCGATGCAGGCGCGAATTGTTTCGGTCGCAGACACGTTTGATGCGATGACGACTGAACGGCCTTATCAGCGCGCGATGGATTTGGAAGCGGCGCTGACACGTTTGAAGAGTTTCATCGGCACACGCTACGACGCGCGAGTCGTCGCCGCGTTCATCGCCGCATGTGAAGCCGGAAAGATTCGTCCGGGCGTGACGCGGACCATGAGAAACCAATCCGATCCTCGCGGTATACCTCCAGCGCTTTCTTCACCAACACCTGATTCTTTGATCGCGGTGAGCTAGTGTCAAAAGCCCGACCGTTAGGGAGCGCAAGACTCGAGTCCTCCTAGCCCCAAGTAGCATCAGTAAGCTTAGGAATCATTGAGTGTGGCCGTTGCCTGGCTGGCGCGCGGGCTTCTGACACCGCAACGCATCGCTTTTATGGGCGCGCCGCTTCTGCTTATAATCCAGGTTAATTCTAAAGTGTCAGAAGCCCGACCGTAAGGTGGGGAACGTGACGAAGCGTGCCCTTGCTTACGTGCTGGCTTCTGACACACTCGAACTCATAATGGCTTTTTGGAAAAGAAAGAAGGACGAGTTTGTCTCGCTGGGGTTGAATCAGCCGAGTCCGGCGCCCGCGCCGGAATCTGCGGGCGTACCAGAACCAACGAGGCCGGTCGAACCAGCTCAGCCTACGCCCCTCGCATCAGCCGGGCCTCCGACCAGTACGCCGTGGCAAACTTCAGTTCTTGGGCTCGACCTTTCGATCGAGCAATTACAAGCGCGAGAAGCTGCCCTCGAACAAGAATTCTCAGCGCGTTTTCGTCGCGCGGTCGCGGCCACGCGTGAATCGCTGTCAGACAAAATCGACAGCGTCTTTGCGGCTGGCAAGAAAATCGATGCCGCTCTGCTCGATGAATTGGAAGAAGCGTTGATCGCCGCCGACATCGGCGTGCCGACGACGATACATGTGCTCGAGACCGTCCGGCGCGGCATCAGTCGCAAAGAAATCGACGACATCGAAAAACTGAAACAAGCGATCAAGTCTGAGCTGCTTTCGATTCTGCAAGCATCTGAGCGACAAGGTGTCGCTTCTGAAACCAGCGTGCCCGACAACATCGCGCCCTACGTCATGATGATCGTCGGCGTGAATGGCGTCGGCAAAACGACAACGATTGGAAAACTCGCGCAGCGAATCAAAGCCGAGGGCAATGACGTCTTGATTTGCGCGGCCGATACATTTCGCGCCGCGGCGTCTGATCAATTAGCAATTTGGGCTGAGCGCACAGGCGTGCCTCTGATTCAACAGAAGCAGGGAACCGATCCGGCGGCGGTGTTGTTTGATTCGATGAAGGCGGCGAAAGCACGCGGTTCAGATGTGCTGATCGTCGACACGGCTGGACGTCTGCACAACAAATCGAATTTGATGGCTGAGTTGGAAAAGATGAAACGCGTAGCCGGACGCGAAGTCGAGGGCGCGCCGCACGAAACTTTGCTCGTCGTCGATGCCGTCACCGGACAAAATGGTCTGGAGCAAGCGCGGCAGTTTCTGAGAGTGGCAGGAGTGACCGGCATCGTTTTGACCAAACTCGATGGCACCGCAAAGGGCGGCATCGCGGTCGCCATTGCGAAAGAATTGGGCTTGCCGATTCGTTATGCGGGCATCGGCGAGAAAGTCGACGATCTCGTAGTCTTCGATCCCGAGCAATACGTAAACAGTCTCTTCAATTAGTCAAGTTTTGACTTAACGTCGCAAACGAATGATAAGGTTTCGTGCCGTAGGCACGAGATGCTTATAGCTTCGAGGTCTTTCTTTTCTCTTGCGCTCCTGCGGAGCGCAATTGCATTTTGGGCGGCGGTGCTATAAACATTTCGCCGCTCTGCGGCACAGACGAACGTGCAAACTTTTACCCAACTGGATCAGGCAATGATGTCACTCGCGCTCGATCTCGCCGCGCGCGGCGTCGGCCAGGTCAGTCCCGGCCCGCTCGTGGGCACAGTCATAGTCGATCCGAATCGACAAATCGTCGGCGAAGGCTTCTATCTTTTTGATGAAGTGAAGCATGCTGAGACGCTCGCGCTCGAACAAGCCGGCGACAAGGCGCGCGGGGCTACTGCTTACGTTTCGCTCGAACCTCACGCGCATCAAGGCCGCACAAACCCATGCACCGACGCGCTGATCAAAGCAGGAATCAAACGCGTCGTCTCGCCAATCGAAGATCCGAACCCGAGAGTTTCTGGTCGAGGCTTTGCTCATTTACGCGAAGCGGGAATCGAAGTTCGCACTGGTTTGATGGACGACGAAGCCGGTGCACTGAACGAAGCCTATATTCATTTCATGCGCACGGCACGGCCGTTCGTTCATTTGAAGATGGCGGTATCGATGGACGGCAAAGTTGCTACTGTGAACGGAGACTCGCGTTGGATCACCGGCGAGCAAGCACGCGCGCGGGTTCATGATCTGCGTCATCAGTACGATGCGATCATGGTTGGCGGCCGGACGGCACGCGCGGACGATCCATTGCTGACAGACCGCTCTGGAAAGAAACGACGGCGACCGCTGGTGCGCGTTGTGATCGAGCAATATTTGCGCATCTCGCCCGAGTCACAGCTGGCGCAAACAACCGATGCTGGACCAGTGCTGATCTTCGCGTCGGGCGATCCGGATGCGGATGAATTGAGCGCACTGCAGTCACGCGGCGTCGAAGTGATCGCGCAAGAGTCGGCGCTCGATTTCGCAAGCGTGCTCGAGCAATTAGGAAAGCGTTCGATTCAGAGCTTGTTGGTCGAAGGCGGACCGTTTCTCGCTGCCTTAATGCTTGAGGCCGGGTTAGTGAACAAGGTCACGTTCTTCATCGCGCCGATGATCATCGGAGGCCAGGATGCGCCTTCAGCGATCGGCGGATCTGGCGCGGAGAAGATTGCCGGCTCGCTCCAACTCGACCGCGTCGAAGTGAAACAGCACGGGCGCGACGTCGAAATCAGCGGTTATCCGGCAAACCGAGGGTGAGGGATGAGGGCGGAGGGATGAAGAAGAACGTCGAACATCTTTCGTCGGGAAATGCCAGTTCAGATCAGCCTGCCTTTCATCCTTCATCCTTTCATCCTTCGACTCCAAAGCGCCGTTTCGGTCAAAACTTTCTCGTCGATCGGGGCGTTATGCAGAGGATCGTCGATGCGTTTGATCCACGATCCGATCAAACGGTGATTGAGATTGGACCCGGGCGCGGCGCACTCACAACTGAACTAGTCAAAAAAGCCGGTCGCGTGGTAGCGATCGAATTCGATCGCGATCTCGCTTCGAAGCTGCGCGGTCAATTCGCGGCCGCTGCTAATTTCACATTGATCGAAGCCGATGCGCTGACGATCGATTTCTGTGAAGCGATTCAGCCGGCGCGGACGGCTCACGTCGTCGCGAACCTTCCATACAACATCGGCACGGCGATTTTGCAGTGTTTGATCGAACAGCGAAGTTGCATCAGCGACATGACGCTGATGCTTCAGCGCGAGGTCGTGGATCGAATAACAGCACCGTCGGGATCGAGCGAGCGCGGCTACTTATCTGTCTTCGTCGAAGCGTTTTGCGAAATTGAAAAGCTTTTCGACGTTCCGCCGCAGGCCTTTCGTCCGGCGCCGAAAGTTTGGAGCACTGTTGTGCGTTTGCGTATGCGACCGAGAATTGCCGCTGAGGTGAAAGACGAAAAACTTCTGTGGCAGGTCGTCAGCGCGGGCTTTGCTCATCCACGGAAGACGATTCTAAATAATTTGCGCAAAGCTCCGGAATCGATTCAGGAGTTACTGAAAAAGCGCGGCGGCGCAAGCATCGTTTTGTGCGAAGCGGGAATTCCGCCACTCCGACGAGCTGAAACGTTGGCGTTGGAAGAGTGGGCGTTGCTGGTGAATGCGATGGCTCGGTAGCCTATTTCGCAATAGAGGAAGCGAAATTTGGGCTGTTGGGATTTATATCGATCGTTCGCGTTTTGGGAACGATAACAAGGTCCATGTCTTCCATTGGTATTGCGCCGAGGAGAACTTGGTCGCCCATCACAAGTGCACCGGCAAACCCGATCCGGTTCTTGAAATGTAATTCGATCGGCCCAACATAAGGAACTAGTTTTTTCGTTCCATCAGCCGACGTCACTTCCTTGCTGTCAATAGCTTCCAATTGCAATTGGATTTGGACGTGCTCGGGTATGCAGAGATGAGTTGCTCCAGAATCTACCAAGGCGACGACATCAACCGGATCCAAGTCAGGCAAGCGGGGATTGCGGAGGACTAAATTACCGTCAACCAAACCCATGTCGTTAACAATATCATCATCGCTAACTAATCTCTAACAAATGTCGGTCATCGCGCTTTGACTTCGGCTTTGACCCCATCCTTCGGCCGCAAAGACATCGCGGGAAAAACTTCCACTGGATGATCGGGGACAAGTTCCAGTCGAAACTTCTTACCAATCGTCACCAGCACCATAATCATTTCCATCATCGCGAACGATGCGCCGATGCACGCGCGCGGGCCGGCGCCGAAAGGGAAGTACGCGTACTTCGGAAGTTTTGCTTCGAACTCAGCCGTCCAACGCTCAGGCTTGAACTTCTGTGGCTCATCAAAGAATCGCGCGTCCCGATGCGTCGCCCACTGAAACATGAAAACCTGAGTTCCGGCCGGCACATGATAGCCGCCAATCTCGCAATCGTTAATCGCTTCGCGGCCCAAGCCGTACGCCGGCGGATACAACCGCATAGATTCCTTCACAATCTGTTCGGTGAATTTCAGTCGCGGCAAATCAGCGAAGGTCGCGTCACGTCCGTCGAGGACTTCATCCACTTCGGCATGAAACTTGTTTTCTGCTTCCGGGCTCTTGCCAAGCAAATACCACGTCCACGCGAGCGTCAGCGCCGTCGTTTCATGGCCGGCCAGAAACAACGTCATCACTTCGTCGCGCAGTTGCTCGTCGGTCATGCCGCTGCCGTCGTCATCGTGCGCCGCCAGCAGCATGGAAAGCAGATCGCCTTCGTCTTTGCTAACAGCGCGGCGCTCGGCGATGATGCGGTACACGACGTGATCAATTTTTCGACCGAGCCGGTGAAATCGCAGATGCTCTGGCGTTGGCAGCCGATTGTTCAAGATCCATTTCAGTGTCGCTTGCGATGCGAACGGCTTGACCATCTCTGCGAGAATTGCGCCGACGTGATCGACATCGTGCGAAATATCGGCGCTGAATAAACAACGCACGACAATCTCGAGCGTTAGGCGCATCATTTCGCGATGCATGTCGCGCGTTTCGCCTTCGCGCCAACCTGAAATCAAACGTCTTGTGTAATCGACCATCGTCGACGCGTACGTCGCGACGCGCTCGCGATGAAACGCCGGCGACGACAAGCGACGCTGTCGTTTCCATTCTTCGCCTTCACTCGTTAATAAACCGTTTCCAACCAGCCGCTGGAAAAAATTTGAGCGCAGCGTCATCGCTTTGCGAAAATTCTTTGCATTCGTCGTCAGTACGTATTCAATGTCGTCTAGGTGATAAAGAAATAGCGCCGGCACATAGAGGAATCGCGACCAAACAATGTCGCCATATTCGCGCTGCATGCGTTCGATGAAGCCGAGTGAGTCGCGATTGAACTCGCGCATGACGCCCATAATTCGGGCGCCTTTCGGGCCCGGCAAGCGAGTTCCAATCTCCAACTTTCTGCCAGCGGAATATGCGCGTGCCAGTTCACTTAGGGAAGGATTCGATCTGGTCACTGCGTTCTTAATAGGTCGGTGTAGATGCCGGGTTCGCTGTCCGGAATAACGATCGCGCCGACTGTTTCCTGATAAAACTCAACCGGCCCAGCCGCGCCGATGATTCCGTAAACATAACCAAGTTCGCGCAAGCCCCGCAGCGCCGCGATTAGAAGTCCTTTGCCGATGCCGCGACCGCGCTTGCTTTCATCGACGCCAGTTGGTCCAAAGAAAGCTTTGCGGGTGCATTCATAACCGGCAAATCCGACGATCCGTTGATCTTGAGTTGCTATGAAAACCGTTACCGGCTTGTTCGCAAAGCCCACTGAAACTTCATCGGCCCAGGCGACGGAAAAATTCTTCTCGATAAATTGTCGGACGGGCGTGATTTCGAAAGGCTGCGCGCGACGAATCGTGACTCCGTCATCTCGCGAGGGTTCGGGTGACGGCAGCTTAAGCAAGTTAACCAGCAGGTCGGGCATGAATTGAGTCTAGCGGAAATCAGTCAGAACCGCTTGCGGTAACGGGCCGGCGTAGATGCTTATCGAGGAGAGCCTACGCTCTTAAGACTGTATGACTGGGCGAATGGCCATTTACTTTTCAATTCTTCAATCGTTCCGTTAAAGACATCGACATCCATGTCGTATGCAGTTCCCGGTACTGTGTAGAGACAAGCTTCCCGGTTTGCTTCCGTGCAATTCATCTCGCTCGAGAATTGCCAGAGCGTGTACGTCTTCCACGCGCCGGCGGGGAAGTCAGTCACCCTTCGCTTGAAGCGCGCATACCAAAGATATGTCTTTGCGAACACGTCCGTCTCGCCAACTTGCTCGGCGATCGCTCTGGTGACGAGATTGTTCGCGTAGACGACCGTGTAGCGGCCGGTCTTTTCCTTGACGCGATTGATGAAGACCCGCGCTTCTTCAAAGCTCATATGCTTATCGAAATCTGTGCTCTCCAAATCGAGGGCGAGCAGATCGTCTGGCTCAGGTTTGACTGTTGCGAGGAAGAAGTCCGCTTGTTTGATCGGATCTCCGGGCTTGCCATAGTGATAAGCGCCCCACTTGTAGCCACGCTTCTTCGCTTCGATCTTCCGCTCGGCGTATTTCTTGTCGACGCGATCGCCGATGGTCGCGCGATGAATGATGGCGACGACGCGCTTATCTGTGGCAAGCTTCGCCCAATCGATCGCGTTACCTTCGAACGGATCGATCGCCAACGCGACATTCGGATTTTTCCAGGGTTCGTTGAATTCGGGAGATTGAGCGAAGACTGTTACCGCCAACAGGTATAGAAGTCCAGTGGTCAGTAGTCTTCTCATCATGGTCGACATAAGTGCGATCTTAAGGCATGGCGCCATTTCATTGTCTACTCTAAGCAGCTCTGAAAGACGTTTCTGACACGTCAACGGACACGGCCGCATAACCGGTCTGCGAGAGAACCATGCGGGCGCTTTCGACATTGAGGCGCTTGTTTGAGCTCGGGCCCACGCGCACGCCAGTCAGCGGTAGCTTCATAGCAGACACTACGCCGAGCAGTTCTTTCAAGCTGTAGTACGGAATCAACATGCCTCGCGCCACTCGGAATTTCGGATGCAAACCAAATTCCGGTGACGGTGTAAAAATAAGCCTGCACTCTCTCTCTTCGCTGAAGCCCTCGTTTTTGAACGTGGGAATGAAAAATTGAATCGCATCAGCCGCTTGACCGGCGCGGTCTTCCGGCGAACGAGCTGCCGGGCCGAAGGTGAATGCAAAATTGATCGCCTGATCGATGATCTGTTTCTGGGTGTTCCTTTCATAGAACACTTTCCAAAGCCGCACCAAGCCGTACTTAGGAGAGTCAGGACCGGTTATGTACGAAAAGCCTTGCGGTTCAAATCTGAGACTAACGCCCATTCCATTGGCTCCGTATCCGCGCCACTGACTAAGGAGATTATCGTCCAGACAAAAGCTGCAGATATAAACGCCGGCCTCAGAAGGCTCTCGAACCAACTCATAGAGCGCATCCAGGAACTGCATCCGGTCAGGTGAGGCCTTGCGCTGCGCTTCAATCACTTCTCGAACAATTCGGTAACCGTGCGTGATCTCTTCATCGTCATTGAGATATCTCGAATGAGTGAGCCAAAGATCATCATTCTGGAGAATTCCCTGAAGCCCGGAGAGGTCAGTGTAGTGATACAGCGCCTGACCTTGCGCCGGGCCATAAATCAGCTCTTCTGTATATGATTTGACGCTTTCCAGGAAACTGGTTAGGGCGTCGAACTCAAGGCTCGATCGTTTCTTCATAGGTAGATTCTCCAAGCTAAGGAACTGGAACGTAAATGTACCGACAGATACCAATCCCTGGAGTCAGTTATGCAGTTGCGAAGTTGCGCGCACAATATTACAAGGCAAAGGCTGAGTCAATAGATTCTGCGTAGCATGTTATACTCAAGTGTCCCATCCAGAGAGTCGAGCAAACAATCACCAGTGGCTAACGTCCTCGAAATAATTCCCCTCGGCGGCATCGGCGAGTTCGGGATGAACTGCACGCTGATGCGTTTTGGCGACGAGATGCTCGTACTCGACGCCGGCATGGGCTTTCCCGAAGAGAGCGTCTATGGCGTCGACGTTTGCATTCCTGATTTCGAGATTCTCGAACAATATCGCAACGACATCACCGCAGTCATTCTCACGCATGGGCACGAAGATCATCTGGGCGCGCTGCCTTATCTGCTGAAGAAAATCAATGTCCCGGTTTACGCTTCGCACTTTACGCTGGGGCTCGCGGAAAGCAAACTTGATGAGCACGGAATCCTGGGCGACGTGCTGTTGCATCGGGTCGAGCCGCGCGACGTCGTCACGATTGGATCGTTCACCATTGAATTTATTCGCGCGTCACACAGTCTGGTTGATTGTTTTCATCTCGCGATCAAAACGCCGGTCGGCACAATCATTCACACGGGCGATTATAAAGTTGACGAAACGCCGGTAATCGGCGAACCGATCGATCTCCGATCATTAAGACGGTATGGCCAGGAAGGCGTGTTGGCGTTGCTTTCCGATTCAACCAATGCGACGGTGCCCGGCCGCACGCCATCCGAACGCGCCGTGATTCCCGCTTTTGAAGAAATCTTCGCGGAATCGCGCGGGCGCATCATCGTCGCTGCCTTTGCGTCTTCGATTCATCGCCTGCAAATCGTCTTTGATGTCGCGCAGCAGTTCAATCGCAGAGTTTGCGTGCTGGGCCGGTCGATGCAAAAGAACGTTGAGATTGGCGAGCGGCTTGGTTATCTCGACCTTCACGACGGCATGCTGGTTAGCATCAACGAAACGAAACATCTCGCCGACAACGAAGTCGTCTTTCTCGTGACAGGTTCACAAGCCGAGCCGCGCGCCGCGCTTTATCAGATGGCGACGCAGGTCTACAAAGGCATTACGATCGAAGAAAGCGACACGGTTGTACTCTCGGCCCGTATCATTCCGGGAAATGAACGCGCCATTTCCAAGCTCATTGGCTTTATATATAAGAAGGGCGCGAACATCATCGAAGAGAAACGCCGGTTGATTCACGTGAGCGGCCACGCTTCGCAGGAAGACATTCGCATCATGACTGAAGCTGTGCGGCCGAAGTTCGTCGTGCCGATTCACGGTGAGTATCGGATGCTGTTTCGCCACAAGGAATTCGTCAAGAACCATCTCGGATATGCAGAAGAAAACATTGTCCTAATCGAGAATGGCGACGTGCTTGAGCTGGACGAAGAGAGTGCGGCGATCGTCGA
>Ga0066679_10000398_pt1 | contig 14402 bp, 11 predicted proteins | sample GraSoiAngelo_128_FD_62298 | JGI IMG/M metagenome (GOLD analysis project Ga0066679, IMG submission 62298) | Grasslands soil microbial communities from the Angelo Coastal Reserve, California, USA - 14_0927_12_20cm | ecosystem: Environmental > Terrestrial > Soil > Grasslands | place: USA... | reverse complement strand
TGAAGATGCCCTCGATGCCCAGCGCCTGGAGAAGATCGTCGACGCGTCGCGTCGAGACGCCCTCCACGTGCGCCTGCGCGATCACGTTCACCAACGCGCGCTCGACGCGGCGGCGCTCGAGCAGCCACGCCGGACAGTACGAGCCTGTGCGCAGCTTGGGATCTGCAGATCGATCGTGCCGGCACGGATGCCCAGCGCCGGGCGCGATGGCCGTTGCGTCGGTTGGTGCGGTGCGTGCTGCGGGTCCGGTACGGCGGACCCGCGAGCGCGTCGACGTCCGCGCTCATGAGCTGCTCGCCGAAGGTGCGCACGAGGTCGCGCACCAGGTCGGGATCGCCGTCATCCAGTTGCTTGCGAAGCCAGGCGAGCGGGTCCATCGTCGGATCCGCCGCCACTGTCGTCCTCCTCTGCGGTTCTTGCAAGTTCCGCGAGGATGGCATGGTGGTTCTCTCCATGCGGCGGAGCGCCGACCCCTTTCGTACACGACGTCCGCGGACGTCAACCACGCTTTCTCTTGTGATCGCTCAGACGCGACCGCTCAAAAAGTGGAACTGGCCCGTGCCGCCAACGCTCTCAGTCGATAAAGCGCCCGCCCGCCTACTCGTCGGGTCGCCTCTCTCCTTATTTGACAGTTGACTCGGAGTATTCGCTGCTTAACCTACCGCGCACCGAACAGTCGTCACTCCGACCGGCGCGAAAAACAGGAACAAATGAGAGGCGCGGCTTGCTTTGCTCAAGAGAGATGCGTATCCGCGCTCAAGCACTCGACAAGCTGACGTGCCGGGTCGCGACATCGTCCTAGATCATGCCTCCACAGCGCGCCCAAGCGCAGCCCTGTCCCGTCTCGCTGGTGCGTGACGCAAACGACGCAGCGAGGCATTCGTGGCGCGGACGCCGACAAAATCGCTCGGAATGCGAGTGTGGGACGGATATGCAGTCCGGGATGGCCGCTTTCGTCCCTCGCGAGGAGACAGAAGTCGCCAGCCGTGAACGACTAGTGGCACCCGGCATCCTTAGCCCTGTCCTTGCCGCCGGTCTACCTTTACTTCACGGGGTCGGCCAGCCGCCCCGTATGCCCGAGGGGTTGGAGCAGTTACGAGTTGCATGTGCCGGCAAAACCGCGCACGCCGAAGAGACTGCGGTCTTTCTCGCGCGACGCACCGCCGATCCCCTCGTCTTAGCCGCGGTAGAGATGTACCTATCCGGATATCTGTTGAACACCAGCGGTGTGCCCCACTCCCTAGTCTCCTTGACGCGCGCTCGCGAACTGGTCCGCGCCGCGCAGGATCCCGAACTTGAGATACAACTTCGCTGTTTGGAAGCGTCGCTGCTTGCATATGCGGGCGACATTCACCAAGCACTAGACATCGTCCTTTCTTTGCCGGATCCACCGACCATGGAGCGAAGCCTCCAGGCGGCGGCGGATGGGACGCGGTCGCTCCTGGATCGATGCTCTGGCAATAGTCGAGCCGCGTTAGGGCGGCTGCAGAAGGCACGCGACGAGGCCATGTGCCAGCCTCAACTATGGCGTCATCTTACCGCTGAAGCAGCGAGTCTCCTTATCGCGACAGGAGACAGAGCGGGCGCGCTCCGGCTTCTCCCGACGGTCGCTCTGGTCGACCCAACGGATGCCGCCTTCGTTGCCGCTGCCTGTGGCGAGATCGACCATGCCAAACATCTCTTGGCTTCCTCCGTGTCGAGCTCTGCGCTTGGAACCGCCCGACAACTTGCCGTCAACGGATTCGTCGCTCTTCATGAAGGCCGCATGAGATCGGCGGCCCAGCACCTAGCACGAGCGGAACGCGTCTTCCGCGCATTCGGCGTGCGTTTCCACGCCATTGGCTGCACCGTCGCAGCATCCTTTGCTCTTGAGGCTGCTCGCCGGGGGACGGGTCGGTCGCCGGCACTTCGCGCCCTCAAGGAGATGTCGTCACTGGGTCTTCGCTCGTGTGCCTGGCTCGAGCCTCAGACGGCCGAATGGCTCATTCAGGTAGGAGGTCGCGACGAATGTCCTCGTGCTCTTTCTGAACTCCTTCGTGGAGCGCCGCCATGTGCGAGCGTCAACGATATAGGCGCGCACGCGGGATGGGCGCTGGCGATTGGCCTGACTGAACGCGAAGCGCAAATCGTCCGCACGTTGCTCGACGCGCTGGCGCACGGCGAACAGCAAAGGCGAGAACAGCAAGCGGATGATCTCGGCATTACACCCGACACACTGCGCGTTCATCTCTGGCGAATACGTCAGAAGTTAGGAGTGACCCACCGCGGCGATTTGGCCCTGGCCCGAGCGCTCGATGCCTGGTACCAGGGCGACCCCGCCTCTGTTGCGGCAACTCCTACCGTCGGTCCGGTCGTATGACCCCTTGGAGATGCCGAGCGATCCCGGGGGCGGTGTGTTTCGTCGCCAATGGGAGCAGGATCGGATCGAGAGCGTGAGACAGGTTCGCAACCTGCTTGCGCATCCACTTGGCATTGGCGCCTTGCAGGTTGAGAACAAGGGCGTCTATGCCACATCGGACCGCACGAGGAACTCTCTTGGACCGCCGAAGGCCGCGCTGGGCTCGCGATGTTTGATCGGCGGTTAACGTCGATCAACCCAGATCCGGGGGAATATCCGAGCAAACCGGAGAATTCGCTTCCTGAGTTTCCGCGTCATCTCGTTGTCCGTGAGCTGATCCTTTGTTCCCCCTCGATGAAGACAGAGCACTGTGATGCTTGCGGCCGCACTCTATGCGTTCCGGATGTTGAGACGACGCAAGCCGCTCCCGCTCGCAGAGATGTGAAATCGAATCACGCGGAACAGCGATCACGCGTCGTACCATCCGCGGTGGGTCACTCTCTCGCTCCTGGGAAGGAGCGCGACACAATTGCGAACCTTGACAACCGAGATCCTGAGCTTTGACGAGATGCGACGCCACACGCCGCTTGACGCGGTCATCGACACCTTTTTTTCGCGAACCACGATCTCTCACCCGAGACGGAATCGGCGCGCGTGAAGTCGTCTACTCGTCCCGCGCCGATTGCTCAGCGCGGGTATCGAGAATAAAGCGCACGAGCGTTAGCGAGGCACCCGCGACCAGACGCGCGTGTCGCGCGCGAAGGCGAACACGACGAGGGCGGCCGTGCCCCGTGCCGTACATGTTCCGAAGCTCGGCCGTCCCCACAACGATCTGCGCGAGGCTCGCCAGGACCTTCCGGATCTCATCGGCGCCGGTGCGCTCCGTTGGCACCGAGTCGACAGTGAGGTCCAGCGTTTTGGCTGCCGCCTTGAACAGCTGTGGGATCTTCCACTCGCTGTCGATGGCGGTGCCCGCGTCCTCGAGGAGGAGCTTGCATGTCGCCTCCAGCAGTTCCTTGGCGGTACCGATCGCCAGTGCCGGGTCGACCTCAACGTTCTCGAGGATCCGTTGCTCGTACGTGCGGAACATGTGCGGGTCTTGGAGCGAGTGCGTGTCGATCTCCAGGATCTCGGGACGCGCCGGCGTGATCCTGCCTTCCGCCGAGATCGCATAGCCATCCATCTTGAGACGGCGCTCGAGCTTTGCGCGCTCATCGGGCGTCGCCTCGCTCAGGATGTGTTCGTACAGGAGGAGCACGCGCGCGACATCGGCGCGACTCTCCCAATCGACTGCGGCGTAATACTCTTCGACCCGATTACGCCGCTGCCCACCAGGGCGCTGGTCCGGTGGAAGGTCAGTTGGCGCGATGGCGACGGCCGAAAACTGGTCGTCGATGTAGGCGAGTGTCGTTCCAACGAACCACTCGCGGAACGCGCGTCGGGTGAACACGCTCGGTGCCTGCATCCCACTGATGATGCGACTGCGCCCGGTCGCGAACGCCCGTCACCTCGCCGTGGCTGGCGTGCCGCGCGACACTGGAGAAGGGCGAGAGCGCGCGAGTCTCGACGGGGCCCACGTCGCAACTGAAGTGGGACGATCTGACGGCAGGACAGCGCGCGAGGCGCAGACGCCCGCCAACCTAGCCGGGCTAGCAACCGTCGTTATCGTGTGCCAGTCAATTCGATGACAAACACTGCTGACTCTTCCAGAAGCGAACGCGCCGCGATCGTGTTCAGCGCCGGCGGGATCAAGTTCGCCGTTCACGCTGGTGTGATGGTGGAAATGGAAAAATGGAAGAGCGGTGGGCAGTTCTGGCTCGAACGCTTTCCCGTCCTAGTAGGCACGTCCGCCGGCGCGCTGTCCGCGGCGCTCTACGCCTGCGGTACTCGCCCAGTCACATTCGTCTATTCGCAAACATGTTCAGCGATCGATCGATGAGTAAGCAGCTCTTTGACTCAACCTCGCCGGCGCGGCGGCAATCCTTCTGACACACGAGGCTCGCCACGCGCTCGGTATGGTCCGCGGCCTCCCGATACAAACGCTGCTGGAGACGGTGTTCTCGAGAGGCGTGCGGGACGAATCACCAGCGTCCATCCGCACGAAGCTGATAAGGAGCCGTTGAACTCGAAGCTCCGCAAGTTCCTGCTTGAGTCTTGGGCCGAACGTCGTCGCCGGGCACGGAGCTCCGAGTACTACGCCGATCAGTTGTCCTTTGGTGATTGCCGGATGGAACTGTTTCCTATTGGAGTGAAGTGCACGAGGCGCACGCGGGTGGAGCGCAGGCGGTGCTGGCGGAACTGGATCCCGGTCTCCTTGGCGATGAGGTGATGCAGCCGTCGTGCCATGGAATGCCAGCCGAAGCTGGTAATGCAGTCAGCGCCGGGAAGCGGCCGTTCGGAGGAATGCTCTCTAGCAATTGCCGACTTCCCGGCTGGGACCACCGTTGCGTGACTAGTGCTCGGTGATGAGGGCCAGCCCCAAGGACCACGTACGATCGGGCAGTTAGTGAGTATGACTATGACCTCGCTATACCTGGGGCACAAATCATGCTGTGGTGCCCGGCGGGTGAACAACAGAGGGGCGGAAAGGGTGATCCCCAGCGAAATGAGCGCTCCCTAACTCTCGCCCGGCGCCCGAGGCGCTCGCGATTTCGGAAGCGTAGGGCGCATGGCTCATTAATTGGAGGAAAGAACGTATGCGGTTGCGCACCCTTCTGATCGGGCTATGCATTGCTGTGCTCCTCACTGCCACGGGGTCTCCTGACGCGCGCACTCGCGTGGCCTATGCCGCCGACCCGCCCGGGATGCCCGAGCTGCCCCCCGTGGTCGCGCGCGAAATCCCGCTGTCAACCGACCGGCTCATCCAGTTGCTGAGGCAGCATGGTCTCGCCTTGGTAACCACGCACATGCTGCACCGTTTTACGATTCCGCTGCCGTCCGTCCCTGGGATGCATTACGGGACCCAACTGACGTGGACCTCAAACTGGGGTGGCTACGTGGCGGACACCATTAACTCAGACAACGTCGTCCATGAGGTGCGGGCCTACTTCACGACCGTTTCGATTCCGACCAGCGCGTACTCGGTCGCCGCGTGGACGGGGATTGGGGGCTGGCAGGGACACCCGATGGCACAGACCGGCGTGGACATGGCATGGGTCCGCAACGGTCAAACGGGTTGGGCTTGGCTCGAGCTCGTCAACGACGGCAACGGCCCACGCTGGATGTTCCCGGCACCGGCGGGACATGTGATGTTCAGCAATGTCTTCTACGACGCGCCCAACAATGGGTGGGTTCTGTACATTTCGGACCAGACGAGCGGGAGTTGGGCCAGTGGCGAATGGACCTTTCCGACTGGCCAGGGCAGCGCGGAATGGATCGTTGAAGTGCAACCGAGTGAAGCCGTACCGGCGTTTAGCCCGGTCACCTTTACGAACGCGATCTGGTTCAGTCCGCAGGGCGCGCAACGAATTGACAGCCCATACGCGGTTACGACCTGGAACGTTCAACTACGCAGTCCGGTCAGTGGCTGCGTCACTCCCTTCAACTTGCGCCCAGATGGCGCCGGGAGTGACTTCGACGACTACTCGGCTACCAGCTGCTGACGCCTATGAGAAAGCAGGCCGGCGGCGAGCTGCCGTCGGCCTGGTCCCAGCGATAGGGATCTGGCCAGCACAGCCACGCGCTCGTCGGCTGTCGTCGACCCCCGCAATCGTCGGCGCCCCGACCCCGCCGACGCGGTTCGACGACTTCAGTGGCCGCATGTCCCTTTTTCGCCGGTCTCGAGCGTCTAATAGATATAGCGGATAGATGGAAACCATCGACCTGCGGTGGGAACGCCTCTACGCGGAATGGCGCGCTCCCCTCTATCGGGCTGCCGTGGTCCTGGTCGGGCCCGCTGAGGGCGAAGAGGTCGTTCAGGATGCCTTCGAGCGCGGTATGAGAACCGAACACTTCTTCGACGAGGTTCGCGAGCCGTTCCCGTGGCTGCGTCAGGTAGTGGTCCGTTTGGCGCTCAGCCGGCTTCGTCGGCGCGCTTTGTGGGAGCGGGCCCGCCTTCTTCTCGATGGGCACCAAGCCTCGGCCTATCCCGATATCGCCTGGGCGCTCCGCCGTCTCGCCCCCACCCAGCGCGGCGCGGTCGTCCTCCGTTACTACTTCCGGGCTGACTACGCCGAAATTGCCGAGACCCTTGGTCTCAGCCAAGCCAGTGTCGCGAAAACCCTGGCCCGAGCGAAGGCCGCGTTGCGAAGGGACCTGACCTAGTGGACGAGGATCTCCGGCTCGAGGCATGGGTCCGCGAGGGTATCGATCGATATCCGGTTCCGGACCTCCCACTCCGTCGCCGTGGCGAGGGGAGCGGCCGGCCCCGACTGCTTGCACTGCTCGCCGCTATCGCGCTGCTAGTTGGCGGGGCCGGTCTTGGGCAAGCGCTGAACTCGTACCGGACGGGGGTGGCCAGCGCGACGCCAGATCCAGCGCTGGCGCCGCTGCCATCCAGCCTGGACGCGGCGACCGTCCTCGTGCTCGTTCGCGGGTGGGACCTCGGCCGGATCGATCGGATCGATGCGAAGCTGGTGACCTTTGAGGAGTACGTCCGGATCGCGGGTCCGGTCCGCAGTCACGCGGGAGATCCCCAGGCAACCGCGGTAGGCGGATTCGGAATCTCCGGCGATCCGGCAAAGCGGTCGGTCTGGGTGGTCGCGGTTGGTGGTGAGCTGTGGCCCTACGGTCGGGTACCAATTTTCTACGGTCTAACCCCGCCGACAAGCCCCACACCGTTTCCGCCCTACCGATGGGCAGTGTTCCTTGTCGACGCGATCCCAGGTGAGATTTTGACGGTCGGTGACGCGGGTACCGAAGATAGCTGGCCCAGCGCTTTCGACCGGTTACCGGACCACCGGGTAACGGCGCCGGTTCGTGCCACTCCCACTGCGCCGCTCGCGCCACTCGCAGTCCGGGTTGACGCGGGCGAGGCGATTTCCCGGACGGTGCGCAGCGGCGCGGCCAGCTCGATCATTGCGATCACTCCGAAGCTCATGACGTGGGCAGAATTCAGCGCCACCGGCGGCCCCGCGGCGCACCGCCCGGCGGGAATCGCCGATGACACTCCGGTGTGGATCATCGCCGTCGCCGGGGCGATCCTTCCCCAAGGGGGCGGCGCGCCGCTCGCGTGGGGAGTGTTCGGCGTTGATGGGCGCGATGGTTCGATGCAGCTGCTCGTCGCCGGGGCTGGTTCATGGCCATCGTTCTTCGATGGTTTGCCGAATCACTCCGCGCAAGTCACCGCCGGTCCGTAGAGGTCATGCCCGACTCTGGTCAGGTGAATCGAGCCACGCGATCTCTTCGCTTCACGATCAATAACAGCACCCTACACGGGCACCGCAACTTCCTTTGGGTTGAGGTCTGCGACTCGCAGATCGCGGAGTCGACCCAGCCCGCCTCGTGCAGAAGCCGATCTCGAACTTCTTCCGGTGCGACCTCCCGGTGACCAGGTTCCGAATGCTGGCGCACACAGGCGACGCCAAATTGGAGCCCTTTCGAGGAACTCAAGCCAACAGAATCCCCGTCTGCTCTCCCCTTATAGGGTCATATGATTAGTCTTCACGGGACGCAGATCTCGTGAGTAATCAGGTCGCGTTCCGGCTCGAATCGGCGACACGGGATACGGCGGCCACGCGTAGGGCCAGCCCCTTTGACGGGTCGATGATCGCCGCGCCCGCAGCCATTCTCGGCCTTGTCGTCGTGGCCCTTTTTGGAGGCCGCATCGCGCCGTACGAGCCCATCTACTTCGTTGTCGAGCACGGCGCCGATCCGCGCCCCTATGTCCCAGGGCTGGTGTTTCCGCTGGGCTCGGATCTGCTCGGCCGTGATCTGTTGAGCCTCGTGCTCACCGGCGCGCGGGCCACACTCACGATTGTCTTAGTCGCTGGCCTTGCGCGAGTCCTCGCTGGCGTGCTGGTCGCGGCGGTCGGCAGTTTGTGGCGGCCGATGCGTCTCCTCACCGAGACGGTCGCCGATCTGGTTGCCGCGGTTCCGGCCACGCTCGTCGCTCTCATCCTCATCAAAGCGTTCGTCAAGACCGACACCAGCATTCTGGTTTTGATAGGGGCGCTGCTTCTGATGGGCTGGGCGGGACCGTACCGCGTGATCCGTGCGGAGGTCGACCGACTCGCTCGCGCGCCCTTCACGGAAGGTGCCCAGGTCTTGGGGGTCAGTCGGGCCCGTCTCTTCTGGACACATCACCTGCCGCACTTGGTGCCAGTCATCGCTATCAACCTGACCCAACAGGTCGTTGCCTCGCTCGTTCTCGTCGCGGAGCTCGGAGTGCTTGGCGTGCTCGTCGGTGCAGTGCGCTCGATCAACGTTGAGGAGTCGCTCGCCACGGTACGCGTCGGTCCACCCATGTCCGCGCTCGTGCCTGATGTGCCCGAGTGGGGCGCGATGCTCGCGAGCTCGCGCACCGTCGAGGCCCTGTGGGCTACGCGCTGGCTGATCTTCGTGCCAGGCGCGGCGTTCGCCCTCACCGCCAGCGCCGTTGCTGCGATCGGCTTCACGCTCGCACGACGGTACGCGCGCAAGAACCTCGCGTACGACGCACGGGGAGTCCTGGCCGTCGCGCTCGTCGTCGCTGGGCTCTTCGTTGTCTCCGGACTGGTGCCCGAGCGCTACGCCGAGGCGCGCGCGTGGGCGGCCGAGGCGCGCGCTGAATCCCAGCCCGCACCCGATGTCGCCAGTGCCTTCGAGCAAGCCGGTCTGCGTACGTACGCCGCGGTGCGGGAAGTGACGAGAATCACGTCCACCGGGCCCGCGACCGTGACGATCGGACAAAACCGCGCGGCTGAGCTCTATCCACGGCCGAGCAACCCGCCGGCGAATACGACCCACGTTCGATCCGTCGTCGCCGGCAGTTATGGCGGGGGCGTCGTTGACGCGCCGCTGGTCTTCGCGGCGCGGGGCATCGTTCCGAAAGAGCATCCGCCTCTGCTGCCTAGACCGGGACGACCAACTGTCCCGCCGCTGGGGCCACTCATCCAGTCCTATCCCGACGACTACGCGGGCATCGACATTCGTGGAAAGGTCGTGCTGCTGGTCCGCTTCATGGGCGTCGACGTGCCTGGCCGCGGAACCGCGCCCGGCTTCGAGGTGTCGGGCAGCATCAGCGATGCGGTCAGGCGCGGCGCGGCCGCTGTCGTCTTCGTCGATCCCGAGCTGGGTGGTTATGCGAAGAGCAGGGACCCGTACGTCTTCACTGAGCAGGATGATCCCGCCGGGAGCGCCTCGGGCGTGCCAGTCGTCGTGCTCGATCCTTCGGCGGCCGAGACCTTGGTCCGCCCGCTCAACTTGGATCTGAGTCCGCTGCTCGGCTATGACCGTGTCGGCAAGGAATGGGGGCCGTCAGCCGCACGGGACACGACCGTCACCGCACGAGTCGAGGTTCCACTGCGCGAGGATACCGAGCCGATCGCGAGCCGCATTGGCCAGCTCCCTGATATACCTGACGGAACCGGGCGCGTCGTGGTGTGGGCCGCCCGTAACCTTGCGGATGATCGACTCGACCCGACTCGGACCGCGGTGCTCGCGGCCTTAGCCCGGCTTACAAGCGTGCATCAGGCGCCATTCATCTTCGTCGACTTCGATCCGCATGCGGACACCCAGGCGGTCGCTGCGGCCCTGAGAGGCGAGCGTGTGGTCCTCGTGCTCGTCCTGCAATCCCTCGATGGTGGCCTGCTTACGTTCGAGTCCGCGAACGGTGACTCGATTCCCGCGTTCGACTACTACGCCAGAGAAGTGGGCGCGCGGTACGAGGTGACTCGTACTACCGCGACACTTGAGCAGACGATCAGGCCGCTGCCCGGAGTTAGGACCGTCGTTCTCGGCAGCCGTGGACCGGGCGGCGTCTCGAGTGATGCCGTGGCCGTGATCGGCTACCTCGCCGGTCGGCTCGCGCTCGGCGCACCGGAGCTTCCGCGGTGAACCCCAAGGCTCAGCGCCTGCTGCGCGTACCGCTGACGATCGGCGCAGCCTGGGCGATTCTCGCGACAACCGTTCCAAGCTTGATGTCGAGGTACACGCCCTACGTCACCCGGCCCGGTCTGTCATGCGGGCGGAACGCTTTCGGGGTACCGCAGGGCGCGGACGTGCCGGCGGGTGGATGCACGAGCGTCGCCGATATCTACGGCCTGCCATTCATGAACCTCCTCATCGACTCGACCCTCCGCAGCCTGGCGCTGCTGATTGGTGCGGCCGTCCTCGCGCTCATCCTCGGCACGCTCCTGGGTGTTGCGGCCGCGCTCGGGCGACGACGCGCCTTCGCGAGTGGCGGGATCATCGGCATCACGACCTTGATCGCGGCCGTGCCCGCGTTCTTCGTCGCGTACTTCCTTCAGATCATCGTCATCCTGCTCGGCGAGTCTTCAGGCCGCGGCCGTCTCCTGCCCGTCTACGGCTTCGGCTACGACGAGCACCTCTTTCTTCCGCTCCTCGCGGTTTCCCTTGCCGCTATCGCCTATACGGCGCAACTCACCGCTACGCGCATGCAGGACGTGCTCGACTCCGACTTCATCACAACTGCGACTGCTAAAGGTCTGCGGACGCGGTGGATTCTCGGGATTCACGTCTTGCCACATGTCCGTCCCGTTCTCCTGGAAGCCCTCGGAAGTGGTCTGCGCGTGTCTGTCGCCAGCCTTCCGATCGTCGAATATCTCTTTCAATGGCGGGGAATCGGTCAACTCGCGCTCGAGGCCGTCGGCGTCCACGACGCGCTTGGGCTGGTGTTCAGTGCGGTCGTGCTGGCCGCCCTATTCGCGTGCCTTTCGGCGATCGCCGATCTCTCGCGGCCCGGTGCTCTCTATCGCGCGACGTAAATTCGCCTACCGAAGAAGCGCGCCTCCTCTCATGGCCGGGGATTGCCCACGCATGGCGCCGCCATGTGAGGGCAAGCCCCACCAGAGTTAAGGTCGACAGGTTCTTGGTGGAGACCAACCGAAACGGCAGCCAGTTGGCCTTCGATGACACTCGGCGGACCGCTGGGCATGCCTAGGGCAGCGAGGTCGTCTCCAGCATCCGCAACACGGTTGCCGTTCGAGGCTCCCCCGGACGCCTCCCGTCGAGCCATTCGAGAGCGACTCCGTTGAGGTAGACGTAGGTAAACGGCTCGACGCTGGCGAGGCGGACAAGGGTCTCGAGCTTGCGGTCGTAGGTCCATGCTCCCCCGCTTTGTCCCCACGCGACAAGCCGGTCCGACAAATACACGAACTGCAGGTGCGGTGCGGTCTGACCGAGGGAGCGATAGTCGACGACGACGCGATCACGGCCGGTCGCCAGATCCCGGAGCAAGACGGCTCTGAGCGAGTCATCGATCCAGGCCAGCGAGCTACCGTCGATTGCGTAGTAGCCCGCCCCTTCAATGCCCAGGTCGGTCTCGGCGGCAGTAGCGAGGTCATCGGCGACCAGACGGGTCCCCGACACCGCCGAGGCGACGTGGCGGGCAACGATCACCGTCGGCCACGCAATCACCGCGCCCAGGGACTCGGGGGCCAGCACACGCACCGTGCCCGCGTCGAGGTTGGCGATGAACGTGTCGGCGTGACTGCCAAGGGGTGCTTCCGCTGTCCCTGCCGACCACACGGCCATACCGTGATCAACCCTTGGCTGCACGTTCGGCGTCGGTACCGGTCGGTCGTCTGGGGCGTGTGCCGCACTCGCGACCAGTTTCACCGCACGCGTCTGTCGGTCGTACGCATAGAGTTGCCAGTCTTCGAAGTTCGGCTGCAGCGACGCCTCGACCCACACGACCCAGCGGTCATCGGCATCTCCATATAGGACCTGGTGTCGTGGGCTGGGCAAGTGCCGCAGCAGCACCAGTTCGTGTGTCGCCCTGTTGGCAAGGACCACATCGCGGAACTCGTCGTCGCCGTGGTCATGCGGGACGAACGTGGCGCCCAGGCTGTACTTGCCATCTGGTGTGGGGACCACATCAACGAACCCCAACCCGCCGGCGAGGAAGTGCCAGACATCGAGCGTCCGTACCTTCACGCCCGGCCACGCCGTCTCCACCGGCACGTCGTGCACCGCGCTCGCCGATGAAGGCGTCGGTGCGGTTGCCAAGGCCGTGGCGCTGGCGGGGACGCTCTCCGTGGCGCCGGCGGGCTTCGTACCCGCCGGCGCACACGCCGCGATCAGCCCGACCAGAGCGATCGCGAGGTTGAGACGCCTACCAGACGTGACCGTAAGGAAACAGACCCATCATGTAATACATCGACGACGACGGATAGTTGTAGTTATAGGCCTGGACGCTGGTCCATCCCACCACGGAGTTCGCAGCCGGGTCGACGTAATCGGTCCCCGCTCCGTAGTTGCTGTAGCCGAAGGCCGCGATCCAATGTTTGATATCGACATTCGGGTGTCCCCACAAGTGCGTGTTGCCGACCTGCTCCCACACATCGGGCATGGTCGGCCAGTAGTTGTCGATGTCGTACGTCAGCTCTGTTTCGTACGAGCCTTCGGTGCTGGGAAGTTCGGCGGCGTAGAAGCCGGTGTAGACGCCGGTGCGCCAGTAGTTGAGCGTCCCGGGCACCGGCCAGTCGGTTTGCGATACATACCAGGGTGTGTTGCCCCAGTAGTCGGTTTCCAAATACTTCTGGCTGGTGGGAGCACCGGGTCCGCACGAGCCTCCAATACACGTTTGGCTCAGTGACTCGCCATCGTGACTGGTCGAGAACCCGAGGTAGGCCAGCACGGAGTACGCGGCGCCCGCGCCGCAGTAGTAGGTCTTCTGCTGAGGTGCCTGTGACATCGCGAGATCGTGCGATTGGCAACAGGCGAACATGGGACTTGCGAGTCGGCCGCCGGCCGTCGTCGGCGATCCGTCTGCACTGGTCGCCCACGGTGCGATGGGGGAAGGCCCGAACCACTTGGCTTCGAAGGCCCGCTGATCGAGTCGATAGCGGTCCATGGGAATCGTGCCCGCACGGGCAGCGGCGTACTCGCTTGCCATCGCACGCTTCGCCTCGACGAAACCTGCGACGGGGGCGCCCTTCCCGGGGATTCCACCGGCGGGCTGCACCGAACTGCCAATCAGGGGCGTGGCTGCAGGTGGTGGGGGTACTCCGGGATCTGCCGATGAAGGCGTCGCCGTCATGACGAGTTGTGCGAACAGGATCAGGCTCGCAACGGATAGGACCGCGACAGGCTTGTGTGACTTTCTCATATCTTGCCATCGGCGTTCGCGCCGACCGTATAGAAACTGCGCAGGCGACGGACGCCACTCCTATTCTTTTCTCTCTCGCCGCCGAGGGCCCTCGGGCGCGAGCGAATGATTCGGCGACAAACGCGCCAAGGTCAAGCGACAGTTTAGTAACTCTAGTATTTCCAGGATTCCCGACATTACTTGGCGCACCAAGTACGGGCAGCGTTTGTCGTCGAATCCAAGACCGCGGCGCGCCAGGTGCTCCCCGCCACGTCTGCCTACAGCGTGAACGCACCTACGTCCGCGCCAGTGCGCGACCACTAGTACTTTCGGGGCGAGCTCCTGCGACGCGCGATGGCACCCTCATCCATCCGATGGGTTACCAGGTGATCACGGTCGTGCCCTAGGCATCCCTCGCGAAGCGTCGATTCGCTCGATCAACGGGCGCGCCTCGCGGACCTTGAACCCATCGGTCTGACCGAGCGATGCACAACCGGGCAGCAAACGCACCAGCAATTGCAGGTTGTAGGCGCCCTCGAGCAGTGCGCGCCAGTCTTCTTTCTTCGCGTGGGCGTGCTCAAGGGCTAACTGGTCGAGGACTGCCGCTTGCTGCTGCAAGACGCGGCCGACCGCCCGCACCGAGTCGTCTTCGTCGCGCGGCGGGGACGCCGCGTCCCGAGCCGCGCTCAGTCGAAGGTCGTCGCGTTGCAACCGAGCTGGACGATGCGACGGTGAGTGAGCCACCTGCCCCTGGCTGAACTCTCGGCCGATCGCATGCCGTCGTCAAGACCCAGCACGGTCCCCAACTCCGCGGGTACACGGATGCGCACGAGAAACTCGGCCCGCACGGCACTGGCCACGTCCGCGGTCTACGCA
>Ga0066679_10000395_pt1 | contig 14455 bp, 12 predicted proteins | sample GraSoiAngelo_128_FD_62298 | JGI IMG/M metagenome (GOLD analysis project Ga0066679, IMG submission 62298) | Grasslands soil microbial communities from the Angelo Coastal Reserve, California, USA - 14_0927_12_20cm | ecosystem: Environmental > Terrestrial > Soil > Grasslands | place: USA... | reverse complement strand
TATGGATAAATCTTCCAGTAGCTGGCTTCGCCGGCATGCGAGATGGCGCGATCGACGTTCAATGCGCCGGTGTTATAAGCCGCCATCGCCAAAAGCCAATCGCCATTGTAGCGTCTGGCTAAATCCTTTAAGTATCGGGCTGATGCAGCTGTAGGCTTCTCGATGCCGTTGCGCTCATCGACCCAAGCAGTCTGTCGGAGACCGTATTGAGCACCGGAACTCGGAACGAATTGCCACAAGCCGGAAGCGGCGGCCCATGAACGAGCCTTCGGACTCCAGGCGCTCTCGACTTGTCCTAACCAAGTGATGTCCTCCGGCACGCCTTCACGACGGAAAGTCTCGCGCGCAATCTTCATGAATCGACCAGAGCGACGCAGACCCGCTTCCATCGTGGAACGACCGCGACCCTGATAATAATTGATGTACTGCTGAATCAGAGGATTGATCGTGAAATTAAAATCGAGTGCGTTTTTGGCTTGCTCGAGGGTATTAAGCTGCTCGTCGGTGACCTTGGTTTCGTCTTTGTTCAGAATCAGCTTGCTCAGCGGATCGAGTGGCGAAGGATCGAAACCCTGTTGACGAAAACCGATCTGAACCTGCTTAGGGCGCTCAGCCTTGGCAACTTCGGTAATCTCAACTTTTGGATTCGCCGCATCCTGAGCAACAACCGGCATCACATTCTGCTGAGGTGCGGTCTGCAGCACCGGAACCTCTTCGCGATAAATGCGCTCAACCAACTCCAGGTAGTATTTCTGAAGTTTCTGGCTAGCTCGAACATCGAGGCCCGACATCAAAATCTCGTCGACAGCTCTGTCGAAATCCGAACGCGCGGCGTCGCGCTTATTGTCTTCGAGGTTTAGCTTGCCTTGTTTGAAGTAGGTCTCAGCGCGATCGATCACCTGGTCGACACGCGGTTCGGCTTTCTGAACTTCGGTGGGAATTTCGCGAGCTGAAGAGCCCTGGGCTTGTATGATTGCGGGAAAGAAAACGGTCGCAGCAAAAAAGGCGCTTACAGCTAAACCAAGACGGGTACGGGTCATCAATCGTTGTTCTCCTCTGGTATTGCGTCGGGCGAATCCACGACTGCGACTTCCACCGAGTCGCGCCTGCGGCATTCACTACTAGTAACACACTACGGAACAAGGAAAAGTTCCGCATTTTAGTGGCTAAAATCAACCACTTGAGCCGCGAGGGTATCATACGAGTCGGGGGGTGTCAATCAAATGGAAGCCGCCAAAAATGGGCTCAAGACGCTGATTCGCAGCCTCAAACTAGATGCTGCGGAGGGAGTTAGGTTTGCCTGTGACGAGCCGGGGTTACGAGACATTTCGACCGCCGGCGGCCTGCGGCAGGCGCGCTGGCCGCGGACCCGAAAGTGCCGGAGCAATCTTTTCCTTAAGCGCTTCGCGGAAGACCTGCTTCATATTGTCGACGAAAACAAAGGTGATGTCCTTAAATAATTCCTTTGGCACTTCGTCGAGATCACGGCGGTTCTGAGTCGGAAGGATGATTTTTGTCACCCGCGCGCGTCGTGCGGCCAGAACCTTTTCTTTGACGCCGCCAACGGGAAGCACATTACCGCGCAGCGTTATCTCGCCCGTCATCGCCACGTCCTTCCGCACTGGCCGAAGTGACAATGCTGAGACGAGCGCAGTCGCCAGCGTAATTCCCGCCGACGGTCCGTCTTTCGGAATCGCGCCTTCGGGAATGTGTATGTGCATATCGTAGGTGATGAAGTCCTCGGGATCGATTTGCAGTTCTTTCGCGCGCGACTTCGCATATGAATAAGCGGCCTGCGCCGATTCGCGCATCACGTCACCGAGTTGGCCGGTTAGAACGAGATTGCCTTTACCTTTCATTCGCAGCGCTTCGACGAACAACACGTCGCCACCAACCGCGGTCCAGGCAAGACCCGTTGCCACACCAATCTGATCTCGCTTCAAAACTTCTTCGGGAATTATTTTCGGCGCACCGAGAAACTCGTGCAGGTTATTGGCTGACACTCGGATGACGCCTTTGTGGCCTTCTCCGATGCGCCGCGCAACTTTGCGACAGATGGATCCGAGTTCACGCTCGAGTTGCCGAAGCCCGGCTTCCAGCGTGTAGCGCAAGATAATCGCCGACAACGCTGTGCGAGAAATATTTACATCGCGCGGCGTGATGCCGTTCTCTTCCATCTGCTTTGGCAATAGGTGGCGCCGGCCGATTTCAAGTTTTTCTTCTTCTGTGTAACCAGCAAGCCTGATTACCTCCATGCGATCGCGCAACGCAGATTGAACCGGGTCGAGAATGTTCGCGGTCGTCATGAAGATCACATTCGACAAATCGAATGCGACGCCGAGATAGTTGTCGCGGAAACTGAAGTTTTGTTCCGGGTCAAGAACTTCGAGCAGGGCTGACGACGGATCGCCGCGGAAATCTGCGCCGACTTTGTCGATCTCATCGAGCATGATCAGCGGATTGTTTGTTCCGGCTTGCTGAATCGCCTGAATGATTCGGCCGGTCATCGCGCCGACATAGGTCCGACGGTGGCCGCGAATTTCAGCTTCGTCGTGCACGCCCCCTAAACTCAAACGCACGAACTTGCGGTCCAGCGCGCGCGCGATCGATCGTCCGAGACTGGTCTTGCCAACGCCTGGTGGTCCGACTAAACAAAGAATCGGGCCCTTCGGTTTTTCCTTTAGTTTGCGAACGGCGAGAGCTTCAACGATTCGTTCCTTAACTTTTTCCAGGCCATAGTGATCTTCGTCGAGAATTTTCTCGGCCTTCAGCAGGTCTAGATTGTCTTTTGAAGATTTCGACCACGGGAGATCGGTCATGATTTCCATCCAGTTGCGCAGCGTCGCCGTCTCGGCCGCGTCCGGATGCATGCGCTCGAGCTTTTTCAATTGGCGCAGCGCTTCATCTTCCGCCGGTTTTGGCATTTTCGCGCTCTCGATTTTTTCGCGAAACTGCTGGACCTCTTCTGCGAGTTCGTTGCCTTCGCCAAGCTCAGTCTGAATCGCTTTCATCTGCTGCCGGAGATAAAACTCGCGCTGCGATCGATCGATGTCGGCGCGAGCTTGCGTATTAATTTCCTGCTGCACTGTCAGCACTTCGATCTCCTTATTCAGGAGCTCGTTCACGCGCCGCAGGCGGGCGGTCGTCTCGGCAATTTCCAAAACTGATTGCGCGTCTTCAACTTTTAGTTCGAGATTTGAAGCTGAAAGATCAGACAATCGCCCTGCATCATCCAGGTTCGCGATGATCGCCATTACTTCCGGTGAGATGTTCTTGCCAAGGTTAGCCGCCTTTTCCATCGAGGCGCGCACGTTGCGCATCAACGCTTCAACTTCCAGCGAACGCTCCGGCGCCGGCTCTTCCGCCATCGGCTCCAGCTTCGCGTGCAGACAATCGCCCTGGGAATTAACCGATTCGACGCGCGCTCGCGAAACACCTTGCACGAGAATGCGGATGCGACCGTCGGGCAGCTTCAGCATGCGCATGATGACGGCGACCGTGCCGACTTTGTAGAGATCGTCCTGGTGCGGTTCTTCCTTATCAAGATCCTTCTGACACGTCAGCAGGATCATGCGATGTTCGCCGAGCGCTTCGTCCACGGCGCGGATCGATTTCTCGCGCGAGACGAACAACGGCACGATCATGAAGGGATAGATCACGATGTCGCGGAGCGGCAGCAGTGGTAACTCGCCCGGAATTTGTAGCTGCGGATCGGGCTCGGCCGGCTCGAGCGCTACGGGAATGTGTTCGTCAATATCAGCCATTTTTGAACTCAAAATTTATCTTCGGATGCTATTTCCTGGATCGGGATTATATGTTCTAAGCCCCGTCGGTCTTTAATCTTTGGCAATCGAATTAAGAGAACGCCACCCCGCAACTCGGCGGATGAGTCTTTCACGCTAATCGTCCAACGAACCGGCATAACGCGGTTGAAGCGGCCATAGCTTCGTTCAGAGCATAGATGCGAAACGATTTTTTGCCGAGCCTTGCGCCGCTTCTTTTCACCGCAAATTCGTAGCTTGTCGTTGCTCAGCGCGATCTTGATTTGATTTGCGCTCACCCCGGGGAGCTCCATGCGAATACTGACCGCGTCTCTGGATTCGCAAACATCAACCGCGGGCGTCCACGCGCCCGCGAGCGGCGCGCTTTCAGTTTCGGCAGCTTCGCGCAAAACCGAATAGAGCTTGCCCAGCCGCTCAGTTAGTCGCTTCAGTTCGATGCGCTCGAGGCCCGCCGCGCCGACGCTTTTTACCAACGTTCGTCTAATCGCGCTTACCCTTTCTTCATCGCGTTGCCCGCCCGCGCGCGCACGAGCGTCTTCAACTCGCTCATGAATTCTGAGACGTCTTCGAACTCTAGATAGACCGACGCGAAGCGAACGTATGCAACTTTGTCGAGTTCCTTCAGCCTCCGCATAATCACTTCACCAATCTTGCTCGTTGGCCGTTCGCGCTCTGGCGACTCTTGCACGTACTTCTCAACCGCGTTCACGATGCTATCAAGTTTGGATGACGGCACCGGACGCTTTTCACATGCTCGCAAAAGCCCGGCCATAACTTTGTTACGGTCAAACGTTTCGCGACGGCCATCTTTTTTGATGACCATGTAAGGAATTTGGTCGATGCGTTCGTAAGACGTAAATCGGCGTTCGCATTTCAGACATTCACGCCGCCGCCGAATTGCTTCGCCTTCACGCGATTCGCGCGAGTCGACAACTTTATCTTCCAGGAAACCACAGAAGGGACATTTCATGTTTTTATCCTCCGACTGGTGAAGGACTCTTCGTCACGCGCTTTCAGCGACGGTCACAGGTTCATCTTCGACCATATGCTCGACCGCTTTGACTGAAATCAGAGCGCGCAGCCGCGTTACGTTGATGTCGCCGCGCAAGAAATAGAACAAACCAAACAGCGCTGCTGGGCCAAAATCGACAAGGTGGAGAATGATCGCGGTTGCGGCAGCTTGATCGCGACCCACACCAAGAAGTACGAGCGCGGCTCCGGTCGCCGCGTGAAATGCGCCGGCAGCGCCGCCCGGCGTCGGCACGGCAGAGCCAATCATCGACCAACCAAGCACGAATAGGATTTGCGAAAAGCCGAACGGAATTCCAAAGGCGCGACACACAAGAAGATTTGCCAGGGCCACAGATCCCCACAAAAGCAGCGACCAAAAAATACTAATCATCAATAACCGAACATCTGACAAAACCTTCAACGCGGCGGCGAGTTGTTCGAGTGTGCTCAACAACGCGTGCTTGATTCTCATCATTAAACTCGAACGTGCACTGATTCGAGCGTCGATCCAACCAATCGCTGAGGACGAGCGTCTTTCGAACCAAATTAGCAGCGCCACTGCAACGATCAGCAATGCGACCAGACCAAAGCCGATTAGCCGCGCGCGTCCAAGATGCCTGGCCGAATCCGCCGTGGGCTTCAGCCAGAGTAGATTCACGGCGAATACGAGCATCACGGTCATCGTGTCGTATAGCCGCTCGATCATGATCGTGACGAACGAAGCTGCGGGCCTGACGCGTGAATCACGCATCGGCAGAACGACCGGCCGCACGACTTCACCGACTCGCCCGACGAGTAGTACTGCGCCGAATCCCACCGTGGTTGCGACCCAGACTGCTTTTAGATTGGCTTTTGTGAGCGGCTTCAGGAATGCCTGCCAGCGCATCGCTCGCCATGCGTAGGCGATTAAAACTATGACGCACGCGAGAAGGATCAAGCGCCAATCTGACTTCTGCATGGCGAGTTTGACCTGAGCCCAATCCAGCCGCCGGCCAAACCACCAAATGATCAGCCCAGCTAATAGCACCAGCGCGGCGAATTCAATATATTTGCGGTATTTACTCAACGGATTTTCGCGGACAGAAGCTTGACTAACGAAGTCCTCAACCACAAGATATTGGGTGGCGACGCAAGGCTACAACAGTTTAATGGTGCACGCAACAATGCGCTTCTCTCGTCTGGCTTTCCGGTTACCGGCATTTCTTAGCGCATTCGGAACTTTGCGGCGAGCAGTAACGTAATGACGGACTGTCGGGCACGGTAACTTGTCGCCCTCAGCACGCCGCACGAATCGGAGACGCAAATAGTGGGAGCCGCCAAACTCTTGGCTACCAACGAAGGCGCTGAATTAGTCAGAAGATGCCGCGCAGGCGACGGTGCGGCTTGGGAAGAGATCGTCCAAAACTACAGCCGCCGCATTTACAATCTCGCTTACCGATTCACTTCCAGGGCCGACGCCGCGGAAGACCTGACACAGGAAGTTTTCATCCGCGTCTATCGCTCGCTCGAGCAATACAATCCGAAGCAGGGAGATTTGCAGAATTGGCTGATGCGGCTCGCGCGCAATCTGATCATCGATGATTATCGAAAGCGACAACGCGCCCCGCAGGACACGGCCGCGGAAGACCTGGAAGATCATCAATATCATCTGCGGGCAGCGGGCGGGACGGTGCAGCGTGAAATGGAGCGACGTGAACTTGGCATTCAGGTCCAAGCCGGAATCGACAAGCTGTCGTCGGACCTCCGAACTTGCGTAATCCTCCGCGATATTGAGGAACTGAGCTATCAGGAGATTGTTGATTTGTTGAAAATCCCTGAAGGAACTGTCAAATCGCGGATTAATCGGGGACGCATTGAACTTGCGAAGATTTTGCGTCGTATGCGTGTAGTGGAGGCGTAGCCTCTGAGATTTGAGATCTCAGATCTGAAATTTGGAGATTTCAGATTAAGGAACCAGATTAAGGGAAGAGCCCAGATTCAAGAGTCCAAAATGCTTTGTCACGAATTTGAAGATCGATTGATCGATTACCTGGACGGCGCGTTGGACGTGGAGGGGCACAAGCAGTTTGCCGAACACGCGATGCGCTGCCCGGTTTGTCACGATCTGCTCGGAGAGGTTAAGAATACGATCGTCGCTTGCTCGGCCTCGGAGGCCCCAGCGGCGAGTGCCGGGCTGGAAGCTCGCATCTTGCTCAAAACCATTCCCGAAACTGCGATTACCTGCGCCGAATTCGAAGAACACTTAACCGATTATCTCGATGGATTCCTGCTGGCGCCGCTGTATCACCGCTGGGAACGTCACGCGGCGCTGTGCAAGAGCTGCAGCGAATTGCCGGGCGACGTAGTTCGGTCAATCGGCGCTTGTTACACATACAAGCAGGACGAACTGCCAGTGCCCGCGGGGGTTGAAGCTCGGATTCTACAGAGTACGATCGGAAACGTTTTGCCGCAGCAAGTTCGCGCACCCTTTGCTTCGCGTCTAGTCGAATGGCTGCGCGGCGCACTCGATCCAATCGTCTCGCCGCAACTGGCTTCGGTCGCGACGATGTTGCTCGTGTCGATATTCGTCTTGACTAACACCGTTTCGACGGACGGCTCGGTTGGCGGCATCTATCACGCGAGTCTGCAATTGGCGCAGCAGACCGCTGACAACGCGACCAGGAGTCCAGCATTGCCAGAGGGCATGAAAAAACTGGAAGGCAGCGTTAATGATTTGATGGGAACTGACGAGAACGCTGACAAGCCGTCGAATCCAAACAACAACCAGAACTCAGCCAATCAGAATTACGCGCCGCAGAATCAACAGAGTAAGCCAAAGAATGGTGAGTCACGACAGAAGAATCGGTAATGAAATAATCGAGTCGAGAAGAATTAGATGAACTGCTCTTATCACACAAAGAATCCCGCCACGGTGCAGTGCAACCAGTGCGCGAGGTCGTTGTGTCCAGCGTGCGACCATCGAATTCGCGGATTTCCCTTTTGTCAGGATTGCATCGTTGCGGGAGTCGAAATGCTGCGTTACCAACAATCGCGCACTCCCGATTCGCACATCATCCGGCGCAAGACCTCGCCATTCATCGCGACATTTCTTTCATTTTTCGTGCCGGGACTAGGCGCCGCTTACAACGGACAAACTTCAAAAGCAATTGTGCACTTCGCGGTTTTTGCCAGCTTCTTTCAGATGGCCGTCGTCACGAACGGTGTCACATTCTTCGTGTTGGGAGTTGTGGGAACCTGGTTGTTCGCCGCGGTCGATGCCTGTCGAACGGCGCAATTAATGCGCGCTGGCTTGGCACCTGACGCTGAAGAAGACGCAATCACGCGACAACTCTACGGCAATCCCATTGCTTGGGGTGTCACGCTGGTGACGCTAGGGATCGTATTCCTGATGCACACCTTGCTGGGTGTTCAATTTCCGGTGAAGAGAACGCTGCCGGTCGCGTTGGTGATTCTCGGCGCGTACATGCTGTTTGATTATTTGAAGCGACGAAGGCGTCGCGAAGAGTTGCGCGGCTTTGAAATTGGCGCCCCACCGCCATCAGTAGTTTCGAGTTGGCCGGTTGAATCAGCGAGATTCGGAGATTTTCCAACGCATGTCGGCGGACGTCAGCTTCGTTCCGCGAGATTGAAGTAAGGATTCATCATGGGACTTCTTTTAGGGTTTGGCCGAGGCACCGCGATAGCGGCTATCGTCTTATTTGGGTTCGCGCTGCTGAAGCGACTGATCATCGTGTTCGGCTTTTTGTTCGCGTTGGTTAAGTTCGCCATCGTTCTCGCCTTCCTGATTCTGTTGATTTCGATTGCCGTCGCCGTGATTCGCGACTGGTCGCGCGATAAAAACGGCGTTAAGAGCACGTAAGCCCCTACTTCCCTTAAAAATTCTATTCCGGTTCTGCGGTGATTTGGATCACTGCGAACACCTTTCTTCGTTTGCCTTGACCTTTCTTCGTGTGATAGGGTTCGCCCTCAAACAGCTATCCAAGGAAGTCTAATTGAATCCATGTCGGGGATTCCGCAGATGCTCCAGCTGTTTACTTCAAGCAGGTCTTATCAAGCAGGTTAGCTGGTAACCTCCCGATATTAAGTTAGTTTTCAGTCGCCATCGATCGGCGTCTGTTACTTTCCGGTCGCCATGCGGCCCCCATTTTTTGAGCCGCGCATGGCCGATCGTAGGAGCAGAATGATGACCCGAGACGACCGTTTCTATGCCTTTATCGTCGCTAGAACTTCAAGATCCAGAGCCCACATTCGTCGAATTTGCGTACATAAACGTTGGCTGAAAGCTTCGGCGATCGGCCTGTTTGTTGTGATGTGCGGATTGATGTACGGGTTTTATGGCCTGACGCAACAGGCTGAACATCTTCGGATAGAGCACGAGAACCAACGGCTGCGTGCGGAAAATGACAAGCAGCGCCAGGAATTGCAGAACCTTAACAATCGCGTCGATGCCGTCGAAGATACTTCGCGAAAGTTAGTTGAAGCTTCTGGCGTCGAGAACCAGACGCCGCAGTCGCGAGGCCAGGGCGGTCCGGCGCGCCCCGTCGACAGTGCCGCGGCACTCGCCGCATTAGACGCCAAGACGGCGAAGGTTGAGCGGCAGCTGCGCATATACGAAGGTTTCCTGCGCAAGCATGGTGGCGCCACGCCGTCGATTTGGCCTGTATACGGAAAACTCGAGAGCGGAGTCGGCGGCCGGCGAAATCCTTTTGGCGGCCGTGGTTTTGAATATCACGAAGGGCAAGATATCGACGCGGTTTACGGCACCCCGGTTCAAGTCGCCGCCGGCGGCAAAGTAACCATTGCCGGATGGTTGAGAGGTTATGGCAAAGTGGTCTATGTCGATCACGGGAATGGCTTGTCGACGCGCTATGGCCACTTGTCCGAAATTGACGTGACGGTCGGGCAGACCGTGACGCAGGGACAAAGGATTGGTTTGGTTGGCTCGACCGGTCGATCGACCGGACCGCATCTGCATTACGAAGTCCGAATCAACAATCAGCCGGTCGACCCGAAGCCATATCTTCCCGGAGCTGCCAACCAGTAGCTCGTTATTGAGTACCAGGTTCAGCAATCATCTCGATCGCTGAACCGGGTACCTGCAAACATCAGCGGAATCTCACCTTCTTCCTTTCGCATTCCAATAGCGTCTGTTAACATCGCTCAACTTCGCTTGACTACTGGAAAAGGTAAAATTTGATGAATTCGAAGTACTCGCGCGTGATCGCGCTTTTTCTTTCTCTGCTGTTCACAATCAGTCTGCTTCCGGTTTCCGTTTTGGGCGACGAAGGGATGTTCCTGCCGGACACGCTCAACGGATTGCCGATTAAGAAATTGCAGCAGCGCGGTCTAAAGATTCCCATCACTGATATTTACAATCCAAACGGGCCCAGCATTAAAGACGCAGTCGTCATCGTAGATGGAGGTACCGGCGAGTTTCTTTCAAACGAAGGGTTGTTGTTGACCAACCATCACGTGGCGTTCGACGCGTTGGTTTCCGCTTCAAGCGCGGCGAAGGATTACGCGACGAATGGTTACTTGGCGAAGAACCGCAAGGAGGAACTGCCGGCGCAGGGCTACAACGTTCAAATTACGCAGGATTTGAAAGATGTGACTTCTGAAATTCTCAGCGTTGTGACCGATGCGATGTCTCCGCAGGAACGCAACGCCGCTATCACCGGCAAAGCCCGATCGATTCAAGCGGCAAACGCTAAGCCTGCTGAGGGAATCACCGCCCAAGTTCAGGCGCTGAACGAAGGTTTGTCTTACTATCTTTTCACTTATTTGACTTTGCCTGACGTGCGGATCGTATATTCCCCACCGAAGAACATCGGATTCTACGGAGGTGACCCGGACAACTTCGAGTGGCCGCGACACGACGGCGATTTCACTTTCATGCGAGTGTATATGGGCGCAGATGGGAAGCCTGCTGAATATTCACCGAACAACGTGCCGTACAAGCCAAAAAAGTTTCTTTCGATTTCGATGGGCGGCGTTAGGGAAAACGATTTCGTGATGGTAATGGGTTATCCGGGTTCGACGCGTCGATATCGCGAAAGCTATTCGGTTGCTTACAACCAGGACGTCTTCATGCCGTTTCTGATCGATTTGTTCCATGAGCAGATCGATGCTTTACAAGAAGTCGGAAAAACCAATCGGGAGCTTCAGATCAAGCTGCAAAGTAGAATTTTCGATATCGCCAATACGCTGAAAGATTTTGAAGGCTCAGTCACTGCAATGCGCCGCGAAGGAATCGTCGATACCAGGCGGAAAGAGGAAGCAGCCTTCATACAATGGGTGAATCAGAATCCAGACCGTCAGAAGAAATATGGTGAGGTCCTACCGTCGCTGCAAAAAGCCTACGACGATTTGAACAAGACACAGCCGCGCGACTCTCTCGTGCAGCAGCTGAATTCAGTCAGCGATGTTTTTCAGATCGCGGGAATTCTTAGCGCGCTCGCCGCGGATAAGGAAAAGCCTCAGGCCGAACGGAATCCAAACCTCGCCGTGTTGGCCGTGCGTGCGCGCGCAGCGATACCGGAAGTTTTCGCGGAACGCATGCCCACTTACGAACGGCGCATACTTGCCCTTTTGCTAAGGAAGGCAGCGGAATTGCCGCCGGGGCAAAAAATTGCGGCGATCGAAAAGCGCTTTGGCAATCTGCAGGGCGACGCGCGCATTCGCGCGGAAGAAGAATTCGCGAGCGCGGTGCTCGAAAGCAAAAAGCTGACAACGCCTGACTCGTTTGCGGCCTTGTTCGACATGACTCCGGCTCAATTGCGAGAGCTGCATGAGCCGCTGATCGACTTTGCCGGAGAAATGGCCGCTCTGAGTGACGCAGTGCAGGAACACACGCTCTCTTTCAACGCGACGGTCGCGAGGTTGCGGCCATTATTAATGCGTGGCATTAGGGAAATGCGCGGCGGCATCCCTTATCCCGATGCGAATCGCACGCTTCGATTCACGTATGGCGACGTGAAGGGCTACATGCCCAAGGACGCCGCGATCTATCAACCGTTCACTGGTCTTGCTGGCGTGATTGAGAAAGATACCGGCCGCGAGCCCTTTAACGCACCTGAGAAACTGAAGCAGCTGTATCGCGCGCACGACTTTGGTTTGTACGCCACACCCGACGGTCAAAACGTGCCGGTTGATTTCCTTTCGACGACTGACATCATCGGCGGGAACTCAGGATCGCCGATCATGAATGGCCGCGGCGAGCAGGTTGGAATTGTATTTGACGGGAACTACGAAGGGCTTGGCAACGAATTCTTTTATAATGACGCGAAGGGCCGAACGATTTCCGTCGACATCCGCTACGTGCTCTTCATTGCCGATAAATTTGGGGGCGCAGGTTATTTGCTGAACGAGCTTGATATCAAAAACGCGCCGGCCTCTTTGCGAAAAGCGGCTTAAATAACTTAGTTGAAGGAAGGACAATATGAAGAAACTCACAATGGTTTTGTGTGCCGCGATTATTGCGGCGACTTGCATCGCTCGCACGCCGGCACATGTCTATACAATCACGCGCGTGGCAATCGCCCAAGGCGAGGTCTTCACTCACAAGGAAGCAGGCGTTCAGTTCCAACTTCCGAAGGGCTGGAAGGCAAAGCCGGACGGTGAAGTCATTACTGTCTCAACCGCGGATGACAGCTTGCAGATGGTTTTTTGGGTGCCCGATGAGGACACTTTCGATGCGGCGGTAAAGGACATTGACAAGGAGTTGGACAAAACAATCAAGAACATTAAGACCACTGACAAAGGAACGTCAGATACTCACAATGGCATGCCGCATTTCAGCACGGGTGGGACTGGTGACGTTGACGGCACCAGGATCGAGTGGAGTGTCGACGTGCTGGCGGCCAAAAAGATTGTGATCATTCTGACTTTTGCGGCGCCCGGCGTCGCGGAAAAGCATGATGCCGAGAGCTTGCAGTTTATCAATAGCATCAAGAAAACCCCGTAACAGGCCAAGAAGGTAAAGGTCGGCGACTTTGGCCGTTTTTGGGAATAACCCAAATTTTGTATTGACAGGGCAAAACAGCATCGTTTAGCATTCGCCGACGTTTCAATCAGTGCCAGGGTTTGGATTTACACCTGCCTTCGCATTTCGATTTGCAAGCGCGAAAAACTGTAGTGAGTTTGTTTTTGCTGAAGTACGTGTATGACGAGTCCGCAGCCTCGCGGATTCGCGTGCACTTTGTTCGTTGTGTGTTTTCGGTATTGCGCCCCAACAGTAAGCGCGTCCGGCTCACAGCATTAACCTTGGCAACGGTAGCTAGAGACTTCAATCTTTGAATATCCACAGCTACTTAAGCCATTTTCGTCGAATCGTTAGGAGGATTCGTTTGTATGTCTAGAATAACCGGTAAGGTCAAGTGGTTTAACAACTCGAAGGGCTATGGCTTCATTGAGCAGCCAGGTTCTTCGGACATCTTCGTTCACTATAGTGCCATTCAAGGTGATGGCTTCAAGACTCTCGAAGAGGGTCAAGAAGTCGAGTTTGAAGTGACGCAAGGCCCGAAAGGACCGCAGGCCGAAAAAGTGACAAAGGCGTAGGTCTCCCCGGCTTGCTTTTTAAGCGGAGCCACTGACCACTTCCGGTCGTGAGCCCGGAAGACGCGTAACAAGAAAAAGGCGATCTCGTTAATTCGAGATCGCCTTTTTCGTTCGTAGCTCTTACTCGAGTCTGTCTCTACTTGTCAGCTTTTGCCTTGAAGCTCACGTGTCCACCCTCAACATCCACAGAAAACAAGACTCGCTCACATCCCACTTGCTCTTTTAGAGCCTCGGTGCGCTCCGTAACCAACCGATGAAATTTCGCGAAAGAAAGATCGCGCGTGGGCTCACCGCAATTTCTCTTGGCTTCAACCAGGGCGTCGTAAACGCCTTTCACAGTGCGTACGTCATGCTTCACATCGGCGCACGAAAATTCAGACCGTTCAAAAGGAACATTTGGATCTCGCACCAGTGGTCGCGCATTGCCTCCCATTCCGCGTCCCTCTTCACGATCCTGCAAGGTGCGACGCCAGAGTTGATTGAACGAGTTATATCGCGTGGCCAGCGTATTGTAGTGATATCGCTGTGCAAAGTTGAGTGTGCGATCGTCACCGAGGCGTTTCAAATGCGATTCGAGGCGAAGCTTTGTATCGTATGGCGGCCGCTTCAATCCGCCGTTGAAATAGATATCGAACTCGACCTTGAGCCGGCGAATATCGTCCTCAATGCGCATGAGTTGTTCTTCGACCGTCGGCTCAACTTCGAAACCGCCGGCCTTCATGCGTTCGCGGCGTTCTTTTGCCAACCTGGCTAATTTATTTTCATTTCTGGACAAATGCGGAATCTCCTTGAAAAGCGGCGCAAGCAGGGTCGCCGCCCGTTGATTCGAGTGTATGGGTTCGCTTTGACGCGTGTCAATAATCTTTTTCGCAATTGCCTCGAACGAGAGAAACGGCTTATGCTCTCAACGTTTAGGCCACGCAAATGTTGAAATCAAAGACTGACAATTCGATGCTCCGAGCGTTGCCTTCGATTGATTCGCTACTAAAAAGCGAGGTCGCGCGGCGTCTGAACGTCCAGATTGGCGCAGAGAAACTGGCGTCACTTGCCCGCCAGGTTACGGCTGAGATACGCGAAAAAGTGAAGTCGAAATCTTTCACGGCAGC
>Ga0066679_10000393_pt1 | contig 14469 bp, 18 predicted proteins | sample GraSoiAngelo_128_FD_62298 | JGI IMG/M metagenome (GOLD analysis project Ga0066679, IMG submission 62298) | Grasslands soil microbial communities from the Angelo Coastal Reserve, California, USA - 14_0927_12_20cm | ecosystem: Environmental > Terrestrial > Soil > Grasslands | place: USA... | reverse complement strand
TGTGATGAAGACGGTGATGGGCAGCAAGCGAACCGTCCAGCGCAACTGGGTGGTCATCGACGTCAAGGACAAGGTGCTGGGGCGCATCGCCTCCACCATCGCCAGCGTCCTGCGCGGCAAGCACAAGCCCACTTTCACCCCGCACGACGACTGCGGCGATTTCGTCGTGGTCATCAACGCCGAGAAGGTCCGCCTGACCGGCAAGAAGTGGTCGGACAAGAAGTACATCCACCACACCATGTTCCCCGGCGGGCTGAAAGAGTTCACCGCCGCCGAGGCCGTCGCGCGCCACCCTACCCGCCTCGTCGAGGACGCCGTGCGCCGGATGCTCCCGCGCACCATCCTCGGCCGCGCCCTGATGAAGAAGCTCAAGATCTACGCCGGCGACAAGCACCCGCACGCCGCGCAGAAGCCGGTCGCGATGGAAGCGGCCGATCACGGCGGCGCGGGTCGCGCCCACGCCGAGGGATGATTCATGGCCAAGGAACTGCTCGTCACCGCTACCGGACGCCGCAAGGAATCGATCGCGCGCGTGCGCATGAAGCCGGGCAACGGCGGATTCACCGTCAACCAGCGGACGCTCGATGAGTACTTCGGCCGCGAGACCAGCAAGATGATCCTCAAGCAGCCGTTGGAGATCGTCGAGCAGGTGGGCAAGGTGGACATCGACGTGAATGTCAGCGGCGGCGGTCTCTCCGGTCAGGCCGGCGCGATCCGCCACGGGATCAGCCGCGCGCTCACCAAGCTCAATCCCGACTTCCGTCCGCCGCTGAAGAAGGCGGGCTTCCTCACCCGCGACGCGCGCGCAGTGGAGCGCAAGAAGTACGGCCGGCCCGGAGCGCGCAAGCGCTTCCAGTTCAGCAAACGCTAGACGACCGGGCGGGGCCTTCGACTTTCTTCTGACGGGCGAGCCGCGGCTGTGCCGCTCGTGTGTGGAAGATTCTCCCTGCATGCCGGTCCCGCGCCTTCCCGCGCCTTGTAGGCGCGGTGTTGCATGGTTGTATTTTGTTTGTCCCCAGTCCCAGGAGCCGCATTGACTCGACACATCGAGTTTTCGCCTGCGGCGTTGGCGGCGCCGGAGAAAATCCACCTCGAGGCTCGCAAGCGCTTCGCAGAGATCGCCGAAGGGCTGGAAGGGATTCCCGAGACCAGCCCGTTCTGGGAGTCGGTGCGCATCAGCCGGCTCTGCCTGGTGGTGAGGGGTTGGTCGTTCTTCTACACCGTGCAGGGCAGCACGCTCCTGGTCGTCGAGGTCCGCGCCAAGTAACCGCACGCGTTGCCTGCAATCCCGACGATGGCCACCGTTTTTGGGGCGGGGTCTGTCGGGAGAAGCAGCGGGTGTGAGTTACACCGTCCGATTCAAGACCGCGCTTCCGGCCGACGGACACGAGGAGATAGCCCGGGTCCTCCAGCAGATCGCCGTGGCCGTGAGCACCATCTCGCCCTCCAGCCCTTTCTGGAGCTCGATGGAGGATTCACAGCTGCAGATCGACGTCGGCCGCCACCGGGTGGTCTACAAGATCGATCCCCTGTTCCGGCAGGTCATCGTCGTCGAGGTTTCTGCTAAGTAGACCCGCGTGCTGAAGAAGCCGCTGGTCGACGCGCTGGTGGTCCTCGGCATCGCCGTCAACGTCGGCTTTCTGCTCATCAACATCTCCCCCTCGCGGCCGCACCTCGGCAGCCGGCAGACGGCGAAGATCCTGCTGCGCGCCAGCCCGCCGCGTATCCGCTGGATGCTGGAGAACGAGTTCGCCGAGTTCTCCCAGACCAACGACGTCGACTTCGAGTTCGTCAGCGCCAAGAGCTTCGACGAAGTCCTGCAGATCCTGCGCAAGGAGAAGGATCAACCGGCGGGCCTTTTGTTGGCCGACGTCGACGACGAGCACGCCGAGGACTTGATCCGCGCAGGAGCGGTGCGGCCCATCGCCGATGGCGCCGAGCCGGCGGAGCTGGATGCGACCTTGCCCGAGTACATCCCCGAGGCGGTCGAGCGCGGCCGGCACGAGAAGAAGGTCTGGTTCCTGCCCAAGCGCGCCCTGGTCGATGTCGCCATCTTCCTCCGCCCCGCGGTCGAGGACGCCTACCTCCACTGGCACACGGACCGGCCCGCGATCGAAGCGGCGCTCAAGGAAGCCAATGGCGTGGGACTTCCCGCGGGCTACACGTTGAAGAAGACGCCCGACGCCTGGAATTCCTTCGATCTCTTCGTCGCCGGCTGGTACTGGGCGCATCATCCGGCGCCCTGGGCGGAGCAGGCGGCGGTGCGGAGCCACGATCATCCGCCGCCGGCGCTCACCGCGCCGCGCATCGCCCATCCCTGCGGCGATAACAGTGACGCCTCCGACGAGCTGATCAACACCCTCTACCGGCGCGGCGCGACGGACGCCGATCTCGACAAACCCGACGCGCCTGCGCTGCTCGACTCGCTCCAGTGGGAGGCGCTCCTCCACAAACATGGACTGTTGCCCAAGGAGTGCGACGGCGAAGGCCTCACTTCTTTCGAGATCAACGACCTGTTCAAAGCGCGCAAGCTGGCCTGGGCGCCGATCGATCAGGCCGATTCGCTCTGGGTCCACGGCGGCGCGCGCCGCGATGCCGAGCCGGGGATGGTCGGCGCTTCCGACATCTCCTGGGCCACGATGCCGCAGGGCTCGTCCCTGGAACTGAGCAGGGGCGAGCCCGCGCGGCCGGGCAAGAGCTTCTCCTTCGAGGAGGTGCATCTGTGGGCCGTGCCGGTGCACTCCGCTTCCCCGAAGCTCGCCTTCCGGCTGGCCCGCTTCCTCAACCAGCGCGGGCTGCAGCAGCGCGAGACCGAGGCGCAGGGCATGCTGCCCATCCGCGCCGACCTGCGGCAGGACTATCCCATCCTCTTCCGGCTGAGCTGGATGCAGCAGATGCTCGACGCCAGCTTCCGGCAGCTGGAGCGCGGCACCGGCGATGTGCCCGACCGCTGGGCCGTCGAGGGCCTCGACGAGAAGTACCTCAAGATCCGCCGCGCCGTGGTCTACCGACGGCCGAAGAACGCGCCGCTCACCCTCGCGGCCATCCGCGCCGCGACCGAGGAGGCTTTCCGCAATGCCCGGTGAAGAGCGGCCCGCCTCGGAGGAGACGCGCCTCTTGCGCGAGGAAGTGGCGGCACAGAAGGCCGACAAGGAGGAGCGCGACAAGCGCGAGGCGCTGGCGGAGGAGCTGAAGAATCGCGTTTCGGTGGCGGCGATCATTCTCACCACCGCGCTGTCGTTCATCGGCAACGTCAAGGGCGACCGCGCGGAGGCGACCGGGTCGGCCAGGTCGTCAGCGGGCGAGGCGCGCCGGCAGGGGGCGGAGCTGTGGGCCTACTACCAGACGAAGCTGGCGGAGCGGACTTCGCTGGAGCTGGCGCGCGACCGGGTGCACCTCGAGCTCTCCCGGCGCGGGCTGTCGAGGCAGGACCCGGAAGCGATGCTCGACGCCTTCAAGCTCACCAACTACGAGGAACGCATCCGCGACTTCGACACCGAGTCGGAGCGCGTCTTCTACCGGGTGCAGGATCTCGAGCGGCAGGAGGACGTCTCGCAGCGCGCCGCCGTCGAGCCGGCCCGCGCAGTGGTGCGCTATGAGCTCGGGGGCAAGCTGATCACGCTTGCGCTCATCCTCCTCTCGGTCACCATCCTCTCCAACCGGCGGTACCTGCTCTGGGCGGGCGTGACGCTGGGCAGCATCGGACTTCTGGTGGCCCTCGACGGCTACTTCCTCCTCCTCTGAAAGCTTCGCTCGTGTAGGCGCGGAAACGCCATGCGCTCCTTTATGATTCGGCAGCGCGCTGCTACTCTGCCGGCATGGAGCTCAACGAAGTATTGCAGGTCGCTTTGCGCGGCGGCGCCTCGGACATCCATCTCAAGGCGGGCCTTCCGCCGATGTTCCGGGTCGACGGCTCCCTCCTGCCGCTCAAGGACGCCCGGCGCCTGCCACCCGAGGAGATCTCGCGGATGGCGTTCGGCATCATGAACGACTATCAAAAAGAAAAATTCAAGGCGCAAAACGAATTGGATCTCGCTTACGGCGTGCCGGGCCTGGGCAGATTCCGCGTCAATGTTTTCCAGCAGCGCGGCACCATCGGCGTCGTGCTGCGCGTGATCCCTTTCAAGATCTCCACCATCGAGCAGCTCTTGCTGCCGAAGATCCTGGAGAAGATCGCCGGCGAGCAGCGCGGTCTGATCCTCGTCACCGGCACGACAGGCTCGGGCAAGTCGACCACGCTGGCGGCGATGGTCGATCACATCAACAGCAACGAGACCTGCCACATCATGACCATCGAGGACCCCATCGAGTTCCTCATCCGCGACAAGCGGAGCATCGTGAACCAGCGCGAAGTGGGGGTCGACACGCTCAGCTTCGCCCAGGCGCTCAAGTCGGCGCTCCGCCAGGACCCGGACGTCATTCTCGTCGGCGAAATGCGCGACCTCGAGACCATCGAAACCGCGCTGACCGCAGCGGAGACCGGCCATCTGGTGCTCTCGACGCTGCACACTCTCGACGCCACCGAGACCATCGCCCGCATCGTCTCCGCCTTCCCGCCGCACCAGCAGAAGCAGGTGCGGCTGCAGCTCGGATCGGTCCTGCGCGGGGTCGTCTCCCAGCGCCTGGTGCCGCGCGCCGACGGCAAGGGCCGCGTCGCCGCGGTCGAGGTGATGGTCTGCAACAGCCGCGTCCGCGAGATGATCGAGGACAAGGACCGCACCAAGGAGATCCAGCAGGCCATCTCCCAGAGCTTCACTACCTACGGGATGCAGACTTTCGACCAGTCGCTGATGATGCTCTTCAAGCAGAGCATCATCACCTACGAAGAGGCGCTGCGGCAGTGCTCGAACCCCGACGACTTCGCGCTGCGGGTCTCGGGAATCAGCGCCACCAGCGACTCGACCTGGGACAACTTCGAGGGAGGCAAGGACGAGACGCAGCAGCCGGGCGGACCGCAGTCGAAGGCGGGCGCCAAGCCCTCCTCTCGCCCGCCGCCCGCGCCTGCGCCGGGCAAGCCGGCGGCCGCCCCCAAGCCGGCTGCCGCTGGAGCCAAGCCGGCCTCGAACGACGACGACTTCCAGATCGAGCGCTACTAGCGCTACAAAGCCGGAATGAGAACTTCCGGCATCGCCGCCGCGCTGCTCCTCGCCGCTTGCGCCGGGGGCAAGGACAACATCGACATCACCAAGCCCGTCACGGGCGAGGCCGCCAGCAACGCGCAGCGCGCGTATCAGAAGGGCCTGCAGGAGAAGAAGGACAGCAACTTCCTCGAGGCGACGCGCTACTTCGAGTGGGTGCGCAACAACTTCCCCTATTCGCAATACGCAGCGCTCGCCGAGCTGGCCCTGGCCGACATGGCGTTCGACCGCGACGACTACGGCGCCGCCGCCGCGGCCTACCAGGATTTCGTCAAGAGCCACCCCTCCCACCCGAAGGCCGACTACGCCTCCTTCCGCGTCGGGCTCGCCTACTACCAGGACAAGCCCTCCGAGTGGTTTCTCCTACCGCCGTCGCGGGAGAAGGACCAGGCGCCGATCCGCTCCGCGCTCGATGCCTTTCAGCGCTTCACGCTCGCCTATCCCAAGAGCGAGTTCATCCACAGGGCCAAGGACTTGATCGCCGACTGCCGCGAGCGGCTCGCCGGACACGAGCGCTACGTGGCCGACTTCTACTGGAAGCGCAACGCCTGGAGAGGCGCCGCCGGCCGGTTGATGGGGCTCGCCGACATCTACGGGGACCTCGAGGGCGGCAAGGTCCGCAGCGACTCGCTCTGGGGCGCGGCCCTCGCCTACCGCAACGCGAAGGACCCCGCCCGCGAGAAGGTCGCCTTGCAGCGCCTTCTCCAGGAGGCGCCCGACAGCCCGCACCGCCGCGATGCGGAGCAGATGCTCAAGGAGCTGCCCGCTCTGCCCTCGCCGGCGCCGCCGCAGCAGCAGCCGCCCGCGGCGCCCGGCAAGCCGCCCGCTCCATCCACTTCGGAGCAGCCGCCGCCCGCCGATCTGCCGCCGCGGCCGACGCCGCCGGGGCAGTCCGACAAGTAATTCGTGCTACGCTCGGAGGCATGGACGACCAGGTGAGGGAGCTGGTCGCCCTCGGCAAAGAGCACTTCAACCGGGGCGATTATTCCCTCGCGGCGGGGCACCTGGAGCAGGTGGTCGCGCGCGGCGCCGCGTACGCCGACGTGCACCACATGCTCGGCGTCATCTACCATCACCTGGGCGAGTTCGACCTGGCGCAGCGCTCGTTCGCCAAGGCGCTGGAGATCAACCCCAACTACGTCGAGGCGGCGCTCAACCTGGCCATCGTCTGCAACGACATGGGTCAGTACGAGCGCGCACAGCAGGTCTTCGGCGAGGCGGTGGCGCGCGCCCGCACCAACCAGCGGCGCGAGCCGAACGGAGACGAGCCGCTCGACGGCTACACGCGCGGGAAGATCGCAAACCTGCACGCCGCCGTGGCCGACGGCTACCTCTCGGTGCGCAGACCCAACGACGCCGCCGCGGAATACCGGCGCGCGCTCTCGCTCTGCCCCACCTTCGTCGACTTGCGGCTCAAGCTCGCCAATGCGCTGCGCGAGGCGGGCGACCGGGAAGGATCGCTCGCGGAATTCCGGCTCGCGGTGCAGCACGCGCCCGCCTACGTCCCGGCGCGCGTCGCGCTCGGCACGGCGCTGTACTCCGGCGGGAAGCTGGACGAGGCCGTGGCGCAATGGGAAGAGGTGTTGCGGATGGATCCGAACCACCGGACCGCCGGGCTCTACATGAAGATGGCGCGCTCTCCGCGCCGGGGCGGGCGATGAGCGATCGCGGGTTCGCCCTGCGCTTCATCAGCGGAAAGTACCAGGGCGGCGAGTACCCGTTGGCGGAAGAAGGCGAGCTGGTCATCGGCAGATCGAGCGAGCTGGACATGGTCCTCATCGAGGACATGGTCTCGCGCAAGCACGCCAGGATCTCCCTGCAGCAGGGAGAGATCAGCATCTCCGATCTGGGTTCGACCAACGGCACCTTCGTCAACGGCGAGAAGGTCAAGCGGGCCCGGCTCAAGGAGGGCGACCGCATCCTCATTGGCACCAGCATCCTCAAGCTCGTCAGCGTGCCGCGCGCTGCGGGGGCCATCGACGCCAAGCAGGCGCAGCAGCATCTGGAAAAAGCTGCGGCGGCGCACGAGAAGAGGAGTGGCGGGCGGACGGCGGTCCAGGGGCGGCTCGAGGAAGTGCCGCTCGTCGACCTCCTCCAGCTGCTGTCGACTTCGAAGAAGACCGGCGCGATCGTCATCAAGGGTTATCGAGGCGGCCGTGTGCACCTGCGCACCGGCAAGGTGGTGAGCGCGGTGATCGATGCCGACCCGACCCTGCCGCCGAAGAAGGCGCTCTACCGGATGGTGACCTGGACGCAGGGCGGGTTCGAGTTCGTACCGCAGGAGGGCGAGCTGCCGCCGATGCCCAGCGAAATCACCGAGGGCACCGAGCAGCTCATCATGGAGGCGATGCACCAGGCCGATGAGCTGGCGCGCGGGAACGTGCCCGCGCCGACCGCCGCCATCGGCATCGCCATGCCGCTCAACCCGAAGCTGCGCGAGCTGCCGCCCGACGAGATCGACCTCGTGCAGCTGGTGCACAACTACGGAGTGGTGCAAGCGGTGCTCGACCGGGCCTCGGGATCGGACCTGGAAGTGGCGCAGAAGCTGGGGAGCCTGATCCAGCGCGGGTATCTGCGCCAGTTCTGAAAGATCCTGTCACATTTTCCCGCTTGGTCCGTAGGAGAGGGCGTGAGCGTCCTTTTCCCCGACCGCTGCACGCGCCTCTTGCGCCGGGCCCGGCGCGGCGATCGGGAAGCCTTCCGCGCGCTCTACGCCGAGCTGCATGCCAAGGTCTACGCCTTCGCGGCGCGGCGGACGCGGGCGCGCGAGGACGCCGAGGACATCACTGCGCGCGTCTTCCAGGCGCTGCTCGAGTCGCTGGCGGACATCGACGAAGAGCGCGGCGTCCTGCCCTGGACCTTGGCGGTCGCGCGCAATCTGCTCATCGATGCGGCCCGCGCGCAGCGGCCGGTGGCTCCCGAGAGCGAGCTGGCCGCCGCATTGGTCGAGCCGCGCACGCCGCTCGGCGATCTCCTCGTCCAGGAATCGCTCGCCCAGATCGACGCTCTGCCGGCCGCCGATCGCGAGCTGATCGCGCTCCGCTACGCCGACGGCCTGCGCCACAAGGAGATCGCGCGCCTGCTCGGCATCGGCGAGGCGGCGGTGCGGCAGCGCCTTTCCCGGGCGCTGCGCGGGCTGCGGCGCGCGCAGGAAGGAGAGCTCGCCCATGATCCGTGACCTCTATCCCGAGCCGCAGGCGCCTTCGCCGAACGAGCGGGACGCGCTCGAGCGCCGGCTGCTCGCCCGATTCGATCAGCTCCATCCCCAGAAGGAGGATTCCATGGTGCAGAAGAAGAGGCTCTTGTTCGCCCTCGCGCTGGCAGCCGGCGTGGGCATCGCCCTGCGGGCGCCCGCGCAGTACGCGGCCGAAGTGGGCACGAAAGTCACCATCCATCAGTCTTGGCCCGAAGGCGAAGGGCCGGACGTCGCGGCGATCATCTCCGCGCTCAAGGGCGCCACGCCCGGCGGCGGCGAGGTCGAGGTGCGGCGAACGATCGAGAATGGCTCGGCCGATCTCGCCATCACCATCTTCGGGGAGAAGCTGCCCGCCGACATCGAGCAGCGCCTGCGGGCGAAATTCCCCGAGCTGAAAGACGCGCGCATCGAGGTTGCCCCTGTCGAGGGCCAGGTGAAGACCAGCGTGGGCGGATGGATCCGCGCTCGGTTGCTGCAGGCGGGCACCGATCCCGCCAAGCTGGAAGTGGCGCGGCGCGAGGTGCAGGCCGAGCTGCAGAAGCAGCATCCGGACGCGAAGGTCGACGTCGACGTGAGCGACGGCAAGGTGCGCGTCAGGGTCATGGAGGAGAAGAGGAAGTAGCTCACAGACGACGAGCAGCTCGAGGGGCGCGGCCGCGGAGGTGGCCGCGCCCCTCGCGTATTCGCCGCCGCCGCTTACAATGAGGTGGAGGAGGCGCGCTTGGAAGACAAGTCACTGGCAGCCGGCCATGAGGAAGGGCATCGGCAGCCCGTCCGGCTGACCCTGCTCAGCCACGGCTCGGGTTGAGCCTGCAAGCTCCGCCCCGCGGAGCTCGCGCAGGTCCTGCGCGGCTTGCCTCCCATGCGCCGGCCGCACGCGCTCTTGGTCGGCACCGAGACGCGCGACGACGCGGCGGTGTGGAAGCTCGACGCGCGCCGCGCGCTGGTGGCGACGGTGGACTTCTTCGCGCCGGTCGTCGACGACCCGCGAGACTACGGCTTCATCGCCGCCGCCAACGCCATCTCCGACGTCTACGCGATGGGGGGAAAGCCGGTCTATGCGCTCAACATCGTCGGCTGGCCGCGGTCGCAACCCTTCGAGCTGCTCGGCGAGATTCTCGCAGGCGGCGCGGAGGCGGCGCGCGAGGCCGGCTGCGCCATCGTCGGGGGCCACAGCGTCGACGACCTCGAGCCGAAGTACGGACTGGCGGTGACCGGCCTCGTCGATCCGCGCCGGATCATGCGCAACGCCGGCGCCAGGCGCGGCGACGTTCTCTTGCTCGGCAAGGCGCTGGGCACCGGCATCGCCGTCTCGGCGATCAAGAAAGGCGCGGCTTCGCCCGAGCTGATCCGCGCCGCGACCGCGCAGATGAAGCAGCTCAACGCCGCCGCCTCCGGGGTGTACGCGCGGAACTGGAAGAGCGTTCATGCGCTCACCGACATCACCGGCTTTGGCCTGCTCGGGCATCTCGATTCGATGCTTCGGGCCAGCCGGACCCGGGCGCGCCTGGACTCATCGGCCCTTCGCTTCCTCCCCGGCGTGCAAGCGCTGGCGCGAGAGGGTGTCGTGCCGGCCGGGACCCGCGCCAACCTTGCCTACGCTGCGGAGCGCGCCACCTTCCCGGCGGGAATGAGCGAGAGCGACCAGCTCCTCCTCGCCGATGCCCAGACCAACGGAGGCCTGCTCGCCGCCGTCGAGGCCAAGGCAGTGCCACGCCTGCTGCGCGCGCTCGCCAGCGCCGGCGCGCCGGCGGCGGTCATCGGCGAAGTGCGGAGGGGCGAGTCCGGGATCGACGTGGTGGGTGAAATTTCACCCGCCGCCGCGCGTTGATCCGGGCAAGGAGGCGGAAAGATGTTTCGTACAGTAGCAGTGCTGGCACTGGCGGGAGCCGCCGTCTACATCGTGCTCAAGCTGGTCCTGGGCTTCGCCGGCGGGCTGCTCGGCCTTCTTCTCTCGCTCGCCTGGCTTCTGCTCAAGGTCGCGCTGGTGGTGGGGCTCGTCTACTGGCTGCTCTCGGTGTTCGCGCCCGAGACCGCCGCCAAGATCCGCAATTCAGTAAAGCTTTAGGCGAGGTAGCGCCCCTCTGGTAGGATTGCTGGAGCGTGCGCTCCCTCATTCTTGCCGCGGCGATGCTCGCAACCGTCCCCGCCCTGGCGGGCGCAGAGCCGGGACCGCTCGTCGTCGTCCTCGACGCCGGCCACGGCGGGCATTTCCCGCACGACGGCGCACGCGGGCCGCGCGGATTGCGCGAGAAGAACATCGCGCTGGCGGTCGCGCTCAAGACCAAGCAGGTCCTCGAGGCCCAGGGCGCCACCGTGGTCCTCACCCGCGAGACCGACGAGGACGTCTCGCTCGCCGACCGGGTGCGCATCGCCAACGAGGCCGGCGCCGACCTCTTCCTCTCCATCCACTGCAACTCGATGGAGAAGAGCGACGACCGCAAGATCACCCGCGGCATCGAGACGTATTTCCTCTCGCCCGACCCCACCGACGCCGAGGCGAGGATGCTGGCGCAGCTGGAGAACGGCGGTCCGGACGCGGTGCCCGCCGCCAAGGACGCCGATACCGTGAGCGGCATCCTCGCCGACCTCTCGCTCGGTCAGGCTCGCAACGACAGCGCGGCCCTCGCCTACATCGTTCAGCGCCAGATGATCCGCGGCACGCGCGCTCCCTCGCGCGGCGTGCGGCAGGCGCCGCTCCTGGTGCTCTGGGGCACCAAGATGCCTTCCGCGCTGGTGGAGATCGGCTTCATCTCCCACCCCCAGGAGGCCCGCAAGCTGGCGCGGGCGAAGTACCAGGCGCGCATCGCCCGGGCGCTGGCCAACGGCGTCCGCGACTTCGCCGACAAGGTGCTGGCGCGGCGGCTCTTCGCCCAGGTGAAGGAGCAGGCGGCGGCCCCCGCCGTGAAGGTCGCCTCTCCGGCCCCGGCGCCCTGAAGCTGTATTGCCGCGACTGCCGCAAAGGGCTACTCCTCGCTGTCCCATGCCACGGAAAGACCGCGGAGCCGACCAGCTTCGACCCGTCGAGGTGGTCCCGAACTTCACCGAGCACGCCGAGGGCAGCGTGCTGTGCAGCTTCGGCCGCACCCGGGTGCTCTGCACGGCGACCGCCGAGGAGAAGGTGCCCAGCCACGTGAAGGGTTCGGGCCGCGGATGGGTCACCGCCGAGTACGGCATGCTTCCGCGCGCGACGCACACCCGCAGCGACCGCGAGGCGGCCAAAGGCAAGCAGAGCGGCCGCACCCAGGAGATCCAGCGCCTCATCGGCCGCGCGCTGCGCGCCGCCACCGATCTTGCGGCGCTGGGCGAGCGGCAGGTGCTCATCGACTGCGACGTGCTGCAGGCCGATGGCGGCACCCGCACCGCGGCGATCACCGGCGCCTATGTTGCGCTGGGGATCTGCCTGCGGCGCATGCAGCGCGAGAAGGCGCTGCGCGCGCCGGTGGCCGCGGTCAGCCTGGGGATCGTCTCGGGAGAGCTGCTCCTCGATCTCGACTACCAGGAAGACTTCGCCGCCGAGGTCGACATGAACGTGGTGGGCAATGCCGCAGGCGAGCTGCTCGAGGTGCAGGGGACGGCGGAAAAGCGACCCTTCACCCCCGCGCAGCTCGGCGCCATGGTCGCGCTGGCGCAGAAAGGGTTGCGCGAGCTGCACCAGAGGCAGGTCACGGCCATCGAGCGAGCGTTTGCAAAGTGAAGCTGCTGCTGGCGACCGGCAATCCTGGCAAGCTGGTCGAGGTGCGCGAGATCCTCGGCGGCGCAGGTCTCGAGCTCGTCTCGCTCGCGGACTTGCATCTGCCCTCGCCTGACGAGCCCTTCTCGACCTTTGCGGAGAACGCGGCCGCCAAAGCCACTGCCTGCGCAGTCCAGTCGGGCCTTTGGGCGCTGGGCGACGACAGCGGGCTCTGCGTCGATGCTCTCGGCGGCGCGCCTGGTGTCTTCAGCGCTCGCTACGCGCCGACCGAAGAGGGGCGGCGCGCCAAGCTCCTCGCCAATCTCGCCGAGGTCCGCGACCGCGGCGCTCACTTCATCTGCGCCCTGGCCCTCAGCTCGCCTGACGGCAAGCGCATCTTTCGCGCCGAGGGCCGGGTCGATGGCGCCATCGCCCTGGCCGCGCGCGGCAAGAATGGTTTTGGTTACGACCCGCTCTTCCTGCCGCGCGAGGCGCCGGGGCGGACGCTGGCCGAGCTCGAGTCCACCGAAAAGAACCGCCTCAGCCATCGCGGGCGTGCGCTCGAGCGGCTGCGCCCTTTGATCCTGAAGTTGGCGAAGGAAGGCAATCTTGCGGAGGAGTGCTGATCGGTGTATTTCCCGAGTACTTTTCAGGCGGGGCGTAGCGCAGCCTGGTAGCGCGCCTGCCTTGGGCGCAGGAGGTCGGAGGTTCGAATCCTCTCGCCCCGACTTCTTCGAATGGCGCGCCCAGCAGGATTCGAACCTGCGGCATCCAGCTTAGAAGGCTGGCGCTCTATCCAACTGAGCTATGGGCGCGATGTCTCGTTCAGACGTCGCATCTGCGGCATCTGAGCAGCTACAGGCGGATGGGTCAACCGCGGGTCCGGTCGGTCAGCGTCCGATCGGACGACAGTGGCGCGACGAGGGAGCGTCTTGTAAGGTTCGCCGCGCTTCGGTGGCTGTAGCTCAATGGTAGAGCACTGGACTGTGACTCCAGGTGTTGCCGGTTCAAGCCCGGTCAGCCACCCCAACTGCATCGCAGTGCCTCCGTCTCACTTGACGGCTGCACCGGCTGGGAGATACACAGCGCGGCCCGCCGCAGGGAGGCCGAAGTACGTAGCATTCGGGAGCGTAGCTCAATTGGCAGAGCAATGGACTCTTAATCCATAGGTTGAAGGTTCGATTCCTTCCGCTCTCACTTTCGAAAGGCCCCGCTGATCAGTCGCGGGGCTTTCGTTTGCCCGTTCAGGATTCGGTCGACTGCGACCCGACGTCCTCACTGATCCGTTCGGCGGAGAGAACGCTCGCCATCCCCCGGTTGAGATCGAGTGTGTACGAGAGCTCGAACTTGCCGACCCGCAAGCGCATCACGCTGTCCGGCAAGAAGTAGCTGTCTCCAAAGAACCGGATCTGCTCGGCGGTCTCGAGGATGCCAAGGAGCATCTCTCGGGCGCGTTGGTACAGCCCGGGAACATCCTGGAGGATCCCCTCGGCGCGAGAGCTGACCTCGATGCGGGACATGGCTGCGTAAAAGTGCCTACCGTCGCCACTTCAGCCACGGACTGCGAGTGAAACCGATCGCTTTCGCTGTTGACGGCCCGACGGATCAGCCTTCGTTCTGTAAACTGACCAACGCGCTGAAGGACTACGCCATCGCGACGGTGCCGCTGCCTTTCCAGAGCACGTTCGTGCCGCTCCCGTCAGCGTGCAGGACGATGGCCCTGGTCCACTGCCCCGCCGATCGCGTGACCGGATGGGACGCGACCGCCCGGCGCACCAGGGTGAGTAGCGCATCGCAGGAGCCCCCGATGCAGTAGCGATAGCCCTCGGCCGCAATCAGCGGATACGGCTTCGTCAGCCCCGGCGCGAAGACGAGCACCACGATCACTTCCTCCGACCAGCGGGCCTTGTCCTGGCAGACCTGGCAGGTGGCGGCGTACACCGCGATAGCTTACGCCCGATCGCCTTTTCCGTGCTGACACAGGGAATTCGCAAACAAGTTCCACGAGGGCTGCGCGACCTGCATGACACTCTCGACGCGCAAGAAGGAGGTCTGGGGAGCGCAGAGAAAGGAGGGTACGATGCACGCCGGCTACTGGCTCGTCCTGCTCGCGCTCTTCTCGCTCTCGCTGACCCTGCTGGCGCACGCCGCGGCATTCTTCGTCCTGCGCCCGCGGCGGAAAGACGCGCCGACACCGCCCATCAGCATCCTCAAGCCGCTCAAGGGCGACGAGCCGGGACTGTACGACAACCTCGCCTCCCTCGCCCGCCAGGACTATCCCGAGTACGACGGCTGGACCCTCGAGCGCTTCGTCAGCCGACACCTGCGCTGGGCGCAGATGCGGCGGTGCATCGCGCCGGGCGCCTTCGTCGGCGAGCTCCTGCTCAATCCTGTTCTCTGGCTCTCCCTGGCGGTGGCCGCGCTCGGCCTCGACCTCCGCTTCATCGCGCTCGCGGCCTGCG
>Ga0066679_10000392_pt1 | contig 14479 bp, 16 predicted proteins | sample GraSoiAngelo_128_FD_62298 | JGI IMG/M metagenome (GOLD analysis project Ga0066679, IMG submission 62298) | Grasslands soil microbial communities from the Angelo Coastal Reserve, California, USA - 14_0927_12_20cm | ecosystem: Environmental > Terrestrial > Soil > Grasslands | place: USA... | reverse complement strand
ATGTCACCGAGATGATCGCGAACAGTATAGTGGAAACAGAACGGTCTAAGCGCAAAGAAACTTCGCGGGGGCGAATCTCGAATGACAACCGAAGCGAAAGCGGGAGAAATCTAATTGTCGATGGGCGGCTTGATGTACGCGGCGCCGTGCCGGTGCAGGCCGGCGGTAGGAATCGCCTGCGAAAACACGATGCGGATCGGAACAAAGATGGCGCCGGTGCCCGGAGTAAACGGCACCGCGACTTCCACGCGCGAGCCTTCGGGGTATTGGTTGCGGCTGCGAAAGCTGATTCCGCCTTTTGACAAATCTTCGCAGACCACCACTTCTTCCGCGAAACCGCGCCGGCGGATGCACGCAAGCACGCGCGCCTTCACCCGCGTTCGATTGCGCCGCGGAACAACGCGCTCCTCCCCCGCCGCTCGCGCTGCTTCCAAAGTCGAAGCCTCCGAGATCGTTTCTATCCAAATGGAAGGTGAGTCGCAATGCCGGCAGTGCCTTGCCACGCATTTACGAACCTCGAAAGATTTCAATTGCATCTCGTTGAGGTACACCACCTCGCGCCGCTGGCAGAAACTGCATTCCATGAGCAGGCGCGCCAGCGCTTCCTCGGCCTTGTGCGGAGAGGGGAAGTCAATGTCCCAGAAGTCGCCGCGTGGTTCGAGAATGTGGACAGCGTAGAGAAAACCGTTGGCGTCCTTGTCGATTTCAGCGACCACGCGGGCCCGCGCGTGTTTCCACTGATCGTCCTCGAGGTGCCGCCGCAAATGCAATTCCTGGCCGCTCTCCAGCTTTTCAGTGAAACGCAAAACGCCCCCGTTGCGGCTGACGAGAAGTGACTCGACCGTTTGCGTGAACGTAGCCCCGGCTGCCGTGGCCCACGACGCCTCGACGGGCATGCGAAGGGTGATGCGGTCGCTCTGGCGGAGGCCGTCCGATAGTGTGCTTGTGCTCATAGGTGCTGAAAGCTGCTCCAATCTCCAGGCTAACATGTGCGAAACCCCTGCCTAGCGTGGTAATGCGCCGGCTTGTCGTTCCATGTAATAACGCCCGGTAGACCATTTCCACTGCGCTTTTACCTCGGCAACGCCCTCCCTGGGTGACCCACGGCTATTGCCTCTTTCGCATGCTCGCCGAATTCGGATCGCCAATGGAAGCCGGCTTTCGTCCATACTAAAAACAGTGGGCCACCTTCCATGTCGGCCACACGCAACTTTGAGCCGCGTGAATGCTTGTGAGCAACGTAATTTTCATGAATGACCGCACATCGAGCGATGAATCCCGGGGGCTGTCCCTCCGGAACCGCCGCTTCTGCATCCGCTATCCTTTTGCCGCGGACGCCGTCGTTTTGGATTTGGAAACCGGTTCGCGAACCGAGGGCGTGACTTCTGACCTCTCTATGGGTGGAATTTTTGTCTGCACCAGTAAGCCGCTGCCCTCGAACACACGCGTGCGCGTTACCCTCAGCCGGAAAGACCAGAAACTCGAAGCGCTCGGCATGGTGCGCATCGTCAAGCCTCGCATCGGCATGGGGATCGAGTTTCTTGATCTCGAGCAGCCGCACTATGGCGTTTTGCGCCGCTGGGTCGAACAGCTCAGCAAGTCCCGCTAAGACCTATCTCCTCAAAGCCAAGAACTACTGCCTGTCATTCTGAGTCCATCCGGCTTGTCCTGAGCGAAGCGAAGGGTGAGCATGCTTGGAGGATCTCATCGTATACTTCAGTTCCTTCCTGGCCACCGAGCGATCGCCGGAATAATGATTCAGGAAGCGGGCGTACCACCAGATGCCGGTATAGAGAAACTCCGGAAGATTCTGGCGCTTCTGGTCCGCGCCGGATTCGTGCTTGGCCCGGTCAATGTGCGTAAGTTCCGCATGCGTGTAAAGCGTGCTGGAAGATTCGTTTTCGCCGGCGTAGTAATCAACCCCAGTAGATTTCCTTGCTGGTCCACCCGGCTGGCTGCGCTCGCCGCCAAGCACATAAACCACATAATCTTTCGGGCTCGCCATCTGCGCTTACGCGAAGAAGCGAAGCAGGTGCTCGTTTCCGCCGTGCCCGTTCACTAGGATGATTTTCTTGCAGCCGTTGCGCGCCATCTCATCCGTGGTTTCCTGGAGCAGCTTCAGTTGCAATTCCATGCTGTGCGCTACGGTGCCCGGCTCGTGCTTCGCTTCAAAAATCTGCCCGAAGTAATATTCGGGAAAAACCACGGCAAATTCCTGCTCCGCCGCGCGCAACGCCGCGTAGCGAACATGCAAAAGATCCGTTCCCAGCGGCAAATGCGGCCCATGCTTTTCCGGAATGCCGAAAGGCAGCAGACATGTTCCCTTCGGTTGCAGAATCGCGGCGCGGAAATCTTCCGCCGTCAGCTCTTCCCACTTCGTGGAAAGCTTCGACGGGGGCCGGAATCATTCCAAACAAAAGGAGGAAAGCCAACGTCACAACTTTTTTCATAAAAGGACAACGTCGCGCGCTATGTTATTGCCAACGTCGCCAGTTGTCCCGCTTAAATCGATTCAAGGCCGGGACTTGGAGGGCTCCAGCGCGTCAGGCGATGCTTCTTCCATTTCTTCGAGGCGGCGCTTCTTGGGTTCCACGCCAAGAAAGAAAACCACCAGGATCTGCACGATGAGGAGCCCGACCATCAGGCCGAGGACGCCGCCGATGCCCGAAGAACGCAGCAGGCGAACCACCAGGTAAGGCGTGATCATCGTGGCCCCTCGGCCAAACGTATTGCAAATTCCCGTCGCGCGCATGCGCACGTCGGTGGGGAAAAGTTCCGGAACATAAATCGCAAAAAGCAAGGTCACTTGCACGTAGATGGGCGCGACCAGCAGAAAACCGGCGGCGAGCAGCAGAATGGGGTTCTGGATGAAGGGATAGAAGGTGCCGACGAGAATCGTCATTGCCGATGCCCCGATGATAGAAGGTTTGCGGCCCCAGGAGTCTGCCGTGAGCATGCCCATGCACGACCCTACCGGCGCGCCCGCGGACATAATAAAGGAATACAAAAACGAACTTGCAACGCTGCGTCCCTGGTGAACAAAGAACGTCGGCAGCCAGGTTACAAAGCCATAGATGAGCGTATTCGCCACGATCAAGGTGACGATGCCAACAATCATGCGCGGCAACAGCACGGGATTGAGTAAAGCCGCAGCCGTCCTCGTCATCGGCGCAGGTTTCGACAGAATGGGGGGCGGCAATTCGCCGTGCTCGCGGGCGACTTCTTCCTCGATGGACTGCAGAATCGCTTCCGCTTCTTTTGTTCGCCCGATGGATTCAAGCCAGCGTGGCGACTCGGGAAGCGATTTGCGCAAGTACCAAACACCCAGTCCGCCCAAGCCGGCTAACACGAACATGACGCGCCAGCCGATGGGCGGAGCTAAGCGAGGAACAATCAGCGTGCTGGCAAGCGCGCTTACCGGCAGGCTCGTGACGACCGAAACGGACAGAATACCCATCCACTTGCCGCGCGCTTGTGGTGGCAGAAATTCCGTCAACGTAGCAAAACCGGCGACCAACTCCGCGCCCAGCCCCAAACCCATGATGCCGCGCAGCACAATCAAAACAGTCATCGACGGCGCAAACGCCGCAGCAACGGAAGCCAAGCCAAAAATGACAAGATTCGTCTGGTAAGTGTACCGGCGGCCGTAGCGGTCGCCCAGGAAACCGGTGAGGAAAGACCCCACCATCATTCCGAGAAATGTCACAGAAACGAAAGTGGCGTTTTGCGTCAGCGTGGAAAAACCGGTTTTCAGCGTGGCGCCAAGAACGGTCGCGGCTACATACACGTCGAAACCGTCGAAAAACATACCCACGCCGATGAGCGACAACACGCGCCGGTGAAATGGCGATAAGGGCAGACGGTCGAGGCGTGCTCCTGCGTTGACGGTCAAGAGCGGCTCATTCCTGCTTGTTGAGCAGGGCCAGGCTGCCTTCCGTCAACGCCTCGATGGCCCGCTGGCAGTTTTCATCGAAGGAATGCTGTTGTGCGGACAGGAAGAACTCCTTGCAGCGTCGCGCCGCCGCCGGGTCGAGGCGCAAAATGCGCGCCACCAGCGCATTGGCTTCGCCCACCAGCTGCTCCGGAGCGCAAATTTGGGAAATCAGACCGATTTGAAGCGCGCGGATCGGACTGATAGGGTCACCGAAAAGAAGCAACAGAAATGCGAAGCGCGGCGGAATGTATTCGCCGAGGTAAGCCATGATCGCAGCAGGGGCCAGGCCGGAGCGCATCTCGGTAAACGCGAGCAAGGCGTTTTCCGCCACCAATACGAAGTCGCACACAATCGCCAGGCCAAATCCAAAACCAAGCGCGTCGCCTTGCACCTCGGCGACGCTGATGAGCGGCGAAGTGCGCAGCGCGCGCTTGAATTCGATGAGCCGCGCCACTTCTTTGCGGATGGACTCGGCATCGCGGCCGGCGCGTTCGCGCCCCGCGCAGAAAGCCTTTCCGCGCGCGCGGATGCGCAGGACACGCGCGAGGGGGTTCGCGGCTTCGGAACGCAACTCCGCTAGCATGGCGTCAAACATCGCGCCGGTAACTTCGTTTCCGTGGCTTGGATTATCCAGCGTAAAGGTGAGGACGTCGGGGATTCGCTCGATCACCACGCCCGTTCCGGGAGACGGGCTGGAAGGCGGGGGGGCGCTCTGCGACGGCATGCGAGGCAAATTATACAAGGACGGCAAGGCTGTCAATCGAGGGCCCTGGCCGGCGCGCTCATTTTCATCGCGAGCTCTAGCGCCTGTTTTTCTTCGATGGTGAGCGCACGGGTTGCCCCTTTCGGCAAATCTCCCAACGCCAGCGGTCCGATAGCGACACGCACGAGATGCCGCACTTCAATATTCATGTGCTCGAGCAAGCGGCGAATTTGCCGGTTCTTCCCTTCATCGAGAATGATTTCGAGCCACGAATTGCGTTCGCCCTGGCGAAGCAGCCTCGCGTCCTTCACGCGAAGGAAATCGCCATCGTTCGAGCGAATGCCATTTCGTAGAACATTGAGTAAAGCTTCGTCCGCTACCGCGCCAATTTGCACATGATACGTCTTGTCGAGATGAGTTTCCGGCGCAGTGATGCGTGCGGACCATTCGGAATCATTGGTGAGCAGCAGCAATCCTTCGCTGGCTTTGTCGAGCCGGCCAACAGGCGCCAGCCAGGGCAGGTTTTTTGGCAGATAGGCGTACACCGTTTCGCGGCCTTTCTCATCCGAAGCCGTGGTGACCACGCCGCGCGACTTGTTGAGCACAAGATAGATTTTCGCGCTGGCGGCCAGCGGAATGCCGTCAACTTCGATACGATCTTTGCCGGGATGAACCGGTGTTTCCGGATCGCGCCGCAGCGCGCCGTTCAATTTCACGCGTCCCGCGCGGATCAATTCTCTGGCTCGCGAGCGCGAACAATAGCCAAGCTTGGAGAGCGTCCGCGCGAGCCCGACTCTTCTCGGCTCGCTGCCTTGGCGCGTGCGTTTTGCATGGCGCGGCTTCACGAACGGATTCTAGCTTGAATTCCTCACAAGGCAGACACAAAGAGTAAAAGACGAAACGCGGCAAAACCCACGAAAGTGTCATCCTGAGGCCGCTTGTTGCGACCGAAGGATTTCAAAGAAAGCATCTTTAACGAATCGGCGATCTGTTGAGATTCTCCCGAGTGAGGCGCGTCGCTCAGAATGACTCTACTTTGGGGACCTTGCCGTGGAGGGCGAATTCATCGTGGATGGGGCCGTCGCGGAACCTGTGGTAGGAGACGCCGCCGCCATAGGGGTTGCAGAGGTAGCGGGCTCCTCGTGCTTCAGGGCTCCATACTTTGCCGCCAGCCAGTCGCGGACTTCGGCGGGTTTGTAGTTGAACGGTCCCATTCCGCCGCGATACGCGATGTGCCCGGTTTCGTCGATGATGTACAGCCGCTCCGGCCAGGCTGCGTAGGCGCTGTCAGCCGCGTTGCTCATGTCATCGACGCCGAAGGGCAGCGGAAACTTATACCGCGCAGTGAAATCCTTGGCGATGGCCACGCGCTGCTCCAGCGTTTTCGGCTGCGCGTAGCAAACGTCGTCCTTCACGTTGGACTTCATCTGCCATTCGTCGGTGGGATGCGCTTCGCGGACGTACACGGTGAGAAAATCCGCGTGGTCCTTATAGTCGTTGTAAATCTGAACGATGTCGCCCACCTGGCGGCGGAAGGGGGGTCAAGTGAAGCTGCCAAAGACCAGCACGAGCGGGCGTGCGCCCCATCGTTCGCGAAGGTGAAAATGATTCGTTCCGTCGATCCCTAGTAGTCGCACATCCGGCGCATCGCTGCCCACTTTAAGCGTGCCGCGATGCATGTGCGGCAGGGCGTAACGCACCATGCCGTAAGCATCCCTCGGGCTGCCCGCCATGTAGCAGAGCACTCCGAACGACGCGAGCAGCAGCACCGCCAGAACTCCGGCAACCCATTTCAGTAAACGCTTCATGCGCCAAGCACCCTCAAACGGAATCGTTAAGGTCGCAGCAAGCTATCACCGCCCCGCGGCTTCTAGAATAGTGCTTTTATACTACTGACCGTCTTTCGCGCGAAGATGTTCGCGCTCTTTTTGGTACCGCGCCAGCGCTTTCTCGATCACATTGACCGCCGCGTACGCTGGTCGAATGTCTTCTACTTGCACCTGTTTGCCTTCCAGCTGCTTGTAATCCTGGAAGAAACGCTTGAGCACCAGCAAACGGTGCGGCGGAAGCTCTTTGGCCTCCACGTAGCTGTTGAATTCCGGATCGTTCGTGGCCACGGCGATGATTTTATCGTCGCTCGCGCCGGAATCGATCATGGTCATCAAACCGATGGCGCGCGCTTTGATTAACGAAAGCGGCTGAACCGGCTCCTGGCACAAGACCAGCACGTCGAGCGGGTCGTTGTCTTCCGCGTAGGTTTGCGGAATGAAGCCGTAGTTAGCCGGATAAAAGACAGCGGAGTGCATGACGCGGTCGACTTTCAAGAGGCCGGTGGGCTTGTCGAGCTCGTACTTCACGTTCGAGCCCAGCGGAATTTCAATCACCGCTTGAAAATCGCGGGGCACCTCATTTCCGGGGGATACGTCGTGCCAGGCGTGGAGCATCAGCGGATTCCTCGCGAACAAGATGACATGCCATTATCGCTTGAAGCCTGCCTGCTAGGCCAACAGACGCCCCGCCACAAAACGCCGCGACGCTCTCTGAGGTGAAGGCTCTATGGCGTTGGCAGTTCGCGCCGCTGCGTCCAGAAATAGACCGCGAAAACAATCGCGACGAGCGGCAACACGCATCCGAACTCGTCGATGTACCACGCCGTCTTGCCAGTGTTGCGCGTCAGCGGCGTGAAGATCGCCTGAATGTAAAGATTGTGGCTGGCGTGGAGGATCGCGCCGGTCCACAAGCTGCCGGACCTGAGCCGCATCCACGCAAAAACAAAATTTATCGCCACCACCATCACCGTGAAGCACGTCAGGCCGTACCAAGTTGGCGTGCCGGCGTTGTAGTCGCCGTAAATCAAGACCGGGTAGTGCCAGAGCGACCAGACCATGCCGCTGATGAGAGAAGTAAGCGTGTAGGAAGTCGTCTTGGAGAGTTCCGGGACGAGGAAACCGCGCCAGCCAATCTCTTCGCCGAGCGCGCTCGAGACGCTGCGGATTAAACCATACGTGCCAGTCAGAAAAATGCCCACGGCGATGGAAATCCACGGCGGTCCGCCCAGATGCATCTGTTTGACGAGCGCGTCGAGGTACTCTGGATTGCCGAACGCGCCAAATCCCGCGGCCCACACGATGAGGTAAGCTATCGAAGCGTAGAGCAGCGGAATGAGCCAGCTCTGGATCTGGTATTTCGTTTCGCCCCATTTCCAGCCGAGGTCGGAAATGCTTCGGTTGTTAAGCCGCAGCGTGAGCATGCCGGCGAGCCCAGGGCACCACATCAGACCCAAGACGTACATACCGCGGCCATTCCCAAGGCTGCCCGAATGAAGAATCAGAAAATAAAAGACGGAGCTGAACGCAAAGACCAAAGTCAGATAGATGAGAACTTGCATCCTCGAACTCCCCGGTGGCTCCATGAATGCCTCACGTATGACGCTGGACGATATACCGGGAGCCTGCTGTATGACAAGGGCACGGGCATTAAGGAAGCGGCCTAGGCTCTCGCTTTATCAATCCTCTCTTCCCGGATGTGCTTGGATTTGAGAATGCGTGGGAGTAAAGCTAAAACTGAAAACCAAAGAAAACGGTAAACGGCAAACTACAAGCTACTTTCCTATGCGCGGGCTTTGTCGATCATCTCTTCCCAAATCCCTTTCGACCTGAGAATCAGTTCGACCAGTTCGCGCGCGGCTCCTTTGCCACCGGGCGCTTTTGTGCGGTAATCCGCCGCGCGTTTTACTTCCGGAGCCGCGTTGCCCACGGCCACCGCAAGGCCCACGCGGCGCATCACGGTCAGGTCCGGCAAGTCGTCGCCAAGAAACGCGACCTCGGATTCCTTCGCGCCTGTCCTGCGCAAGATGTCTTCGTAAGCCGCGATTTTGTGCCCTTGCTTCTCGTAAACAAATTCGATGTCGAGTTCTTTGCACCGGCGCCGCAGCGCCGCGCTGCTTCGCCCGGTAATCACTCCGGTGCGCAAGCCTGCTGTCACGGCAAGCGTGAGTCCCTGGCCGTCGTGCGCGTCAAACGTCTTGACTTCGAGGGCGTGGTTGTCCGGCGTCGAGGCCAGAGTCACGCTGCCATCAGTCAGCGTTCCGTCTACGTCCATCAATAGCACGGAAATTTGTTTGGCCTTTTGCGCCACTTTCGCCGGAATCTTCGCCAAGGTCCTCTCCCCTCTTCCCTGTGCACTCGCTTCCGTCCTCTGTGCTCTCTAAGGGTTAACTCTTTTTCCGCTGCTACATGAGCTCCAGCGTCCACAAGTCATGCAAATGAACAACGCCAAGCACGCGCCGCGTCCCATCCACGACCACTACCGAAGTGATTTTCTTCTTCTCCATCAAATTCAGCGCTTCGCTCGCCAGCACGTGCGGCCCGATGGTTTGTGGAGTCTTCGTCATCCCATCCGCCGCGCGCATTTCCAAAGCGGCGCCGCGATGCTTTTCCATCAAGCGCCGCAAATCGCCGTCGGTCAGAATTCCGGCAAGGCGACCGTCCGCCCCCAGCACTGTAGTCATTCCCAGGCCCTTGGCGCTCATCTCGTGAAAAACGTCGGGCATCGCCGTAGTCGGCGCGACGCGCGGCAGGGCGTTGCCGGAATGCATTAGATGTTCCACGCGCAACAATTTTTTGCCAAGGCGGCCTGCGGGATGCAGCGCCGCAAAATCGTCGTGTTTGAAATCACGCCGTTCGAGCAGCGAAATTGCCAGCGCGTCGCCGACGGCCATCGCCACGGTCGTGCTCGCGGTTGGCGCCAGATTCAGCGAACACGCTTCTTCCTTTACGCTGACGTCCAGCACCACGTCGCTCGCCTGCGCCAGCGTGGAGTGCGCGCAGCCAGTCAGCGTAACCAGCGGCATTTCCAGCCGCTTCAGCGCTTCCAGAAGCTGGATGATCTCTTGCGTCTCACCGCCATAAGACACCGCCAGCATCGCGTCGCCGCGCGCCAGCATGCCCAGGTCGCCGTGCAAGGCTTCGGCTGGATGCAGAAAAAACGATGGCGTGCCGGTGCTGGAAAACGTGGCGGAAATTTTTCGCCCGATCAGGCCGGACTTGCCCATGCCGCCGACAACCACGCGGCCTTTGCATGCGAACAAAAGTTCTACTGCTTTTTCAAAGCTGGCGTTGAGGCGTGCGAGCACATCCTGAATCGCCTGTGCTTCGATTTTCAATACGCGCCGCGCCGTCTCCAGGCTCATGACGACGTGCTCCAGCGGCGCACCACGGTGTTGATCCCTTTCAATTTCAGCAACAGCGGTTGTAGTTGCGAGAGGGGCAAAGCATTCGGCCCGTCCGAACGGGCAGCGGCAGGATTGTCGTGCGTCTCCAAAAAGATTCCGTCTGCGCCCGCCGCCACAGCGGCACGCGCCAGGGGCTCGATAAACTGCGGTTGCCCTCCGCTCGAGCGGCCTTGTCCGCCAGGGAGCTGCACGGCGTGGGTCACGTCAAAAACGACCGGGTAGCCGGTCCTTTGCATGACTGGAAACGAGCGGATGTCCACTACCAAATTCTGGTAGCCGAACGAGGTACCGCGCTCCGTCAAAATGATTTTCTTGTTTCCCGTGCTCTCCACTTTTTCCGCCACGTTGTCCATGTCCCAAGGCGAAAGAAACTGGCTCTTCTTTATGTTGATGACGCGCCCGGTTTTACCCGCTGCAATCAGCAAATCGGTTTGCCGAGCCAGGAACGCCGGGATTTGCAAGATGTCGCAGACTTCCGCCGCCGGCTCCGCTTGCGACACGTCGTGAATGTCGGTCAGCACCGGCACCTTCATTTCCTTCTTGATGTTCTCAAGGATGCGCAAGCCCTCAGTTAGTCCGGGCCCGCGAAACGCTTTCACCGAAGAGCGGTTGGCCTTGTCGTAAGAAGCCTTGAAAATGTACGGCACGCCCGCATCCTCTGCGATTTTCGCCACTTTTTCTGCCATGGCCCGCGCGTGCATTTCGCTTTCAATCACGCACGGTCCGGCGATTAGAAACAGCGGATTGCCTGCGCCGAGGCGCAGCTTGCCCAGTTCGATTTCGTGTACGGTGCCCATTGGCCGGTGGTCCCCACTTAGGCTAACGAAGATAGCATAGAGGCATCCGTGGTTGGGCATAAGCGGGGAGGTTTCCCGAGCCGTGTTTTCAAAAAAGGCACAACTTATGGCTAGGCTTGTGTTAAGGGAATTTCGCTTGATTTTCAGGCGGTAGCGCTGGGTGCTGCCCGCAATGCCGGTGCTGGTTCGCGGTCGGCAGCGGCAACGGAAGCGACGTGCGCGCGCTGCTTTTTGTGTTCCAGCGCCGCGCCAATAAACGCCGCAAACAGCGGATGCGGTTCCAACGGCTTGGATTTGAATTCCGGATGGAACTGGCAGCCGAGGAACCACGGATGGTCGGGCGCCTCGACAATTTCAACATAATTCTCGTCCGACGTCCGTCCCGTGATTTTCAATCCTGCAGCCACAAGCGTTTTCTCGAAGTCGCGATTGAATTCATAGCGGTGCCGATGGCGTTCGCTGATTTCCCGCGCGCCGTAGGCTTTGTATGCGAACGATCCCGGCTCGAGTTTGCACGGCCAAGCGCCCAGCCGCATCGTGCCGCCCATTTCGTCCACGCCCAGCAACTCGCGCAATTTGTAAATCACGCGGTAAGGCGTTTGTGGATTAAATTCCGTGCTGTCCGCCTGCTTCAAACCCGCGACGTCGCGCGCATACTCGATCGTTGCGCATTGCATGCCCAAGCAGATTCCAAAATAGGGCACTTTCTGCTCGCGCGCGTACTGAATCGCGTAAATCATTCCCTGAATCCCGCGCTTGCCGAATCCGCCTGGTACCAGAATTCCATCGTAGCCGTGCAGTCGCCGCGCCGCCGTTTCCGGCGAATCAATTTCTTCCGCTTCGATCCAGGCGAGTTCGGTTTTTTGATTGTGCGCCAGCCCGCCATGCAGCAACGCCTCACGCAGGCTTTTATACGCATCTTCGAGCTGCACGTATTTCCCAACTATGGCGATCCGTACTTCGCCCGCGGGATGATGCATGCGGTAGACGAGGTCGATCCACGGCTTCATGTCCGAAGGCCGTGAATTCAGCTTCAGCAAGCGCAGGATCTGCGCGTCCAGACCCTCTTTGTTCATTTCCGCGGGTACGGCATAAATCGTGTCGACGTCCTCCACGGAGATCACGCAGGACTCCGCGACGTTGCAGAAGAGCGCAATCTTTTTCTTCAGTTCCGTCGGGATGTGGCGGTCGCTGCGGCAAAGCAGAATGTCCGGCTGAATCCCGATGCCCAGCATCTCCTTCACGCTGTGCTGCGTGGGCTTGGTTTTCAATTCGCCTGCCGCGGGAATGAACGGCACGAGCGTTACGTGCACGAAGAGCGTGTTTTCCGGCCCCATTTCCAAGCGCATCTGGCGGATGGCTTCGAGGAAAGGAAGCGACTCGATGTCGCCCACCGTTCCGCCGATCTCTACAATGACCACGTCCACGTTTTCCGAAACCTTGCGGATGCACGCTTTGATTTCGTCGGTCACGTGCGGAATCACCTGCACCGTTTTGCCGAGATAATCGCCGCGCCGCTCTTTGATGAGAATCGTTTCGTAGATGCGGCCGCTCGTCCAGTTATTGTCGCGGGAAAGCTTCGCGTGCGTGAAGCGTTCGTAGTGGCCTAAGTCGAGGTCGGTCTCCGCGCCGTCTTCGGTCACAAACACTTCGCCGTGCTGAAACGGGCTCATCGTGCCCGGGTCCACGTTCAGGTACGGATCGCATTTTTGAAGCGTGACTTTAAAGCCGCGACTTTCGAGGAGACAACCAATCGAGGAGGCTGCTACGCCTTTTCCCAGTGAGGAAACAACGCCGCCGGTAACAAAGATATATTTTGGCGCCATCCGTGTCGCCCGGAATCTGGCCGGGCCGATCTGACCTCCACAGGATTGACGTACGAACAATTATCTTCGGAACTCGCGCTTCTGTCAAATCCCGCACTTTTCCCTGCAAAAAACGCCCAGATTATGCATTGCCACGTTCATCTCGCCGCATTCATCGGCATCCTCTAAGAAAAATCCGTCCCCTCCACCTAATTGCGTTTGACATCGACGTGAGCGTGGAGTCAAATGCTCGAGGAGCGTCATCATGCGACTGCGATTTTCAACCTGTGTGTGGATCGGATGCGCGCTCGCCGCGAGTTCCCCGACCGCTGTTCACGCTCAGAGTACCCGACTCTATGTGGGCAACAGTATGGCCGACAACGTGAGCGTCATCGATCTGAATTCCCTGAAAGTGGTTGGCGAAATCACCGTCGGGCCGCACGTGCACGGCATGGCGGTCCAACAGGACGGCACGCGCCTTTTCACTACTTCCGAGGGCGACAAAACACTCCGCGTCTTTGATACCTCCACCGGCAAACGGCTCAGCGAGATTACGTTAACCGGCCGTCCCAACCAATGCGCGGTCACCCCCGACGGCAAATACGCCGCCGTGCCGATTCGCGACACCGACAGCGTGGACATTGTGGACGTGGCCCAGCAAAGGGTGGTGAAAACCTTGCCCGTCAAGGCTCCTCACAATGCGTTCAATGCCGGCAGCAACAAATACATTTTCGTAAGTTCCATGGGCGACCACGCGATAAACATGATCGATCTCGAGAAATTGGACTACGCCGCTAGCATTCCTGCCGGTGGAGTGCCGCGCCCTTACGTGATTACGCGCGACGCGCGCACCCTGTACGTCGCCGTAAGCGATTTGCACGGCTTCGTGATCGTGGATATTCCCGAAAAGAAAGTGGTGCGCAGAGTGGAGATGCCTGCCGAGCATCCCAAGCCCCACGAGCATCCCTACGAGCCCATCAACACGCTTACTCACGGATTGGCGCTCAGTCCCGATGAAAAGGAACTGTGGGTCACGAGTCTTTTGGACGATGCGATGTACATCTATGACGTCAATTCGCAGAAAATTGTCGGCCGCGTGCTCACCGGCAGCGGCCCGAATTGGGTCGGTTTCTCTCCCGAGGGCAAATACGTTTGCGTCAGCAATACAGCCACCGACGACGTTTCCATTATCGATGTGAAAGCCCGCCGCGAAGTCGCTCGGGTGAAAGTCGGCCACGTGCCGAAGCGGCTCGTCGCTGCTAATGTTCCGACCGCTGAATCCGCGCAACCATCCGCTTGGAGGTAAATGTTTCTCTGACCCGAGACAAGGGCGACTTACGGCCGATAGGTTGTGACACCCGCGCGCTCGGCCATGATCTTCCGCGCGTTCGCGTACAGCGCCCGCGCTTGGGGCACCGCGTCAATAGCCGCCAGCAGTTGCGGGTCCGCCTCGAGCTGAACCTTGAAGCCCTCTTGTTGGCCAAACGTGGACACAAAAACTTCCTGCTTGATTTTGCGTTTTACCCAATCCAGGTTAGTCGCTAGTTCCGGTTCGGTATAGCGAACCTTCTTGGTTGCGAGGAACTTGCGGAAGTCGCTCATCACCGTGTCCTCGGCTTCAAAATCCTTGGTGATTGTGGGGCGCGTTCCCAAATAATGGCGCGTAAATCCGCCCACGGTGGTCTCGGACGGAAAGAATATGTCCTCACGAAACAGCGTCTTTTGAAAATGATTGAACTCTGGCTCAGCTACCGAGATGTCGGGCGTAATTCCGCCTCCGCCGGTCACCTGTCTCCCACTGTCGGTCAGCTTGACTTCGGTCGGATGCTCCGGAACTTTGCGCTCGTAATAGCTATACAGCGAAATCGATTTGTAATCGCGCTGAATGAGCCGTCCGCTCGGCGTGTAGTAGCGCGCAATCGTCAGCGCCAGGCCGGTGTTTTCGCTCAACGGCTCAACCGTTTGCACCAAACCCTTGCCAAACGTCGTTTCGCCAACGATGACGCC
>Ga0066679_10000385_pt1 | contig 14565 bp, 13 predicted proteins | sample GraSoiAngelo_128_FD_62298 | JGI IMG/M metagenome (GOLD analysis project Ga0066679, IMG submission 62298) | Grasslands soil microbial communities from the Angelo Coastal Reserve, California, USA - 14_0927_12_20cm | ecosystem: Environmental > Terrestrial > Soil > Grasslands | place: USA... | reverse complement strand
GGGCAGACAATCGTTGTCGATGGAGGAAACACGATTCAGGAATTCAAAGGTCCACGCCCGTAAATAGAATCGCCCGATTGCAAGAAGGACACGACAGCCACGATTAGCGGGAGCGCAACCCATCCGCCATCGCAACTCGCAGCGGATGCCGCGCCTCATAGGCTGCGATCTCCCGTTCATGTTGCAGCGTCAGGCCGATGTCATCCAGTCCGTTGAGCAGGCAATGACGCGAAAATTCGTCCATCGTGAACGTCGCCGTGAATCCGCGCCCGTCTTCGACGCGCAAATTTTCGAGATCGATCGCAAGTTCGTAGTTTTCAATTTCCTTCGCTCGGCCGGTAATCTCCGCAACCTGCTCGTCCGAAAGCCGCACCGTCAGCAGTCCGTTTTTCAGACTGTTATTGGCGAAGATGTCGGCGAATGAAGACGCAATTATTACTTGAAAACCGTAATCCATGAGCGCCCAGACGGCATGCTCGCGCGAAGAGCCGCACCCAAAGTTTTTGCCCGCCACCAGGATAGAAGCCGCGGCATAGCGCGGCGCATCGAGCACAAACTTGCCGGTCTTTTTTCCGAAGTCTTTTCCATCCCCTACAAAGCGCCAGTCGTAAAACAGAAATTGCCCAAAGCCGGTGCGCTCAATGCGCTTCAAAAATTGCTTCGGAATAATTTGGTCAGTGTCCACGTTCACTTTATCGAGCGGAACAACGACGCCGGTGTGTCTACGAAACGATTGCATGCAAGAAAAACTCCTTCTCCCAATGGAGCGCCGGGCGTCCCCGCCCGGCCAAACTTTTCCTGAGCGTGAGCAAGGACTAAAGATAAAGACAGAGACAAAGCCCGGCGAAACCCCGTCGCTCCACCACACACTCTACTGAAATCGCCACTTCCGAATATCAGTGAAATGCCCAGCGATCGCCGCCGCTGCCGCCATCATGGGACTGACCAGATGTGTCCGTCCTCCGCGCCCCTGTCGCCCTTCGAAATTGCGATTGCTGGTTGACGCGCAGCGCTCGCCTGGCTGCAAAATGTCAGGATTCATACCCAGGCACATCGAGCATCCCGACTCACGCCATTCAAACTCGGCATCCAGAAAAATGCGATGCAATCCTTCTTCTTCCGCCGCTCGCTTGATCGCCTGCGAGCCTGGCACCACCATCGCCCGGACTTTCCCATTCACGTGTTGCCCCTTCGCCACGCGTGCCGCCGCCCGCAAGTCCTCGATGCGCGAATTAGTGCACGATCCGATGAACACGCGGTCGACAGTGATTTTCTCCATCGGCGTCCCCGCTTCGAGTCCCATATAAGTTAGCGCTTGTTCCGCCGCACGCCGGTCTGATTCCTGCGCGAAGCTCTTCAACTCGGGAACCCGCTCGGTCACCGCCACCACCATTCCTGGGTTCGTTCCCCAAGTCACAAACGGCGCCAGCGATGCCGCGTCAATCTCCACCACGCGATCGAATTGCGCTCCAGAATCGCTGGGCAGAGTCCTCCAGTATGCGACCGCCTCGTCCCAATCTTTTCCGTTCGGAGCAAAACGCCGCCCGCTGACGTACGCAAACGTCGTCTCATCCGGAGCAATCAATCCCGCTCGCGCGCCCGCCTCGATGCTCATGTTGCACAACGTCATGCGGCTTTCCATGGACAACGCCCGCACCGCATCGCCGCTGTATTCGATTACATACCCCGTGGCGCCATCGGTCCCGATGCGTCCAATCATTCCGAGCGCCAGGTCCTTCGCGGTCACGCCTTCGGCCAGCTTTCCGCTGATGCGGATCTGCATCGTCTTCGGTTTTTTCTGCGGCAGGCATTGCGTCGCCAGCACGAGTTCCACCTCCGACGTTCCAATGCCAAACGCCAGCGCTCCAAATGCGCCGTGGGTCGAGGTATGACTGTCGCCGCAAACAATCGTCAGGCCCGGCAAGGTGATTCCTAACTCCGGCCCAATCACGTGCACAATGCCTTGCTCCGCCGAGTCCATGTCGAACAAAGGAACTCCGAACTCGCGGCAGTTTTTCTGCAGGGCCTCGATCTGTTTTGCCGCGATCGGATCGGTGATTGGCAACCCGCGCGGTGTCGTCGGAACATTGTGATCCACAGTGGCGACCGTGCGCAGAGGCTGTCGGACTCGCCGTCCATTAGTACGCAGCCCGTCAAAAGCCTGCGGCGAAGTCACTTCATGGACAAGGTGCAAGTCAATATAGAGCAGCGCGGACTGCCCCTCCGGCGCGGCAACTACGTGCGCGTCCCAAATCTTTTCAAACAGGGTGCGAGCTGGCATAGAAATTATCGACACCTTTTTAAGCGGAAGGTGCTATTTATTAGTTTACCAATGCATGTGCCCGGAATCTAAGTCGATCGATTTTTAATTCCCGCGCCAGCAGCCGGCTCACCGAACGCCGGTCTCTACACTGGCAGCTTACGGAACCCCGCATTTCCGGGTATGATTTAACAGACTACTGAGGAAAAGCTGCATGATTAACGGCAAGCGTATCGCCGTCGTGTTACCTGCCTACAATGCGGAAAAGACGCTGGAGGCCACCGTCCGGGAATTGCCGGATATGGTCGATATCCGGATTCTCGTTGACGACCACAGCTCCGATCGTACCGTCGAAGTCGCGCACCGCCTAGGCTTGCAATTTTTCGTCCACGACCGCAATTACGGCTACGGCCGCAATCAGCAAACCTGCTACAGGGAAGCTTTGGCCGCTGGCGCCGACGTGGTCATCATGGTCCATCCCGATTACCAATACACGCCGCTGCTGGTCACTGCTATGGCCAGCATGATTGCGTACGGGGTTTACGACGTGGTGCTAGGCTCGCGCATCATTGGCGGCACCGCATTGCACGGAGGCATGCCGCTCTACAAATACATCTCCAATCGACTGCTCACAGCCATCGAAAATCTATTTTTAGGCGTCAAGCTTTCCGAATATCACACTGGCTACCGCGCCTTCAGCCGCGATGTTCTTACCCGCCTGCCCCTCCGCGAGAACAGCGACGATTTTGTTTTCGACAACCAGATGCTCGCCCAATGCGTGTATTTCGGCTTTCACATCGGCGAGGTTTCTTGTCCCACCAAGTATTTTGAGGAAGCATCCTCCATCAATTTCCGCCGCAGTGTGGAGTACGGACTCGGCGTGCTGCGAACAACTTTTCAGTTTGCCCTGCAGCGCGCTGGCATCGCGCATTACGCTATTTTTAGTGAGAAGGGCAAGACCCTGGAAGAAGGAACCGATGCCTACTACGAGGACGGAATACCGGTGGCATCCGCGCGCCGCTGAGCGGCTCCCATAACTAGCGTTTGCGTGACAGGAAGCCGAGAATCCTGCTGGCAAACTGATCCGAGAAACCGAAGCGCGCTTTAGCTTGCGAATAAAGATCGACCGCCTTCTTATCCAACCAAATCATGCTGGACTTCAGCGGCCCGTCTTGCGGGCGGGGCCGATAATTTGTGGACCGTGTTTTGAATCCGGCAGACGAGTCAATGGTGTAGTAATAAAGCGCCAGGCTCTTGCGCGACTTGCCCTTGGGACAGCGCAGCGGTTCGGGAAAGCCGTGGTAAGAAATTTCGTCGGTCCGGAAGATCAGCGCTTCATTCAACAGCGGCGGTATCTTCACGACACACCGGCGCACCTCCCGATCCCATAATTCAAGCGCGCCGCCCCATCGTTGCTCCCAATCGGGATTGAGATAGAGAATCAAATTTACCCGGCGCCGCCAATGCTTGTGATAGTGGTGGTCGCTGAAGTCCGTGTGTACGTTCAGAAATCCGCCCACACCGGATTGATGCAGTCCACCGCCTTCCAGCATATCGTCGGCTATAAGGTCCGGAATGCCCGTCAATCCAGAGAGCCACCGCACGAAAGCCGGGGAATTTAACTCGTCAACGACCTCGCCCAGCCGCTCAGGGAAAAGAGACCGCTTCGCCAGCCCCACCTTGTTCTCGTTCGGATGTTTGTAGCGCGTCCAAGCGTCGGTAGCCAGCCCCGGAAACTCAGTTGCCATCTCGACAGCGACTTCCGGGTCCAAAAATTCCTTCAGATGAACATGGGGGTAAGGCTGGTTCTGCTGGAAGTCCTTTTTTAAGCGGGGCAACTGAGCGGACCATTTCCAGTACGGAAATAAAGGTCGAGTTATTGGGGCTAAACTAGGCTCCGCCATGCGCCTGGATCAGTAAAAATCCTGTGACTGTTATTTACGATAGGCTAACACAGGGTTCCACGGCACGCCTCGCCGTGCACGGTCTTCATACGGCCGGATCAGTAAAAGGTCGCATTAGTAATCTCGCACCCTTTTCAGCCAATTCGGCACACGCGCACCGCCCCATTCTCGTACGGACATGTGAGCCCTGTAGAACCCGGCGTGGCTGAACTCGATTGCTGCACGACGGCCCATGTAACTCCGTATTTCTGGCGCAGCCGATCGAAGTCTGACTTGCCAAAGTGCTCGAAGTTTTTTTGATCGTCGACCTGCTCCTCCCACTTGACCGACAGCGGCGGGAACATGGAGCAGGCTCCCTTGTCTTTGACCAAGTCGGCCAGCATGCTGCGCTCAGAACGTGCCCGAAATCCGTTTTCATCTTCGCCAGGCAGTTCCATGTGTCGGGGATCAATCGCAAACAGGGCATCCACCGGAGTGTTGCCGCGAATCCAATCGAATGCCTGGGCCCACTGGTTGCGCGGCTGCGCCCCAGGCCATTCGATGTGGTCGCTCGCAGGAAACACTAGCAGTTGCGCAAAATACATTCCCAAACCAAGCGGCACAAATAAAGCAAGCCAGCGCCAAACATGGCGTTGCAACACGTATTGACCCAGCAATCCTCCGCTAGCGACCGCCAGAACCATGTAGCACAAAGCCATGCAACGCAGGGGTTGAAGGCGCGCCAGAGCCTCGAATCGAACCGAAAGGCCGAGCCCAATCGCCGCTGCCGACGCCACCAGCACAAATGGCACCATTGCCCGCGATACCAGTTCCAAGTTTTTCAGACCGCGGCGGCGCGCCCAACTTCCGAGCCACCAGAATAACAGCGTCGGACCGATCACTCCGAGCCACTCGTACCACTCCCAGCGCAGGACGTAATGGGAACGCTGCAGCCACGCGACCCTATGGTAAGCGGCGGGTGGAGGCGCGAATGTGATACCGAACGGGAGAGCCGCCGCGAATCCCAAAAAACGCGGACGCACCTGATCGAGCAAAATAAGCCACACACAAAATAAAATCCCAAAACTCGCCATGAATGGATGCATCGCCGCGCCAAACCCCAGCCACAACGTCGCGCGTCCGTACTTTCGATGTAGCGCTTCCGCCACGGCGAACAGAACGGAAAATGCCGCCAAGTTCCGCGGGTTCAAGAACTGATCGAGAATATAAAGCGCGGTTCCAGCAAGGGGCAACGTCAGCAATGCAGCCATCAAAGCCACGGCACCCCAATGGGCATACAACGCTTCAGAGCGGTCTCCATCAGATCGACTTGGGTCGAACGATTCCGGGCCGAACAAAGCCGATGCCAAACGCAAGCTCGCGCCCAGCAACAAAAATATCGACAGCAGTTGCCATAGAAAAGCCGCCCATATCAGCGATAAATGCGTGGCACGCACTGAGAAGGCGATGAGATTGGGATAAAAGGAATGTCCCGCGTGCTCGCCAAAAAACTCTGAGTTCGTAGGAAACAATCTGGGATTGAGAATCTTCAAGACACCAGGAAGATAAATCTCGGCATCTTCCGCGTAGGGATGATAGCCGTGAATAAGAAAGGCGACGCCAGTCAAAAGAAGCAACGCTACAAGAGTTCTGATGTTCGATTTTTTAAGCTTCTTTTCAAACTTAGGTTCGAGTCTGGTACTCAGAATAGAGATCTCCACGCGCCTCAGAAATTAATGTTCTCCCCAGAGATGTCTCGGTGGACCGGTTCAGGAGAGCCATCAGAAGAATACTAGAACCTGTGCCCTGCGATGCTGGCTGTGGCCTTATATGTAACGGTTCAGCCCGCAATCCAGCTTGCAGCGTCCTTCAACAGTCCGTAGCATCTTATTGAGAAGCATGACGACGGCCACCGCCATCCGAAGGAAAGAGCGAGCCCACCTGGCCCTTGGCGAGATATTCACCTTCGCCTGCGACACTTTCCTCAGCAACAAAGTTCGCTTTGCCCTCACCGCCCTCGGCATGGTGATTGGCACGGCATCGCTGATTCTGGTGACCACCATCGGCCTCACCGGCAAACAATACGTTCTCAATCAGATTCAAGCCATTGGCGCCAACCTCGTGTACGCGCAATACGAGAGTGGCGGACAGCGCATCACCAATACCGGCAACGATGCCATCACCATCGAAGACATGAAAGCGGTTCAAAATCAGGTCGTCGGCATCGCCAACGCATCGCCGGTTGTTCCTCTCAGCGAACGCGTGCCGGTCGGCGATGGCAAAGAACGCGACCTGCAGATTCTCGGTGTCTATCCCGAATACTTAAAAGTCCGCAACCTTCTCGTGCTCTCGGGAAGATTTTTCGATGAACAGGATTCGCAGGCCCACAATAAGGTCGGTGTAATCGCGCAGAAACTGGCTGAGGCGCTCTATGGCTCCGATCAGGCAGCGCTCGGCAAAACTCTCAAACTCAGCGGCCTGCCCTTCACCATCATCGGAACCTTCCGCGAGAGCGTGGACACGTTCGGTCAATCGGAAGTGGGCGACAATACTATGCTGATTCCCTACTCGGTCATCCGATACTTCCAGGAAACGCCCTCAGTCAAGGAACTCTACTTTTCCACCACTGACGCGTCGCTGGTGGGCCCGGTCACTATTCAGATTCAACGCGTAATCCAGTCGCGGCACCGGCCAGAGTCGGTCTATCGCGTCGAGAACTTCACTCAATTGGTCGCCGTGGCGGGCCGCGCCGCCGATGCGCTCACCATGGTTTTGCTGGGAGTAGCGCTGGTTGTGCTCCTGGTCAGCGGCATCGGCATCATGAACATTATGTTGGCAACGGTCAGCGCCCGTATTCGCGAGATCGGCATTCGCAAGGCAATCGGCGCCACCAATCGCGAGATTCGCTTCCAGTTCCTCTCTGAGGCCATTCTCATCTCCCTAATCGGCGGCGTTCTCGGCATTATTATCGGGCTCGCCATTCCATTTTCAATTCGCTATTTCACCGCCTATCGCATCCCCATTTCTGGACTCTCCGCCATCATCGCCATCGTCGTCTCATCTCTAGTCGGCATCCTCTTTGGCACGGTTCCAGCCATTCGCGCCGCCCAGCTCGATCCCGTGGAAAGCCTGCGCTACGAGTAAAGCCCCGTATCGACGCCGCATGATAACCCCCAAAGTTGTCATCCTCAGCGCAGCCAAGCCAGAAGCGAAGCGACTGGCTTAGCGGAGTCGAAGGACCCCTAACGCCCGTCCCCCACCGTTCAAGACAGCGTCAACTATCATAAAATTAATAGGGTGATTGCTATGCTTCCCGACCAGCGCGAAGCCTCAAACTCAAACGGCAACCGCAGCCGCGCCGTGGTCCTGCTTAGCGGAGGAATGGATTCCTGCGTTTGCGCGGCACTGGCCGCTCGCGACCATCAAGCCGCCGCCCTTCATATCAGTTACGGGCAGCGCACCGAACACCGCGAGCGGCGGGCATTTGAAAGTATCTGCGACCGGCTTGGAATCCATGAACGCTTGCTCGTTCGCAATGAAGCTCTGCACGCAATCGGCGGTTCCGCTCTCACGGATTCGACCATCGCTGTTCCGGAATCCCACGGCCTCGAACCCGCCGTTCTGTCCAGCAATGTTCCAGTCACCTACGTCCCTTTTCGCAACGCCCACTTTCTCTCCGTCGCCGTCAGTTGGGCCGAAGTTCTGGGAGCCGAAAAGGTTTACATTGGAGCAGTCGAGCCCGACAGCTCCGGCTATCCCGATTGCCGGCCGGCGTACTACCGGGCCTTCAATGAAGTGATAAAGGCGGGCACTAAAGAGGGAAGTATCCGGGTCGTGACCCCCTTAATCGCGATGCATAAGGCGGACATCATAAGGCTTGGCCTTGAACTAAATGCCCCATTCGATTTAACGTGGTCATGCTATCAGCGCGAAGATCGCGCCTGCGGACTTTGTGACAGCTGTGTGCTTCGCTTGCGCGGGTTTCGGGAAGCAGGCGCCGAAGATCCGATTCCGTATATGGAAGCGGTCGCTCGAATGCGCTAGCTCGACCCGCGCAGCGGGAAAGTGCTTTTTCGCATCAACACATGGCTTCTCGCATCGGCAGGTCGTTTTTTTATCGACATATTTTTTCGGATCGGCATATGAATTTGTCGCATCGCATTATTGCTTTCAGGCTGCGTGCTGTCACATCGTGCAGGTTCGTATCAGGGTATCGCTTTAGCGATACCGCTAAGTCTTCGAAATTCGACGCCCCTCTAGGGGCCGACAGAATTCCAGTTGCAATGCCGGGAGGCAAAATCATGAGGAAATCTTTAATCCTTCCCTTGCTGTTCGTCCTCGCTTTGGGGCTATGTGTTCCCCTAGCGCTCGCGCAAACCACGGGCACCGTGAAAGGAGTCTGTAAAGACTCGGAAGGCAAACCGATAGTTGGGGCCGACGTGGAATGGACCGGGACTGAGTCGGGCCACACCTACAAACTCAAAACTAACAACAAGGGTGAATACTTCTCCCTGGGCATCGTCCCCGGCAAGTACAACGTCAAGCTCAGCAAGGACGGCAAGGAACTCTTCCACCTCAACGGCATCCCCGTCGGCCTGGAGGAGACGGTGCAAGACTTCGACCTGAAAAAAGAACAGGTGGCCGCGGCCCAAGGCCAGGGACTAACCCCCGAACAAGCCAAAGCCAAGCAGGAGGCTGCCGCCAAAGCTGCCGCTGAAAACAAGACCGTGGGCACGCTCAACGACAAACTCAATGCCGCAAAAGCCGCTTCCGACGCCGGTGATTACGAGACCGCAATCGCAACGTTGAACGAAGCCAACCAGATCGATGCCACCCGCGACCTGCTCTGGTTCAAACTTGGCGACGCCTATCGTATGTCGGCGCCCAAGCAGACCGATCCTGAAGAAAAGAAGAAGCGCTATGAGATGGCCGCGACCGCCTATCAAAAGGCAATCGACCTGCGCGGAGCTTCTGAACAGGCGCAGAAAGATCCTGAAAACAATCTGAAAATGGCGGCTTACTACAACAATCTGGCGGAGGTTAACGCCAAGTCGCAAAAAACCGCCGACTCCATCGCCAACTACGACAAGGCGGCTCAACTGGATCCTGCCCACGCCGCCACCTATCTGTTCAACGAGGGAGCCGTTCTTACCAACGCCGGCAAGGTCGATGAAGCTATCGCGGCATTCGACAAAGTTATCGCTGCCGATCCCACCAAAGCCGATGCTTACTATTGGAAAGGCGTGAACTTAATCGGCAAGGCAACTACAAAAGGCGACAAGATGGTTGCGCCCGATGGAACAGCCGAGGCTTTCAAAAAATATCTGGAACTCCAACCGGACGGTAAGCTCGCTCAGCCCGCGAAAGACATGCTGGCAAGCATCGGTGCGAGTGTGGAAACCGGCTACGGAAAGAAAAAGCCAGTAAAGAAGTAACGGCAAATCAGTGCTCAACACCCAGTACCCGGTACCTGGCAGGACTAACCGCGTCTCCTGAGCAGTCCTTGCGGGGTACTGGCAACTGGGTACCGAGTTCACTTCAGTTACCGAGGTCTATGGCCTAGTTGTCCTTCGCTCCTTCGCTCTTCCGCGCTACATTCAATACATAGCTCAACGAGTGTTCTACGAGTCGACGCTTCTCCCCCGTGGCGTCAACAGCTCATAACTGCGAGTGTGCGCGATGGCGGCTCCGGGGAATTCCCCGATTTCGATTGCTTTTGAGGGCATCAGCGGAACGGGAGCGATTCCAACGCCGGTGCTGCTCGCCGGCATGTTGCGCGCCTCCGACAAGGTCAGCGATCTCATCTTTTCGCCTGGACGTCCGCCGCAAGTCGAAATTCACGGGCAACTCACTGCCGTTGAAATTCCAGGTAGCGGCATGCTTTCGGCGGATGACACTCGCCGCGTCGCCGCCGATTTAATCGGCAATAACAAACAAGCTATCAACACGCTTCGCGAGCAGGGATCATGCGATGTCTCCTACGGTTTGCCGGGGATGGCTCGTTTCCGCGTGAATGTTTTTATCCAGCGTGGCAGTTGCGCTATTGTGATGCGCGTCATTCCGACCGTCATTCCAACTTTTAGTTCGCTTCGCCTCCCAGCGCAACTGGAGGAGGCAGCCAAAGTTCGCAGTGGCATTATTCTTGTGACCGGTGGCAGCGGATCGGGCAAATCCTCCACGCTTGCCGCATTAATTGACCGGATTAACACCGAGTATTGCTATCACGTCCTCACCGTCGAGGACCCAATTGAATTTCTGCACAAGCATAAGAAATCGACCGTTCACCAGCGGGAGTTGCACAGCGACGCGCCAAATTTCACCCTGGCGCTGCGCGCCGCCCTAAGACAGGCCCCCCGCGTGATAATGGTCGGCGAAATCCGCGATCTCGAAACGCTTGAAATTCTGCTCGAAGCCGCCGAGAACGGCCACCTCGTCCTCTCCAGCATGAACACGGTTGACAGCGCCAAAACAATTGATCGTATCGTCGGAATGTTCCCATCATCCGCTCAGCAATCGGTGCGCGAACGTCTCGCCAAAACCTTCCGCTACATCGTTACCCAAAGGCTTATGCCGCGCCGCGACGGCGGAGAACGCATCGCCGTCGTCGAGATTCTAAAGTCCAACTCGCGCACCCGTGACTGTGTTGAACAAGGCGAACGTCCGGGCCGCACCCTGCTGGACGCCATTAAGGCAAGCGAAAACGAAGGTATGCAGCACTTCGATGGAGAAATCGCCAAGCTCGTCCGCTCCGGCTTGGTCGATTTGGAAACCGGGCTTGTCTTTGCCAGCAATGCGACCGTGTTAGGTCAAGAACTGGCGCGCTGACATTTCCTCCCACCTCCTCGCCGCTGTATTAGCCTGCTCGCGCGCCCTCAAACCGTCGTTTCTACTTGGACATGTCCCGTTTCTGGACCAGTCGTCATCTCTTTAGATCATTCACCTAGCCGATATCCACCATATCGGACGGATGCGACTTTTTCTTTGCCGCCGCCTTACAATCATGCACCTTGCTTCGCGCTAACCCGCTATCGATGTGCCCATGCCTAATCGGCAAAAATCCGACCGATCCAACAAGCGCAGCGGAAAACTGCTCTCCAGCTTCCCTGCGATCCTTTTGCTAACTTTTGCGCTAGCCATATCTGCGGGGGCGCAACTCACCGGGCGCAAAGTGATTTCGCGTACAAATCCGAGCTACCCGGAACTGGCAAGGCAAAGGCATTTGAGCGGGAAGGTAAAGTTGGAACTGGTAATCGCCCCCAGTGGTTCGGTTAAATCGACGCGGCTGGTCGGCGGCAATCCTGTCTTCGAGGAGAGCGCTCGAGAAGCCGTAAGGCAATGGAAATTTGAAGCTGCGGCTCGTGAATCCAAAATGGTCATCCTTATTGAATTCAGCGAGCGCTAGGAGCAGTCCTCGGATGCCTGCGTTCCCAACCCGGCAAACACCGGCTAAATCTTGCGGCGTATCATTCCTCTATGCCCGCTCGTTCTTCGTCTCTCCCGTTCCCCTCCGCTGACGTCCCGCCAGCCAAGGTGGTCTCCTTCGAGGAGGCCCGCCATCTCGTGGAACAGCACGCGAGAAATATTTCTTCGCGAGAAACGGAATCCGTTGATTTGCTGCCGGCATTGGGCAGGGTACTGGCAGAAGCGATTACGGCCGACCGCGATTTTCCTCCCTTCCACCGAGCCACTCGTGATGGCTATGCAGTGCGGGCGGCGGACGTGGCACAGGTTCCGGCGCGGTTTGAAGTTGTAGGAGAAGTGAAAGCTGGCGGCCAGCCCGATCCGACGCTGGGTATCGTCGGCCCAGGGCAGGCGTTCGCCATCATGACTGGCGCCCCGCTCCCGCGCGAATCGGACGCGGTGGTTATGGTGGAACACACTGCGTTGGTTAATCAAAACACGATCAATCAAGCCAACAATAACGACAACGATGACAATCCGCGCCTTCCGGCTGAGCAGGTCGAAATCCTCCGCAGTGTGAACCGAGGCGATAATTTTGTCCCGCGCGGCTCAGAAGCACGCGCCGGCCAAGCACTCCTCGACCCGGGACACCCCCTGGATCATCCCGCGATAGCGATCGCAGCATCGGTCGGCAAGAGCCGCCTTCTGGTGTTTCGAAGACCGCGCGTGGCCGTGTTATCCACCGGCGACGAATTAGTAGAAATCAACGTCATGCCCGGCCCCGCAGAGATACGCAATTCGAATTCATATTCGCTCGCCGCCCAGGTTCACCATGCCGGCGGAGAGGCGGTGCAACTGGAAATCGCTCCCGATGAGCCGCAGCGGCTTCGCGCCCTCATCGAACAGGGCCTCAGTTGCGATCTCTTGCTGCTGACCGGCGGCGTCTCCATGGGAAAGTACGATCTGGTCGAGCAAGTTCTATCTGAATTAAAAGCAGAATTTTATTTCACCGGCGCAGACATTCAGCCCGGCCGCCCGGTAGTATTCGGCTCATGTGGCGCGGGCGCCCCCGCCCGCGTGCTAGCAGCGCCTCCACCATCAACGCAACAGGTTCCGCCGCTAGACAGAAAGTATTTCTTCGGCCTGCCCGGTAACCCCGTCTCCACCATGGTGACTTTCGAACTCTTCGCTCGGCCCATGATCGAAGCACTCTCGGGTGTGAACCCAAAGCCTTTGATTTTCACCCGCGCGCGTCTCAAATCCGATATCCGAACCAAGACGGGTTTAAAAAGATTTCTGCCCGCGATACTTACCGGAGAATTCGAGAATGCCGAGGTTGAACTGGCGCGCTGGCAGGGCTCTGGCGACATCGCAGCCATGGCCAGAAGCAACTGCTATGTGGTGATTCCTCCCGATCGCGAACGGATTGACGCGGGAGAATGGGTACCTTTGCTAATGCGCTAAAACGTGCGAGCGCTGGCCCAAGTACGATAACCTGTTGAGGATGCCAAAAAAGGCTTCCCGGCTTTCCCACTTCGACGCGCAGGGACAAGCGCGCATGGTGGACGTGTCGTCAAAGCCGCGTACAGCCCGAGAGGCGCAGGCGAGCGCTTTCGTTCTGATGTCACCGGACGTATTGCGCGCTCTCCCACAGAATCCAAAGGGAGACCCGCTGGAAGTGGCCCGGACTGCGGGAATCATGGCCGCCAAGCGTACCTCGGAACTGATCCCGATGTGCCATCCGCTGCCCCTGTCGCACATTGCTGTGACCTTGCGCGTGTGCGAGAATGGCGTTTCTATAGCCACAAAAGTAAAGACTACGGCGGAAACTGGCGTGGAGATGGAGGCGCTCGTCGCAGCCAGCGTCGCCGCCCTCACCGTTTACGACATGTGTAAGGCGCTCGATAAAGGCATCGAAGTTAGAGAGATAAAGTTGGAAAAGAAATCGGGCGGAAAGAGCGGCAATTTCGTTCGAAACAGCAAGGCCAAAGTCAACGGCAGCGGGCGAGCGCGTCCGCTCCGCGACATAGTTTCATAATTCCTATGGCGAGCAACGTCAAAATCTTGCTGGTGGATGACAACCCCATGGTTCTGGGGATGCTGCAGCAGGCGCTCTCCACCATGGGCGAGGTCACCGTGGCAGGTGACGGGGCCGACGCTTTGTTGAAGGCCGTCGATGACCTCCCGGATGTGCTCATCAGCGACTATCGCATGCCCGGCATGGACGGCCGGCAATTGCTGGAAAAACTGAAAAGCAGGCCCGCCACTTCTGGCATCGCAGTCATCCTGATGGCCAGCAAGGCCGACATCAGCGAACGATTGTCGATGCACGATCCCATCGAAGACTATCTCGAAAAACCATTTTTCCTGAAGGACGCTACCCACAAAATCAAACGCGTGGTGGATAGGATCGCGCTCGAGAAGTTGAGCAGGGCATCCTCGACCGACGGCATTTTGCGTGGCAACCTTTCGCAGATGAACGTGATCGATCTGGTGCAGTCGCTGGAAATGGGGCGCAAGAGTTGTCTGCTTACGATGACCAAGGGCGACGACAAATGCCAGATTTATTTCAATCAGGGACAAGCCAAACACGCCGCGTATGGCTCAATCACCGGCGACGAAGCGGTTTTCAAAGTGCTGCGCTGGACCGAAGGAAACTTCCAGATTGATTTCAACGGCAAGTCATCGCAGGAAACGACAACGCTGAACACGCAAGGCCTGCTGATGGAAGGATTGCGGCTGCTGGACGAGGCGCAGCGCGATGCCGCTTCTGAGGGTGAAGATGTCCTCCTCGACACCTGAACGCACGCGGGCGGCGGTGTTAACGGTAAGTGATTCCTGTTCTCGCGGCGAAAAAGAAGATCTCTCCGGCCCTGCCGTCGCGAAAGCGCTAGAGCAGCGTCATTTTCAAGTAATCGCCCACAGCATAGTCGCCGACGAGCGCTCCGCGATTCAAGAAAAGCTGATTGATTTGTGCCATGCGTCCCGTTTGGTTGTAACCACCGGCGGCACTGGAATCGC